>ERZ773079.1769-NODE-1769-length-12544-cov-13.148371_pt1 | contig 12544 bp, 7 predicted proteins | sample MGYA00511355_ERZ773079 | MGnify/ENA primary metagenome ERZ773079 (study PRJEB29015, sample SAMEA2737979) | human oral metagenome | biome: human oral; feature: human-associated habitat; material: dental | place: China | collected 2117 ... | reverse complement strand
TCAGCTACAAGCTACAGCAGGACTCGATGGGCCTGCTTGACCTCTTGGTCTCGTCGGATAGCCTTGAGGATGTCATCGAATACGTGCAGTACTCCAATGCGATCTCGTACAGGAGCGAGCGAGAGATATCGGAGTTGCTGGAGGCGTCCAAGGAGCTTGCGGCCGCACAGAGCGATCTCGAGGCGAGGCGAGATGACGCCACGAAGGCGCGGCAGGACGCGGAGAACGCCCTCAACGAGGCGGAGGCCGCTCGAACGGCCGAGCAGAACGCCTACATGGCTAAGCAGGCGGCCTTGGCCGAGCAGGAGAAGGCTGCGCTTGAGGAGGCGGCGCGAGCCGGTACCGACGCCACGTTCCAGACCGAGAACGGAAACGACTCCCTCGTGAGGACTCCCACGTCCGGTGCTGTCCCAGCTATCTTTGGCGTGAACTGGAATATGGGCAGGGAGGAGTTTATATCTCACTGGGCCGCGCGCATCGATGCCTTTCTGAGTGGCTTCCCGCTTGCGGGCCATGGTCGTACCTTTGCGGAGGCTGCCTATGACCATGGCGTCGACCCTCGGCTCTCGCCAGCGATATCCAATGTAGAGAGCACGCGGGGCACGTACTGCTTTCTTCCCTATAACGCCTGGGGGTGGGGACACGTGAGCTGGCCTGATTGGGATACGGCGATCCGTGCGCACATTGCGGGCCTTGCGGCGGGCTACGCACCCTATCTGACGGTCGCGACCGCAAATAAGTACTGTCCGCCCAACGCGGCCTACTGGTATGCGACCGTACTCTGGGGCATAGAGCATATCTAGCCCTGGATTCCCGCCTTCCTATGACATGGCCTAGCCTCTGGCACGGCATCTTGCGATGATCGGTTGCGTCTGGGGCCGGAAGCCCAGCCTCTGTTGCCTCGCCCATCGTCATAGCCTATGGCTATGACGATGGGCGAAGGGGATGGGGGCGGTATGGCCCTGATGAGGCAGGCCGACGGGCGCACGGGCGTCGTCTGCGTGTACGAGGCCGAGGCGAGGTGGGACCCAAAGAGGAGGCAGTCGCGCTACGGCAGGCGCAGGCTGGTGGGCCACGTGGACCCAAGGGCTGGGGAGGTCGTGCCCAACAGGCCGACACGCGCGCCCGCGTCGTCCCCCGAGTCGCGCCGCGAGCTCCTCGGAGCGTGCGCGCTGCTCGACGCTGTGGCCGATGAGTCGGGGGTCGCCGCGGCGCTCAGGCGCGCGCTGCCCCGCAGCTGGAGGCGGGCGCTCATGGTGGCCTACTACATGGTCTGCGAGGGGTCCGCCCCGCCCTCGGGGCTGCCCAGGTTCTGCGCCACGCACGCGACGCCCGACGGCGCGCCGATCGCCCCCCGGCGACCCCCGGGGCTGTTCGCGTCGATCGGCGAGCGGGAGCGCGACGCGCTCTGCTCGGCCCTCGCCGAGCGGCACGGGCGGGGCGATCGGCTCCTCTGCGGCACGACGTCGATGTCGTCGTGCCTTGGGGTCCTCGCCCGGGTCAGGTGGGGCCGCGACGAGGAAGACGTTCCGCTGCCGCAGGCCGACCTGGCGATGCTCGTCGGCGGGGAGGGTGGGGTGCCGCTGTGCTACCGCAGGGTGGCGGGCACCATGGCGGACGTGCCTGCGGTGAGGGCGCTGATCCGCGACATGGGGCCGTCCCTCGCCGGCGAGGTGCGCCTCGTGATGGGCCGCGGGTTCTGGTCGGCCGCCAACGTCAACGCGATGATGAGGGGGCACCTCAAGTTCCTGATGGGCGTGCCGACGTCGCCGGGGCTGTACGCGGACGCGGTCGACGGTCATGGGACCGAGCTCAGGACTAGGGGGAACCTCGGCCCCTCCGCCGGGCTCTACGGCATGCGGTTCGCCCACGGGCGGGACCACGGGGAGGCCCGGCCGCGCGGGGGCGACGTCGCCGGGGCGAGGCGCCGCGGCTACATCTACCTGTTCTTCGACGCCCCCAGGGCTGCCGAGGCGGAGCGGCGGCTCGCGGGCCTGCTGCGCGAGCTGGCCTCGGAGCTGGCGGCGGGCAACCGCATCGAGTCACACGAGTGCTACTATGACCGGTACTTCGAGGTGAGGGGCGGGAGGCCCGTCGGCAGGGACGCGGCCATCGCGGCGGCCACGGCCCGCGCGGGGTACTTTGCGCTGTTCTCCAACGAGGCCATGGGACCCCTCGAGGCGCTTGCCATCTACCGTGACAGGGACGCCGTCGAGAGGCGCCTCGGCGACGCCAGGTCCCTGCTCGGCTTTCGCACGCCGCCCGCGCCTGCCGAGGACACGCTCACGGGGAGGCTGTTCGTGACGTTCGTCGCGCTCGTGCTCGCCGCCTGGCTGCGCCGCCGCATGCGCGAGACGGGGCTCGACGGCGACTACACCCTGGAGGGCCTGCTCGACGAGGTGGAGACCATCGAGCGGCACGCGCGCGAAGGCCACAGGCCCAGGGTGCTGGGGGTCACCCCCAGGCAGAGGGCCGTGTTCGAGCGTCTGGGCTACGATCCTCCCGCCACGTCATGAGTCTTTGGGAATGTAGGAGCCTTGGGCCATCCGTCACCTGCCTTGTTGACGCGAAAGGGATAGACGCACCAGTTGATATAGCCCTGCATGCTGCCCATGGACATCCCCGCGAAGCGCCGGAGACATCCCTTGGGCCATGAGCAGAGGTCGTTGACAGGCTCCATCTTCTCCCAGTACCCGGGATCGCGGACGCCGGACTTATGGGGCTCGGAGGCAGCTCCGGCATCCCTCGCCAGGCCGTTGCGGGCGCGCCTCCTGCCGCGCGCGATGGTGGCGCCTCTGGCTACGTGGCTGCCGAGGCCGCCTCCAGCCGGCGGGTCTCCGAGTCTTCGGCCTCGGCGACACTGGGACGACCGAGCACCACGCGCGGGAGGGCTACCGCCCCCCGTGTGCGAGGTCACCGGGAGACAGCATGACATCTTCGACAGGCTGGGCTACGGGTTGTCGGCCACGTCATAACCCTCCGGGAGTTTGGGTTGTTTGAAGCAGATACGAGCTCGCTACGTTGCCGTCTGCCGGCGATCGGTCATTTCATTACCGCTGACAAGAAAAACCAGCGATCCTCTAGATTACATAACGTACAGTCAGATACGTGCTGAAGCTGAGGCGCGTGGGCGTGAACGTGCCCGCAGACTTTAAGGCGGGTCTCCTATGGACGGAGGAAGAGATGGGTACGATGCAGCTGGCGGTCAAGAGAATGTTTCTGCGGAGGGCCTCTAAGCCACGACGTCTTTCGCTCCTGCCTGCGGTGCTGGCCGCCGTCTGTCTGACGCTCACCCTTGCGCTGAGCGCGACCCCCGCGCGGGCCGAGGTGAAGACGGGTACCATCGGCAAGGGTTGCTCTTACACGCTTGATGACTCCGGCAAGCTCACCATCTACCCTACGGACGGCGTGTCGGGGGAGATGGCTCCCGTCTATCCAGCATTGGATGACGCATTTCCTAACGAGGATGTCAGATCGGTGGTTATCGAGAAGGGCGTCTCGGCGCCCGAGAACTCCCGCAGTCTCTTCGGGTACCTGGACGCGGTGGAGTCCCTCGACCTCTCGCACCTTGACACCTCGCGGGTCACGTACATGGGGGACATGTTCCGGGACTGCCCGTCACTCGCCTTCCTCGACCTCTCCGGCTGGGACACCGCAGAGGTCACGTACATGGGGGGCATGTTCCGGGACTGCCCGTCGCTCGCCTCCCTCGACCTCTCCGGCTGGGACACCTCGCGGGTCACCGACATGGAGTGGATGTTCTTCCACTGCACCTCGCTCGCGTCTCTCGACCTCTCGGGCTTCGATACCTCAAGAGTCACGGACATGGAGCTCATGTTCTACGGATGCTCCTCACTCGCGTCCCTCGACCTCTCCCGCTTCGATACCTCGCGGGTCACGAACATGGCGGGCATGTTCTACGGATGCTCCTCGCTCGCCTCCCTCGACCTCTCGGGCTGGGACACCTCACAGGTCACCATGATGGCAAGCATGTTCGTCGGCTGCTCCTCGCTCCCCTCCCTCGACCTCTCGGGCTGGGACACTTCGGGAGCTACGGTTATGTCGAACATGTTCTCCGACTGCTCCTCGCTCGCCTCCCTCGACCTCTCGGGCTGGGACACCTCGGGTGTTACACATATACCTCGGATGTTCTCCGGCTGCTCCTCGCTGGCCTCCCTCGACCTCTCGGGCTGGGACACCTTGGGTGCGATTACATTTCAGATGTTCTCCGACTGCTCGTCGCTTGCGTCCATAACGGCGGGAAAGGGTGCGGGGAGGATGCTGTCGAGTTACCCATCGGGTTTCCCAGCAGGCAGGGACGGCAAAGGATGGTTCTCTGCGCGCGACCGCAGGTGGTTCACGGTTGATGAGATCTCGTCCGGTCGCCAGGGCATCGCGGACACATACACGACCTACGAGACCGGCGGCGGCAGCTGGACTCCCAAGCAGGGCGGCTCCCGCTACAGGCTCGGGAGCGTCGTGATGGTGCTCAACGGCAACGCGTTCGACGTCCTCTCGCGCGAGAAGACCGTGGACGTGCTGGCGAGTGACACCACGTTCACGCTCAGGGCGACCCCCCTCAGGCACAACGAGGACGTGGCGGGCTACCGCCTCTACCAAAGGCTTGAGAACAAGAAGGCCGCCGGAAGCGGAGGAGGCGGTGCCATGCCATGGAATCCAGCGGCCGACGGTAGTTCGGGACCGATCGGTGGCGAGGTGCACGAGATCGCGGCAGCAGACGCCGGTGGCGACTTTGGGACGATATCCTGCTCCCAGTTCAGGGATCCGGCCGATAGGAACAGCAGGCTCTACGTCCGCATGGTGGACGCCGCCGACAATACGCTGCACGAGGAGCAGGTCCTCATCTCGGTCAAGAACTCGATGGTGGAAAAGCCATGGTCCATCTCCCTCGTTCCAGCCGAGATGGAGTTTGATTTCGGGGACAGCTTTCCCTTCCTGAAGAGCATGAAGCTCCCCGTGGCCAAGGTTCCCGTGACGGTCAAGCTCACGGAGGACGGGAAGTACCAGATCGGGGTCAACTTCGACATAAACGACAAGAAGAACGACGACATCATTAGCATAATTAGTAGTGACAAGCTTTTTAACCAGGCTCTTAACAAGGCCCTGGAGAAGGGGTGGTTAGGAGAGGACAGCTCCGAGGGTGATAAGGAGCTCAAGCCAAAATTCAAGTTCATTGGCTACGCCGAGATGGACGTGAACGCCCGGACCGCCGAGGGCGTAGTCTCCGTGTTGGCAAGCCTCAATTCCAAGAGCGCGCAGATGCAGTATCACTTCGCGGTCGTGGGGTTCTCGGCTTCCGGCGAGGCGAAGTCAGCGGTCAAGCTCAAGCTCAAGCTCCGGGGCAGCGACGGGATTCAGGTCCTCGACGACGGGCTGAACTGGCAGCTCAAGCCGAAGCTGAAGGGCGAGCTGTACGCGGGTGCCGGTCTTGCGAACGTGGCGAGCGTGGGCGTGTGGGGCAGCCTGGGTCTCGAGGGCACCATGACCATGCTCCCGTTCGCGCGGCAGGGACTCGACGAGCTCTTTGCGGAGGGGAAACTGGGCATTAGGGGTGAGATGCTTGATAAGGAGATCTGTAGCGTAACGATCGTAGACGGGAAGGTCTACCTGTATAAGCGGGACATGGACAGCTCGGGAAAGCCGAGGCTCACGCTGCTCTCGGAGTCGTTCGACGCCGCCGTGCCCCAGGCGCTCACGGACGTCGACTCCAACAGGGCGTACCCGCCCGTCTCGCGCGATCGCGTGGACGCGGGCGCCCCGTGGCAGGGCGGCATCCCGTCAGGCGAGGGTGGGCACGCGGGCGCGAGGCTGCTCGCGTCCAAGGTCTACCCGCAGACCGACGTGCAGCTGTGCGAGGTGGAGGGAGGGGCGCTCGCGGTGTACGTGGCGGACGACCCGTCGCGCGCCTCGGGCGACCGGAGCCGCCTCGTGTGGACGCGCTACGACGAGGCGTCTGACTCCTGGTCGGAGCCGCGTCCCGTGTGGGACGACGGCACGGCGGACTTCACGCCCAGCCTGGCGCCCGACGGCAGGGGCGGCGCGCACGTGGCGTGGTCCAACGCCAGGGGCGCCATCGCCGACGACGCGACGCTCGCCGACGTCGCCAGGCGGCTCGACGTCGCGTACGCGGCGTTCGACGCCCGGACGGGCGCCTTCGGACCGGGCGAGTTCGTGACGGACTCCGACGCCTCCCTCGAGGCGAGCCCCGAGGTCACGGACGCGGGGGGCGGCCCCGCCATAGCCTGGCGCACGAACCGCGTCGACGACGTGCTCGGCATGGGGGGCGGCCACGAGGTCACCCTGGCCGCGAGGTCCGACGGCGCGTGGTCGCGCCGGGTCGTCGCGCGCTGCGACGGGTGCGTGACGGGACTCTCCGCGGGCGCGCTCGACGGCAGGCCGACGGTGGCGTGGGCGCTCGACGAGGATGGCTCTGCGGCGACGACGGGCGACTCTAGGGTGTACGCGTCCGCGGGCGGCGGCGAGCCCGTCTGCGTCGCCGACGCAAATGCAGCGAACCCGCAGTTTGCGACCGCTGGCGGCGCCGGGGCGCTCGCATGGTGGCACGACGGCGACCTCTGCTTCGCGACCTCGCTCGGTGGCGAGGCCACCACGGCCGAGGGCGCCCTGCCCACGAGCCTGTACAGGCTCACCGGCGACCTCGCGGGCGACGCGCTCGTGAGCTTTGCCGTGGCGGGCGACGGCACCTGCGACGTCTGGGGCGTGAGGCGCACGTCCGACGGCTGGGGCGACAGGGTCAGGCTCACGGGCCTGGGCGAGTCGGTCTCGTTCTGGGACGCGGCCATGGTCGGGGGCGACCCGCTCCTCGCCCTCTCCACCGTCAGGTACGGTGACGCGACCGGCCCCACCCCTCCCGAGACGGGAGAGGCGAGGCTCTGGAGCACGCGCGGCAGCAGGGCACGGTTCGCCACGCTCGACGACGTGTCCTTCGACGAGTCCGAGGCGCGACCGGGCGAGGCGCTCCCGCTCACGGTGGGCGTCACGAACGGTGGCGGCGCGACGCTTGACTCCTGCACCGTCGAGGTGAGGGACGAGGGCGGTAGGGTCGTCGCGACCGAAGAGGTGGGCCTTGGCCTCGCGCCCGGCGCGAGTGGTGAGGCCAAGGTGAGCGTGACCCTGCCGGACAAGCTCGACCGGGCGCTCACGTACAGGGTGAGCGTCGCGCCCGCAGAGCCCGGCTCCGAGGGGCGGGAGATTTCCGTCGGCGCGGCCCACCTCTCCGTCAGGGCCGTCGCGTCGATGGACGGGGGCGCCGAGACCGTGACGGCGACCGTCACGAACCTGGGGCTCGTCGCGTCCGCCGCCGGCAGGGCAATCTTCTATAACCCCGAGCTGGGAGGCGAGCTGGGGACCTTCGATCTTCCCGCCATAGCCCCCGGGGGAAGCGCCGTGCTCTCCTGCGCCGCGCCTTCGGGCAAGACCTTCCTGGACGATGGCTCGGTGGGCGTGGGGGTGCGCCTCGAGGTGGGTGACGGGTCGGCCGACTACGGTGACTCGAGGGGTCTTGCGGGCACCTGGGGCGACGGCATCGACCGGAGCCTGCTGGACAAGCCCGACCCGGACAAGCCGAAGCCCGACAAGCCGAACCCGGACAAGCCGAAGCCCGACCCGGACAAGCCGAAGCCGGAGGAGCGCGACGTCTCCAAGGCGTCGGTGGACGCGATCCCCGACCAGGCGTGGACCGGCTCTGCCGTGGAGCCCAGGCCCGCGGTCAGGCTCGGCGGCAGGACCCTCTCCGAGGGCACCGACTACGCGCTCTCCTTCAGGGACAACACGGACGCGGGCACCGCGACCGTCACGATAGAGGGCAGGGGCTCCTACACGGGCGCCAAGTCCGTCACGTTCAGGATCGTGAGGAGGGACGAGCCGAAGCCGAACCCGGACAAGCCCAAGCCGAGCCCGGACGGGCCCAAGCCGGAGGAGCGCGACGTCTCGCGGGCGTCCGTGGACGCGATCCCCGACCAGACCTTCACGGGCTCCCCCCTGGAGCCGAGGCCCGCGGTCAGGCTCGGCGGAAGGACCCTCTCCGAGGGGACGGACTACGAGCTCTCCTTCGGGGGCAACGAGGGCATCGGCACCGCCACGGTGACCGTCACCGGGAAGGGGGCCTACACGGGAACCAAGTCCGTCACCTTCAGGATAGGATTCTCGGACGTGCCGGCCGGGCACTGGGTCCTCACGGGGGACGTCGGCGGGGAGGGCTACCTCGCGGCGGTCGTCAGGATGGGGCTCATGACGGGCTACGGGGACCCCGCCACGGGGAGGCTCACGGGCCGCTTCGGCCCGGAGGACAGCGTGACCCGGGCGCAGGTGGTGACCGTCCTCTACAGGCGCGCGAACCCCGGCTCCACGGACACGACGACGGGTGCGCACGCGGAGAACGCGACCTCGCTGTCCGACAACGAGTCGGGCCAGTACTACACCGCCGCCGTGAACTGGGCGGTCCGGACGGGGGTCGTCACGGGCTACACGGCGGGCCCCGACGCGGGCAGGTTCGTCCCCGACAGGGAGATCAGCCGCGAGGAGCTGGCAACGATGGTCCACCGCTTCGCCGCCCTCGAGGGCGCCAGCGACTCGGTCCCCGACTCCGCCTACGGGGGCGCCCCGGACGCCGGGGACGTCTCGGGCTGGGCGAGCGGGCACGTGGCCTGGTGCTACGCCCACCAGGTGCTGACGGGTCACGCCGACACCGGGCTGCTCGAGCCGCAGGGCACGGCCACCCGCGCCCAGATGGCCAAGATGGCCGTCCTGACGATAAAGGCCATGGGGAGGTAGCGCCGCCGGACGTCGGACGCTTCCGCTGGGGCCGCGCCCGGGGGTGACCCCGGCGCGGCCCCTCGCGTGCGCGGCGGCGCCAGCGGGCGGCATGGCAGGAGTGCCGTTCGCCGCCGCTGGGCGCGCGCGAGGTTCTCGGCGACTGCGGTTTGCCGTCCTGATGGGTGCCGCGGTCCCTCGTAGTGCGCTTTCGGGTAACCCTGACTTCCCGGCACTTCCTTAGCCCACTGGGCGTAAACCCGAACTGTCGCCCGTCCTAAGGACCTGCGTCTGGCTACAGAGACCCCTAGGCCGCTGCTTGCGTGCGGTGGGCATCTCCGGTGTCCTGCGGCATGAGGCTCTCACCTATCCCACGGGAGGCGGGGACTCGACACCCACTCGGCGGGGGCCGTCCCGCAGGTAACCCAGGTGAGGGGCACGCGGCCCAAGGGAGCGTGGGTGTGAGGTAGAAAGTCAGTTGCCGACGCATTGGCCAAGGTCGGCTGACCGGAATTGGCGATTATCGCCTGACTGGATGTGGCTAAGACCGCCCGACCCTAACAGAAAGACGCATTCTGGCTGCGAGTCCTCACGGAAAGGCGCACTCTGCAGCTACCGCCTCACGGAAAAGCACAGTACGCGAGAGGGGGTCAGGTGAGGGGATGGGGGGCTTCCACGTACCTACGGCAACTGCGTGGCACAAGCAATGGCAGCGCCAAAGCATAGCGCCGCGATAACGCAGGTGATGCAGATGGATCTTTTGCCCCCTCCCTTTACGTTGCCTGTCACTACGCCTATAAGGGCGACAAGTACGGAGAAGCTGCCCACGGTTGTCAGATTGAGCGTGAGCACAGTTTTCAGATCTGCCTGCATTGCCTGAGCGTTGACGTTCACGAGGGTGAAGATGCCCGCTAGGATGGCCATGATTGCCATCACGTTGCCGCACATCCTTCTCTCGACAGACTTGCCTTGCTCGATTAGCTCCCGTATCTTCATGTTACTCAATAACATGGTATAGCATCCAGTTACAGACATACCTTGTATTGAAGCCCTGTTCGGTCAGCCTGACGCGACTTGGAGTTATTCTGCCGCACGATAAGGAGAGAGACGCCTATGGGCCGAGCCCCGTCTAGAGGGAGACCTCGAAATATCCGCGTCTATCTGCGAGCCTGCAGTCGTGTCCACGCATGTGGAGGGCGGGCCTGCCAACCAAAACCTCTGCCACGCGCCGTCCCTCGGCGGGCCGGGCGATCGTGGGCTCCTGTGCCTAGGAGGTAGGTAGCGCCTAGGCGAAAGCGCGGGATCGGCAGCATGTGCATCCCAGTGAGAGTAGGGTATCAGTAGAACACACTCGTAGTTGATACGTATATAATACGTATTTAATACAGTATCAATACGTGTGATTGGAAGCTCCATGTCCATGACTATCAGTATAGATGATGATCTCAAGCGGGAATTCTCCGAGGTCTGCCGCGAGATCGGCCTGCCGCCCTCGACCGCCTTCGGCATCTTTGCCAAGGCCGTCGTGCGCGAGCGCGCCATACCCTTCGCGCTCTCTGCCGTGAGTGCCTCCGAGCGAGCAGCGCATGCCTATGACCTCGCAGTGTCTGACGGCATCAGGCGGGGGCTCGCTGACGTGGCAGCAGGTGATGTGCTCACCCGCGAGGGGTCGCGGGCGCTGCGCTCATCGAGAAGAGCCATGGCAAGATCCACGACATGACGCCCTGGGAGGTCCGCTACGCGCGACAGTTCCATGAGCAGCTGATGGGACTCTCTGACGTGACATACGGCTACGTGGAGGACTCGATCGACGTACTGGCTGGGAACCCCGGCCTTGCGCGCGACTACGATCCGGCCTACGAGGCGGCACGGCCTCCCGCATCCTGCCAATTCACCTTCGTGCCCAGGACCACGAAGGTGATCTACCTCCTGATGGATGAGGACGCGCACCTGCTTACGATGCTCTACCTGGGTGATACCCGTGAGGACCCCAGACATCGCTTCGACCGCATGGAGTGGTAGATGCTTGTGGATCACAGGCTAGCACGGAACTGTGGGGAGTCGTGACGCCCTGCGGCTCCCGTGGTTGCTGCTACGTCACCGGGCAACCCACGGTGCTTTCACCCTGCGTGAATGTGGCTTCCAGCTGTTCCGCCGTATGGTACGGAGTCGTGCTGCCGCACAATAAGGAGAGAGACGTCTATGGGCCGAGTCCCGCCTAGAGGGAGACCTCGAAATACCTGCGTTGACCTGCGAGCCTGCAGTCGTGTCCACGCACGTGGAGGGCGGGCCTGCCAACAAGAGGCTCTGCCACGCGTTGTCCCTCGGCGGGCCGGGCGATCATGGGTCCCAGCGGTCGAGGAGGTAGGTGGCGCCCAGGCGAACGCGCGGGATCGGCAGCATGCCCCTCCCCGTAATGTCGGGGCTCCAGTAAAACACGCTCACGACCTTGAAACGCAGGGCGTTGTTGTTCGGGACCATGTAGTAGTACTCCTTTCCCCATCCCGCCTGATTGGACTCTCCGACGCGCACGAAGTTGTACCCATCTAAGTATTGGCCTGTGATGTAGCGGCTTCCATGGTATGCGGCGGCGCTGTCTGCGCGAGATGCGCTCGGGCCTGCAACGTACTCGCGACACAGGTCATTGACCGGGGGTAAAAGGAGAATCAACGTAAAGGCGAACACTGTGTGAATGATCATGTCCCTCATGGCAAAGCTCCTCTTTATGAAAGGATGAAAGGACCGGCTTCCTGCGTATTATAAGGTACTGGAAAGAAGACATCTGGCTTCGTTTGACATGGGGGAGAGACGAATGCCACCGTCCTTTTCGTCATCCGGTCCTGACTGCAAGCTGACAGGGCCGCTCTGGTCTCCAGACCCGTCTTGCACCACCCTTGCGACGTGCGTATGGGAGCGTGGGTAGACCAGCTGGCGGAGGATACTTAAAGTTCACGTCGCATGGACGTACCGATACGGCTACCATGGATTTGTCATGTGAGCTTGCTCGATCGGAGCCGCCTATGGATAGCCAAGAGCTCAGTGAGCTTGAGGGATATGGTTACCAGCTGCCTGCGTCACAGGGCCAGATGTCTTGGGACTCTTCGCCCGCACACCCTACGTGGTGGTCTACCGACTGGTTTGCGGCAGCCCTCGGTGGCGTGATATGGATTTTCCTCTTTAAACTCTACGAAGCTGGCCTGTTCGGGGGTACGCTAGGTAAGATCTTCTTCGCCCTGCTTGGTGCCTCCTATGCGCATGACTGCTACCCGTCATACTTCACCGCAGCACCAGCGCTTGACAATGCCAGGCTAGTGTCGCTTCTCAACACCCTTCTTGGCGGACCGGTCTTTGGTTGCATCTGGAATCTCAACCTCACCAAGCGTACTCAGGGTGTCTCGCATCTTGTCTGCATCCTGCTCAACGGATTCAGCATCATGAGCAATGTGGCGCTCCTTTCCGCGTGCATGCCTTTTAGGGAGCAGACAGGCTTGGCGTGAGATACCTTCGTTGACCCGCGTAGATCAGAAGAGCGTTAAGCTTCCCTTTAAGAACACTGAATAGTGTGAGACCACCTCGCTGGTACGCGTAGACCCCTGCCTTTTGTGGAGACGCTAAAAGGCTGACCATCCCCTATGCGCGGTGCCGTGGGAAGAGATGCGCCCATGTCAGCCCTCTTAGGTAGTCATCGCACTGAGAAGAAACGAACCGAGGAGGATCAGGGCTGGGACCACGAGCAGGGTGATGCCGACCG
>ERZ773079.1766-NODE-1766-length-12551-cov-11.333467_pt1 | contig 12551 bp, 10 predicted proteins | sample MGYA00511355_ERZ773079 | MGnify/ENA primary metagenome ERZ773079 (study PRJEB29015, sample SAMEA2737979) | human oral metagenome | biome: human oral; feature: human-associated habitat; material: dental | place: China | collected 2117 ... | reverse complement strand
TGGCGGCCATCAGGGTGGCGAGCTGCCCTCCTGTGGTGTCGTGGGTGTGGAGGTGGACAGGCAGCTCGAACCGTTCCCGGAGCGCCGCGACGAGCTTCGCGGCCGCGGCGGGCCGGAGCAGCCCCGCCATGTCCTTGATGGCCAGGATGTGTGCACCCGCGCCCACGATCCGTTCCGCGAGCCGCAGGTAGTGGTCGAGAGTGTAGGTCTTCTCGTCGGGGTCGAGAAGGTTCGCGGTGTAGCAGAGCGCCACCTCCGCCACCGATTCGGTGTCGTGGACCACTGCGTCGATCGCGGGGCGCATCTGTTCGACGTCGTTGAGGGCATCGAAGATGCGGAAGATGTCCACCCCGACCTCCGCAGCCTCCGACACGAAGGCCCGGGTCACCTCGGTCGGGTAGGGGGTGTAGCCGACGGTGTTGCGGCCGCGCAGCAGCATCTGCAGGTTCTGGTTCGGCATCGCGGCCCGCAGTTTTGCGAGGCGCTCCCACGGGTCCTCACCGAGGAACCGCAGCGCCACGTCGTAGGTGGCCCCGCCCCAGCACTCGACGGAGAACATCCCGGGTAGCAACCGCGCCTGCCAGGGAGCCACCGCCACCAGGTCGCGGGTGCGCACGCGTGTGGCGAGCAGCGACTGGTGGGCGTCGCGGAAGGTGGTGTCGGTGATGCCCACTGCCTGCTGCTCACGCAGGGTCTTGGCGAATCCGGCCGGGCCGAGGGCTAGGAGTCGTTGGCGGGATCCGTCGGGGATTTCGCCCGCGGGCAGCGTCCCGGGCAGTTTCGCCGAGGGTTCCAGGGTTGTGGGGGCGGGCCCGTTGGGCTGGTTCACTGTGACGTCCGCGAGGAAGCGGGCCAGTTTGGTGCCGCGATCCGCCGGGATGCGTCCCGTCAGCAGGTAGGGTCTCTCGTCGATGAAGGATGTGGTCACCACGCCGCTGCCGAAGTCCGGATCCTCCAGGACCGCGCGCAGGAAGGTGATGTTGGTCGCGATGCCCCGGATCCTGAACTCCGCCAGCGCACGCCTGGCCCGCACCACGGCATCGCGGAGGCTGCGGCCCCGGGCGGTGAGCTTGACCAGCAGCGAATCGAAGTGGGGGCTGATCTCCACCCCGGTGCCGGTGGTGCCGCCGTCGAGCCGGATGCCCGCGCCGGAGGCGGAACGGTAGGCCCGGATCACGCCGGTGTCGGGGCGGAACGAGTTGGCCGGGTCCTCGGTGGTGATGCGGCACTGCAGGGCGGCGCCGCGGATGCGCAACTCGTCCTGGCGGATCCCGATCTCCTCCAGGGTCTCCCCCGATGCAATCCGCAACTGCGCCTGCACCAGGTCGACGTCGGTGATCTCCTCCGTGACGGTGTGTTCCACCTGGATGCGGGGGTTCATCTCGATGAACACGTGGCTGCCGGCCCGCGGCCCCGAGGTTTCGACGAGGAACTCGACGGTCCCGGCGCAGGTGTAGTTGATGGCCTTGGTGAACTTAACGGCATCGGCGGTCAGTGCCGCGCGCAGCTCGTCGCTGATGTGGGGGGCGGGGGCGATCTCCACCACCTTCTGGTGGCGGCGCTGGATCGAGCAGTCGCGTTCGAAGAGATGAACGACGTTGCCCTGGTGGTCGGCCAGCACCTGTACCTCGATGTGGCGGGGCGCCGCGACGGCCTGCTCCACGAAAACCGTCGGGTCTCCGAACGCCCCTTCGGCCTCGCGCATCGCGGCTCCCAGTTCCTCGCTGAAACGGGCGGGGTCGTCGACGCGCCTCATGCCGCGGCCACCACCACCTGCGATGGCTTTGATGAACACCGGGAAACCGATTTCCTCGGCGCCTGCGATCAGCTCGTCGGGGTCGGTGGACGGTGGCGTCGACCTGAGGGTCGGAACCCCCACCCTGCGGGCCTGTTCCAGGGCCCGCACCTTGTTGCCGGCCAGTTCGAGCACCTCGGCGGAGGGACCGACGAAAGTTATCCCGTTGGCGGCGCAGGCCGCGGCAAGGTCTGGGTTCTCCGAGAGGAAACCGTAGCCGGGGTAGACCGCGTCGGCGCCGGATTCCTTCGCTACGCGAATGATCTCGTCGATGTCCAGGTATGCCTTCACGGGATGATCCCGCTCCCCGATCAGGTAGGACTCGGATGCCTTGACCCGGTGGTCGGCGTTGCGGTCCTCGTAGGGGAAGACGGCAACGGTCCTGCACCCCAGTTCGAAGGCGGCACGGACGGCTCGAACAGCGATCTCGCCTCGGTTGGCGACAAGGACCTTCTGGAACATGCGCCAAGACTAATGGCAACTGGTGGAACCGGTTCAGTCCTCCTGCGGTTCCGCGTCCTGGGCGTGGACGGCGGAGAGCCGGTACAGGCCCCAACCGAGGCAGCTGAAGAGCAGACCGGCGCCCATCACAAGGGCCGAGACCCCGAAGGCCATGACGGAGGTCAGCAGGGAGGCGCGCACAAAGTTTCCGGTCTCCACCATGGTGCGGGTGGTCTGGAGTTGCTCGGCGGTGGCGGTGTCACCGGCGTCCTTGGCCTCCTGGACCTTGGCGCCGAGTTCGGCATAGGTCAGGCCGTTGCTCGCCGCACGGGTGTGTTGCTTGACCGCCTCGGCCTGGTAGAAGGCGGTGAGGGGGCCCGTCACCTTCGAGCCGGCGAAGGCCGGGGCGTCATTCGCGACGGTGATGTTCTCGGATGCGAGCTGGGTGGAGGTGACCCCCCACGCGAATGCGCCGCAGACGAGCATGAGAACGCCTGCCACGAAAGAAAGGAGACCGGCGAACCTGGCTGATCTCATGATTGTTCCTCTCTCGTCACAGCCCCAACCATCGGGTAGATGATCGTTTAATCAACTGCGTCGGCAACGTTACTCAAGATCTGCCCTGAAACCGCTGTTTCTCTCCTGTATCCCCACCCGCAAGACCAAACGGAGGACATGAACCAGAACCACGCCTCGAGGCAACCGCCCGCGCCAGCGTCCTTGGCCGACTCCCACCTGCACCGCCCTTGACGTGATGCAATGATCCGGCAGCCGTGCCACCGGGGTTCGCGGATGATTCGCCACGTCACACCGCCTCCGTTCACTCCTCGCGCATCCACGTCACCCCACGGGGAACGCGGCACCCTTGGATCGCGGATGAGCCGATCCGCGGTCGTCCCCCTCCAAAACACCACACATCACCCAGATGCCGGGCGTTGTTGACGAAGGACCCGGGCTGATGTCTCAGGACAGCCACCGGAAGACCCATCCCACGAATTTCCGATTCGCGGTTTCCGTCACTTGACAGCAGGAAGAACAATCTCCAAATCAACTCTCCACGACTGTAGGGACCGGAGACACAGAAGAACCAGCACTACCTGCCGGACTCCATTCAATGGTGTCCAGAGCAGCAACAGCCTCAGCAGGAACAACCGTCTCACCAGGCGCAGACACCAAAGTAATGGTCCAAAGCCCGTCATGACGCCCTATAAACCACTCCTGAAACCTCTGCGGCACCCCATCCTTTGCATGAAGATATTCATGTCCGTAAGCACGTTCACCGGCAATCAACCGATTCGGCAACGCTCGCTCTTCAGTAATATCAAAATTTCCCTGAGCATCACCCATAGATTGATCACGAGTTTTCCTGATGTCGATCACAAAATGGTCACCACTCCTCTGGCCGCGATACCTTTTCAGCTCGCGCGTCTCTTCATACTCGACCCGAAGCGATGCGGCCGAGAACCCATCATTCCCATCTGCCGAAACCACACAATGAACAAACCCTCGCTTACGCCCCAGAGGAATCATGACCCAACCCTCAGGAGGAACCACATGAAACTCATCAACAGGCCCAACAGTCATGGTCACAACCGACGAAGGAGACTCAACCACCTCAGACCCACCTTGGGAACACCCAACCAAACTCGCGGATACCAAAAACGCCAAGAGAACACTTTCCCACAAGCACTTCACATGAGATCCTGCGGGACTTATTTTAAAGGAAGCCATCATGCGATTCCCCGGGTTCGCGCCTCGTAGTGCTTATTTTTTGCCAAGTCAATGGTCTGCAGGTTCTGTTCATACGCTTTAGCATAACTTGGATGTTTCTCTTCAATGAATCGCTTAAAAAGCTTTTCTCCCTGGGACCCATTTCCGAACAGGATTTGAGCGACCCATCCCTTAGCCCCGATTGAACTCGATCCTGCTCACCGTCGCCCCTCCTTCCCGCCACCATTGGCCCACCCCGAGCCTAACCGAAACCCAACCACCCTGCCAGAGAAACCAGAAAATCTTCGGGAGCTGATTCGGGGGAGTGGTTGGGAGGGTCCCCGGTGGGCTGGGGCGTCACCGACGAGTGGTTTCGACACGGGCTGCTCCTTCGTCGCAGCCCGGCTCAACCAGCTTCGGGGAGGATGTTTCAGGCACGGCCTCGCTCAAGCAGCTTCAGGGAAGGCGGCTCCTGCGCTGGTCGGCCCGGCCAGCCGCGTGGAGTCCTCGGTGTGGGAGCCCAAGGGGGCGGACGGCCGGTGTGGCCGCCCGCCCCCTCTACCGGGAAAGCACGTGATCCGCGGTCAGCCGATGAGGGCCAGCAACGGACCCTGCAGGAAGTAGATGATGAAGAGCGCGGCGACCACGTACATGAGCGGGTACACCCGCTTCGCATGACCGCGGATCACCTTGATGAAAACGTGGGCGAGGAAACCGATTCCGATGCCGACGGTGATGGAGTAGGAGAAGGGCATCAGGATGATGGTCAGGAATGCGGGAATGCCCACCTCGGGATCGCTCCAGTCGACATCGACCACCTGCTCGATCATCAGGAAACCGACGAACACCAACACCGGCGAGGCGGCCTCGGAGGGCACCATGTTGATGATCGGGGACAGGAAGACGGCCACCAGGAAGGCGAGGCCGGTGACGACGGAGGCCAGGCCCGTGCGGGCGCCCTCACCGACGCCCGCCGTCGACTCGACGTAGCAGGTGTTCGACGACACCGACCCGAGGCCGCCGGCCACCGCACCCAGCGAATCGACGAACAGGATCTCGGTGACGCGGTCGGGCATGCCGTGCTCATCCAGCAGCTTGCCTTCGGAACCGACGGCGACGACGGTACCCATGGTGTCGAAGAAGTCGGCGAGCAGCAGCGAGAAGACCAGCACCATCAGACCCAGGAAGGTCGGGAAACTGAAATGACCGTCGACGTAGAAGGCCCCGATCATGTCCACCCGGAACAACAACCCGAGGTCGGGCAGGGAGAAGTTCGTCAGGGAGGGCACGTTCAGCGCCCAACCGCCGGGATTCTCCGCCCCGACATGGGCACCGACGTGACCGATGGCCTCGATGATGATTGCCATCACCGTCGCGGAAATGATGGAGATCAGCATCGCGCCCTTGACTTTCAGCACGTGCAGGGCGATCAACAGTCCCAGCCCGATCACGAACACGAGAATGGGCCAGCCGGTCAGCGACCCGGAGATGCCGAGTTCCACGGGCGGGGAGCCCGCGGGTTTGCGCACCACTCCCGCGTTGATGAGCCCGACGAAGGCGATGAACAGGCCGATGCCGACGGAGATCGCGGTTCGCAGGGTCTTTGGCACGGCCTTGAACACGGCCGTGCGGAACCCGGTGAGCACGAGGATCGCGATCAGGATCCCCTCCCAGACCACCAGTCCCATGGCCTGCGGCCAGGTCATCTGCGGCGCGAGGGTGTAGGCGACGAGGGCGTTCAGCCCGAGCCCCGTCGCGAGCCCCATCGGGAAACGACCGACCATTCCCATGAGGATGGTCATGATCCCGGCTATGAACGCGGTACCGGCGGCCACCATCCCGATCGAGGCGCCGACGGCGGCGGCGTCCACCTGGGTCATGGCCTCGTCGAGGAATTTCGGTGCACCGGAGATCAGGTTGCCGTTGACATCGGTGGCGGTGCCGATGATCAGCGGGTTCAGCGCGATGATGTAGGCCATCGCGAAGAAAGTCACCAGACCGCCGCGGACCTCCTGGCCGATACTGGATCCCCGCTTGGAGATGTGGAAGTGGCTTTCAAGCCAAGAAGCATTCGAGGAAACGTCCGGGCTCTCGGAGAGCTTGGCGGTTTTCGGGGATTTCATGACCACGTATCGGGATCATAGACCCGGGACCACGGGTGAGGGCAACACCCGCGCGGGGTTGAATCAGTCGAATAGCTGTTCGTCGATCCCGATGGTGTCGAACACCGGGGCGGGCAGCTCCCGGGCCCGTTCGGCGGCCACCACGTCGGAGTGTCCCCCGCAGCCGTGTTCGAGGCTGACTACGCGCGCATCCGAGGGCGAGTACTCGTTCGCGCAGGCCCCGAACAGGGTGCCGAGCGATCCGCGCAGCGGCACGAAGTAGCCACATGACGAACAGGTGGCGGGGGCGTGCCTGCTGGATTCGTCGCCGTTACCCGGGGCACCCGAGAGCCAGCGCTCCGCGGCGGCGTCACGCCCGGCTGCCGAGAGCACCCGTTCCCGGCCGAGCCCCAGTTCGGCCACGGTGGAACGCAGCTGCGCCCATTCCGCCGGGTCGGCGTCGGCGGGCAGGTCAGTCGCGGCGAAACCGGGTTCGAGACGTGGGTCGTTGTCGGGGGTCGCCATGAGCATCCCCGGGCCGATGTCCCCGGGTTGGATGCGCCGTTCCCACGGCACCCAGGCCGGGGCCAGCAGCGCATCGGTGTGGGGAAGCAGCACCACTTCGTTGACGGTGGCGGTCCGCGCCCGGGATGCACGCACCAGCGTCACCGCCCAGTACCAGTCCGGGTAGCCTGCCAGCAGGCAGGCGAAGGAGTGGGTCACCACCCGCTCCCCTTCGGCCACCACCCCTACGTGCTCGCCAACAGCACCTTTCCCCCCGGATTCGACAGCCGCGGCGCGCGCCAAGTCGATCGCGGAGGCGGCAACCGAATCAAGTTTCAGCCTCGCCACTCTCACAGCTCCAGTTCATCGGCCACGCGCCGCAGCACCGCTGCGATCTTCGCGCCGTGTTTGTCGTCCGGGTAGCGGCCGTGCCGGTACCCATTGCCCAGGGCGTCGAGCATCTTGATCAGGTCCTCGATGATCACGGCCATGTCCTGGGCCTTCTTCCGCGACGCCTTGGAAAGCGACGGTGGGGTTTCCACCAGACGCACGGACAGGGCCTGTTCGCCGCGGCGACCCTCAATCACCCCGAACTCCACTTTCTGTCCGGGTTTCAGCGATGTAACCCCCTTGGGTAGCACCCCGGCCCGGACGAAAACGTCACCGCCCCCGTCCTTCGTGATGAACCCGAATCCCTTGTCGGCATCGAAGAAGCGAACTCGTCCGGTGGGCATGGCAGGCTCTCCCTCGTGGTCGTGGCTGGCAGGCAAGTCTATCTCGCCCCGGAGCCGGGGAAAACCCGGGAGAACCTGCGCTCATCGCCCCTGGTCAGATCAGAATGTCGACGACGTGACGGAAGTAGTCGGCGTGGTTCAGCCCAGTGGCGGCGGCCTCGTCGACAACCACGAGGACGCTCGGGTGAAACTGGAGGATCGAGGCCGGACACACCGCCGCCACGGGACCCTCGATCATGGCGGTCACCGCCCGGGCCTTGTGCCGCCCCGTGACCACCATGACGACGTGCCTGGCCTCCATGATGGTCCCCAGCCCTTGGGTCACGCAGTGCGTGGGGACCCGTTCACCCTCGCCGAAGAACCGGGCGTTGTCGGCGCGGGTCTGCTCGGTCAGGGTCTTGACGCGGGTGCGGGAGGCGAACGAAGAGGTGGGCTCGTTGAAACCGATATGACCGTTGCTGCCGATGCCCAGCACCTGCACGTCCACGCCTCCCGCAGCCGCGATGGCCCGGTCGTACTCGAGGGCGGCGGCAGCCAGGTCGGAGGCGGAACCATTCGGTACACGCACCCGAGTGGGGTCCATGCGCAGCGGCTCGACCACCGTGCGCAGGATGGTCTGCCGGTAACTGAGCGGGTTCTCCGGGTCGATACCCACGTACTCGTCCAAGGCGAAACCGATGCCGCACGAGAAGTCGATCTCCCCCTCCTCCACCCTGCGGGCCAGTTCGTTGTAGAGGGCCAGCGGGGAGCTGCCCGTGGCGAGCCCCAGCACGGGGGTCGTGAGTCCCTCGACCCACCGGAGAACTCGATTCGCAGCGACCTGACCGACCTGCTGCTCGTCGGAACAGATGACTACCTCCATCGCAGGCTCCTTTACCACGCAACCAAAAATGTTCATATTGAACTCAAAATGAACATTACGCCGGGGAAAACTGCACGGCATGTTCAGCAGGTCCTTCTACTTCAATCAATCAACCTCAATGCGCGGCTCCCGCGGGAAGCAACCCGGAGGGACGTGTCCCGGCTTCCCGCTACTCTGGTGCCCATGGCTTCCTGGACTGACGGGGCCGCTTACGCCCCAATCGAGCGGCCGGACGGTTTCGCGGTCCCCGATGTGGCGCCGCTGCCCGCCGCAGAGCCCGCCCCGCAGCTGACCCCGGGAGCCGTGGCACCCCCGTCCGGTTTCGCGCCGATGCCCCCTACGGTGGCGCTGGAGGATCTCGGGAAGGAGGAGAAGCTCCGCCGCGACCCCGCGGCGCCCTTCGACGTGTCCTCCGCGCTGATGATGGCCTATGCCGCGGGTTACGGTTCCCGAGATCCGCGGCAGCCCTTCAATGTCGCGACGCCCGGCGGGCCGCAACCGTCGTCGCCCGTTCCGCCTGACCCGACCTCCCGCCTGAATCTGCCACAGAACCCCTATCAGCCGACGCAGATGGCCCCGTATCCGCAGCACGAGACCGGCCCCGCCCCCATGACCCAGGCCCAGCAGGGCATCACATGCGTAGCCGGTGTCGCCTCCATCCTGGGGGTGTTCCTGCCCTCGGCCCTGCCGATGCTGCTGATAGGAGGGGGCGGATTGCTGCTACGGACCAACAAATCGGGCCGCCAAATCGGGATCGCGTCCCTGATCATCGGGGCCATGCTGGCCCTAGCCCTGATCGCGCGGGCGCAATACGTGCTGGACGGGCTGGGCAGGTGGATTGGTCTTGTTCTCGGGATCGCCTGCCTGGCCACCGCCTTCAGCCCAGCGCAGCGCTGACCCGCTCCCACTCGGCAGGGCTCAGCGGCACCGTCGACTCCTCCCGGTCCACCAGCGCCAGGGGATGAGCGGGATCGGCCATGGCGATTTCGGCCACCCACGGCGGCCAGACCTCTGCCGGCAGGGAGTCGAGCCGCCACCAGCGAAAACCCCTCACGCGTTTCTTCTCGGATTCTGTCCAGCCCATGTTGCTCGGCTCGAAACGTCGCACCCGTGCGAGGAAAAAAAGATCGTCCTGCACCCGGATGCGATCGGAGTAGCCGTGACAGGCCCGGCCCCGGGCAACCGGACCGACCAGGTCGAGAGGGATCAGCCGCAGCCCGGTTTCCTCCCCCGCTTCCCGGCAGGCCGCCTCCGCGGGGTTCTCCCCGGCGTCGATGCCGCCGCCCGGCGTCACCCACCATGAGGACCCGGGGATGCCGGGGTCGGAGTCGTTCAGCAGCAGCACTTCCTCGCCCGCCAACAGCAGCACCCGGGCGCCGCGCCGCAGTTTGAGGGGACGGGGGTTCACCGCGACCTCCTGACGGCGGCGGTCTGTTCGTCGATCAGCTCCCGCCAGGTGCGCACCAGGTCGGGGTCGACGTAGGCCTTGTAGCTGCCTCCGGGACGGGCGGGACTGCCAATGTGGAAGGCCCGCACCCCGGCGCGGATCAGCCACGGGACGTGTTCGGGTCGCAGCCCTCCCCCGGCCATGATCACCCGCGCGATCCCCGGGTTGGAGCGGGCCCGCTCCAGGAGTTCATCGAGTCCGTGCTCGACCCCGCGGGCCGAACCTGCGGTGAGCACCTGGTCGAGACGCGGCAGGGTTGCCAGGTCCTCCCAAGCGTCGTCGAAGTCCAGACAGTTGTCGACGGCCCGGTGGAAGGTCCAGGCGAAGTCGCCGTCGGCGACGAGCGCGTTGCACACCTCGAGGTCGATGCCCGCGTGGCCGTTCAGGAACCCCAGCACCACCCCGTCGGCGCCCTCGTCCAGGTAGGAGGCGATCAATCCCCGGAGCCGGACGAGTTCGCCCCCGTCGGTGCGGAACCCGGCCCGCAACCGCACCATGGGGCGGATCTGGATGGAGGTCGCGCGGCGCACCTTCGCAACCATCGCGGGTTCCGGGGAGAGCCCGTCCTCGTCCATGGTGCCGAGCAGCTCAACGCGATCGGCCCCGCCCTCCTCGGCGCGCTGCGCATCGGCCGCATGCAGCGCGATCACCTCAAGCAGACCCATACCCCTAGTCTGCCGAGTCCCCCCGCATCCGGTCCACGCGGGGTAAACCACGTACTCCCCGCCCAGCCGGCTCACAGAACCACACGGTCACGCCTCAAACTGGCGGCTCCTGGCAGGACCCGGGATCCACTCGATCAAGGTCAGACAGGAAATCTCCGGGTGTTCACGAACCCTTCCCGAGACCCGACCTCGGTGGCGTCATTGAGTCGTGGCACCTGCGATACTTGTGACAACTCCGGCATTGGGTGCGAGTCACTCGACGCCGGGAAGGAGAACAAGGATGAGTGACGCACCTGATTCAGCCGCCGCTGGTGGCGGCAGTGCTGATGCAGTGAACACTGAAGGAGATTCGCCCGCTTCGAGCGAGTTGAAGATTTCAGAGTCAACGATCCTCATGGAAGTGGCCGACGATGTCGTGGTCTTGTTCGGTGAGATCCCGGAAGGCGTCGAACTCCTCGACCTCGGCCTGATTCCGGAGCATGACCGAACCCAGCTCTCCAGGGCACTTGGTTCCATCGGGAATGCTGGCACGATTGCCGGCAACATCGCAGAAACCGCCACCAGCGCGCAGGGGCTTTTCCGTCTCAACGAAGCAACGTTCTCGCTCCTGAGGAGCGGAGGCGAGCTTGCCGCCAAGGACGGCGCCAAGCTCGGAGCCATCCTCAAGAACGGCAAGGTCATCGCTCAGGCCCGCTTCATTCCAGTCTCCGTGACCGCCGCCACGGCCTTAGCCGCCATAGGCCCAGCCGTCGCAATGATTGCGCTACAGATGCAGCTGGGCGAAATATCGAGTCTCGTCCGAACCAACATTGCGCTCACCACACAGACCCTCAAGGCGATCCGCAACGAGCAGTGGTCCGAGCTCTAGGGCTTGGCGGACTCGATCGATGATGCGTCCCAAAAAGTTCGTGAAATCGGCACCCTCACTGACACGCTGTGGGAGTCAATCGCACCCATGGGACAACCGACCCGCAAACAGACGAGGCTCTACCGGAAGAACGTCACCGGCCACATCCAGGAAATCAGAAAATCCGACGGGCACACCAGAAGGCAATATCTCGAATCCAACGCCGAGGCAATCGTCTTTGAAACGTACGCCTTGTTGACCTCACTCAAGACGCACGCGACCTACCAAGCACTGATGGCCGCACGAGCCAGAAAACGAAGCGAGACCGACGAGAATGAAGCCAAGCTCTTCGAGATAATCACCCGTGACACGCCGCCTGAGATAAAAGATTCCCGTGAAGAGATCGGCCAGCTCACCGAATCACTCGTTCGCGAGCTGCGGATCATCGCCGAGCTCCCAGGAAGGGCCACCATGCCGCTCACCAAGAAACGTCGGGACGCCAAGGCCGCGAAACTGACGTGCGCTCAGCTCCTCGAGGCCATCGAACCACTGGCCGAGTTGCTCCACCCCGCCGTCGCCATGCCGGCAGTCCCGGAGATGGCGTGCGCACCCGATGACCTTGATCTTGATCCCTATCTACGTGTGCTTCGGTGGTTCCTGGAGGATGGCGAACAGCTCCACGGCATTGCATTTCCGTACGAGGCCAGCGCAAACAACTTTCCGGGGAAACTGCCAGCCGCTGCACTCAGCAAGCTGCTCGACGCGGCCTGGGATGCACTCAAACCCGGCAAGATGCAGGCGCTGACCCCAAAGGCCACCTCCAGTACCTTCGTCGCGGTGACCGACCGCCGGATCATCACCGCGAATCCGAGGGAGCTCCTCCACTGCGGCGAGCTGGGCGCCACGTACCCACTTGATGATGTGGAGGGCGTGCACCCGAGGACCGACAACACGGACCACGTGTGTCCAGTCATCGGCGTCACCACTAAGCAGAGTGATATTCGGTGGATGTTTCCCGCCCGCACCGACCAGACGAGCATTGACGATCTGGCAACCATGATTGATGACCTGGTAGCCGCGGTCACAGAGAGCGCATCCGGCCATGCTGAAACGCGGACCGCCATCGCTTCCTCTGCTACCGAAACAGCATCCTCTTGATCCTCACCTTGCGGCAGCGCAGGGACACGACCGATTACGCGACGCAAACCAGGATTCGTCATTCCGGCAAACCACTCCGCCGGAAAAACACATCGAGGATGTGGGCGAGAGCACCGGGAAATGACAAAGGGTGGGGCCTCCCGGAGGAGACCCCACCCTCGTGGGTTTCGAGCAGGCGATCAGAAACCGCCCATGCCACCCATCTCGTCCATGCCCGGGGCACCGGCAGCAGCGGGAGCCTTCTCGGGCTTGTCCGCGATGACGGCCTCGGTGGTCAGGAACAGGG
>ERZ773079.1765-NODE-1765-length-12555-cov-54.893520_pt1 | contig 12555 bp, 7 predicted proteins | sample MGYA00511355_ERZ773079 | MGnify/ENA primary metagenome ERZ773079 (study PRJEB29015, sample SAMEA2737979) | human oral metagenome | biome: human oral; feature: human-associated habitat; material: dental | place: China | collected 2117 ... | reverse complement strand
GCCGACGTTGGGCAGGCCGACGATGCCGCATTTCAAGCTCATGGTTTTTCCTGAAAAGATAAAAGTTTAACGGAGGATTATAGCATATCGGGGAATGACTCAAAAACTGTAAAGGTCGTCTGAAAAGCGCAGTTTTATGCGATGGGAACGGTTGGCGTTTTCAGACGACCTCGATGATGAAGGGAAGAGGTGGCGTGGGCTTTGCCCGCGAGAAATTATGTTGGTCTATTCTGTTTGGGACGAGGGGTAAAATATCTTGATTTTCGTGGGCGGAGCCCACGCTACGGTAGTGGCAGGTGGTTTATTCAAACTCGCAATAGAAGGTCGTCTGAAAACGGTCATAACGGGTTTGCCTGGCTGCAATCCGTGTTTTCAGACGACCTTGGTAACGAGTGGAAAAGTAGCGTGGGCTTTGCCCGCGAGAAATATATCGGTCTATTTTGCTTCGGGCGATGGGCAAAATATCCAATTTTCGTGGGCGGAGCCCACGCTACGGTTGAGGTGCGCGTTTTATGCAAATTCATAATAAAAGGTCGTCTGAAAATGCGGATAGCGAGTTTTTCTAAAACCACTATTTCGTTTTCAGACGACCTTTTGTGCATATGGATTTTTAATCAAACAGCAAAATCAGCAGCAACACAATCGCAATCACGCCCAGCCACATGCTTTGCCGCTGCTGTACTTTGACCAAATGGATATAGGCATCGCGCATTTCCTGCTGGCGGTTTTCGTCAACCAGTGCGCTGATTTTGCGCGGCAGGGAAGGGATGATTTGCGCCCAGTCGGGGGCTTCGTTTTTAAGGTTGCGCCAAAGGGCTTTAGGACCGACCTGTTCGTTCATCCATTTCACCAAAAACGGTTTGGCGGTTTTCCACAAGTCCAAATCGGGATCAAGCTGCCGTCCCAAGCCTTCGATGTTGAGCAGCGTTTTTTGCAGTAATACAAGCTGCGGCTGGATTTCGACATTGAAGCGGCGGCTGACTTCAAACAGGCGCATCAGCACCAAACCGAAGGAAATTTGCGAAATCGGTTTGTTGAACACCGGTTCGCACACGGCGCGGACGGCAGCTTCCAATTCTTCCGCGCGCGTGTCGGCGGGCACCCAGCCCGATTCGATGTGGGCGGTGGCGACGCGGTGGTAGTCGCGGTTGAAAAAGGCGAGGAAGTTGATGGCGAGATAGCGCTTGTCGTAGTCGGTCAGCGTGCCGACGATGCCGAAATCAAGGGCGATGTAGCGGTTGTCGGCGGCAACCAGAATGTTGCCGGGGTGCATATCCGCATGGAAAAAGCCGTCGCGGAAGACTTGCGTGAAGAAGATTTCCACGCCGTAATCGGCAAGTTTGTGCAAATCGATGCCGTCGGCTTTGAGTTTGGCGATTTCCGATACGGGCGTGCCGTCCATCCATTCGATGGTCAGTACGTCGCTGGAGCAGTAGTCGTAAAACACCTTGGGCACAATCAGCATATCGCTGTTTTGAAAGTTGCGGCCGAGCTGGCTGGCATTGGCGGCTTCGCGCATTAAATCCAACTCGTCATGCAGATATTTGTCGAATTCCGCCACCACTTCGCGCGGTTTCAAACGCTTGCCGTCGGCAAACAGACGCTCGACCCAAGCCGCGCCGAAACGCATCAGCGACAAATCTTGTTCGATAACGGGCAAAAGGTTGGGGCGCAAGACTTTGACCGCCACTTGTTCGCCCGAATGCAGGCGGGCTTTGTGTACTTGGGCGATGGACGCGCTGGCGACGGGTTCGGTTTCAAATTCCGCATACAGCGTTTCGATGGATTGCCCCAGTGATTTTTCGATTTGCGAGCGTGAAAGCTGCGCATCAAACGGCGGGACTTTGTCTTGCAGCTTTGCCAGTTCGACCGCGTAATCATGCGGAATCAAATCGGGGCGCGTGGAGAGAACCTGCCCGAATTTGATGAAAATCGGCCCTAAGCTTTCTAAGGCAAGGCGCAGGCGCACGGCAGGCGGTTCGTTTTCAAATTCAGACGACTGCGGCAGCATTTTCAACAGCGTCCGCGCCCAGCCCGGACGGACAAGCGCGGCAAACAGCTCGGCGAGGCGGTAGAGGTAAAGCGTGCGGAGGATGGTTTTGATGCGTTTGAGCCGTTTCATGACGATATAGTGCGCGACAGTCGGTAATGCGGGGATTATATAGGAAACGGCAGGCCGTTGGCGGGCTGGTTTTTGAAAAGGTCGTCTGAAAATGAAGCAAGGTGGTTTTAAGGCGGAATTTGGGTTGATCCGTTTTAGCTGTTGTTTAACTACTGAAAAATTGTGCGGATTGTTTGGGTATTAGGAAAGATAATTTCAGTGTTTTAAAACAAGATTTTTTAATGGATTTTCATAATATTTTGTTTTACATGGTATTTTGATTGGCGTGTCCGCATTGTGCGGTGAACCTGTTTGCGCTGCCTTTGCAAGTGGGAATTTTTACGGTATGCTGGATTGGATTATTTACAAATCAATAGGATTTTTTTACTTATCTTGTTGTAATTGAAAATGATTTGTTCCGCGTATCCGTAAAAACGCGAGAATTTCTGCTGTATTTAAATTAGAAAAATGTTTGGGCGTGGATTGCCTGCAATTTCATCAGCCCGTGATTTTGAAGTTTTAGATGAGGAATAGTACATGAATCCCATGTATATCACTTTTGCAATCTATCTGATTGCCGTTCTCTTGATTGGTCTGGCCGCGTATTTCTCCACGCGCAATTTCGATGATTATATTTTGGGCGGGCGCAGCTTGGGTCCGTTTGTTACGGCGATGTCGGCGGGTGCGTCCGATATGTCGGGCTGGCTTTTAATGGGTCTGCCCGGCGCGATTTATTTGAGCGGTTTGAATGAGGCTTGGATTGCCATCGGTTTGGTGATCGGCGCGTATTTCAACTGGCTTTTGGTGGCGGGCCGTCTGCGCGTACATACCGAATATGCCAACAATGCGCTGACGCTGCCTGATTATTTCTTCCACCGCTTCGGCGCGGGCGGACATTTGATGAAAGTGGTTTCCGCGCTGATTATTCTGTTTTTCTTCACGATTTATTGCGCCTCGGGCATTGTGGCGGGTGCAACTTTGTTCCAAAGCCTGTTTGAAGGCATGACTTACAATCAGGCGATGTGGCTGGGTGCGGGTGCAACCATTGCCTATACCTTCTTGGGCGGCTTTTTGGCGGTAAGCTGGACAGATACGCTGCAAGCTTCTTTGATGATTTTTGCGCTGATTTTGACGCCGGTAATGGTCTATTTGGGTCTGGGCGGTGCAGAACAAATGTCTGCCGCGATTCAAAGCGTTGCCGCAAGTACAGGCAAGGAATATAACAGTCTGCTTGCCGGCACGACCGTTATCGGTATTATTTCCACCGCCGCATGGGGCTTGGGCTATTTCGGTCAGCCGCACATTTTGGCGCGCTTTATGGCGGCTGAAAGCGCGAAATCACTGGTGTCTGCACGCCGCATCGGTATGACTTGGATGGTGTTGTGTCTGGCAGGCGCAGTGGCGGTCGGCTATTTCGGCATTGCGTATTTTGGTGCAAACCCCGACCAAACCGCTTCCATGCACGGCAACCACGAACGTATCTTCATCGCGCTTTCTACTTTATTGTTCAACCCTTGGATTGCAGGCATTATTTTGAGCGCGATTTTGGCGGCGGTCATGTCCACTTTGTCTTGCCAGCTTTTGGTTTGCTCCAGCGCGATTACCGAAGACTTCTACAAAGGCTTTTTGCGTAAAAATGCGCCGCAAAAAGAGCTGGTGTGGGTGGGTCGTCTGATGGTGTTGGCGATTGCCATCATCTCGATTTTGATTGCATCAGACCCTGATAGCAAAGTTTTGGGCTTGGTGTCTTATGCGTGGGCAGGCTTCGGCGCGGCGTTTGGTCCGATTGTGATTCTGTCGGTATTGTGGAAACGCATCACGGCATACGGCGCTTTGTCGGGCATGATTGCCGGCGCGCTGACTGTGGTGGCGTGGGCGGAGTGGGTCAAAAAACCTGCTTTGGCAGTACATGAAACCGGTCTTTTGACCATGTACGAAATCGTTCCCGGCTTCATTGCCTGCTTGGTGGTCGCTATTATCGTTTCACTTGTCGACAAAGAGCCGTCTCGTGAAATCCAAGAACGTTTTGAAAAAGCGGACGCGGAATACCGCGAGGCGAAATAAGCGTTTTCAGACGACCTGCCGTTGACCGCAGGTCGTCTGAATTTTTATACGGGAAGTCAGGTTTTATTTTTATATTGATGCGCATGCGGATAATGCACTCTTTGGGCTTTATCTGCTTTTTATCAAAGCAAAAAATCCTGTTTTTGAGATAAATTGCTTGTCCGGCCCTTATAAATTTATTAAGATATTATCTATATACTTTAAATCTTTTCAGACGACCTCGAAAAGGGATGAGGTCGTCTGAAAATCATCATAAAAACTTTGGAGAACCTTAAAATGTTTGACTTTGCTTTTCCGACACAAACGCCACTGCGCCAAGCGATTACCGATGCTTACCGCCGCGACGAAATCGAAGCCGTTCAGGATATGCTGCAACGCGCCCAGATGAGCGATGAGGAGCGTCGGGCGGCGTCCGAACTCGCGCGCCGTTTGGTTACGCAGGTTCGTGCCAGCCGCACCAAAGCCAGCGGGGTGGATGCGCTGATGCACGAGTTTTCGCTCTCCAGCGAAGAAGGCATTGCGCTGATGTGTCTGGCGGAAGCTTTGCTGCGCATTCCCGACAATGCGACGCGCGACCGCCTGATTGCCGACAAAATTTCCGAAGGCAACTGGAAAAGCCATTTGAATAACAGCCCATCCCTGTTCGTCAACGCCGCCGCATGGGGCTTGCTGATTACCGGCAAACTGACTGCGCCGAGCGACAAGCAGATGGGTTCGGCTCTGAACCGCCTCGTCAGCAAAGGCGGCGCCCCCCTGATCCGCCAAGGCGTGAACTACGCCATGCGCCTGTTGGGCAAACAGTTTGTTACCGGACAAACCATTGAAGAAGCGCTGCAAAACGGCAAAGAGCGCGAAAAAATGGGCTACCGCTTCTCCTTCGATATGTTGGGCGAAGCCGCCTACACCCAAGAAGATGCCGACCGCTATTACAACGACTACGTTCAAGCCATTCACGCCATCGGCAAAGATGCCGCCGGACAAGGCGTTTACGAAGGCAACGGCATTTCCGTCAAACTTTCCGCCATCCATCCGCGCTATTCCCGCGCCCAACACGAACGTGTGATGAGCGAACTCTTACCTCGTCTGAAAGAGCTGTTCCTTTTGGGTAAAAAATACGATATCGGTATCAACATCGACGCCGAAGAAGCCAACCGTTTGGAGCTGTCTTTGGATTTGATGGAAGCACTCGTTTCCGACCCCGATTTGGCGGGTTACAAAGGCATCGGCTTTGTCGTTCAGGCATATCAAAAACGCTGTCCCTTCGTCATCGACTATCTGATTGACCTTGCCCGCCGCAACAATCAAAAACTGATGATCCGCCTCGTTAAAGGCGCGTACTGGGACAGCGAAATCAAATGGGCGCAAGTGGACGGCCTGGACGGCTATCCGACCTACACCCGCAAAGTCCATACCGACATCTCCTACCTCGCCTGCGCACGCAAACTGCTGGACGCACAAGATGCCGTGTTCCCGCAATTCGCCACCCACAACGCCTACACCTTGGGCGCGATTTACCAAATGGGCAAAGGCAAAGACTTTGAACACCAATGCCTGCACGGCATGGGCGAAACCTTGTACGACCAAGTGGTCGGCCCGCAAAACTTAGGCCGCCGCGTGCGCGTGTACGCCCCGGTCGGTACGCACGAAACCCTGCTCGCCTACTTAGTGCGCCGCCTGTTGGAAAACGGAGCGAACTCGTCGTTCGTCAACCAAATCGTCGATGAAAACATCAGCATCGATACGCTGATCCGCAGCCCGTTCGACACCATCGCCGAACAAGGCATCCATCTGCACAATGCCTTGCCGCTGCCGCGCGATTTGTACGGCAGGGGTCGTCTGAACTCTCAAGGCGTCGATTTCAGCAACGAAACCGTGTTGCAACAGCTTCAAGAAAAACTCAACCGCGCCGCCGCGCAAGACTTCCACGCCGCGTCCATTGTCAACGGCAAAGCCCGCGATGTCGGCGAAGCGCAACCGATTAAAAACCCCGCCGACCACGACGACATCGTCGGCACAGTCAGCTTTGCCGATGCCGCGCTTGCCCAAGAAGCCGTCGGTTCAGCCGTTGCCGCGTTTCCTGAATGGAGCGCGACGCCAGCCGCCGAGCGCGCCGAATGCCTGCGCCGCTTTGCCGATTTGCTGGAACAGCACACCCCCGCGCTGATGATGCTTGCCGTGCGCGAAGCCGGTAAAACGCTGAACAACGCCGTCGCCGAAGTGCGTGAAGCCGTCGACTTCTGCCGCTACTACGCAGGAGAAGCCGAAAACACCCTGCCCAAAGACGCCAAAGCCGTCGGCGCCATCGTCGCCATCAGCCCGTGGAACTTCCCGCTCGCCATCTTTACCGGCGAAGTCGTTTCCGCATTGGCAGCCGGTAACACCGTTATCGCCAAACCTGCCGAACAAACCAGCCTGATTGCCAGCTACGCCGTTTCCCTGATGCACGAAGCAGGCATCCCGACTTCCGCCTTGCAACTTGTCCTCGGCGCAGGCGATGTCGGCGCAGCGCTGACAGGCGACCCGCGCATCGGTGGCGTGATTTTCACCGGCTCGACCGAAGTGGCGCAACTGATTAACAAAGCCCTTGCCAAACGCGACGACAGCCCCGTATTGATTGCCGAAACCGGCGGTCAAAACGCCATGATTGTCGATTCTACCGCGCTGCCCGAGCAAGTTTGCTTGGACGTGCTCAACTCCGCCTTCGACAGCGCGGGACAACGCTGCTCCGCTCTGCGTATCCTTTGCGTTCAAGAAGATGTTGCCGACAAGATGCTCGCCATCATCAAAGGCGCGATGGACGAATTGGTCGTCGGCAAACCCGTTCAACTTACCACCGACGTAGGCCCCGTCATCGATTCTGAAGCGCAGCAAAACCTGCAATCGCACATCAACAAAATGAAAGGCGTTGCCAAGTCTTACCACGAAGTCAAAGCCGCCTCCGACGTTGATCCTGCGAAATCCACTTTCGTGCTGCCGATTTTGTTCGAACTCAACAATTTGAACGAACTTACCCGCGAAGTCTTCGGTCCTGTGCTGCACGTTGTCCGCTACCGCGCCGACGAGCTTGACCAAATCATCGACCAAATCAACAGCAAAGGCTACGCACTCACCAGTGGCGTACACAGCCGTATCGAAGGCACGGTCAAACGCATCCGCGAACGCATCGAAGCGGGTAACGTTTACGTCAACCGCAACATCGTCGGCGCCGTCGTCGGCGTACAACCGTTCGGAGGACACGGTATGTCCGGTACTGGTCCGAAAGCGGGCGGCTCGTTCTACCTGCAAAAACTGACCCGTATCCCCGAATGGGTTGCCCCGCCGCTGAGCCGCATCGGACAAGCGGACGAAGCCGCGCTCAAACGCCTCGAAGCCTTGATTCACAAGCTGCCGTTTAATGCGGAAGAGAAAAAAGCAGCGGCATCAGCATTGGGACACGCCCGCATCCGCACCCTGCGCCAAGCAGAATCCGTCTTGGTCGGCCCGACCGGCGAACGCAACGCCATGAGCTGGCGCGCGCCCAAACGCGTCTGGGTACACGGCGGCAGCCTCCTGCAAGCCTTCTGCGCCCTGACCGAACTTGCCGCCGCAGGCATCGTAACCGTCGTCGAACCCGACAGCCCGCTTGCCTCCTACACCGCCGACCTCGAAGGCCTGCTGCAAGTCAACAGCAAACCTGAAAGCACAGGCGTGCATCACGTCGCCGCCCTAAGTCCGCTGGACAGCAGCCGCAAGCAAGAGCTGGCAAAACGCGACGGCGCACTCATCCGCATCCTCCCGTCCGAACAAGGCTTGGACATCCTGCAAGTGTTTGAAGAAATTTCTTGCAGCGTCAACACCACAGCCGCCGGCGGCAACGCCAGCCTGATGGCCGTTTCCGACTAAAAGGACTGAATAAACGCCAGAGCGTTTGAACAAAGGTCGTCTGAAAACGTTAGCAAAACCCGCTAAGTCCGTTTTCAGACGACCTTTTTCTGTAAATTAAAATAAGCAGGGCAGATACTGTTTTTCCGTCAGGTATGGATGGTTAACCTACCGTCGTTATTTCCGTACGGCTGGGAATTCGGAAATTTGAAGTTGCAGCAGCTTTGAGATATTTCCGCAATGCAGAGACCCGGATTCCCGCCTGCGCGGGAATGACGGCAACGGCGGTTTCAGACGACTTTTATGGGCTGATGATAAAGTTTATCCGGAAGTATGAAAACAGGTCGTCTGAAACCCCAACCCCGTTTTCAGACGACCCCGATATTTATTCTGCCCAATCCTGCGTTTCTTCCGAATCGCTCTGACCGCCTTCCATGACGGATTTGATTTCTTGGAAGAGGGCGCGGAAGTTTTTCGGCGGTTTGTTTTGTTCCTGCTCTTTTTTCGTGTTGCGGATTAAGGTGCGCAATTTGCCTGCGTCGGCATGGGGGAAGTCCGCCATGAATTGGGTGATTGCGTTGTCGTCCGCCAAGAGGCGCGTGCGGGCTTGTTCGACGCGTTGCAAGAAGGCGTTGTGGGCGGTATTTTCGCCGCGTAGTTTGGCGAGGAAGGCTTCGATGGGCGCGGGGTCGGTGTCTCGCATGAGCCTGCCGATGAATTGGCTTTGGCGTTTGAGCGCGCCGTTGGACGTGATTTTTTTGTAGGTAACGACGGCTTCGTACAAGTCTTCGTCCAAGCCGATTTTTTTCAGCGTATCGCTGGAGAGCTTGGTCAATTCCATACCCAAAGCCTGCAAATCGTTCATCTGCTTTTTCATTTGGGTTTTGCTGACCCATTCGTCTTCTTGTTCAAACATTGTGTTTCCCTGATTTTCTGAATCTGCCTATTTTATCAGTTTTCAGACGGCCTTTCCGTGCGATTTTTGCAGAGGCCGTCTGAAACGGTTAAAATGCCGCAAAACCCTGTCAGGAAACCTTTTTATGCTGTTTAACCACACACCGGACGAGCTGTTGCGCTTGTGCGGACACACGCTGGATTTGGCCAAACAATCCGGTGCCACCTCGGCCGAAGCCGATTTCAGCGAGTCGCTCGGTCAAAGCGTCAGCGTGCGCTTGGGCGAAATCGAACAAATCGAGTTCCAACAAGATAAATCTTTAGACATTACGGTCTATGTCGGCCAACGCAAAGGCCGCGCCAGTACTGCCGACTTTTTCGAACGCGCCCTGCAAGATACGGTCAAAGCCGCCATCGATATTGCACGCTATACCGCCGAAGACGATTGCGCCGGCCTTGCCGATGCTGCCTTGATGGCAACCCATATCGGCGACCTCGACCGCTACCACGAATGGGATTTGAGTACCGAATCCGCCATTGATTTGGCCAAACAATGCGAACAGGCCGCTCTGTCAACGGACGAACGCATTGAAAATTCCGAAGGCGCATCGGTTCATACCGGCCATTACCAATACGTCTACGGCAACACCCACGGCTTTGCCGCACACCAGCAAAGCACGCACCACAGCATTTCTTGCAGCGTGGTCGCCAGCGACGAGCATGGCATGCAGCGCGACTATTGGTACGATTCTTCCTGCCGTCACGAAGACATGGACGCGCCCGAACTCATCGGTAAAACCGCGGCCGAACGGACTTTACGCCATCTGAACAGCCGCAGTGTTCCGACCGGCAGCTATCCCGTACTGTTTGACACCACCGTCGCCGTCGGTTTAATCGGCCACCTTATCGGCGCACTCAGCGGCGGCGCGCTTTACCGTCAAAGCAGCTTCCTGATTGACAGCATCGGCAAACAGGTGCTGCCCGAGTTTCTCAGCCTGCGTGAAGAACCGCATATCCTGCGCTCGTTCCGCAGCACTTATTTCGATGCCGAAGGCGTGGCCACGCAGCCACGTTTTGTGGTGAAAGACGGTATCGTCGAAGGCTATTTCCTCAGCAGTTACAGCGCGAAAAAGCTCGGTATGCAGACAACGGGCAACGCCGGCGGCGCGCACAATCTGTATCTGAACCACACCCACGCCACGCAGGCCGACCTGTTGAAAGAAATGGGAACAGGTTTGCTGGTTACCGAATTGATGGGACAAGGCGTCAACGGCATTACCGGCGACTACTCGCGCGGCGCGGCCGGTTTTTGGGTGGAAAACGGCGTCATTGCCTATCCGGTTCAGGAAATCACCATTGCCGGACGTTTGCAGGACATGTACCGCGACATCATCGGCGTGGCAGACGACGCATTACGCCGTTCGTCCAACCAAATCGGCTCCATCTTGGTTTCAAAAATGACGGTTGCCGGCAACTGATTGAACTAAATATACAAAAGGCCGTCTGAAAGATATCTTTTCTTTTCAGACGGCCTCGCCGTTATCTATTTCCATAAAAAACACATCATGCATATTGTCGTTATCCCCTCTTGGTATCCTTCTTCCGAAACCGACGTGGACGGAATCTTTTTCCGTCTCCAAGCCCAAGCCCTGCAACGCGAAGGCATGAAAATCGGCATGGTCGTGCCCATGTTCCGCTACTTGAGAAGCCAGCCGAAAACCATCTTCTCACGCTTCTACGGCCTGCGCCGCCATCAGCAAGGCGGACTCAACACTTACGCCTACGACAGCATGTATTTCTTCCCGCGCTGTCCGGTTGTCGATATCGACCGCATCCGCTGGGTCAACGCAGGCATGAAAGCTTTTGAAGCCTATATCGCCGACAACGGCAAACCCGACGTAATTCACGCCCACTGCGTCAACTACGCCGGCATTTTGGCCTGCGCCATCTTCAAAAAATACGGCATTCCCTATGTGATTACCGAACACAGCAGCGCCATTTCACGCGGCCTTGTCCGCAAAAACCAATGGCCGTCCATGCACGAAGCCGTGCGCCACAGCGCGGCACGGTTCGCCGTCAGCCGTGATTTCTGCCGTATTCTCGAAAAAACCTACGCCGGTACAGACTGGCAATACCTGCCCAATATGCTGGGCGGCAATTTTGAACAGGATTTCGAGTTCCCCGAAAAAAACAATCAAGACTTTACCTTCTGCAGCGTCTCCCACCTGCGCCACCTCAAAGGCCACGACCTGCTCCTACCTGCTTTTGCCGAAGCACTCAAAACCCATCCGCAGCTCAAACTCAAAATCGGTGGCGGCGGCGCAGAAGAAGGCCGTCTGAAACAACTGGCAAGCGACTTGTGCATCAACCACGCCGTTACCTTTACCGGCGCATTGACCACCGACCAAACCTTAGACCTCATGCACCACAGCAACGCATTCGTCCTCGCCAGCCGTACCGAGACCTTCGGCGTCGTCTATATCGAAGCTCTGTCGCAAGGTTTGCCCGTTATCGCCACACGCTGCGGCGGCCCCGAATCCATCGTCACTTCCGACAACGGCCTGCTGGTACCAATCGAAAACATACCGGAGCTGACCAAAGCATTGCTCACCCTCTACGAAAACCATGCACAATACGATCCCGTCCGTTTGCGCCAAGATTGCCTGCAACAATTCGGCAGCCGTGCCATTGCGCAACACCTGATCGATACCTTCCAAAAAGTGCTTAATAAGTAGGCATAAACCATACAGGCCGTCTGAAATCCTTCAGACGGCCTGCCTGCTTCCAACAAGACAAATCTAGTGTAAAATTAAGACAATAACCAAACTTTTTGATTTAAAATCAGTCCAAAGAAAAACTGTTACCTATAATAATATCCCCACATACATTATGCGCTATTACGGAACGATTACTCGCTGGAACAACAAGCGCGGCTTCGGCGCCGCTACCATAGAAGACACAGGCCAAGAAATCTTTCTTGCCCTTGCCGCCTTTACCACCCTTACTCGCCTTCCGGCCGAAGGGCAACACATCTCCTTCAACATCACAGAAGGCCGACGCGGCCGCAAAGAAGCCGAAAACGTCTGCTTCGCCCTCGATTGCGCCGACTGCTTTGATGTCCTCGTCCCTCCCCCTGAAAAACCCCTCGCCGGCAAACAGGCCATCATCGGCCTGATTGCCGTTATCTTCGTCTGCAGCATTTTCGCCGTCTTGTGGTACGGCCTCCACTTTTCCGACAACACACCGGAAGAGCCAGCCGTTAAAAAACAAGAAACCATGGTTCACGAAGTAGCCGCCAAAATCGAAGCCGAACGCAAAGCATGGCACGATGCCGTCAACCGCAGCAACCAACGCTCGGGACAGCCTCAACGTGCCAAAGATAATACTTCAAAACAATAACGCTTTATCCAATACAAAAAGGCCGTCTGAAAAAATGGGAAGATGAAATTATAGATTTCTTCCTCATTCTTTCAGACGGCCTTTGTTCTTATCTCAATTCGGCTCTGCCATTTCCAACGCCCGTTTGATGTCCACGGCGACGACGCGCGATACGCCTTTTTCCTGCATGGTTACGCCGACGAGCTGCTCTGCCATTTCCATGGTCAGGCGGTTGTGGGAGATGTAGAGGAACTGGG
>ERZ773079.1764-NODE-1764-length-12560-cov-3.066533_pt1 | contig 12560 bp, 7 predicted proteins | sample MGYA00511355_ERZ773079 | MGnify/ENA primary metagenome ERZ773079 (study PRJEB29015, sample SAMEA2737979) | human oral metagenome | biome: human oral; feature: human-associated habitat; material: dental | place: China | collected 2117 ... | reverse complement strand
TGACGCGGCTTTCCTCTTTAGTGAGGACTTCCAGGCGACCTGCAAGTCTTAATGCACCTTATGGCGCTAGGTGCTTTCTGACAAGGCGTTCAAGTCTAAGGAAGAGCTCATTGCTTATGTCTTAATGCACCTTATGGCGCTAGGTGCTTTCTGACTCGGGAAAGGTGTCTGGAACGTAATGCTGTCAAGGTGTCTTAATGCACCTTATGGCGCTAGGTGCTTTCTGACCGCGATGCGAGGCCTCGATAACCCCGCCGGACTCCCGTCTTAATGCACCTTATGGCGTTAGGTGCTTTCTGACTTATCAGCACGGCTATCACCTCCGGTAAGGCTCACGTCAGTCTTAATGCACCTTATGGCGCTAGGTGCTTTCTGACCCGTGAACGCTCGCATGTGTGCCACCGTGTGGGAGACAAGCGTCTTAATGCACCTTATGGCGCTAGGTGCTTTCTGACGTCAGAATGCTCCGTTCTTCCCGCTAACACTCGCTGAGTCTTAATGCACCTTATGGCGCTAGGTGCTTTCTGACCGGACGCGGTGAGGCGCTGAACGCCACCGCGGTACAGTCTTAATGCACCTTATGGCGCTAGGTGCTTTCTGACTCCGCTTCTCGTACGACTTACACCCGCGGAGCTCCGAGTCTTAATGCACCTTATGGCGCTAGGTGCTTTCTGACAGGGTATCGCTGCTTATCTGAAGGAGGCCTACGTCGTCGTGTCTTAATGCACCTTATGGCGCTAGGTGCTTTCTGACCCGATAATCCGCGAGAACTTCTCAACCTCTTCGTGCAGGTCTTAATGCACCTTATGGCGCTAGGTGCTTTCTGACACATTTGGCAGCCGGCGTGTGATGCGGCTGGGCTGTCGGTCTTAATGCACCTTATGGCGCTAGGTGCTTTCTGACTCACGATGTCGGCCGCGCAGGCGGCTAAGGCGCGCCTCGCGTCTTAATGCACCTTATGGCGCTAGGTGCTTTCTGACCGAAGGTCACCGTGTCCGCCGACGACTGGTCCAAGCTGTCTTAATGCACCTTATGGCGCTAGGTGCTTTCTGACTGGGTGAAATGGAACGGCAAATGGCGTGACACCCAGGAAGTCTTAATGCACCTTATGGCGCTAGGTGCTTTCTGACCTGGTACCTATATGGCCAATCAGTTCCAGATCTCTTGTGTCTTAATGCACCTTATGGCGCTAGGTGCTTTCTGACTTAAGCAGTTTAAGGATGCGGGCCTGTCGATTACAAGTCTTAATGCACCTTATGGCGCTAGGTGCTTTCTGACGGATCCACACCTATCGCGATGGGAAAGCGCTCCGCACCGTCTTAATGCACCTTATGGCGCTAGGTGCTTTCTGACGTGGTGATGTGGTTGGCGAGCACGACCTGGTCTCCAAGTCTTAATGCACCTTATGGCGCTAGGTGCTTTCTGACGCCTCCCGGCTAGGAGGCGCGGGTGTCACGCTTACGCATCCTCGTCTTAATGCACCTTATGGCGCTAGGTGCTTTCTGACGCACAGATTGACGGCATCGAGCGCGAGCTTGTCAACGTCTTAATGCACCTTATGGCGCTAGGTGCTTTCTGACATGGGACCCCAGCTTTTCACTGCGCCGTCTGTGGCGGGGTCTTAATGCACCTTATGGCGCTAGGTGCTTTCTGACAACGGTAATAGTCTGCTTGTTCCAAGGCCGGGTCGTTGTCTTAATGCACCTTATGGCGCTAGGTGCTTTCTGACCTTTCGACGTGGGTACACGTTGGGGTTTTTCAATGGTGTGTCTTAATGCACCTTATGGCGCTAGGTGCTTTCTGACAAGTGAGAACACAATGCGAGTCAACAAGAATACCATGAAGTCTTAATGCACCTTATGGCGCTAGGTGCTTTCTGACCGTCATGGTCGGCCTCATCGTCTTCCTCACGATTTTCGAGTCTTAATGCACCTTATGGCGCTAGGTGCTTTCTGACGACGCGCCGATGGGGGCGAGGGTCGTGGTGTGGAGTCTTAATGCACCTTATGGCGCTAGGTGCTTTCTGACGGCGTGAACCCGTTGACGAACGCTTGCCCGACCGCGCGGTCTTAATGCACCTTATGGCGCTAGGTGCTTTCTGACCGGCGGGCGATGCCGTGCGGGGTCGCAGGGGGATGTCGCGTCTTAATGCACCTTATGGCGCTAGGTGCTTTCTGACCCTTGCTGCTGCGTACGCCGCGCTGGACACCTCCTACCGGTCTTAATGCACCTTATGGCGCTAGGTGCTTTCTGACGAAAGGAACAAAGCTCATGGCATCCACCGAAGTCACCGTCTTAATGCACCTTATGGCGCTAGGTGCTTTCTGACGGCCTGGCGTGTCGCATCCCCCGTGACCAGCGGAAACGCCACCCCGGATCGCCAGGGGTCGAAAAAGCACCAATCCGACCCGCAAGCACGAGGACAGATTAGCAGACTTTTCGTTGTGAATCCTCACATCGCCACCGAACGGTCCCGCGGAGGTTTGTCTGCCGGAAAACTGGCGACGCGCCGGCGTGTTACACGCCACAAAGCGTCTGTGGTTGTATGGTAACTCCAAGTGATCGTCGGAAGGTCAGACAATGACGCAACCTGCCACCACCTCGTTCATGAGGGACGCATGTACCCCGGAAGCTCTCACCCGTGCGCGGCGCCGCCTCCTCACCGCTAGCGCCAGCCTCGGATCCCACAGCCTCACCGACGCGCAGCTGCGCGAGCTGGCCTCGGACCAGTGGATCGCCCCCGACCTCGCCCGCCTCGACGCGCGGACCATCGCAGAGGCGACACCCATCACCCGCGCGCTCCTCGCCGAAACCGTCACCGAAGCATTCGGGCGGCTCATCGCGATCGAACGCCCCAACGGAAGCTACGACGATACCCCCGACGGGCACGAGGCCTTCACCCGCCAAGTTACCGACGACTACGACCACGGCAACCACCACCTCGCCCGAGCTGTTCTCCGTCCCAGCCATCCCGAACGCGTCACGGGGGACGCGCTAGCTGGCCTCGGCCTCGGCAACGAAGCAGAACCCATCATCCGCGAACTCGCCGACACCGCCAACCCCGATGACCCTATCGTGCGCGCGTTCACCGATGCCGCCCTCCTCGAGATCGACAGGTGCGCTGCGGGACGAGGCCTCCAGTACTCGCGCGTGGGAACCACCCTCATCCTCGCCGCCCCGACGAAGCGATGCCTCGACGAGGCCATCGATGCTGTCGCCGGCGCGGCCGTCACGCTCGGGGCCAGGATTGGCGACCTCACGACCAACACATCGACGCAGACGCCGCCCTCGCCAGCATCGGAATTGACCACGCGCCCCCACGCGAGAAGAACACCCCCGCGAACCAGGCCGACCGCATCCTGTACGTCGGGCGCGACGGGGCACGCATTCACATCAAAGCTGGACGACTCCTCGTCGATGGAGGCGGCGGCATCCCCGCCACGAGCCTGCCGAAGAACAACGTCAGTAGAATCGTCCTGTCCGGAAACGTCGGACTTTCCGCCGGCGCACGATCCTGGGCCATGCGCAGCGGCATCGACGTCGTTTGCCTCTCACGCCGCGGCTCCTACCAGGGCACCCTCATGGGCGCGGGGAGGGGCACCCACGCGTCCCGCCTGCTCGCCCAGATCGACCTCGCGCGCGACGAAGCGCGCCGCCTCGACCTGGCCGCCGCCCTCATCGGCGCAAAGATCCGCGGACAAATCCACGTCCTCACCCGCATCGCCAGGCGCGACCCCGGCCTCCACCTCGCTGACACGACCGCGCACATGCACCGATGGCGACGCAGCCTCGCTGACGCGCGCACCATCAACGACGTCATGGGTATTGAAGGGGCCTGCTCGACCGCCTACTTTGACGCTCTCGGTGCGTGCGTTCCCGCCGACGTCTCCTTCGACGGGCGCAGCCGACGCCCACCCCGCGACCTGCCCAACGCGGCCCTGTCCTACGGGTACGCCATCCTCCTCGGCGAATGCGTCGGTGCCCTCCACGCCGCCGGGCTGGACCCGAGCCTCGGAATTGCCCACGCGCCCACCGACAAACGCCCCAGCCTCGCCCTCGACCTCATGGAGGAGTTCCGCCCCCTCCTCGTCGACCAAGCCGTCATGGCGCTCCTGCGCACACGCAAGCTCCGCCCCGAACATGCCTCCATCGAGCCCGAAAGCGGGGGAGTATGGCTGGGTACGGAAGGAAAGAAGGTTCTCGTCGACGCTTACGAGGCCGGGGCGCAACGAAGCGTCACCGGGGCACTCCCCGGGTACTCGGGATCCTGGCGCAGGCACATCACGCACTCTGCGCAGATGCTAGCGCGCGCCATCGCCGAACCCGACTACCAGTGGCGGGGAATCGCGTGGCGATGATCTACATCATCGCCTACGACATCGCCGACAATCGGCGCCGTCTCAAGGTCGCCAAAATCCTGGAATCCTGGGGATATCGCATCCAAGAATCCGTGTTCCAACTACGCCTTGATAGCGCCACGCTGGCGCGCGTGCGCCACCTCCTGTCCCGAACCATCAAAGACTCCGAAGACGTCATCCACATCTACCCCATCTGCTCGTCCTGCGCCGACCGCGCCGACATACTCGGTGCGGCCATAGCACTCGACGACGTGGGGTTGTGCCGGGGAGTGTGGTGAGGGCTAGCGGGCGTGAGGTCTGAACATCCCGGGGCCTGGTTTGGGGGTCTTCCGTCGTGGAGCTTGCGTCAAAGAGTCATATGGAGTCGCCGTTGGGACGGAACCTTGAGAGGGAGGTGACCCAGCCTTGGGTGTGCACAGAGACTGTGGAACACTATCCTCGATATCCTCTTTGAGAGTGAGCATCCTGAACTTGAACTCCTCATCTTTGATTCGGCTCTTCTCATACTCGGTGAAGTAGCTGATAATGGGTGATAGGCCTTGCTTCTTGGGGCGGAAAGTGGATGGGCTGTAGGAAATAGGATCACTCTGTGCGCCCTCGTCGCTCTTCCAACCGTATGTGGAACGGACAAAAGCGCTCACAGCCAGGGATGTTTGCTTGGAAATGGCGGAGGGAAGTGCCTCTGTGACGGAAGCCAGCTCCGCAGCGAGACTCTTCTGCTCCTCGTCGGAACGCGCGGTCCCGTCATGAGTCAGCACACCGTTAAGGTCTCGATAGTTGCTTGCCAGCGACCTAGAAGTGGCGAGCGAGAGAACCTCACCGCGAATGCAGACCGCTCCGAGCCCCAGCGGCTTCCCTAATCCCAGATGGAAGAAACCGTACTCTCCCTCAGCACGCTGACTAAGCGGGACGATCTTCTCTGGATCCAGAAGCCAGAGGAGGACTGACAGCTCCTTCGAGCTAAGACCCTCGAAACGCAACGTGGATTCAAAGCTTGCTCCCGACTTGACGAACGAGCCGACAAGTACATGAGAGTTACTCAATGAGCTACTCGGCTGTTTGCTGCCGAGAACGTCTGCTCCACCGCGTGCTAGAAGGAAACGGTGGGTCGGGTAGGTCTTTCTGATGAGGGAGTGCTGTTCAGTAAAGCACTCCGATCGTTCTATCTCGAAGACTCCTGAGCCATCCGCATGCCGTAGGTATGGCTGTGCTGTCCATGGTTTTGGTTCTGCTAATATCGGTGGAATCCAACCTTCACCGCTACTTGAGTGTTGAAGATATTCTGTTCCGTTTTGGGGTAGTAAGTGGGCGTTAGTCAAGTAGACTCTTCCTTTAAAAGCTGACGACACAGTTTCGCCAGGATCCTGAGCAGCAAACCCCCACAGGCGGTCGGCGGCAGACGTTTCTGCAATTGACTGTGCTGGGTTGATGCTTCCTTTCTTTGCTAGCCGTGATGGGGAGAGGCTTCCTGGAGTGGCTGAGCGGCCCAACTGGGAGAACGACAGTTCCCACTCTCCATTCTTGTGCCTTCGTACAAAGACAGGTACGCCGGGCTCAGTTCCAGCCTCAGCAAGTAGAAAGTTGTAGACATTCTCAGGGGTTAGGTTCTTGTTTAGCTCCTCTTTCTTCCCGTTGCGCTCAATGTAGTGAATTGCCCTATTGATAAGGGTGTGGCGCGCACGCTTATCTGTGTAGGATTGGCTGCTCGCAATGCGTGCTGCTTCCAGTATTGTGGCAACGAACGGACTGCTGGCGTCAAGCTGAATGGGTTTGGGCTTGGGAGTTCCTTTATCTGTGTAAAAGATGTACTCGTTGTACTTTGTGGCCATAAGCCTGTCTTCGGGCTTCAATTCGCCGGTATCGAGAACCGTTGTCAGTCGGACGACATATCCTTCACATTTGATGGGCTTTGATTCACTGTGCTCTGGCGACTTTGAAGTGCACAGGGTTGTGTTATTGATCTTGGATACAATCATCTTCTTGCCGTCTGGACGTTTCTGTTCGAAGGCTTCGAAGAAGCTCACTTTGCTGAGGTGAGGAGTGTTTATTCGGAGAGATTTCAGTAGTTCGTTGACGGCTTGCTCTTCCTCGGGTGTGTGGTCGATTTTCTGTCTCTTTGTGACTGGATTCTTCTTCTTGTCCAGCTTCAGCTTACCGTTCCTATCGTGCTGCTCTACCACCTGGAATCCCCCAAGAATTGGTCGTTCGGCACCGTGGGGCGTGAAGGCTACTCCCGCATCGATCGAATCAGGGAGGAGGGCACACTGCTGCAAGTGGATGCTCCACTGGTGACCATTGTCTCCAGGCGTTACTCGCAGGAATCCGGTTTTCCAGGGCGGAAGCTTATTTTTCTGCCACCTTTGAGGGTGGTCAGTCGTGTAACGGAACTGAGCCTGGCGATGATCGTCGCCAAACACCCTGAAGCGAGACTGAGTTACTTCTTCGTAGGCGGAAGATAGGACGCCTTTGAGTGAGGTTGCAGGAATGATCGCGTCCGCATCACTGGTAGCTCCCTGAGAGTTGCCGCTGGCAGAAGGAACGACAAGCCTACCAGTCTCATCGCGCCAGGCGGTTATCAAAGGTGTCTTGGTTTCAATTGTGAGCTTGAGCGTCCCGGAGTAGGAGTCCTTGCCAAGATGGTCAAGGCACGGCGCGCCTCCATCTGCGAAGAATGACTCGCCGCTTCGGAGGGTCGGAATGCCATTGTAAGCGTGATGAAAGCGGCTCATTTTTTCCACTCTCCCGTGAATAGTTGATCGGTGACCGCCATGTTTCCGTATGTGGTTTCTTCGGTAATGTACTCGATGGCGCGCATGGTTGTAGGCTTTGCTCCTTCTGTGAGCGGGCCGCGTCGCGGATCGTGTTGCATGTACGTGACCCTGTGGGCCAGGCCGTTGGGGGAGAACGAGCCGCCTTCCGATGCCTCTCCAGCTTCCCTATCCGCGGCTTCTGCTGGCCTCCCAGTCAATGTCAGCTCGCAAGCCCCCAGTCCGTTCACCCATCGGAACTCGTGTGCGAGCGGGATGCCTTTGACCTCGTCGGTGACGACCTCCCACACGCGTGCCTCGTAGACGCGCGAAGGATCGAAACCACCGGAGGAAGACACCTCAAGCGTCGCCTCACCCCCTCCGCTGGCCGAGCTGTTCCCCAGGAGCGTCCCCGTGCCGTTCGTTGCCCACACAATCCCCGCGACGTTACGGTCACCGAAAACACGAGCCAGGATTGCAGGCAACTCACCGGCATCGTGCACCTCGTGCTCGGCAACCTCCAGACGGCACGGGATAGTGGTAGCCGCGCGCTTGTCGTTCTTTGTTTCGTTGTCACTCATCTGCTTTCACGTCCTTCGTGTCCGACACACTACGCGCTGCGGCAGCGGGTTCCGCAAGGTAATCGGCCCACCCCGTGTATGGTGTTTGGTCGCCGGATTCGCTCCGCAGATAGGCCAGGAGAGCGTGCGCTGCGCTTGGCGGAGTGCCAGCGCCCTCCGCCTGTTCTGGGGGCCATATCGTCTCGCCGCTCGGACGACTGATGATCATGCCGTCGGCCCCAGACACGCTGATGCCGGTCACCTCAACCTGGCCGAGGCCTCGCGTCGTCTTACCGCCAAGAGGGAGCGTGCCCGCACTGAGTTCCGCCAACGCGAGACACAGGAGGCACCACGAAGCCCGGGCGCGCCCCTTCATCGCTTCCTCCGACGAGCCTGTTCCCGCATAGTCAGTTCGCACGTTGCGCAGCAGCTGGGCCGGATCAACCTCAATGACGATGTCATTCCACTGAGCGTTAGGGTAAACGATTTCGAAGAACAACCCACCGTTGATCACCCCGCCCGTCCACCGGTCAATCGTATTGTGGGGGATCTTGAGCTGCTTACCGAGGTCGATTGTCGTGCAGTCACGCACCCTGATCGCACCACGGTACTCGGTCGTACCAAACATGTAACGCACGAGGCCGGGATCACGGGCAAGCTGCTCGTGAATATCCCTGGAGAACCTGCCCCCGCGCGACCCTGGAGCACCTGCATCCTCGGTCGCCTCCGCAAGGAAGCTATCGCTCTCTGTTGCCTGACCCGTCGCGTACAGGACAGTCCGCGCGATCCTCGAGCAGCGTACGCGCAAGGCACCCCGAATTGACGTGCCTGGCAACAGAAGCGGATCGCTGCACTTGTCATCATTCGTCGTTGATGTCTTCGCACGAAGGGGGAAGAGCGTGTTGCCGTCGCCCGTTGCCTGCACGTCGTGCACGAACACTCCCGTCGGAGAGCCCCATTCAATCGTGAGGCGCGTCGGGTGAATCCCGTTGGCGGAACGGGAGGACTCCGATTGACCCGTCTGCGAGGAGGACACGCAATTGTCCCGGATGAAGGCAAGCGCCCTCTCCTCCAGTGTCCTCCTGGCCGTCCCGCTAGCAACTGTGACGCCCAGCTTGCGCAGGACTTCCCACAGGATTTCTCTGGCGTACCTAGCCCGTTCCCTCCGCTCGGTTGCGCAGTCGCTTCCGGATACAGTGGGAGAGTAGGGCACGCTGACGCCACTGTCGGTATCCGAAAGACCGGTGAACGATACTCGGGACACGTCAATCGAACCGAGGCCTCCTCCCGAACCGCCTCCAAGCCGTAGCACTCCCTCACACAGGTCAACGACGGACAAAGCTAGGAGAAGCAGAGCTGCGCGTAATCTCCCCTTAACAGCCTCAGACTCGCATGGGGAAGCATCGTTTTGCTTCTCCGCTAGAGTAGCTACCTCCGAGTCGCGCAGAATGTTGCGACACAGCTGAGGGTGATCGACCTCGATCCTGATTGGTTTCCACTTCGCGTGCGGGTGCAGCAGTTCGGCGTAGAGCGCGCCGTGAGCCGCGCTGCCTGTTACTCGGTCAATGGCGTTACGCGTCAGCTTGAGAGAACGTACATTACCGTCCTTGGACGCGAAAGCATCCTCTTCACAGTCGTTTACCCGAACAGCCCCCCGATACTCTGTCGTCCCAAACAAATACTGAGACAGGGGCTGCTCTTCGCTGTCCGGCGTACCACGTGCTTCGCTTTCAATGCGAGCGCACCGAGAGCGGAGCACGCCACGGATAGACGTGCCCGGAAGAACCAAAACAGCAGTGTCCTTATGTGCCTGACACGGATAGTCGACATCACCGTGGGTTGCCAGGAACGCGTCGTCTTCGCCCAGTCCACTGTTCTTGCGCCAGTTGCGTAGTGGCGCGGAAGGAATGGTCTCCTTCTCTTCAGAGCGAATTCCCTTGGGTCTGTGCATTCCGACAAATAGCCCCGAAGGAGCATCCCACTTAATCTCGATAGATGTTGAAGTCGAGTGGCGGATAAGATTCGACTTTGGCTCCAACGTCAACGGGGGATCTTCTGACTGACCCACAAGCGAAGAAAGAGGGTCCGTTGACGTGTCTTTCTTGTCCTTCTTGGTTACTATGGACACCTTCTTGCAGGTGATTGTCTTCTCGCGGAGTTCGATTCGCCCCCACCCGGACCCGGTCTTACCCCCCAAGCTGATCATGTCATGGCGGATGAGAGTTAGGAATGCCTCCAAAGCCCTCACTACCAGGGCTGGGGTCGCGGGCTTGGTATCGTCCCCGCTGTCACCCGTATTCTCATCCGTCGCCTCGGCGCTGATACGAATGTCGAAGGAGGTGCCCACCGGAAGGTACTCGAATGCGAAGAGTGCGCCGTCCTTGACGCTTCCGGTTGCCGGGTCAATGGCGGTGCTCATTCTGTGGGGGAGTTTCCCGTCTTTTCGTTCCCATACCACCGCGTGGTGGAAAGTGAGAGCGCTTGCCCTCAAGGGGAGCGAATCGCTGTCTCCTAGCCCGCGCTCCCTTTTCGAGGTTCCGACCTCGTGGCGATTCTCCCCACCCCACAGGCTCTTGAGCTCATTGGCAGCGAAACCCAGTTCCTTAGCGTGCTCTTCGAAAGCCGCGCGGAAGGCTCCCTTAAGAGAACGCCCAGGCAAGAGCGCCTCGCCGAGGCCGTTGCGTGCGAAAGCGTTGGGTTGAGCGGTGCGCCCATCATCGTCGGTGATCGGCCGTTCGGGCACGCTGTCGATGCCACCGGAGTGTAGGACCGACGTCACGCGTACGGGGATGGTCATGTCGTAGCGGAAGATGGTCATTGGCAAACCTCCGATTCGTTATCCGTGAAGCACTTACTTACGGTTTTGATCAGTGGTAGTTTCGGCCTGCTGAGGGCATGAGAATCCACCTTGAAACGCCCATAGCCTTGCGGGGTGAGTTCGCCGACGCCCACGTGTCCGAGGGTCTTCAGCGTATTCAACTGCTCGGACGCGACTCTCACACGGATCACCGAACCCGCCTGGATCGCCAGTCGAGTAGCACGAGGTGCGTTGTCCGCCGTAGACCACGAGTCCACGCGACGGTGCCGTATCGCGGTGACGATATGCTTGCGGTTTCTGTGAGGTGGGCAATCGTCGGTTCCTGATGGGCAGGGGTCCTCGTCTTGCTCAGGGCACGAAAGTCGCGAATCGCCGCTACTGCCCTCTTGAATTGCCTGAAGAGAGATCCCGGCGCGCCGGAATGCGAGTTCCAGGTCCTTAACGGTGCCGCCCGGTCCTAGTGCGCTTGAGCGAGCCAACACGTCGGACGTGAACCACAGGGACACTTCAATCAGGTCGCGGGATGATAGCGATACATCGTCGGACTTCGCCGGTCCTTGAACCAGGCACGGAGTGCTCCCCACGTGTCTGAAGTCCTCGCTCAACGTGCAACGGGCGCGCCCGAAGGTGCCTGTGAGCTTACGGGATCCGAGAAGGGCTTTCTCTTCAGTGAGTCCAAGGTCGAGCCTGACGGTTTGTGCAGAGTCCGAGGAAAAGGTGTCTTCTCCGGCTACGGTCGGTCGAAGCACTGCCAACAATCGTTCGGAAACGACCACCGAGCAACGCAAACGCAGGCCAGCGGGAAGGGCGCGTACCAGGAACAGGCTTCCATCCTTGGCGGCACCCTTGCTCGAATCGATGGCAGTGGACTGCCGCCCGATGAGCGCGGGCTTGCCCACCCACCCTTTTGCCGATACGTTCGCTCCATCGTGTGTGTCCGACTCGTCGGTGGAGATGGTGAGGAATACGTAGCGGTTGCGTGTAGGGACTGTGTTGCGTCCGCACTCCTGGAGTGCGATGGGGAGATGTCGGTTAAACAGAATGCAAGGCTTGTTCTTGCTGGATTTGTCCTGGGAAACAGCATCTTCAGGAACCTTTTCCTCCTCAAGGACAAAGGGAATCGGAAGACCCGGCGTGCCTCGATAGACCGGCAGGGCATCGCTGATTCGCAGGTCGCCGCCGACGATTGCCGAACTAACAAGGTCGTTATCGGGGAACTTCCTGCGTAGAAGCCCATGCAGCCAGGGCAGCACCACCGTTCCGCGCAGGAAGTCCAGGGAGCGGACCTCGTTAGAGAAAGGGACCTCGTAGGAGACGACGGGGGAGACGAGAGTGATATCCAGGGTTGCCTCGTACCACGTCGTGTCGCCTGCCTCCGCACGGTCGGCCAAGGGCATCGTGACGTCCAGGAGTTTGCGCTCCTTCGCTGTCAGCGGCAGGGGCGGGACCTGAGACAGCGGCTTTCGAGCGAGGCCATGCAAAGCGTTCGCAACGGCCTCAACATCCGCCGTCGTGTACGTGAACTTCTGCGAGGAATCGTCGCCCTCGCGCGCAACACTCTCCTTGATCCTCGCGAGAGCTTTAGTAGCTTCGCCATCAAGCTGGCCATCCGCCAAATTGTCTCCATCGACGACCGCGACCGTACACTCGCCGTCGCCCCCACTGCGCCCCGAGCCGATGCCTCGGACCATGAGGCCAGCGACGCCCAGGAGGAAGTGGGCTGCGTTTATTGCCTTGTCGTCGCCGAGAGGTGCGCCCGCCTCGTCGATGAGTTGGAAGGCGCCAGTGAGGACCCCCGGCGCGGCTCTCTCCGTGAAACGCAGGAACTGGTCGCGCGCCGTCCCCGTCTTTGGGTCGATGGAGAGGGATACCGTGTCGTGGACGGGGATTTTCGAGGCTGGGGTCGCGTCCGTGAAAAGAACGTGACGCGGGTGGGGGGTTGAGCCCGGCTTGCTGTTGGGGTCCTGGCCGAAGAGCCACAGGGCAAAGCTGGTCCACTTCTTGGGGGAGTTCTTGTCTGGCCCGTCGAGGGCCTTCGCCGCCTGCGCGACGGCTCGTACGTTTCGCGCGCCGACGC
>ERZ773079.1759-NODE-1759-length-12573-cov-10.285589_pt1 | contig 12573 bp, 10 predicted proteins | sample MGYA00511355_ERZ773079 | MGnify/ENA primary metagenome ERZ773079 (study PRJEB29015, sample SAMEA2737979) | human oral metagenome | biome: human oral; feature: human-associated habitat; material: dental | place: China | collected 2117 ... | reverse complement strand
GTAATCGGTGTAGTAAAAACCCAGCATGATGCGCTTCGCAGGCACATCCACTTTCACTTCGCGGCCAAGCACATCTTTGATGGTCTTCACCTCGGCATGGGCGGCGGTCATGGTCGCCGCGACGACGGCAGCGGCAAGCAGTTTTTTCAGCATATAAGCTCCTGTTGTGGGGAAGGTGCGCCCGTGAATAAAACCCGCCGCGCCCGGACACAAGGCGCGGCGGCTCGGAAAATCAGGCGGGGTGGTAAGCGGCAATGTCCCAATAGGCGACATCGTAAAAACGCTGCATAAACGTGACAGGATCGGTGCAGAGCAAATCAAGAAAGTCGGCGACGCTGTCGGCAATCCGCATCGAGCATTCTTCATGGTTGTAATAAAACACTTTGCCGCGATGCGCGCCGGCGGTTGCCAGATAAAAGCGTTCCGGCGCCTGCCCAAATCCGGCGAAAACGATGGCGTTGTCCCACCAGGTCGGGACGCCGTACACCGCATCACCGTCCTCGCAGTTTTCGTCATCCGTCAGCAGCCATTCATAGAGCGCCGCCTTTTCTGCTGCCATGTGCGCGAGCGGCAGGAAGAAAAAGCATTCATCTCTATCAGCACGGTTGGCGAAAAGCTGCAAACCGTCGCTTTCCCGATAGAGCGCGGGCAAGACCGTATCGCTGCCCTGCAAGGCGTCTTCCAGCGCGGCAACAGCGATTGCGGACGCAGGCGGAAAAGTGATGTGGCTAAGCGGGATGATGTCGCCGCCTGCTTCTGCACGGTTGACAAAATGCGGATTGGGTGCAGCCAGCAGGGTGTTTAGGGGTTCAAGCATGGGGATTGCTCTTGGTGAAATGGACGAAAACCGCGTGGCTGCCCCGCTTGGTTTATGGCTGCGGATACAGGAAAAACGTCCCCTGCGGCACGACCGGCAGATATTCGCGATAGAAATCCTGCCAGGTTTTGTCCGGATCAACATCGGCGAACACCTGCGGATACAGCGCCTTCGCCATGAACTGTGCCGCCGCCAGGTCGGTAATCGAGCGCGAGGCGGTGTGATAGAGGCCATAGACGCGGTTGTTCTGCACCGCCGGCAGGCTGTCCCAGCCGGTGCGCTTGATGAAGCCGGCGAGGCGCTGCCGCGCGTCTGCTTCACTGATGCCGATGCCCATCGACATCACATTGGGATTGGTGTCGTGTTCCAGTTCCGTGCCGGAAATCATGATGACATCGGGGCGGGCGACCAGTAATTGTTCGGCAGAAATCGTGCCCCAGGTTTTGATATGCGGTGCGCTGACATTATCGCCGCCGACGGTATCGGCAATCGCGCCCCACATGTTTTTGCCAAAGGTAAAGCTGTATTCCTCCGGCCCTTTATTGCCAAATTCGATATAGATTTTCGGCTTGGGCAGATTTGCCGCTTTGACCCGCTTTTGAATATCGGCAATGCCGTCGGCATATGCTCGGGCAATCTTTTCCGCGCGCGCTTCCGTGCCCGCCAGCTGCCCGAAAATGCGGATGCTCTGCGTATGGTTCTCGACGGTCTGGTCATTGAAATCGACCACGATCACCGGTATGCCCGCTTCTTCAAAACGCGACAATTCCGCCGCCAGCGCTTCGTATTGAACCTTCGGAATCACCAGCACATCGGGCACCACCGTCTCGTCCGTCTCGGGCACCTGCACCCCGAAGGCGGCCGTGCGCAACGGCGCCTCGGCCTCCCACACCCGGAACGTCAGCGGCTCGTTCTTGCCCGTCACCACCGGCAATGCCAGTCGCCGCCCCTGCGCCCGCCACTGCGCATAGCAGGCCGAAAGATCCGGTTCGCCCCGGATCGGCAGATAAACGCCGATATTGTCCGCACTTTGCAACAGATCGGCCCCCAGCAATTGCTGGCACAGTAAGGTGTCGAGATGCACGCGCCCAGCCTGCGCCATGTCCGAGCGCAAGGTCAGCAACTGCTGCCGCAGCGCCTTGCGTGCTATGCTGGATTCGGAAGATTTGTCCACATGAACATTCTAAACGCGGTGCGCGGCCAGCCCCTGGCCCGCAAGACCCTGGTCCTGTCCCTGCTGGCTGCCCTCTGCACGCTGCACGCACGCACCGCCCTGCCCGACACACAGCCCGGCACCGCCCCGGCCTCCGTTTCCGAAGCCGCTCCGGACCTCACCCCGCTGACCTCAGCCACCAGCGTCCCCGCCCCATCCGACGACGGAGCCGGCACACTGAGCGCCAGCGCCCTGCAGCCCGGCGTCTCCAGCATCCTGGCGCGGCTCTCGCCCGCCATCATCTACGTCCCGCCCGTCGTCACCGACCCCGTGGACCTGGCCATCCTGGACGCCCGCAAGGCCATGCAGGCCAACAACCTGGCCGCCTTCGACACCGCGGCAGCCCTCGTTCCACGCGGCCATGCCCTGTCCAGCTACCTCGACTACTGGCGCCTTCGCATCCGTCTGGCCGCCAGCGACCCCACCGATGCCGAGTACCTGGCCGTCAGCGCCGACGCCGGCGCCTACCTGAAACAGTTCCCCCGCACCCTCACGGCCGACCTGCTGCGCCGCGACTGGATGCTGGCGGCCGGCCGCCGCCAGGACTGGGCCACCATCGACGCCCTCTACCCGGCCTGGACCCTGAAGGACGAGAGCGCCCCCGAATGCCTGGCCAGCCTTTCGGCCCTGTCCCGCGTCGAAGAAGGCAGACACCCGGGCGCTGCCACCCTGCGGCACGCCACCAGCCTGCTGCTTCAGCCCCAGGCCCTCAACAGCAGCTGCACTGCCCTGCTGCAGACCCTGGCCGAGCACGAATGGCTCACCCCGGCCCAGCGCCAGCAGCGTCTGAACCTGGCCCTGGAAATCAACAACCCCGCCGAGATCCGCCTGGCCGTCGCCCTGCTGCCGCAGCCGCCCGAGGCCAAGGCTCTCGATCTGGCCCTGAACAAGCCCGCCCAGCTGCTGAACGCCACCGCCCTCCTGGTGCCCACGGCCAAGGCTCCCCTGCGCAGCGCGGCCATCACGCAGCCCGGCATCCGGACTGCCAGCCATCGCAGCCAGACGTCTGCCCACCTCATCCCTGCCGACGGCCGCCAGCGCGCCACCGTGCTGACCGTCGCACAGCATGAGGCCCATCCTCGAAGCAGCACCGCCCGCAAGAGCACCAACGCCGCCAAGGACGCTGGCCGGACAAAAGCATCCCTGGCCACGTCCGGCAGCAAGAACGCCATCTCCCGAACACACAAGGCAACCCACAAGACCACCCAGGGCGCCACACAGAAATCCGGCGCCCACCGCAAGGCAGGCGCCGCGGCCGCCACTGCTGCTGCCGCCAGCAAGGCGGCTGCCCGCACCCCGCTCACCCCGGTGCTGGCCCGCATCGCCCTCGTGCGCCTGGCCCGGCAGGACCCGGCCCGTGCCGCTGCCCTCATGGACGCCGGCAAAACCCCCGATGGCCGCGCCCTGAAACTGGGCTCCGCCGATCGCGCCTTCGTCTGGTCGCAGATCGCTGCCGCCGGCATGTTCCGCCTCGACCCCCAGGCCCCCGCCTGGGCCGAACACGCCCGGAATGCCGCCATCAGCGACCACACCCGCGTCTGGCTGGCCCGCGCCGCCCTGGCCGAACAGGACTGGACCGGACTGGAGCGCATCCTGCGCGCCATGGACCCCGCCCTGCGCCAAAGCCCCACCTGGACCTACTGGCACGGCCGTGCCCAGGACGCCCTGGGCCACCACAAGCAGGCACGCCACATCTTCCAGGGCCTGGCCACACGGCACGACTACTACGGCAAACTGGCCCGCGAAGAACTGGCCCTGCCCCCGGCCGCCCTGCCCACCCCCAAGGCAGCCCCGGACAACCTCGTCAAGGCCATGGATGACAACGACGGCATCCGTCAGGCCATGGCCTTCTACGCCCTGGGCCTGCGCGGCGAAGGCAACCGCGAATGGAACTTCCAGATGCGCGGCCGCAATGAACAGGAGCTGCGCGCCGCCGCCACCTGGGCCGCCCGCCACGGCCTGCTCGACCGCGCCATCAACACCGACGAACGCATCCTCACCGGCCAGGCCGACTACAGCCTGCGCTTCCCCACGCCCTTCGCCGAACAGCTGCTGACCATCACCAGCCAGCATGCCATCGACCCCGCCTGGGTCTACGGCCTCATCCGCCAGGAATCCCGCTTCGTCATGCAGGCCCGCTCCCACGTCGGCGCCTCCGGCCTGATGCAGATCATGCCCGACACCGCCCGCTGGGTAGCCCGCCAGATGGGCAACACCACCTACCAGGCCGGCCAGATCGACGACCTCACCACCAACCTCACCTTCGGCAGCTACTACCTCAAGCGTGCCCTGGACGACCTGAGCGGCTCACCCGTCCTGGCCACCGCCGGCTACAACGCCGGCCCCCGCCGCGCCCACACCTGGCGCGCCAGCCTGTCACGCCCCCTGGAAGGCGCCATCTTCACCGAGCTCATTCCCTTCACCGAAACCCGCCACTACGTGAAGGCCGTGCTCTCCAACACCGTGGACTACGCCACCCTCTTCTCCGGCCAGCCCCAGTCCCTCAAATCCTGGCTGGCCACCATCACGCCACAGCCGGTGGGGGTGGCACAGTTGCCATAATCTCGGCAACGGCCATCGAGGCATGGTCGAGACACCCGGAAAACCCGGCCCCTCCCTCCCCGCAGGAAACGTCATGACCGCCCCCGATGCCCGTGCCCCCCAGCTCCAGATCTACCGCGTCGGCGGGTCCGTCCGTGACGAACTGCTGGGGCTGCCCGCCGGCGACCGAGACTGGGTGGTGGTGGGCGCCACGCCGGACCAGATGCTGGCCCAGGGCTTTCAGGCCGTCGGCAAGGATTTCCCCGTCTTCCTGCACCCCCAGAGCCACGAGGAATACGCACTGGCCCGCACCGAGCGCAAGACCGCCCCCGGCTACAAGGGCTTTGCCGTGCATTTCTCGCCGGATGTCACGCTGGAAGACGACCTGCTGCGTCGTGACCTCACCATCAATGCCATCGCCCGTGCCGCCGACGGCAGCCTCGTCGATCCCTTCCACGGCCAGGCCGACATCCAGGCCCGGATCTTCCGCCACGTCAGTCCCGCCTTCCGCGAAGACCCCGTGCGCATCCTGCGTCTGGCCCGCTTCGCTGCGCGCTTCCCCGATTTCACCATTGCCCCCGAAACCCTGACGCTGATGCGCGAGATGACGGCCGCCGGCGAAGTCCATGCCCTGGTGGCCGAACGTGTCTGGCAGGAACTCTCGCGGGGACTGATGAGCCAGCGCCCTTCACGCATGCTGCAGGTCCTGGATCAGGCCCATGCCCTGCGCATCCTCCTGCCGCAGCTGCCCGAACCCGACACCCAGCCCGACTGGCTGACGGCCCTGGATGCCAGCGCCGCGGCCCGCGATCCACTGCCCGTGCGCTTTGCCATCCTGCTGGCGGGCATGACCATTCCGGCAGAGTCCCGTATCGAACTCGGACCCCAGGAAAACATTCCTCAACCAGCCTCGCCCACCATCTCCGGGAACATAGATAAAACCAAAGCGACGAAATCCGTCACCGAACAGGCCAAGGCCCTGCGCGCCTCCAACGAATGCACGGATGCAGCCGCACGATTAGCCAGCGAAATACCCGGTTCCATCCCGCAGGCAGCTCGCCAGTGGTTCCTTTCACCCGATCGCCAGAATGCCGAAGTCCTGCTGGCCCTCTTCAACCGACACGACGCCTGGCGTCGCCCGGAACGGCTTCGGCTTCTTCTGACCGTCGCGCAGCGGCTGGCCTTGCCCGATCATCCGGAACGGGTTGCCGAACCCGATCAAGCCACCTCCCTCATGCCGGAGATCGACTCGACGCAGTCTGTCCGTCCCGGACAAGACGACCGTCCGTCATCACCTGCCACCGTCAATGGCGTGTCCGGAACAATCTCACAAGATTCGGTTTCAAACATCATCCATCGTATTGAACGGGCGCTTGCCGTTGCAGCCGCGGTCGATACGGGCGCCATCGCCCGACAGCATCAGGCCAACCCTGGCGCCATCCGCGCTGCCATCGATGACGCCCGGCGTGAAACCATTTCGGGCTACCTGGCATCCAGGTCATGACAGGCAACAGGCGCACAACCTGTCGTCCATTCCTTTTCACGCATCGCGGGCTGCCACCATACGATACAATCCCGCCCGCCAGACCGCTGGCGTGAAGCGTGCGCTCTCGTGTCACCATCCCGCATGGCAGCACGTGCCCATGACACGGCTTCCGGGGCATTCCGCCCCCGTGGTTCGAAAAACGCCCACGTTAAAAAACTAGGGAAGACCTGAACACATCCCCCCCTCTGGGCAGCATTCGCCCCGGGGCCACAGGCAGGATCCGTTCGGGAACGCCCAGAGGACCCTTCCATGTCATCCCCCCAGAAAGCCGCCGTGATCTTCTCCGGCGGGCAGGACTCGACCACCTGTCTCTTCCTGGCGCTGCAGGAGTTCGGCCCGGGCAACGTCGAGGCCATCACCTTCCAGTACGGTCAGCGCCACGCCATCGAGCTGGACAAGGCGCGCTGGATCGCCGAAGACCTTGGCGTGAAGCAGACGGTCATCGACACCTCGGTCATCAAGGCCATCACCCACAACGCGCTGCTGGACGAAAGCGCCACCATCTCGCAGGAAGACGGCCAGCCCCCCAACACCTTCGTGGACGGGCGCAACGCACTGTTCCTGCTGTATGCCGCCATCCATGCCAAGGCCCAGGGCATCCGCACGCTCTACACCGGCGTGTGCGAGACCGATTTCAGCGGCTATCCGGATTGCCGTGATGTCTTCGTGAAGTCGATGAACGTCACGCTGAATCTGGCCATGGACTACACCTTCGACATCCGCACACCGCTGATGTGGCTGACCAAGAAGGACACCTGGGCGCTGGCCGACCGGCTGGGGGCCTTCGACTACATCCGCCAGCACACGCACACCTGCTATCTGGGCGTGGAAGGCGGCTGCGGCCAGTGCCCCAGCTGCGTGCTGCGTGAACGCGGCCTGCACGAATACCTGACGGAACGCGATGCCGCGCAGGCGAAGGAGCAGCACCATGCTTAAGATCGCCAAGGAATTCAGCTTCGACATCGCGCACATGCTGGATGGTCACGACGGTAAGTGCAGGAACCTGCACGGACACACGTACCGATTGCAGGTGGAAGTCGCTGGCCCGCTGCACGCCAGCGGCCCCAAGGCCGGCATGGTGATGGACTATGCAGATCTGAAGGACATCGTGAAGCACCACGTGGTCGACCCGATGGACCACGCCTTTCTCTACGACACCGGCAGCCCGCGCGAATGCCGGGTAGCCACGCTGCTGCAGGAACTGGATTCCAAGGTCCATGGCCTGCCCATGCGCACCACGGCCGAAAACATTTCGGCCCATATCTTTCATGTCCTTCAGGACCAGGGTCTGCCGGTCAGCCTCATCCGCCTGTGGGAAACCCCCACATCCTATTGCGAGTACAGCGGATGAACGCCGAATCATCCACCGACCGCCCGGCTTCAGAACATCACATTTCCAGCAGGCAGTCCATCGAGCATCCACACCCGTGCACCGGGCAGACGCACGCACCGCTGCATCCGCTGACATCCGTACAGGTCATTCCCGCTGACGAGCTGATCACGACACGGCACATCGCCATGCTCGGGCAGTTCCATGCGCCGCGCTCCCCGTCGAAGCGCGTGCCGGTGGCAACACCGGAAACTGCAACGCTCCTTGACACCCCCTACCGCATCGTCGAGATCTTCGAGACACTGCAGGGCGAAGGGTTCAACACCGGCATGCCCAGCGTCTTCATCCGCTTCGGCAAATGCAATCTGGCCTGCCCGTGGTGCGACACCGACTACAACCGCTTCGGCACCATGACGCTGGGAGACATCCTGGCGAAGGTTCGGACATTCTCGGCACGCAACGTCATCATCACCGGCGGGGAACCCACCATCCAGCCTCACCTGGAGCGCCTTCTGGACTGCCTGAAGGCCGAAGGGCATTTCCTGGCCATCGAGACCAACGGCCTGAAGCCGGTGCCGCCGCAGATCGACTACATCGCCACCAGCCCGAAGCGCCTCTATCAGCGGGCCTACGTGAAGCGCCGCATCAAGTTCGCCCACGAGGTGCGCATCGTGGTGGATGGTGACGTACGCGACTTCTGTGCCCAGATCGAGGACAGCATCCGGGCCGACCGCTACTATCTGTCGCCCTGCGAAGTGGATGGCCGGATGAACATGCTGGAAACCATCACCCAGCTGGGGCAGCTCAACCAGCGGCCCGGCCGCCCCCGGTGGCAGCTCAGCATCCAGACCCACAAGCTGGCCGGCATCGAGTGACGGCCTTCACACCGCCCTGTTTCCGCCAAAGCCCAGCACCGAGGCCGCTTCACGCAGATTCTTCTCGAAGGCGATCACCTTGAAGAGTTCGCCCATCTCGGCCTCGGAAATCAGCTGCTGTACCGCCTGGGCCTGGGCGAACCAGAAGCTCTCGGGCTCACGGGGCAGGTCGGCCAGCTCGTCCAGCAGGCCGGCATTCAGCAGGAAGGCTGCCATCGAGGTGTAGCCCACCAGCGAGAAGCCATCGGCCGTGGCCGACCGGGCCAACGCCGTGAAATCCACATGCGCCGTGATGTCGCTCAGTCCCGGCCACAGGAAGGGATCGGCGTGGCTGCGGTGCCGGTAGTGGCACATCAGCGTGCCCTGATCCCGCTGCGGGTGGTAATACTCGGGCGCAGCAAACCCGTAGTCCAGCAGCATCACCACGCCGGCCGTCATGCAGTCGGCCAGCGTGCGCATCCAGGCCTGCTGCGCCGGGCAAACTTCCGAGCGGTAGGGACTGTGCCACTGCGCGCCTTCCGGCCCCAGCCGATTGCGCAGCGCGGTCACGGTTTCCGTCAGCACCGAATCGGCCGGGCGCGGCGCCCAGGCAAACTGGCCGTCCACCCACGTCACCCCCATCTCCTGCAGCTCCGCCTCCGCGTCGGCCTGCCACTCGAACAGCTGCACCGGCATGGCATCCAGCAGCTCGTTGGCCACCACCACACCGGCAAAGCTTTCAGGGAAGGTCTCCAGCCATCCCACCCGGTCCATCAGGCCCGGGGCCAGGCTCTTCAGGGTCTGACGCTGGTGCTCGCGGCGTTCGGCCGACAGCTCCAGAATCAGATAACGCACCTCATGGTTCCCCACGTTGTCCAGCGCATTGAGCAGCTGTGCAGCCAGCATGCCGCTGCCACCACCCACTTCCAGCACCACCTGGCCGCTACCCGCCAGCGCCGGATCCTTCAGCCACGGGGAGACCTGCCGGGCCAGGGTGGCCCCGAAGAGCGGCGTGAGTTCCGGCGCCGTCACGAAGTCGCCTGCCGCGCCGAAGACCTGGCCGGGGTTGCTGTAGTAACCCAGACCCGGCTCGTAGAGCGCCATTTCCATGTAGCGCGCAAAGCTCAGCCAGCCACCGTGGCGCGCAATCTCGGCCGCAATGCGCGTCGACAGTTCCTGGCTGACCGCCAGGGCCTCGCGGTCGGGCACGGGCAGGGCAGACTCGACGCGGGAATGAGACAGGGACATGACAGCACCATTCAGGAAAGAAGCCGAGCGCAACGCCGGCCGATAACATGCACCCCTCATGCTACAGTGCGCCACCATGGAACACGCTCCGTCCACCCCTTCTGCCTGTGCAGGGTCTCCCGTCGACAACAGGGTTGCCTCTGCCGACACACGCGCCACCGCCACACAGGGATCCACGGCCACGCCACGCGTCGCCCTCGTCACCGGGGCGGGCAAGCGGCTGGGCCGTGCCATTGCCCTGGCCCTGGCACAGGATGGCTGGGACATCGGCGTGCATTGCCGCGATTCCGTGGCCGAAGCAGAACAGACTGTGGAAGAGATTCGGGCACAGGACCGTCGGGCCGTGGTGCTCCAGGCCGACCTGGACGATGCCGCCCAGTGCCAGATGCTGGTGCCCCGTCTGGCGGATGCGCTCGGCCCCGTCTCCGGACTGGTCAACAGCGCCTCGCGCTTTGAACACGACGACATCCGCTCGTTCACGCCCGAGAGTCTGCAGCAGCACCTGGTGCCCAATCTGATGGCACCGCTGCTGCTGGCCCAGTCCCTGGCCAGCCAGCTGCCTGCGGCACCGGTTCAGGGTGTCATCGTCAATCTGCTGGACCAGAAGCTCTTCAACCTGAATCCGGACTTCCTGTCGTACACGCTGTCCAAGGCCGCGCTGTCGGCAGCCACCACCATGCTGGCACAGGCGCTGGCACCCCGGATACGCGTGGTGGGCGTGGCGCCGGGCCTCACGCTGCCCAGCTACCTGCAGGACGATGCCGCGTTTGCCCACGCACACCGCACGCTGTCGCCGCTGGGCGCCTCCAGCACGGCCCAGGACGTTGCCGACACCGTGGTCTTTGCCATGAAGACCCGCTCGATCACCGGCACCACGCTGCTGATCGATGGCGGCCAGCACCTGCTGGGCCTGCCCCGTGATGCCAGCCTGATGGACGGAACGCCCCCCACGGGTCGCTGACACGCCCATCCTACGTGCTTTTTTTGTAAAAGGCGGGCCACATGGGGCGCAAAATCCGTCACCCGGCCCCTAAAGCCGCTATGATTGCGTCCTCGGAAAGGTCTGGACCTGCCTTCGCAGCGCAGCCATTCCTGACGGATGTCCTGCCCGGCAGGACGCCCTGGCCGGACGCGATGTCCGGTGCCTTTGTTTCCGGTCGCCCCTCCTTCCATCGCCGACGATCACGACGCCATGCAGGCCAGCCCTTCCCAGCCCGCCGAGAGCGCCAGCTACGCAGACCGGCCAGCCACCCAGACCATCCGGATCGACGAGATCCGTCGTCCCGGCACGGGCCGGCTGCCCACGCAGGAAAGCCCGCTGGACGAGAAGCAGGCAGCCTGGCTGGGCGGACTGGACACGCTGCACGGTGATGCCGATGCAGGCGCGCCCTCGGGCAGACTGGATGGCTCCACCCCTGCTGACCCGACGCAAGCCCCGGCAGGCCACCCCGCCGTGCCGCCTGCCGCATCGCGCCCCGCCCTGCGCGACACCCGGCGTGAGGACCACGAGAACAACAAGCTCTCCAAGCGGCTGTACCGGCTGACCGGCCAGGCCATTGCCGACTACGACATGATCGGCCCGAACGACCGGGTGATGGTCTGCCTGTCGGGCGGCAAGGACAGCTTTGCCATGCTGGACATCCTGCTCGGGCTGCAGAAGCGCGCGCCGGTGCCCTTCTCCATCGTGGCGGTGAACCTCGACCAGCGCCAGCCGGGCTTTCCGGCCGACGTGCTGCCCAACTACCTGCAAAAGCTGGGCGTCGAATATCACATCGAGACGGAAGACACCTACAGCACGGTGCAGCGGGTCATCCCCGATGGCAAGACCAAGTGCTCGCTCTGCTCGCGGCTGCGGCGTGGCATCCTGTACCGGGTGGCGTCCGAGCTGGGGGCCACGCGCATCGCGCTCGGCCACCACCGCGACGACATCCTGGCCACGTTCTTCCTGAACCTCTTCTATGGCGGTCAGCTCAAGACCATGCCGGCCAAGCTGGTGTCGGACGACGGCCGCCATGTGGTCATCCGGCCGCTGGCCTATGTGGAAGAGAAGGATCTCATCCGCTGGGCCGAGGTCAAGAATTTCCCGATCATCCCCTGCAACCTGTGCGGAAGCCAGCCCAACCTGAAGCGCGCCGAGACCAAGGAGCTGCTCAAGTCCTGGGAGAAGCGCTTCCCCGGTCGCCTGGAAACGATCTTTTCCTCTCTGGGCAGGGTGCGTCCGTCCCACCTGATGGACCGCACCCTGTACGACTTCAACACCCTGCGCACCGGCGACGACGCCGAGGATTGAGGTGAACGGACCCATCTCCTGGTTTTCCAGCACGCGCCGGCTGATCCGGATCCTCTGGACGGTCCGCCGCTTCGGCCTGGACGAACTGGTGGTCAGCGGCGCTGCCAGCAGTTCACGCTCTCCGTGGCTTCTGCGCATGACGCGCTGGCTGCGGATGGGCACCATCCGCGAACCGCGCGGGGTGCGCCTGCGGATGGCCTTCGAGAGCCTGGGACCGATCTTCGTGAAGTTCGGCCAGGTGCTGTCCACCCGGCGCGACCTGCTGCCGCCCGACATCGCCAATGAACTGGCCCTGCTGCAGGACCGGGTTCCGCCATTCCCGGCCGATCAGGCCGTGGCCGAGATCGAGCGCGGGCTGGAGATGCGGCTGGAGCAGGCCTTTGCCGAGTTCGGCCGCGAGCCCATCGCCTCGGCCTCCATCGCCCAGGTTCACCGTGCCCGCCTGCACGACGGCACCCAGGTGGCCGTGAAGGTGCTGCGCCCGGGCATGCTGGACGTGATCGAGGACGACCTGAGCCTGCTGCGCACCGGCGCCACGCTGGCCATGCGCCTGTCGGCCGACGCCCGGCGGCTGCGCCCCATGGAAGTGGTCGACGAGTTCGACCACTACCTGCACGACGAGCTGGACCTGGTGCGCGAGGCGGCCAACGCCAATCAGCTCAAGCGCAACTTCGAGGGTTCCACGCTGCTGCGCATCCCGCAGATGTACTGGGACTACTGCCGCCGCAACGTGC
>ERZ773079.1756-NODE-1756-length-12595-cov-36.800159_pt1 | contig 12595 bp, 18 predicted proteins | sample MGYA00511355_ERZ773079 | MGnify/ENA primary metagenome ERZ773079 (study PRJEB29015, sample SAMEA2737979) | human oral metagenome | biome: human oral; feature: human-associated habitat; material: dental | place: China | collected 2117 ... | reverse complement strand
GCCGCACGGTGGATTCCGAGTTCTCCGCGTCATTTCGCGGTTCCGGCCACCGTGCGGCAGGGGGTGCCGCACGGTGAGACGCAGGACCATGGTCCTGTGGGTAACTCTCCTGTGGGGAGCCTTTCTGTGGATAACTCCCGCCGCCGCCCGGCGCCGGACCGGACCCCGACGGGCCCCCACCGGAACCCCCGCCACCGGAGCCGGCGTCGGGGCCGTCACCGGGGCCGTCGTCCGGCCGACGGCGGCCCACCACGCGGGCGCGATCCTCGGCGCCCACGTACTCCGCCAGCGCCTCCTCCTCCGAGATCGCCACGTCCGAGAACACCGTCACCGTCCGCAGCCGCCCCCCGTCGCCGCGCACCGGGAACCGATGGCGGTAGCCGGCCGCCTCCAGCTCCCGCATCGCCGCCCGCACCGCCTTCTCGCCCATGCCCCGGCCCGAGAACGCCCGGCGCCCCGGGCGCGCCCCCGGCGGCTCCGCCAGGGCCCGCACCAGGATCCCCAGCGCCGCGAACCCGATCCTCCCGTCCCGCGCCGCCGCGTCGGGGAGCGCCGCGGCCCCCCTGCGGACAACGAAGCAGTCACCCATCACGCCGCCCTCCGCACCAGGGCCAGGGCCCCGTCCTCGTCCAGGCCGTCGACCCACGGCCCCCACCCCGAGCGCACGCCCAGCGGACCCTCCTGCGGAACCAGCACCCGCAACCGACCGCCCAACGGAGAGGAGAGCCTCACCTCGCACCACCGGCCCCACGCATCCAGCACCACCGGCCCCTCCGACGGATCCGCCCCGCACGCGACGGCCAGCGCCACCGCCCGGGCGCACACCGCCCCGCACGCCCCCAGCCGCTCCAGATGACGCCCCCAGACGGCCGGGAACGCCTCCTCGAACTCCTCCAGCCTCATCGACGTCCAACCGCCCGGAGCACTGCCGACGCGCCACAGGACCTCGTCGTCGAACAGACGCCACTCATCCCCCCAGCGCACATCCGTCGCACCGATCAGGCGCACACCGGCGGGCACCACCGGCTCCCCCAGAACCTCCAGAACCCGCCGCACCGCACCCGGCAGCCCGCCCCAGCCGGCCACACCACGAGCAGCCACCACCGCCCAACCCGAACCGCCGACGAGACCGTCGCCCTCATCACAGCCCGGCACATGCGCCCCGCACCCGAAATACGGCCGCACCACCGCCGACTCGGCCCCGCACACGAACGCCGTCGACGAGCACGCGACACCATCCACACCCGCACCCGGACAGCGCACCACCGGCCGATCCGCCATCCCCAACCACTCCACGGCCGACACCGACCCGCCGCCGGCCATCACCGCGCACCGCATCACCGACCACCCCCGCGGCCGCCCACGACCCTCATCACCACCACCAGCGCAACGGCGCACGCCGCCACGCCCGCCATCACCCAGCCCACCGGCCGCGACCAGCCCGACGCCGTCCACACGACCAGATCACAGCCCAGCACCACCCCCAGCGCCGCCCCCGACCGCCGCCGCCAACCAGTGAAACTCCAACCGCCGATCCTCATAACTCCTCCACACGACTCAGAAATTCGGCCACCCGCACCGACGACCCGGCGCGGGATGATCAGACGGCGGGAGAACGCCCGGCCAGGCGCCCTCCCACCCGGGCCCGCCGGCGCGCCAACGCCGACGGACCCACGAGACCGGGAGGAAGACCCGCCCGGCCCCGACGAGGCGACGACGGAGGGACCGCCGCGCCCCAAACAAGGAGAGAGCCCATGGCCCTCAACATCCCCGGCGCCCTGAACGCCCTGAGAGCACTCGCCCGCCGCACCATCACCGGCCACGACCCGGCGCCCCACCCGCACGCCCCCCACAGGCTCCACGTCCACTAGCTCGACCGGCACCAGCGCACCACCAACCAGCCCCATCACCGCACCCCACCACCAGACGACGACCCCGCCGACGCCGACGTCGACGGAGCAGACGGGGATAGGGAAGACTTGGCGGCGGGAGCCGCTCTCGGAGTCAGCAGCGCCTCCCCCAGACGACGACGCGGGCGACGACGCCGCCGGCCAGACCCAGTCGACTCGACGCCGGAGGCCACCTTCGGAGTCAGCAGCACCTCGATGTCCGACCGGCGGAAGTACTTCCGTGAACTTCGACCGCCAGGCAACTCCACGAAGGGCAGTAGCCCCTGCTTCGCCCAGCGGAGAACCGTCTGAGTGGTCGTGTCCGGCAGCAGCGCCGCAACCTGTGTTGCACTCAGGAGTTCCTTAGGGTCCTCAACAGGCTTGAATATCATGGAGAAAACTGTAATGACCTACAAGTCTCCATGGTAGTCGGATGGACTTGACAACCTTGGGAGGGTGTGACAGGTTGGGGTTATGGTGAGACGACGTGTGGAATCTGGCCTGTCTCCGGATCAAGCTCTCGGCATGACCATCAACCAGGTCTTGTTCAGCACGGGAGTGACTCAGACGGAGCTAGGGCGGCGCATCGGCCTCTCAGGCGCCTCGATCTCGATGAAGCTCCGTGGACAGGTTGGATGGAGTCTTGAGGACCTGCTCGCCACAGTGTCGGCGCTCGAGCTTGACATCGCCGAGATCCTTCCGAGCCGCGGCGCCGATGGCTGGGTGCCGGCTCTGTACGTGCCGGGGTCCGGGCGGCGGAAGGCCCCGGCCCGCGCGGGGTCCGGGGCCTCTGAGGCGGTACCCCCTGTGGGGCTCGAACCCACGACCTTCGGATTAAAAGTCCCTATCCCGGAGCCCCGATGGGCCGCCGGCACCGAAACGCCGGTAACACCGGCGTTACCCCTCAACACCGGCGTTGACGGCCCCATCGCCCCCGCCCCGGCCGAGGCGGCCTGATCCCCGTGATCCCAACGATCGGCCCTGCCCGCTGGACCCAACGCCGGCGTTACCCCCCAACGCCGGTAACACCGGCGTTACCCCTCAACACCGGCGTTCAGTCCCCCGCCGCCCCCCAAAGGGCGCGCAAGGCCCCCGGAGCCCCGTCCCGCCACCCCTCTCCGCTGCGCTACCCGGGCGGCAGGGCCCGCATGGCGCGGATCCTCGCCCGGATCTGGGACGGGATCCCGCTGCGGCCCGGCGCCCCCGACCTCGAGGTGTGGATCGAGCCGTTCGCCGGGGGAGCCGGCGCCGCCCTGGCCCTGCTGGAGGCCGGCGTTGTCGACGAGGTCCGGCTCATCGAGGCCAACCCCGCCATCGCCGCCCTGTGGCGCATCATCCTGGACGAGCCCGACCGACTGGCCGCCCACGTCGAGAGGCACACCCCGACCACCGCCAGTTTTTACGCTTCCCGCGAACAGATCTCCGCCCTCCTGGCCGCCGGCGGCCCGTCCCGCGACCCGTGGCGGGACGCCTGGGCGGCCCTCGTGATGAACCGCTGCTCCTACTCCGGCCTGGTCACCGGCAACGTCGGCCCCCTGGGCGGACGCCGCCAGAACGGCCGCCACCGGGTCGGCGACCGGTGGAACGGCCCCGCCCTGGCCGACCGGATCCGCCGGGTCGGGGCCCTGGCGCCCCGCATCGCCCTGCACGACGGCGACGCCCTGGAGTACCTGGAGGACCTGCCCGCCTCCGGCATCGGCGCCGAGGCCATGGTCTTCGCCGACCCCCCGTACGTGGACGCCGGCCCCTCCCTGTACCCCCGGTCCCTCACGACCCGGGATCACGCCCGGCTCGCCGCCGCCCTCAGATCCCTCGACGGGCCCTGGCTGGCCACCTACGACGACCACCCCGCCGTGCACGACCTCTACCGCGGATGCCGCATCGAGACCCCGACCGAGCGCGGCCGCACCGGCGCCGAGGTGATCATCACCCCAGCCTGGCTGCCCGCCGGCGCCGTCCGCGCACAACCCCGGCAGACCACCATCTACGACTTCCTCCGCACATCACCGAGCACCGAAGGAGACCGAACCCCATGATCACGCAGAAGGAAGAGCCCGGAACCGCCCGCCTGACCGCCTCCCGCCGCGTCCCGGTCGTCGGCGACGACGCGCGCCCCAGGCGCGACGGTGACTGGATGCCCGCCCCGAGCGGAGAGCGCGGACGCAAGGCGGTGACCATCCGATGAACGCCGCGACCTGGGGCATCACCTGGTGCGTGCAGGAGGCGGACCGAGTGCACGCCGCCGCCACCGTCACCGACTGGGCCGGCCAGGAGCGCGCCTGGAGGCTCTGCGACCGCTGCGCCGGCGACGAGACCGACCCCGCCACCTGCACCCCCGTCGGCGCCGACGGCATCGGCGAGCGCATGCGCCGACCCAACGCCTGCCCCGTGTGCGCCTACAAATGGGAGGAAGGAACCCGGGCCCCCCACCGCACCGGCCCGATCGCCGCCGGCGGCCCGCGCGCCCCGTGGCACGCCGCCCTCATCGTCGACCGCATGGGCCCTGACGACGAGACGGGCCCATTCTGGCGGGTGCAGCTCGCCGCGGAGTGCGGGTGGGCAGCGTGGATGGACGCCGCCAGTGCCGCCGTCCTGCCCGACTGGAACGGGCCCCTGCACGGGGACAGGTGCCCCCGATGCATCCGCAACCCTCACGTCAACGGAGAACAACGACAACACTCGCCGACCTGGGGAAGCCATCCCCCCGCACGATGAGCCGGACGGGACGAACCGGCCTTGGGCCATCGAACAATCGGAAGAAGGGAACCACGACCATGACGCTGATCATCGCCGTCGCCAACCAGAAGGGCGGCGTCGGGAAGACCGCCACCACCGTCAACCTCGCCGCCCGCCTGACCGCCTCCCACCGCGTCCTGGTCGTCGACGCCGACCCCCAGGCCAACGCCACCACCATCCTCGACGCCGCCCTCGACGCCGAGACCCGCACACTCAACGACGTCCTGGCCGCCATCGCCACCGGAGCGGCCGGCCCCGGATCCGCCGCCGCGGCCATCACCGCCGCCGGCCCCGCCTGGGACGGCATCGACGTCGTCCCCGCGGAGAGGGCCCTGGCCTCCCGCGAGACCGACACCCGACCCGGCCGCGAATTCGCCCTGCGCACCGCCCTGGACGGCGTCGCCGACGACTACGACGTCGTCCTCATCGACTGCCCCCCGGCCCTGGGGGCCCTCACCCTGGGAGCCCTGACCGCCGCCGCCACCGTCCTGATCGTCACCGAGCCCCGCGCCTCCTCCGTCGAGGGCGTCGACGAGATCACCGCCACCATCAGCGCGGTCCGCCGCTACTACAACCCCGCCCTGACCCACCGGATCATCATCAACAAGTGGCGGGCCGACCGCCTCGACCGCGCCGTCTGGCGCACCATCCTGACCGACGCCCACGGGGACCGGATCATCGACCATCCCCTGCCCGACAGGGAGATCGTCGCCATCGCGGCCACCAACCGCGTCCCCGTCCCCCGCCAGGAGGGACGCGACTACGTGCTCGCCCTCGACGCCGTCGCCCGCACCCTCACCGCCCGGTCCGGAGGCGCCGCACGATGAAACCCGCCCCTAGGCCCCGCCGCGGGACGCCGATCATCCCCAAGGCCTCCGGCCCCGACCCCGCCGCCCCAACCACAGCCCCCGCCGGCCCCGGCGCCGGCGCACCGGCCGCGGCCCGGACCAGGGCCAAGCTCACCGTCACCATGGACGCCGACGACCTCGGCCGGGCCAGGACTGCGTGGAGACTCGCCTGCGCCCAGCCCGGCGCCGACTACCCCAGCCTGACGGCCTGGGTCGCCCGGCTCATCGTCGACGCCACCACCGACATCGAGAACCGCCTCAACGGCGGCCGGCCACTGCCCCCCACTCCCGCCGGCGTCATCCCCACCGGGCGCCCCGTCGGAGGATCCCGATGAGCCCCGACCCCCAGCGGAGCATCACCGTGCGCGTCCCAGTACGCGTTGCCGCCATCGCCGCCGCCTGCGTGTGGGTGCCGAGCGCGATCAGCACGTTCATGCACCTGGACGCCCCCGCCCGGGCGCGCGTCACCGTGTTCGCCGTCGTCATGACGATCGCACTCGCCTGGCTGACCGGCGGACCCGGCGCGCGCATGCTCCGCCGCTGGACGGTCCCCGCCGCGCCGGCCGACGAGATCCGCTTCAGGCGATGGATCGAGGCCCAACTGGAGGCCGGCCAGGACCGCGAGATCGCCGCCGAACGGCTGCGCCCCGCCTGGGAGGCCTGGCATTTCCAGAGCCGTATCGACGAGCCGGCTCGGGCCCGCCACGAGGCCGCCCACGCCGTCGTCGCCCACTCCCTGGACCACACGATCCTCAGCGCTGGCATCCTCCATGCGGGGGACCGGGGCGGGCACGTCGAGTCCGTCCCGCCCCTGCCCTCGCGCGGCACGGGACCCGACCTGTGGGATGCCCTGACCATCACTCTGGCCGGATCCGCCCTGGACCTGGCCGAGGGCCGCCACCACGCCGGCTCCAGGGATGATATCCGCACCGCCGAGATCATCGCCGCCGCGATGATCTCCACCGGCCACGCCCCCGACCCCGACGCGCCGCTCAGAACCATCGCCCAGGCCACGGACGCCGCCCGAGCCCGCGCCAACTGGATTCTCATCACCCACAAGAACCAGGTCAATACCCTTGCCGCCGCCCTGATCGAGCGCCGCACCCTCACCGGCCGCCAGGCCCACGACCTCCTCCGACCCGAACGCCCCTGACCGGGGGCGCACAACGGAAACCGTCCCCCGGCCCCGACGCCGGCGCTCAGGAGCCGTTTCCCAGGCATGGCACCAGCATCACGCGCTACCAGCGTTCTCGACACCGTCCTCGAGGCCTGGACCCTGAGCATGCGCGCCCAGGGCCTGGCCGACCGCACCATCACCGAGCGCCGACGAGTCATCGCCCGCCTCGCCAAGACCACCGACCCCCTCGACCTCACACCCGCCGCCCTCACCGCCTGGCTCGCCGACCTGCCCACCCCCGCCACCCGGCACACCTACTACACCGTCGCCCGCGCCTGGACCCACTGGCTCCACCTCACCGGCCGGCGCACCGACGACCCCGCCGCAGCCGTCCCCCGGCCCCGCACACCCCGATACCAGCCCCGGCCCGTCACCGACGACCAACTCGACGCCGTCCTCGCCCTCCCGCTCAGACGACGCACCCGCACCATGATCATCCTCGCCGCCTACGCCGGCCTGCGCGCCCACGAGATCGCCAAGATCCGAGGCGAGGACATCGACCCCCGCGCCGGCACCATCACCATCGCCGGCAAGGGCGGACGAGTCGACACCCTGCCCGCCCACGCCCTCGTCCTGCAGGCCGCCGCCGACTACCCCCGCCGCGGATGGTGGTTCCCCTCACCCGCCGACCCCGACCGGCCCATCACCGCCAAGAACGCCGGCGCCGTTATCGCCGCCGCCCTGCGCCGCGCCGGAGTGAACGCCACCGCCCACCAGCTCAGACACCGCTTCGCCACCGCGCTCCTGCGCAGCGGCGCCGACAGCCGCATCGTCCAGACCCTCATGCGGCACGAATCGCTGGCCACCACAGCCCTCTACCTCGCCGTCGACACCGACCAGCAGATCACCGCCCTCAACGCACTCGCATAGAGAAATAGGAGCCCGCGCAGGCTGCCGACTCCGTCCCCACCATTATGCGGTCGGGGACGGGGCGGCAGACTCCGATCCTGTCGCGATCGGCCGGACCGCAGGTTCCACCGCTCATGATCGGGATCCCCCCGGGACGGGGCGGGCACAGCGAGGCGGTTGCCGTTGAATTCCGCTTATCTCCCGGGCCATGTTCCGTTCACGAATTCAACCAGGCTCCCCAGGTCATGGGACCAGAAAATCGTGAGCCCGTCTGACTGCGCGGCGACGAGGTTGTGGACCTTGAACACCCCCGACAGGACGACGGCGGGCACGCAGGTAGCAGTTCCGAACTCTTGAAGCCAGGTCCTCGCCTTAGCGGCCGCATCGTTATTGAGGCGCTTGACGGAATTGATCGATGAGTTCGAAACCTTGCACTCGATCGGCATGATGCGCCCGTCCCACAAGCGTACGATCAGATCGGCCTTACGCTCTCCGAGATGCGCCTCGGCGCAGAACTCGCCGCAACCGGGAAAATGAGAGACGTTTTCTATCTTGCGGGTGGGGACCTCTATGAGCCCGGCGGAGCTCAGAGCATCGGCTACAGCGCCCTCCTGATCCTTCTTGGCCTGGGTGCGCCTGCCCGTCTGGACCTTCTGCGTTGCGATGAGGGCGGCCGTGGAGACCACTGCGGTGGCCCTCTCCGCCTCGCTGGGCTCGCGGTCTTCCGCCACCCACGGGAACCTCTCGCGATCGAGCTCCAGCAGAACGGTGTCGATGACCCGTCGCGCCATTTCGGGGTCGGCTCTCAGTCGCTTAGGCGTCAGCGTCGCCTCGGCGAGCACCTTCAGGTCGTCTTCGCTGATCGCGGGGGAGGCGAGGTATCGCACCGCGGTCAGCTGCTCGGGGCTGGTCAGGAACTCGACGGCCTGACTGCTGAGCCTCGTCAGGTCCACGGTCCCCTCTATGAGGGTCTCCACCTGCTGCCGATATGTTTCGAAATGGTTCAGGTAGTCCTCCAGGGACTCATTGATCCGCATGTTCCGGAAGCACTTCACCGCCTTAGCGGACTCTCGTGCGAGATCCTTCTCGCTCCATTTCGGGGGTTCACTGTGCATGCTTCACTCCTCCTCGGCCAGCATTTCCAGGCTCGGCACGGGAATGCGTTCCATCTCTTTGGGTTCGAATTTCACCAGGCCGCCGGCGTACACGCGGCCCTGCGCGAGCGCCACCTCCGTCCGCAGGTGGCCGGCGAGGCGGTCCAAGAGCGCATCCGGCATCTGCTCCCGCGGGTAGAGGCCATGGGCGATATTGATGTGGCGGGCACCGACGTCGTTGCGCACGAACGCGGGAGGGCGGCGGGCCATGTAGGTGGCCAGAATAGGTGCCGCGTCGCGCAGTCCCACGCTCCACCAGGCCCTGCGATTGGAGGCGACGTAGCCCTCGTGCACGCCCTTGGCCCTGGCGCTCCGAAGGAATCTGTCGACCTGTTTGCGCTCGTCGGCGTCGAGGACGTCGAGGTCGACCGGAAGGTCCACCACCCGGCGGAGTGACTCCACGCTTCCCAGGCGGTCCCCGGCGCCGAACAGCTCGCGGGCCCTGGTGATGCTCGGGAAGAGCACCCGCTCCGGAAGGTCGGGGTTCCTGTCGCGCCTGACCCATACCGCGTTGGCTCCCGTGACCGTCCCGCGGTGGACGCGACACAACTCGCCCAGTTCGACATACCCCTCGGGCAGCCTCGGAGTGACGCGCGTGAGCACGGACCATCGGTTCGTCTCCGACAATCGCTGCCTGGAGATGCTGCGCCCTTTCTTCAGGCGACCGAGGCCGGAGACCGACTCGACCCGCCGGATCCTCATGGAGGGAGACGCCTCCCCAATGCGGAAGCACGTGATCGTGCCCGTCGCCATCGCGTCGGAGAAGGGCGCGGAGTCGGGGGCCAGGACGTGGAGCGACTGCCCGCCCAGGTCGCCGAGCAGCAATTGGCGCACAAGCCTGCCGTAGTTGACGTCCATCCACTCCGAGGAGGTGATGAACGCGCCGTAGTCGCCGCGGCGCCCGTACTCGGCGGTGGCGAGGAAGAAGTGAACGTGGAGCCCCGCCAGGGAACTGGCGTCCAAACCACGGCGGCGCGCCGTCTCCACGAGCCAGGTCTTCCACTCGGGCGAGATCCGATGGTGGCGCACGTAGGGAGGGTTCCCCACGAACAGGGTCGGGCCGTCCGCCCGTGGAAGATCGAGCGCGCGGTAGTCGCCGAGGTGCACGTGCGTACGGTCCGACAATCCGGAGACGGCGGCGTTGGCGCGCAGCATCAGGGCGGCGAGCGGGTCGACGTCCGCGCCGTGCAGCGGGACTCCGGGGAAGCGCCTGCCGGCGGCGAGCAGGTACCGCCCCGAGCCCGTCCCGGGGTCGACGACGCGCGCCGGCCACCCCTGGTCCGAGGCCCATCCGACCATCGAATCGATGATCGGCCGCGAGGTGTAGGTCTGACCGAGCGGACGGCGCTCGTCGGGGGACCGGATGGCGCAGTAGGCGTCGCCGAGCGGGTCCTCGCCCCGGAGGATCAAAGCCCTCGCCCTGCGGATGGTCGCCGCCGACGGTCGGCCGCCGCGGGTCCGGCCGACCAGTCGTTCCTCAGCGGCGGTCAGCTCGCCGGTGCCCTCGGCGCCGAGCGCGACTGCCAGGGAGACCAGTGCGGCGATGTCCGGGACGAGCGGGGTCTTAGCGGATGCCGGCATCGCCGCCCCCTCCGTCCCCGTCCGAGCGCAGACGGAACACGCCACGGGAGACCCGCTCGAAATAGCGCTCGTCCTGGAGGGCGCTGCGATACGAGGAATCGGGAGCCGTGCCGATCGCGGGTCGTATCGCCTCCTTGATCTCGGCGATGGACGCGCTACCACCGTCGAGCGTCGCGAGGTAGGCGCGCGCGGCGTTCTTCAACTCGTTATGCGGACGGCGCTGACGCCCACTCATGCTTCCTCGCTCACGCATGCTTCCCCCGAACCCTGCGACATAGTCGACGTTATAAAATCAAGCATAGCACGGGACGGAGCCGCCTTGGGATCTATGGGCGCGGCAGTCGGCGCCGTCGCCCACTGCCCCCGTGGGACGGGGCCGCAGCCGGCCGCGGCTCCCACCCGGACCCCCGTCGTGGCCGGGCTGGGTCGGGCCCGGGCGGGCACGGCGGGGCGCTTCCAGCCCGGTCGCCTTGCGCTGCCGCCTAGCACCCGCCCGGACGAGCGGACTCCGCTGACCCACTGGCCCGGGCCGGCGGGCGTCGTCGTCCGTCCCAGGAGGTACGGAGGTCAATGGCTCGATTCGGGCGGTATTCCAATGGTTCACCCCTTGCACCTCACTGCGTAGTGCAGTATAGTTGGGGTATGGGGGCACAAGCCCCCGGTGACAACTACATAGAGAGGAGGTCCCGTGGGACGCGTTCCCGAGTGGATCGTCGCGGGCTGCGCCCTGGCCGCCCTGGCCTGGCAGGTGTTCACCGACTGGCCCCGCAACGGTCGCGGCAGGCACCGCAAGGACTAGCCCCCGACGGGCGGGGGTTGAAAGTAGAGCAAGTACCTTCAACCCCCGCCCCGCTCAGGATACGAACCGCCGGCGCCCCTCTCAAGACACCTCGAGGAGGAAGGACCACCCATGACACCGCGCACCATCGCGCCCGTGATCGGCCTGGCCGTCACGGCGGCCGCCATGACCTGGGCCACGCCCCGGGTCGAGACCTGGCTCGCCCTGACCGCCTGGGCCCTGTGGGCCGGCGCCCTGACCGGCACCATCGACTGGGCCCGCCGCGGCGGGCGCCGCCCGTGACCGCCCGCTACCTGGGCGCCGCCGACATCGCCCGGCTCCTGGGCGTGTCGGCCGGCACCATCCGCGCCTACATCGCCCAGGGCCGCCTGCCCCCGCCCGACGCGACCATCGGAACCGTCCGGGGATGGACCAGGCGGACCATCGACGACTGGCAGCGCAACCGCCCCGGCCGGGGAGCCCGCACCGACCTCGCCCGCCGCGACTGACACCGGCCGCCGGCGTCCTGGAGGGCATCCTGGGCGCCGGCGAGGAGCCGGGGTCGTGATGGCCGCGGACGCGGAGAAGGGGGCCGGACGCCCCACGTGGGGGTCCGGCCCTTGGCGGTCTGCGCTCGTGTTACTGGGTTTTTGGTCTCATGAAGGGTGGTGTGAGTGTTCGGAGGATCGCCCGCGTTATTCTTCTGCGTCGTTCTGCGCGGATGGTTCGGCGGTGGTTGCGGACCATTTTCTTGTGCAGGGCGCGGCGGCGGGTCATGCTGGCGGGTTCTCTTATCGGCAGCCGTGTTCCGTCGGGCCACAGTCGCATCCATCTGCAAGGCTCGATTTCGATGTCTATGGGGCGGCCGGCTCTTCTGGTGAGGATTTTGAGGCCCTGCATGTCGCCGAATATGGGGTCCATGACGCTGTGGCCGGTCCAGGCGTCGACGATCGACCGTCCGTAGAGCCGGTAGACGTCGGTGGCGGGCACGGCGCCGTCGATGTCGTCGACGGCGTGGATGTTCCTGTCGAAGTCGACCCGCCTGCCCCTTCTTCTTCTCTTCTTCATCGCTGCTTTCTTCTGTCGTTCCGCCCGCCGCGGCGGCGCGGTGCCGGTATCCGGGCGGCCGTCACCGCCGCCGCGGCGAGGATCCCCAGGCCGGGGATGAGGGGACCGGCGAGGTCCTCCCCGGCCGCGACCCGGGACATCGTCGCCCCGATCGCGAGCAGCGGTCCGATCATCTCCACCGGCGGGGCCGGGTCCGTCCATGACGGGGCGTCGAGCGGGGCCCGTCGGGCGAGGTCGATCAGCGCGGCGTCCAGCAGGAGGATCGTCACGGCGCCCGGGTGGAGCAGGCCGCGGGCGCGGGCCGCGATCCACACGATGTAGGGCAGCGCCGCGCGGACGGCGCGGGCCGCGGGGCCGCTCTCGCCGCGGCACAGCCGGGTGACGGCGCACTCCGCCCCGGACGCGGCGGCGCCCACGATCAGCAGTGCGGCGGCGAATGCGGGTGTGAGCAGCCCGGCGTCGGACGGTTATACGGCCGCCATGCATGCAGAGGCAATCATCAAGCACGCCGGGCG
>ERZ773079.1750-NODE-1750-length-12604-cov-8.005498_pt1 | contig 12604 bp, 8 predicted proteins | sample MGYA00511355_ERZ773079 | MGnify/ENA primary metagenome ERZ773079 (study PRJEB29015, sample SAMEA2737979) | human oral metagenome | biome: human oral; feature: human-associated habitat; material: dental | place: China | collected 2117 ... | reverse complement strand
CCGTCGATGGACATCTCCAAGGCCTCCAACTTCGAGCGCTTCGTCTTCGACCTGCTCGACGGTGACGCAGAGCATCTGAAGGCTCTCTGGCAGCAGCTGGGCCAGACCGGCGAGTTCGATCTGTCCGGCACCGATGCCTTCGCCCGTGCTGCCCAGTGGGGCTTCGTCTCGGGCAGCAGCTGCCATGCCGACCGCCTGCAGACCATCCGCAAGTGGCATGACGACCGCGGCGTGCTCGTCGATACCCATACGGCTGACGGCCTGAAGGTGGCCCAGCAGTACCGCGAACCCGGCATCCCGATGATCTGCCTGGAGACCGCACTGCCGGCCAAGTTTGCCGAGAGCATCGTCGAGGCCACGGGCCAGCAGCCGCCGGTGCCCGAGGCACTGGCCGACCTGGAGCATCGCGTGCAGCGTTACGTGCGCATGCCGGCCGATGCCGCGCTGCTGAAGGCCTACGTGGCCGCGCGCACCTGATGGTGGCGCCAGTGGGGCAGGGCTCGCGCCATGGCCTCGTCTTCGGCTTTGCCGGCTACTCAGGCTCGGGCAAGACATCGCTCATCGAGCAGGTCATCCCGCGCCTGGTGGCCGCTGGCCGGAAGGTCTCGGTCATCAAGCACGCTCACCATCGCTTCGATTTCGACACCCCGGGCAAGGATTCCTGGCGGCATCGCCAGGCCGGCGCCACCGAGGTCCTGCTCACCACCGACCAGCGCTGGGTGCTGATGCACGAGCTGCGCGGCCAGCCCGAGCCGGGTCTGGAGGCGCAGCTGGCCCACATGAGCCCCAGTGACGTGGTGCTGATCGAGGGCTTCAAGACGGCCGCCATCCCCAAGATCGAGGTCCACCGGCCGGCGCTGGGCAAGCCCCTGCTGCATCCTGACGATCCCTGGATCCAGGCCATCGCCACCGATGCGCCGCTGGACGTGCCGTTGCCGCTGCTGGATCTGAACGACCCGGATGCCGTCACCGCCTTCATCCTGGCCCGGGTCGATACATCGGCCGCCGCGCCCGGTGGCCAGCCTTCCGGCACTCCTGACGCCCCCTAGCGCCATGTCTGCACTGCTTCCCTTTGACGACGCCTTTGCCCGCCTGCTGTCGCACGCCGACACGCTGCCGGGCACCGAGACCATCGACACCATGAATGCCGACGGGCGCGTGCTGGCCCGGGCGCTGGTGTCCTCGCTGGATGTCCCGCCCTGGGACAATGCCCAGATGGATGGCTATGCCGTGCGCGCAGCCGACCTGGCCACCAATCCGGACACGGTGTTTCCCGTCTCGCAGCGCATCCCCGCTGGCCATCAGGGCCAGCCGCTCCAGCCCGGCACCGTGGCGCGCATCTTCACCGGTGCGGCCCTGCCACCCGGCGCTGACGCCGTAGTGATGCAGGAGGAGGTGGAAGCCGGCCTGCCGCTACCCGGCGCCGAGGGCACCGGCGTGCGCTTCCGGGTGCAGCCCGCATCGGGTGCCTGGGTGCGTCGCCGCGCCGAGGACATCGCCGCCGGCAGCACCGTGCTGGCCGAAGGCACCCGCCTCACTCCGGCCGCCGTCGGTCTGGCCGCTTCTATCGGCGCGGCCACGCTGGAGGTGCATCGTCGTCCGCGCGTGGCCTGCTTCTTCACCGGTGACGAACTGGTCATGCCCGGCCAGCCGCTGCCGGCCGGGGGCATCTACAACTCCAACCGTTTCGTGCTCAACGCGCTGCTGCGCCGGCTGGGCTGCGAAGTGCTGGATCTGGGCATCGTCCCCGACTCGCGGGAAGCCACCCGTCAGGCCCTGCGTGAGGCGGCCGAAGGCGCCGACCTGATCATCAGCGCCGGCGGTGTCTCGGTGGGCGAGGAAGACCACGTGCGCCCGGCCGTCGAGGCTGAGGGACAGATTGATCTGTGGCGCGTGGCCATCAAGCCCGGGCGGCCGCTGGCCTACGGGCGGGTGGGGCGCCATGGTCCCGAAGGCGCACGCGCTGCCGTTCCCGGCAGCTTCGCCCATTTCATCGGCCTGCCCGGCAACCCGGTCTCGGCCTATGTCACCTTCCTGCTGTTCGTGCGACCCTTCGTGCTGCGGCTGCAGGGCATCCAGACTGTCGAACCGCAGGCCGTCACGCTCATCAGCGGCTTCGACTGGACCAACCCTGATCGCCGCCGCGAGTTCCTGCGCGCCGTGCATCTGCCCGACGGCCGCCTGGGCCTGTTCCGACAGCAGGGCTCCGCCGTGCTCACCTCCGCTGTCGTGGGGCACGGCCTCATCGACAATCCGCCCGGCCAGACCATCCGGCAGGGCGATGCGGTGCGCTTCCTGTCCTTTGCCGAGCTGCTGAACTGAACCATGAACATCGAACTGCTGTTCTTTGCCAGCCTGCGCGAACGTCTGGGACTGGCCTCCGAGCGCCTGGTGCTGCCGGCTGACGTGCAGACCGTTGGTGCCCTGCGCCAGCACCTGGCCGCCCGGGGCGGCCCCTGGACCGAAGTCTTCACGCCGCCCGCCAGCGGCAAGGATACCCTGCGGGCCGCCGTGGCCCAGGCCATGGCCACACCCGACACCCCGCTGCACGAGGGCGCCGAAGTGGCGTTCTTCCCGCCGGTGACAGGGGGCTGATCCGTGTCCTCCGTGGTCCCCCTCATCCACGTCCAGACGCAGGACTTTGATGTTGGCGCCGAGCTGAAGCGCCTGCAGGCGCTCACGCGGGAAGTGGGGGCCGTGGCCTCTTTCGTGGGCTACGTGCGTGACAGCAACCAGGGCGACGGCGTGACCGGCATGACGCTGGAGCACTATCCGGGCATGACCGAAAAGGCGCTGGCCGACATCTGCCAGCGTGCCCAGACACGCTGGCCGCTGCTTGGCCTGACCGTCATCCACCGCGTAGGACCGCTGGCCCCGGGCGAGCAGATCGTGCTGGTGGCCGTGGCCTCGCGCCACCGTGACGCCGCCTTCGAGGCCTGCCGCTTCATCATGGACTTCCTGAAGACCGAGGCTCCGTTCTGGAAGAAGGAAGCCACCGCGGACGGCGAGGAGCGCTGGGTGGATGCGCGCGACAGCGATGAGGCGGCGCGCAGCCGCTGGCTCTGATGGGCGTGTCTGGTTGGTGCCCGTGCCCTGTGCACGGACACGCCCATGACGGAGCTGTCCTGACTTACAGCAGCGGCGCTGCCAGCCGTGCCAGACTGGCCACCATCCGCTGGTTGAAGCTGTCAGGCTGGTGATCGGCATGCAGCTGTGTGGCCGATTCCAGATCCTTCAGGAACTGCCGCGCCATCTCGGACGTGGTCTTCTTGTCGTAGATGGCCGCCATCACCTCGAAATTCAGCCGGAAGCTGCGGTTGTCCATGTTGGCCGTGCCGATCATCGACAGCTCGTCATCAATGACCAGCGTCTTGGCGTGGATGAAGCGCGGCACATAGGCATAGACCTTCACGCGCCGGGTCAGCACCTCCTCCACGAAGGTGGAGGCGGCCAACCCCGTCAGCAGCTGGTCGGACTCCATCGGCACCAGCAGCCGCACGTCCAGCCCGCGCCCGGCCGCTATGGTCAGCGCGGTCAGGATCGATTCGTCCGGAATGAAGTAGGGCGTGGTGATCCAGATCCGTCGGCGCGCCGAGGACATGGCGGCAAAGAAGTAGCGGTAGATGGCGTACTCGCTGCGGTCCGGACCGGAATCGATGATCTGCACCCAGGGCTGGCTCTCGTCGCGGGGCTCGTCAGGGGGTAGCGGGAACCAGGCCAGGATGTCCTGCGGCGTGGTCAGCGCCTTGTCCAGCCGCGCCAGGTGGCCCGAGCTCGTGCCCGCATACAGCCAGTCCTCCAGAAAGATCCGCTGCAGGTCCAGTGCCGCGCTGCCCTTGAGCGCCAGGTGCGTGTCGCGCGATGCGGTCGCCCCCACACAGGCAACCGACTCGACCCGGTCCACGTTGATGCCGCCCGTGAAGCCATAGAGCGCATCGATGACCACGATCTTGCGGTGGGTTCGGAAGTTCACCATGCTGGGCCGGAAGGGCAGGAAGCGGGGCGGATTGAAGACCCGCACCTCGCCACCGGCCTCGCGCAGCGGCTTCCAGAAATCGTTGCGGCAGCGCCCGGAGCCCACCGCATCCACCAGCATCCGTACCTTCACGCCGGCACGGGCCTTCTCGGTGAGCAGGTCGCGCCAGCGGGTGCCGATCTCGTCAGGCTTGAAGATGTAGTACTCCACATGGATGTGGTGCTCGGCCTTCTGCATCGCGGCCTCGATGGCGGCGTAGGTGGCGTCACCGTCGATCAGGATCTGCAGCCCCTGCACCTGGCGCGGCGGTGCGCTGCCACACTCGGTGGCCACCCGTGCCTGGGCCAGCAGCCAGTGGCGTGAGGCCAGCGTCTCGGGCAGCGGTTGGGTGCGGTGCGGACCGTGGTGCGCCGCCAGGTGGCGGGCCAGCTCACGGCGGACGTTGCGGCGCTTGAGCTTGCGGGGGCCAAAGAGGAAATAGCACACCAGGCTGAGCACCGGCAGGCTGAGAAAGGCCAGGATCCATGAGAGCGTGGCCAGCGGCGGCCGCCGCTGACCCAGCAGGAACAGGATGCTGCCCACCTCCAGCACCGCATACAGCAGCACCCGGTGCGTGACCGAGATGCTCTGCCAGATGAGCTGGAGTTCAGTGAGCAGGTGGTTCAGGAATTCCATGGGAGAAACAGGGAGGAGGGCGTTCGAGGGCTTCCGAGACAGACGCCCTAGCCCTTCATGGTACCGGCGTCCCCCGGTCGGCAGGAAGCTCCTTCGGTGTGTCCCGTGCAGGCATCAAGGGGGACTGGGCCATACCCACATCGGCTCCACGCCGGGCTTGTGACCCACCGGGAAGCAGGTCATTCCGGCGCTTGCCACCCGGCGCCGTGTCATGCTTTCCCCTGCCTGTGTCACAGTCCTTCACGCTGAAAAACTTGTCTTGAATTCTGACAGGAAGTCCCTATATCTGTTGCATTCCGAACTCAACGGAAGGCCAGATGCCTTCCTTGGCGGAATTCGACGCCGCAGCCATGCCTGCTGTGGACTTCCGCCAACCTTGCTGAAAGAGATACCAACATGCGTATAGACAAACTCACCACCCAATTCCAGGAAGCCCTGTCCGACGCCCAGAGCCTGGCCGTCTCGGCAGACAATCCCTACATCGAGCCGATCCACGTGCTGGCTGCCATCATCGCCCAGCCGGACGGTTCCGGCCGTGCGCTGCTGGAGCGCGCCGGCGTCCGCATCTCGGCCCTGCGCAGCTCGGTCGAGGCTGCACTGAAGAACCTGCCGCAGGTCAGTGGCCAGTCCGGCCAGCCGCAGGTCAGCCGCGAGCTGCTCAAGCTGCTCAACCAGGCCGAGAAGGACGCCGAAAAGCGCGGCGACCAGTATGTGGCCATCGAGATGTTCCTGCTGGCGCTGACCGAAGGCGATGGCCGTCAGGGCGGCGAGGCCGGCCGGCTGCTGGTGCAGGCCGGACTCACCCACAAGTCGCTGCAGGCGGCCGTCGACGCCGTGCGCGGTGGCCAGGCCGTCGAATCGCAGGATGCCGAAGGCCAGCGCGAGGCGCTGAAGAAATACACGCTGGACCTGACCGAGCGGGCCCGCGCGGGCAAGCTCGACCCGGTCATCGGCCGTGACGACGAGATCCGTCGCACCATCCAGATCCTGCAGCGTCGCTCCAAGAACAACCCCGTGCTGATCGGCGAGCCCGGCGTGGGCAAGACCGCCATCGTCGAGGGACTGGCCCAGCGCATCGTCAACGGCGAGGTGCCCGATTCGCTGAAGAACAAGCGCGTGCTGGCGCTGGACATGGCCGCGCTGCTGGCTGGTGCCAAGTACCGGGGCGAGTTCGAGGAACGCCTGAAGGCCGTGCTCAAGGACATCGCTGCGGATGAAGGCCGCACCATCGTCTTCATCGACGAGATCCACACCATGGTGGGCGCCGGCAAGAGCGACGGTGCCATGGACGCCGGCAACATGCTCAAGCCCGCCCTGGCGCGCGGCGAGCTGCATTGCGTGGGCGCCACCACCCTGGACGAATACCGCAAGTACATCGAGAAGGACGCCGCCCTGGAGCGCCGCTTCCAGAAAGTGCTGGTGGGCGAGCCGTCGGTGGAATCCACCATCGCCATCCTGCGCGGCCTGCAGGAACGCTATGAGATCCACCACGGCGTGGAGATCACCGACCCGGCCATCGTGGCAGCGGCCGAGCTGTCCAATCGCTACATCACCGACCGCTTCCTGCCTGACAAGGCCATCGACCTCATCGACGAGGCCGCTTCGCGCATCAAGATGGAGATCGACTCCAAGCCCGAGGTGATGGACCGCCTGGACCGCCGGCTGATCCAGCTCAAGATCGAGCGCGAGGCCGTGCGCAAGGAAACCGATGACGCATCCAAGAAGCGCCTGGAGCTGATCGAGCAGGAAATCGCACGCATCAGCAAGGAATACGCCGACTACGAAGAGATCCTGAAGGCCGAGAAGGCCGCCGTCCAGGGCAGCGCCCAGATCAAGGGCGAGATCGACCAGCTGCGGGCGCAGATGGCCGAGCTGCAGCGCAAGGGCCAGTATGAGAAACTGGCCGAGCTGCAGTACGGCAAGCTGCCCGAGCTGGAAAAGCGCCTGGCCGAGGTCAATGCCGCCGAGACCAACCTCAAGGCCGACGAGGCCGCAGCCTCTGGCAAGCCGAAGCTGCTGCGTACCGTCGTGGGCGCCGAGGAGATCGCCGAAGTGGTCTCGCGGGCCACGGGCATTCCCGTCTCCAAGATGATGGAAGGCGAGCGCGAGAAACTGCTGAAGATGGAAGAGGAACTGCACAAGCGTGTGGTTGGCCAGGACGAGGCCGTCACCCTGGTGTCCGACGCCATCCGCCGTTCGCGTGCCGGCCTGGCCGATCCCAACCGGCCGTGGGGCTCCTTCCTCTTCCTGGGACCCACCGGCGTGGGCAAGACGGAACTGTGCAAGGCGCTGGCCCGCTTCATGTTCGATTCCGAAGATCACCTGATCCGCATCGACATGAGCGAATTCATGGAGAAACACTCCGTGGCGCGACTGATCGGTGCGCCTCCGGGATACGTGGGCTATGAAGAGGGCGGCTACCTGACCGAGGCCGTGCGTCGCAACCCGTACAGCGTCATCCTGCTCGACGAGATCGAGAAGGCACACCCGGACGTGTTCAACATCCTGCTGCAGGTGCTGGACGATGGCCGGCTGACCGACGGCCAGGGCCGCACCGTCGACTTCCGCAACACCGTGGTGGTGATGACCAGTAACATCGGCTCGGCCGAGATCCAGCGCCTGTCGGCCGACAAGACGCTGAACGATCCGGACGTGATCAAGGAAGCCGTGATGGGCGAGGTGCGTCAGCACTTCCGGCCGGAATTCATCAACCGGATCGACGAAGTGGTGGTCTTCCACGGCCTGGACGCCAAGCACATCCGCGACATCTCGGTCATCCAGCTCAAGAGCCTGGAGAGACGCCTGGCCGAGCGCGACCTGAAGCTGGAAGTCAGCGAGGCCGCGCTCGACGAACTGGCCAAGGTGGGCTTCGATCCGCTGTATGGCGCACGTCCGCTCAAGCGCGCCATCCAGCAGAAACTGGAGAACCCCATCGCCAAGCGCGTACTGGAAGGTCGTTATGCACCGAACGAAACCATCCCGGTGGACTTCCGGGACGGACATTTCACGTTCGAGAAAGCCGGCAACTGATGAGGACGGGCTGACACCCGCCCGACAGTCCGACGGCCCGGCCTGATGGCTTGACCTGATGGCCTGGCCCCGATGGCCCCGGCACCGAAGAACATCTCGGTGCCGGGGCCTTTCTGTTCCTGTTTCCTTGCGACAGGCAGTGTCCTGAGCGGCAGGCTGCAGTGCCAACGCATCGACAAGCGCCCTTCGAGCGCTCGGCCGTGTCATGAGCGGCAGGTCGAAGTACCAGTCGAAAGCACATGCCGGATGCAGCGATTCAGCGATTCAGCGATGTCCCGATGTTCCGATGTTCCGATGTTCCGATGTTCCGATGTCCCGATATCCCGATATCCCGATATCCCGATATCCCGATATCCCGATATCCCGATATCTTCGCTCCCCGCGTTTTTTCACAGGGCCGTGTGTCGACGCATTGCCCGTGTGGCGCCCGGTTTCCGGATCGTCCGGTGCCGCAACACGCTGACATCAATCAAGCATCAGAGCGAATCAATGAAACATCTGCACACTATCGTTGACATACATCCGCATACACTCGCTCTTTGAATCGACAGATTGCATACGATTTGTATCTAACTCATGTTCTAGCATGGTCTGGCAATTCTTTTGACAGATTGGGAGGTAGTGCAGAACATGCTGATCAGATTCACGACGTCGACCTCGATGGTGGCCGCTGCGGTGGCCGCGCTTTTCCTGGCAGGGTGCGGCGGAGGTTCGGACAACAGCGGCGGTACAGCTGCGGAGTCCGGCGGCCTGTCGACCAAGACCAACGGTACAGGCGCTGCCAGCACGAACGCAGCCAACGGTGCAGGCAGCACCGAAACCACGGGCACGGCCGGCGTTGCCGATGCCAACGCAGCCAATCCTGCAGCCGCGCCTGCTTCCAGCCATGGTGCCATCACCGAAGCCGGGATCAGCACCGAACTGTTCGAGAAGATCCTCAGCACGCAGACCGCCTATGTGCGGCTAGGCCCCCGTGTCTACCCGATCAGCCGCAGCTATGCGGCCAGCCAGCTGGTCACGCCGGATGACACTCAGGATCGGCCGCTGGATCTCAACAAGTGGATGGATACCCCCGGTCTGCCCGACATGCTGTCCTATCAGCAGCCGGTGGACGGGAAGTTCATCGTGCACAGCTGGGGCGCAGACCGTAGTGGCAAGAACGCCGACGGCGAGATCATCAGCGCTGCGGTCAACTTCAGCTATGTCTTTCACAAGGAAGCCGATTCCCCTGACAAGCGTCTGACGCTGAAGACCGATGCCGAGATCAGGAACGGCTACAGCCGTGACCCGAACACGGGTGCCGAGACCTATCGGGAAACCGATACCTTGAAGGCCGATGCCGAGAAGGTGATCCCGCGCGACGGTGTGGTGAACTTCAACGAGCCCCTCCAGAAGTGGACCCGTTCAACCGGGACTCCTTATCACGGCGGCCAGCTACAACTCGTCGTCCAGCGGGGCAGTTCCCCGGACGAAGTGATGTTCTGCCTGTGGATTGCATCGCGCAGCAAGAACCCGACTCTCAGTGATCCCAGGGGCCCCCAGCGGGTCAAGTCCGATGTCCAGCGCACCGTGTGCAGCCTGTGGCAGGTGCCGGCCAACTGGACGGCCGAAAAGCCTCTGGTCTACAACGGCATCTTCGTGAATGAAGATCTGGACGTCGAGGGCAGCTACAACGAAGCCAACACCCGTTACTGGAAGACCAAACCTCTCGCGACGGCTTCCACCGACGCAGCCGCTGCGGGCCAAGCGGGGAATGGAACCGCTGCCAACACGGCAGCGGATGGTGCAGCAGCCGTGAACGCCGGAGCCACGGCAGCCACCACCGGTGACGCCACGCAGAACACGGCGGCCCAGACAGCGAATGCCGCACAGGCGGATGCGACCAGCCAGGCAGCCGCCGAAGCCGCTGCGGCCGCCGATGCGGCAGGCAACGGTGCTGCCTCGGTCAGCACCGAAAGCGGTCATGCCGCCGCCGTGGCCCAGCAGCATGGCCAGGCAGCTGGCCCTGCCACCCAACCCGCCGCTGGTGATGCCGCCGCTGCGCCGGCAGATGCCTCGCAGCCCACCCCCCAGCCCCCCGCCCAGCCGACGACGGATGCCGCACCGGCAGCCGGTGCAACCGGCGCTGCAGCACCGGCTGCTGATGCCGCTGCTCAGCCGGATGCCTCCAAGCCGGCCGATCAGGGGGCCGCTGCCACACCGACCCCTGCAACGGACGCTGCCGCCCAAACCCCCGCTGCGCCAACCGCCGCGGATGCTGCTCCTGCAACGGACGCCAGCAAGCCGGACGCAACCCCGGCAACCGGCGCGACCGATGCAGCCACCCCGGCGACGGATGCCAAACCGACCGCAGGCGCGACTGATGCCGCCGCTCCGGCTGCTGACGCGGCCACTGCCCAGCCGGACATTGCCAAACCAGTAGACCAGGATGCCGCAGCCGATTCGGCTTCTGCTGCGGGTGCAGCCGCCCAGGATGCAGCAGCGGGCAACGCGGAGGCTGGCGCTGCAGGCATTGGCACGCTCAAGCCCACGACGCTCAACAGCCAATGAGCGCTGATGGCCTGACCTGAAGACAGGCGGGCTGGCCGCAGCCCCCTTTCACCGGGCCTCACAAACCCGGCTTCGGCGACTTCCATGTCGCCGAAGCCGGGTTTTCTCGTAGGCCGGGCATGGACACAGGCCTTTCCTTGCTATGCTTCGGGTCCGACGGCTTCAGTCCTGCCCGTCGGCCCCACCTCCTGGAGGCAGCGAACGTGCGCCCCATCTCGGTGGGGGAGAATGCTCACCCCTTTCACGCGTTACCTCACTCAAGACAAGGAGATTCTGATGTCCCGTTGGCAATGGCTCATGTCCCGCCTGGGCAAGCAGCTCTGGGTCCGAACCTCGGCCATCGGGGTCATGGGCATCCTGATTGCGGCCCTGTCCGCCGTCATCGAGCCGTACCTGCCGTGGGAGCTGTCGGGCGAAGTCAGCCGCGAGGCGGTGGACAGTCTGCTGAGCATCCTGGCGTCCAGCATGCTCGCTGTCACCACCTTCTCGCTGAGCATCATGGTGTCGGCCTACGGCTCGGCCACCAGCACCGCAACGCCCCGTGCCACCCGCCTGCTGATCGAAGACGCGTTGACGCAGACCGTGCTGGCCAACTTCGTCGGCTCGTTCCTGTTCGGCATCGTGGGACTGATCATGCTGAAGGTGGGGCTGTACGGCGAACGGGGGCGGATCGTCCTCTTCGTGGCCACCATCCTCGTCATTGCCCTGGTCGTGGTGTCGCTCATGCAGTGGATCGACCATCTCACCCGGCTTGGCCGCCTGGGGGAGACCACGAACCGGGTGGAGGCCGCGGCACGCAAGGCCATGGAAGCCCGTCTGGCCCATCCTTACATGGGCGGTACGCCGCTTCTGGATCCCGACCACCAGATTCCGGCCAATGCCATGCCGGTCTTCGGACCGGAGATCGGTTATGTCCAGAACGTCGACATCCCGGCTCTGTCCGCCTTCTGCAAGGAACACGAGACGCGCGTCTACCTCTCGGCTCTGCCGGGAACCTTCATCTATCCCGACACGCCCCTGCTGTGGGTCGCGCCAACGGCTGCCTTGAAGGAAGCCGGAACCGACCCTGCAAAGGCGGAAAAGGGGAATGCCGACCGGATGGCGTGGTCCCAACCGTTGCAGGCCGCCTTCTCCATGGGCAACGAGCGCACCTTCGAGCAGGATCCCCGCTTCGGCCTGGTGGTGCTGAGCGAGATCGCCTCGCGCGCGCTGTCGCCCGCAGTCAACGACCCGGGCACTGCCATCAGCGTCATCGGCCGCGTGACCCGACTGCTCAACATATGGGCGGTGGCGTTGCGGGCGCCCCGGGACGTCGATGCAAACAAGGCCCGAGAGCCGGACTATCCCCATGTCCATGTTCCGGCGGTCACGGTCATGGACCTGTTCGATGACGCCTTCATGCTGATTGCACGGGATGGCGCAGGCATGATCGAAGTCCAGCTCCCGCTGCAGAAGTCCCTGCTGGCACTGAGCCGGGTAGGTGATGCCACCTTCGCAGAAGCTGCGCGGGTTCATTCCCGGATGGCGCTGGACCGCGCAGAAGCCGCGCTACCCCTGGAAGAGGAAAAACGCCGGGTTCGTGCCCTGGCGCAAGCGGTGAAAGAGGGCGCTTGAGGCAGGAGAAGGTTGGCAGGAGAAGGTTGGTAGAGTCTGGATGAGCCTGCCGGAGGCCAAACGAAACCACCTGAGTCTTGGGATAGGGGTGAGAGAGGGGGCTGAAGCGTATAAGGGCGTCCGAGCTGAGACCAGGACGCCAGGGGTCAATGCCCCCCGAGGCTGAATGACGGCATCTGAGGCAGACGGAGTTGAGGCCAAGGGGGGGCAAGCTGAGGCTGAGAGAGGCAATCTGAGGCTGAGAGAGGAGAACGAACGTGGAGAGATGGGCCATGACGCGCCAAGATCCAGTCAGTTACAAAGACTTACATCTTGGGCGTGATCGCCTGAAGACTGGCTTCTGGAGCCGAAGAAGAGCAAATTCCCAAGGAAAAAGTGAGGCATCCGAGGCTCTCTGTCGCAAAAATTTCATCGAAAGCGTTTGACAACCCGATCCGACATGCCCATAATCCAATTCTTCGCTGCTGACACAGCGACGCGACGAAAGACACAGTCTTCCGATCAGCGTGAAGTCCTAACGGACGAATGGTGTTGGCAGCTCGTTCCTTAAAAATCAGCAGCCGATAAGTGTGGGCGTTTGGGGTAGGTGGCCGATGCTGCATTGCGTAAGCGATGTGGTGTTTGGCAAAGAGAAATACCCTGATGCTCACATGAAATTGATTTTTCCAAGTCAGTTTTGATGAGAGCTTGCAAAGATTGAACTGAAGAGTTTGATCCTGGCTCAGATTGAACGCTGGCGGCATGCTTTACACATGCAAG
>ERZ773079.1748-NODE-1748-length-12606-cov-74.004382_pt1 | contig 12606 bp, 9 predicted proteins | sample MGYA00511355_ERZ773079 | MGnify/ENA primary metagenome ERZ773079 (study PRJEB29015, sample SAMEA2737979) | human oral metagenome | biome: human oral; feature: human-associated habitat; material: dental | place: China | collected 2117 ... | reverse complement strand
AGACGAGGTACTTGCTCTCACGGTCAGTGAGCAGGCGGTGTTTGATGCCGAACTCATTGCCTTCTACCCGCAGAAGCACGACGCCCTCGGGAACGTAAACCTCGACGCTATCGCTATATTCCCCTACGCCATCGTGCCAGAAGAGGATCCGTTGAGTTTCAAAGCGTCGGCTCAGGTGCCGGGTGATCTGATTGCTCATTCGTAATTCTCCATCTTCTGTTCGAGCTCACGTAGGGCTCGAGCATCGTCCTCGTCAGCGGCGAGCGCCTCCTGGGCCGCAGTGCTGAAGCGCGGGCGGCGCGCCGCCCGCGCGGCCTCTCGCTGAGCGCGTTTCGGGCTGCGGGCCCGTGTCCTCGGGCGGGCGTCATCGGCGACGGGCCGGGCCGCGCTCGCGCGGGCGATGAGGTCGTCGCCGTGGTGACGCAACCAGTTCGCGACCTCGACGTCGCTCGGTTCGCGGCCGAAGACGACCCGGGCCGCTCGGATGCGGCCGCCGTCATGCTGCTCGAGGACGCCCACCCACAGATGGCCGTCGAAGAAGATGGTGAAAATGGTGGAAGTCGTCGTCATCGTGTCTCCAGGTACGCCGAAAGCGGACCTGATGACGCCGGATTCCCCGCCAGGGGCGAGGCGACGGGCACTGTGGGTGCCGCCCGGACTTCCCACCGGGCAGTGCGGTTCGCGCACCAGGAGCTGATGCGCCGAGCCTACAGCACCGGTGGCGTTCTCGCCGTCAGGTTCGCCCCTTCAAGGCGCGTCAGGCGAAGTCGTACTCCAGGGCGCTCATGAAGGCGCGCTGCGCGTTGGTCGATGCCCGGCCGTGGCCGCCCTCGGAGTTCTCGAAGTAGGTCACCGCCTGCCCCAGATCCTCCAGCCGGTGCGCCATGGTGCGCGCGTGCGCCGGGTGGACCCGGTCGTCGCGGGTCGAAGTCACCAGTAGCACCGGCGGGTAGCGGTGTCCGGCGCGCAGCAGGTGGAAGGGGGAGAAGGTGCGGATGTACTCCCACTGGGCCGGGTCGTCCGGATCCCCGTATTCGGCCCGCCAGGAGGCTCCCGCCAGCAGGTGGGTGTAGCGGCTCATGTCCAGCAGCGGAACCTCGCACAGGACCGCGCCGACCAGCTCGGGATGGCGGGTGAGCATGTTGCCGACGAGCAGGCCGCCGTTGGAGCCCCCGTGCACGGCCAGCCGATCCGGCGTCGTCACGCCCCGTTCACCCAGCGTTCGGGCGACCGCCGCGAAGTCCTCGTAGACGCGGTGCCGGTGCTCCCTCAGGCCGGCCCGGTGCCACTGGGGGCCGTATTCGCCGCCCCCGCGGATGTTCGCGATGACGTAGGTGCCGCCGCGCTCCAGCCAGGCCTTGCCGACCACCGGCAGGTAGCCGATCCCCAGCGGCACCTCGAAGCCGCCGTAGCCGTACAGGATCGTGGGCCGGGGAGCGGCGCGCCCCTCGACGTCGGTGGCCGGCCTACCGACCTGAATGTAGGGCACGCGCGTCCCGTCGGCACTGACCGCCGCGTACTGGCCGACCTCGATGCCGCGCGCGTCGAAGCGCTCCGGTGCGGCGCGCAGCACGTCAACGCCGCTCAGCGTCCCGTCGGCGCCGAGCTCGCCGACCATGAGGGTCGACGGCCGGGTCAAGGAGGAGACCGTCAACCACAGCCGATCGTTCTCGCGCCCGTCGACGGCGGAGGCACTCACGTCGATGAGAGGGCGGCCCGGGCGCAGCGCGGCGGGGTCGGGCCGCGGTTCGCCGGCGGATCCCCACTCGTCCGACTGCCCGCCGATGAGTGCTCCGGGATCGAGGGAGCGGCGCGCCCACCCGTCCCGGCCCTCGACCGGTCCCTCCCGCGGAGGCGTGAGCACCTCCAGAGCGTCCACGCAGTCGTCGAGCAGGGTGAGGACCAGGTGGTGGGCGGTCGCTGTGAAACCGGTCAGGAAGGCCGATGATGTCGGAGTGAACAGCGCCTGCAGGCGGCCCTGCCCGGCCAGGAACGCGGTCAGAGGAGCGGCCACCAGTGAGCCCGCCGGGTGGGTGACGCCTCCGACCTCCCAGTCCTCGCGCAGGCTGATCAGGAGCCAGTCCCAGACCGCGGTGGCCCGGGCGGAGGAGGGCACGTCAATGTGCACGGCTCCCGGCGCCACCGTCGTGCCGTCCTCCGCCAGGGCGATCGGTCCCGCCGACGGCGGGAGCGTGCGCGCCCCGTCGGGAAGCAGCCACAACTCTTCGGTGTAGAAGTCGGGGCGGGTGAGCAGCCAGGTGCGGCCCCAGCGGTCGCGGTGGGCCCAGGCGCCGTCGTCGTCGGCCGCGGCGGTGAGCAGGACCTCGCCCTCGGCCGGCGACTGTCCGCGGCGCAGGCGCCTGACCTGGCGCGGGTAGCCGGCGGGGGACAGGGAGCCCTCACCGGCGTCGACGACGGCGAGCACACGGTCGCCCGCGTCGTCGGCCCAGGCCAGCGCTCCCTTGGAGGCCTCCCGGTGGAAGCCGCCCTCGGCAGGCGGAATGAAGCGCCCGGTGTCCAGGTCCACTTCGCGGGTGACGTCGGTATCGGATCCCCCGTCGGACAGGTCGACGAGGGCCCGCCGTCCGGCCAGGGGGCCGGTGCGCAGAACCTGGGCGCCGTGCCACACCCAGGTGGTGCCCTCGGATCGGCCGAGGTCGTCCAGGTCGATCAGCGTTTCCCACTGCGTGGTGGCGGCCGACGCGGTCCCGCCCGCTCGGAGGGGACCGCCGGCGCGGTAGGACTCCCAGGTGGTACGGCGCCACAGGCCGTGCGGGTGGTCGGCGTCGGTCCAGAAGTTGTAGAGCCGACCGGCCGCCTGCACGACGTGGGGAATGCGATCGGAGGAGTCGAGGATCGCTTCGATCTCGGTTCGAATGGTTTCGAACCGCTCGGTTCCCTCGACTGCGGCGCGGGTGGCGGCATTGTGCTCGGCGACCCAGGCCAGAGCCCGTTCTCCCTCGACCTCGTCGAGCCAGGAGGGCACGGGCGGGAGGCTGGGCCGGGCGGGCGCGTCGTCGTACCCGGACACCTGTCAGTGAACCGTTTGCAGGATGGTGTCGGCCAGCTCCTGGGTGCGAGAGGCATCCGTCGTCGACACCGAGATGAGCCCCCACTCGCCGTTGCTGCTCTCGACTGCGATCTCGATGCCCTGCACTGCGGACAAGGTGTAGGTCAAGGTGGCGGCGTCCCCGAGCGAGGTCTGACGGGTGGAGTACGTACCCGCTGCGCCCCCCTGCTGCTCGATGTTCTGGGACATCATCTCCTCGGTCGGCAGGGACGTGGCCCCCGTCGTGGGCGAGACGGTCACGTTCTCGGCGAATCCGTTCGTGCCGTCCGGGGATATCGACATCAGGTCCACCGACGAGAATCTCTCTCGCACGCTGTCGGGGTCGGTGTTGAGCGCATTGGCGAAAATGTTGATGACGTAATCGTCTTGAAGATCGTCCTGGGTGAGCGTCACCCAGTCCTCGGGGACGGCGAAGGAGATCGACGTGGTGGGCGCCGAGATGCTCTGGTATCCGGCGGGCGTCTGGGCGGGAGTCGACGCGGCCTGGGTGGAGGCGGCCTGAGTGCTGGTCTGCTCGGCCGCTTGCGTGGTCTGCCCCGTGGCGCTGGATGCTTCCGGACCGGTGTTGTTCTTGGACTGGGAGCACGCTGCCAGGGAGGTCGACAGGAGTACGGCTGCGACGGCGGCGGTTGTGCGGTGAAGAGTCTTCATAATCATCTCCTTGTCTTGAGACGCAGCGATTTTCACATCCTGCCATGAGTGAGTCACGGGGGAGAAGTCCCCAGGCGGATGTCCCTCGGACGTCGCTTCGAGCGGATCGCCGACCTCGCATTCCGTGCTCGGCTCGGGGCCACCGGGTGATGAAGCGTATAGCTCCGGCCCGGCCGTTCGCGAGCGCGGAGAGATCGATGGCGATGTCCCCCCCGCTCCGCGGGCTCGCCGGCGTCATGTCGCGGGCCTTCGAGATCCGGTCGACGTGGTGCGTGACGCGTGGTCGCCGAAGGCCGCGGCGCGGATGCGGTGGGGGCGGGCGGGGGAGGGCGAGCTGCGACGGGCCGTCCGTGCCGGCTGGCGATGGTCGCGGTGCGCTTCCCGCCGCTCTTGGTCGCATGCGTTCATGGAACAGCTCATAGTGCCGTCGACAAGATTGAGCGGAATAGACTCAATCTTCGTCGGGTTGCATTGGTCGGAGACACCAGGACCCCGCGGATCCGCGGAATCGGGCCTCACCGCCATCGACGGCCGCGCATGTCGGCTCGGAGGAGCGGGCCCCGATGTCCCGTTCGTCGAGGTCCGCACCGTCAGCACACTTTTCAGGAGGTCCCTACATGGACACGAATTACACCACCCGCTCCCAGGAGGCCATTTCCGCAGCGATGCAGGCCGCCGCCGCGGCTGGCAACCCCCAGGTCGACACGCTTCACCTGCTCGCCGAGCTCCTCGGCCAGGAGGACGGCGTCGCCCTCGGTCTGCTCGCCGCCGTCAACCCCGATGCCGGCATCCGCCAGACCATCGGTGCGGCCACTCGCCGCGCTCTGACCCGGCTTCCGGCGTCCTCCGGCAGTTCGGTGAGTCAACCTCAGCCCTCTCGCGGCCTGCTCGCGGGCCTCGAGGCCGCCTCCACCGAGGCCAAGAACCTCGGTGACGAGTACATCTCCACCGAGCATCTGCTCATCGGCATCGCTGCGGGCAACACCTCCTCGGATACCGCTGCGCGCATCCTGTCCGAGAACGGGATCACTGCCACCGCGCTGCGCGACGCCCTGCCCAAGGTGCGCGGCAACGCCCGCGTCACCTCCCCCAACCCCGAGGGCACCTACAAGTCCTTGGAGAAGTACGGCACCGATCTGACCGAGGCCGCCCGCTCCGGCAAGCTGGACCCGGTCATCGGCCGTGACGCCGAGATCCGCCGCGTCATCCAAGTCCTGTCCCGGCGTACCAAGAACAACCCCGTCCTCATCGGCGAGCCCGGCGTCGGCAAGACCGCCGTCGTCGAGGGCCTGGCTCAGCGCATCGTCGCAGGAGACGTGCCCGAGTCGCTGCGCGACAAGCGTCTGATCGCCCTCGACATGGCGGGCATGGTCGCCGGCGCCAAGTACCGTGGCGAGTTCGAGGAGCGCCTCAAGGCGGTCCTCAAGGAGATCAAGGACTCCGACGGGGAGGTCATCACCTTCATTGATGAGCTCCACACCGTCGTTGGCGCCGGCGGCGGGAGCGAGGGCGCTATGGACGCCGGCAATATGCTTAAGCCCATGCTGGCCCGCGGCGAGCTGCGGCTGGTGGGCGCGACCACGCTGGACGAGTACCGCGAGAACATCGAGAAGGACCCCGCCCTGGAGCGTCGCTTCCAGCAGGTCTTCGTCGGTGAGCCCTCCGTGGCGGACACGGTCGCCATCTTGCGCGGCATTGCCCCCAAGTACGAGGCCCACCACCAGGTCACCGTCTCCGACGGCGCCCTCGTGGCCGCCTCCTCCCTGTCCGACCGCTACATCACCGGCCGTCAGCTGCCCGACAAGGCCATCGACCTGATCGACGAGGCCGCCTCCCGCCTGCGCATGGAGCTCGACTCCTCGCCCGTCGAGATCGACGAGCTTCAGCGCCGTGTCGACCGCATGCGCATGGAGGAGTCCTACCTGGCCGACTCCGTGGAGGAGGAGGGGGATGACGCCGACCCGGCCACCGTCGACCGTCTGGCGCGCCTGCGCGCCGAGCTGGCCGACGCCTCGGAGGAGCTGACCGCTCTGGGCGCCCGGTGGGAGGCTGAGAAGGCCGGCCACAACAAGATCGGCGAACTGCGCGCCGCTCTCGACGAGCTGCGCACCAGGGCCGACCTGGCCGAGCGCGAGGGGGACTTCGAGGAGGCCGGGCGTCTGCGCTACGGCGAGATGCCCGCCCTGGAGAAGCAGATCCGCGACGCCGAGGCGGCCGACGCCGTCGGCAAGAAGACGGTCGTGGGCCCCGACGGCGTCGAGCGTCCGGAGGGCCCCGAGGCTCTGCCTCCGATGATCGCCGAGAAGGTTGGTCCGACCGAGATCGCCGAGGTCATTTCCGCCTGGACCGGCATCCCCGTGGGCAAGCTCATGGCCGGCGAGCAGAAGAAGCTGCTGGAGATGGAGGACGTCATCGGTGAGCGCCTCATCGGCCAGAAGGCCGCCGTGGCGGCCGTGGCCGACGCCGTGCGCCGTTCGCGCGCCGGTGTGTCCGACCCCGATCGGCCCACCGGCTCCTTCCTCTTCCTCGGCCCTACGGGCGTGGGCAAGACCGAGCTGGCCAAGGCTCTGGCGGACTTCCTCTTCGACGACGAGCGCGCCATCGTGCGCATCGACATGTCCGAGTACTCCGAGAAGCACTCGGTGGCCCGGCTCGTGGGCGCCCCTCCGGGGTACGTCGGCTACGAGGAGGGCGGCCAGCTCACCGAGGCCGTGCGGCGGCGCCCCTACTCGGTGGTGCTGCTCGACGAGGTCGAGAAGGCCAACCCCGAGGTCTTCGACATCCTCCTGCAGGTGCTCGACGACGGCCGGCTGACCGACGGCCAGGGGCGCACGGTCGACTTCCGCAACGTCATCCTCGTGCTCACCTCCAACCTGGGCAGTCAGTTCCTCATCGACCCGGTCCTCTCCCCGCAGGAGAAGCGCAAGGAGGTCATGGCGCAGGTCCACGCCTCCTTCAAACCGGAGTTCCTCAACCGTCTTGACGACATCCTCGTCTTCGACCCGCTGTCCAAGGAGGAGCTCGGCCGGATCGTCGGCATCCAGCTGGCCAAGATGCAGGAGCGTCTGGCGAGCCATCGGCTCACCCTCACGGTCACCGACGAGGCCCGCGCCTGGCTCGCCGACGAGGGCTACGATCCTTCTTACGGCGCTCGTCCGCTGCGCCGTCTGGTCCAGCGTGAGATCGGCGATGAGCTGGCTCGGATGATCCTGGCCGGTGAGGTCCTCGACGGTCAGGAGGTTGTTGTGGACGTCAGCCCCGACGGTGTGCTCGCCGGGCTCACTCTGACCGCGCGCGGCGAGGCCCGGTCCACCAGCGCCACCAGCGCCGTCTGAGGCGGTGCGGCCGCGGGGAATCGGATGAGGTCGCCCGTCGCGTCCGTGCGACGGGCGACCTCGGCGCGTGGCGGTCACCGTTCGACCCGGTGCGCCGTCGGGACCGGGGCCGATGCCACAATTGCCCGCATGAGCAATTTCCACAGCGCCGGCCGCCGCAGTCACCCGTCCGCATCCGCGGCAGGCAGAAGGCGCGGGCCGGGCCGTCCCCGGGTGGGCAGCGAGAACAAGCGCGAGCGGATCCTCAACGAGGCCATCGCGCTGTTCGGGTCGCACGGATACGCCGGCACGTCCCTGGCCGACATCGCGGCGGCCTCCGACATCTCGAAGGCGGGGCTGCTGCACCACTTCTCCTCCAAGGAGGAGCTCTTCGCTCAGGTACTGGAACGGCGCGACCGCAGGGATCGGGCCGGCCTCCTGGGGGACGGGCGGATCGAGGACCCGTGGGAGTTGCTGGACGCCTTCACCGTCCTGGTCGAGCACAATGCGGAGAATCGCGACCTGGTCGCGATCTACACGGCGACGGCGATCTCCGTGCTGGACGCCGAGCATCCGGCGCACCGATGGTTCGCCGGGCACCTGACGGATTCAGTGACGATGATCGAGGCGGCGCTAGAGCGGGGCAAGAAGGCGGGAACCGTTCGTCCGCAGGCCCCGTCGCGGGTCATCGCTCGGTCGGTCGTGGCGCTCAGCGATGGGCTGCAGATCCAGCGGTTGTGCTCGACGACGTCGGGCAGTGCGGCGGGCGAATGTCTATCGACCACGATGGTCTCGGAGATTCGTCTCCTCATCGACGGGCTGAAGGCGCGCTGGCGCATCGATCCCGGCGCGCGCAGAACCGACTGATCGCTGTCGACTCGCTGAGTGGGCCTTCCAACCATCGGACCCGCGAGTCGCCCCCACGAGCTCTCCGATGAGGTGCGCCCGCGGACACAGCCCCACCGGAGAGCAGGGGGGAGGCCCCGCGCCGCGCGGCGCGGGGCCTCTCGCCGGGCTCGGGGGCGCGGTCCCTGAATCGCGACATCCCCGAACGCTGCGCCAGTCAACGGGGTCCCTGATCCCCTCGTGCCGCTTGCGTTCCGACGGGATAGATCATATGGGGTTCGGACGCAGAAATCCAACTCGACGCCCACGGGGATTCCGCGAGATTCCGTCGAGGCAAGATAACGAATTGATCTCGATCCGCTTCAGGAGGTCACGGAACGGTAACGACGAGCCTTCGAAGGTCCCGCACAGGGGCCGCCGGCCCTGCCCGCCGCCCCGCCGGCCCCGGCGCTCCTCCGAGGCACTCGCCCATGGGAGGATTCGACGCATGCACCAGGACGCAGCCTCGCGGGCCCCCGCCCCGCAGCCGACCATCGAGTTCCGCTCCGCCTACGATCAGGGTTTCGCGCGTGTTGCTGCCGTCACCTTGCCCGTCGTGCTGGCGGACCCGGACGCCAACGCCGCCGCCATCATCGAACGGACTCGCGCTCTGTCCGACGACGGCGTGTGCCTCGTCGCCTTCCCCGAGCTGAGCCTGACCGGCTACTCCATCGACGACCTCGTGCTGAGTGACGTGCTCCTGAACGAGACCCTCGCCGCCATCGAGACCATCCGCGCCGCCAGCGCCGGTCTCCTGCCGGCGATCGTCGTCGGTGCGCCCGTGCGCGTGGCGGGTCGCCTGTACAACTGCGCCCTCGTCATCCAGGGCGGGACGGTGCGCGGCGTCGTGCCCAAGTCCTATCTGCCCGACTACCGCGAGTTCTACGAGAAGCGGCACTTCGCGGCCGGGGACGGCGTCGAGTCCTGCCACCTGACCCTGTCCGGCGTCGGGGATGCCGCCCGCGTCCCCTTCGGCCCCCACCTGCTCTTCGACGTCGAGGACGTGCCGGGCCTGATCTTCCACGTCGAGATCTGCGAAGACATGTGGGTGCCGGTCCCGCCGTCGTCTCTGGCGGCGCTCGCCGGCGCTACCGTGCTCGTCAATCTCTCCGGCTCACCCATCACCGTCGGCAGGGCGGAGGACCGTAAGCTGCTCGCCCGCGCCTCATCCTCGCGCAACCTGGCCGCCTACGTCTTCGCCGCGGCCGGTCAAGGGGAGTCGTCGACGGATCTGGCCTGGGACGGGCAGACCTTCGTCTACGAGAACGGATCCCTGCTCGGCCAGACCGAGCGCTTCCCCGACGGACCGCGGGCCACGGTCGTCGACGTCGATATCGAGGGGTTGATCGCCGAGCGGCTGCGCCAGGGCTCCTTCGATGACAACCGTGTGACGTTCACCGGCGGCGGTCCGGCCGGTCCTCTCGATGAGGGCGCCGCGACCTTCATCGATCCCGGTCGGTTCCGCATCGTCCGTATCGGACGCCGCTCTCTGGCTGCCCCGCGCACCGATATCGGCCTGCGCCGCATCGTCGACCGCTTCCCCTTCGTCCCCGACGACTCGGCCCGCCTGGCCCGGGACTGCTACGAGTCCTACAACATCCAGGTGGCCGGTCTGGTCCAGCGGCTGCGGGCCATCGGGCTTCCCAGGATCATCATCGGGGTCAGCGGCGGCCTGGACTCCACCCACGCGCTCATCGTCGCCGCCCGCGCCGTCGACCGTCTCGGCCTGCCGCGTGAGCGCATCCACGCCATCACCATGCCCGGTTTCGCCACGAGTGCCGAGACCAGGTCCAACGCGCTCGCCCTGGCTAAGGCGCTGGGCTGCCATGTCGAGGAGCTCGACATCCGCCCCGCCGCCGAGCAGATGCTCGCCGCCATCGATCACCCCTACGGGCACGGCGAACGCGGACGCGAGGTGTACGACGTGACTTTCGAGAACGTTCAGGCGGGCCTGCGCACCGACATCCTGTTCCGCGTCGCGGGCCGGCGCGGGGGCATCGTCCTGGGGACCGGGGACCTCTCCGAGCTGGCGCTGGGCTGGTGCACCTTCGGGGTGGGCGATCAGATGGCCCACTACGGCGTTAACGCCGGCATACCCAAGACCCTCATCCAGCACCTCATCCGCTGGGTCGCCGGCGAACGGATCTTCTCGGCGGAGGTCGGGCGGATCCTGCTCGCCATCCTCGCCACCGAGATCAGCCCCGAGCTCGTCCCCGCCGCCGACGGCGAACCCATCCAATCCACTCAGGCGAAGATCGGCCCCTACGCTCTGCAGGATTTCACCCTGTGGCATGTGCTGCGCCGCGGATCGCGACCCAGCCGCATCGCCTTCCTGGCCGAGAAGGCTTGGGCGGACGCGGACGCCGGGCGATGGCCGGCCGGCCTGCCCGACGAGGACAGGACCGCTTACGACCTGGCCACCATCAGGAGATGGGAGCTGCTGTTCTTCCGTCGATTCTTCTCCAACCAGTTCAAGCGCTCCACTCTGCCCAACGGACCGAAAGTCGTGGCGGGCGGCTCGCTGTCCCCGCGTGGGGACTGGCGCATGCCCTCGGACGCCGGCGGCGCCGCTTGGATCGCCGAACTCGAGCGCAATGTCCCCCAGGTCTGAATCCACCGGCCGCCCGCCGGCCCCGCCGGTTCGCACCGGTGCGATCGCATAGGCTGAGACGGTGCGCAAGCTGCTGTCCACGGACCTCGATGGAACGATTGTCTTCAACGCGGCTATTTCCCGGGAGGATCTGGACGCCATGGCCCGATGGCGCGCCGCCGGCAACCTCCTCGTCCCCAATACCGGACGGTCGGTGTCCGCCCTGCGCACTGCGTTGGACGGCTCTCATCTGACCTTCGACTACTCCGTGCTCTACACCGGGGCCGTTCTTGTCAGCTCCGACTACAGCGTTCTGAGGGCCTCCACCCTGCCCGACGGCCTGGCCGAGGAGATCCTCGACCTGCTCCAGGGCGAGGACGGCGTCACCGTCTTCGCCACGACGCTCGACGGCGACCTTCAGCTCTACGACTCGCTCGGCTCCGACACGCGTCTGCTCACCCTGTTCTCACGGGCCTCCTGCACCGACCTGCTCGGACGCACCCTCGTCGGCGTCCCCCTGCGCATAGCCGATGCGGCGCTCCTGGCGCGCACTCAGGCCGAGATCGAGCACCGCTGGGGCGGGACCGTCACGGTCTTCCGCAACCAGAACTTCCTCGACATCGTTCCCCTCGGCTCCTCCAAGGGCGCGGGCCTGAGGGCGCTGGTCGACCTCCTCACCGCCGTCGACGGCCCCTACTCGGGCGAGAGCATCGAGATCTGGAGCGTCGGCGATTCGTGGAACGATATCCCCATGCATCGGGCCGCCGCCCACGCCGTCGCCATGAGTGACTCCCCCGCGGAGGTGACCGACGCCTGCGAGGCCACCACCGTCTCCGTCGCCCGACTCATCGACCGCGTCCTCGCCGCCGACAGCGGGCGATCCCGGTGATGGCCGATTCCCCTTCGGTTCCTCTCGGATTCCATCCGACTTCGTCGACGGCCCTCCTGCGAGACGCCTGACCGGTAAGCTCCCTGAAGGCCGGAGTCGGGGACGTCGGCCGCGACCTGAGGAGAGTTCATGACCGTCGAGATCGTCACCGGATCCACCCCCGAGCTCGTTGAGGCGATGGGACGCCTCATCCCGCAGCTCTCCCGCTCCGCACCGGCGCTGACCGCCGCCGAGTGCGAGGCGCTCGTCGCGCAGAACGGCGTCTACCTCTTCATCTTCCGCTCCGATGAATCCCCGGACGGCGGCGTCCGCCCCATCCTGGGCATGCTCACGCTAGCGACATTCACCATCCCCACGGGGCTGCGCGCCTGGGTCGAGGACGTCGTCGTCGATTCCGCCGCGCGCGGCCAAGGCGCCGGCCGCGCGCTCGTCGAAGCGGCCGTCGCCCATGCCGCCACGCTCGGCGCCCGCACGGTCGACCTCACCTCCCGGCCCTCCCGCGAGGCCGCGAACCGCCTGTACCAGCGTGCCGGCTTCCACCTGCGCGAGACCAACGTCTACCGCTTCACCGGCCGGTGAGAACGGCGCCTCGGCCGCGCGCGGCCGCCCACCATGCGGACGAGAGCGACCGGATCGCGGTGCGTAACTCCGACGTTATCGATGTGGTGCAAACAACGTCTAGGCTACTCTTACGCTCCTGCCCGTCCGGGTGGGGAGCGCATGCACGTCACCAAAAGGAGTGAGCATGGTTGCCGTGATCGTCGCCGCCCATGGGCGCCTGGCGGAGGGGCTGATAGCCTCGTCCGCCATGATCGCCGGTCCGCAGGAGGACCTGGTCGCTGTCACCTTCGACCCCTCGGAGGGCCCGGATGATCTTCTCGCCAAGTACACCGCCGCCGTCGAGAAGTCCCCGAGCGACCGCTATCTGATCCTCGTGGACCTTCTTGGAGGGAGCCCGTACAATGCCGCGGCGCGCTTCGCCGCGGAGCGCGAGGACGCCGACGTCGTCACCGGTGTCAACCTGCCTATGCTCGTCGAGGTCCTCGGTCGCCGCCTGACCGGCGGGAGCCTCCCCGAGCTGGTTGACACGGCGCGAACCGCCGGCGCTGGCGGAGTCAAGGTCCTCTCCGAGATCTTCACCCCCACCACCAACGAATCCGACGACGAAGGAGACGAGCTCTGATGGATATCAAGCTCCTGCGCATCG
>ERZ773079.1747-NODE-1747-length-12612-cov-3.734809_pt1 | contig 12612 bp, 9 predicted proteins | sample MGYA00511355_ERZ773079 | MGnify/ENA primary metagenome ERZ773079 (study PRJEB29015, sample SAMEA2737979) | human oral metagenome | biome: human oral; feature: human-associated habitat; material: dental | place: China | collected 2117 ... | reverse complement strand
TTCGGATCGCGTCGACCGAAATACTCTGCCGCAACGCCGTTCGCATAGAAGGACTCCACGATAAAACAGGGCGTATCCGCATTGATCTCGACCATGCGGATACGCCCTTTCGCATCGAGGACAAAGTCGAAGCGCGAGAGCCATGTCGGAAGCCCAAATGCATTCGGAATGCGCAGGTAGGGGAGCAGCTCGCGCGGCAGATCCATCGCGCGCGCGAAATCGTCAGGCGCATTTTGCAGCACCTGCGCAGCCTTGCAGAAGACGCGGAACAGCCCTGCCGATGCCGCGCGCATCTCGTCGTAGAACTCCTGCGGAAATGCCTGCACGGTATGCGTCGGGTAGCGGTCGGCATAGTCACCGTATTGGATGTAGGTGAAGATCGTCGGATCAAGTGCGTCGATGTAGCTTTCTTTGGTCATGCGATTCACAGTTATGATCCTCCCGAGGAGCGGATGCCCGCCTGCCCAAAGCCCGATCTGCGGCTCACTTCGCCCGACTTCCCGCTTTTCTTTTCGTTGTAGCTGCGCCCAGCATAGCCGTGATTTACCACATGTGTATGTGCGCCTGTGCCGGATACGGTATATTTTTCGGGAAGCGGCGAGAGCGGTGCATTCGCGCGGTAGGTCATGTGCGCGAGGTCCATCGTGCCGCCCGCGTAGGAAAATCCGTGAAATGCGAAATAGTTCGGTGCGAGGGGCGCGAGGAGGCTCGCCGTGCCGAAGAGCCAGACGAGATCGCCCGCGCCGTTGTGACGGAAGGTAACGGCGGTGCTGTCATCGTAGAGCGCCGTCTCCGTCCCGTCACCGTTGTTGAGCAGGGTATAGCGGCGGTCATAGGCATCGGCAAGACGCGCCTCGCCTGCATTCCACTCGGGATGCACAGCATCGGCGATGGAAAATGCGATGTCATGACGATAGACATACGCTGCACCGAGCGCCCCGACTGAGGCAAATGCAGCGGCGAGGATGGCGGCCTTGCGCCCCATGTTTTCCATGCAGAGCCTCCTCAGTGCACCGCACCGCTGATGACCAGTGACAGCCCGACAAAGATTCCGAACACGAAGATGCCCGCTGCCGTATTGCCGCGTTTTATCTCCTCGGCGAGCGCATATTTGCGGTGCCATGCGTTGATGACAAAGAAGCCGATGATAAAGAAGAGGATGCCGGCAGCAGCGTAGACGGCACTCGCGACAACGCCCTGCACAAAGTCCAATGCCATTGCATCGGACGCGGGGGATATGATGACGGCGCGCAGGATCTCGCCGATGCCGATGAACGAGCCCGCCGAGAGCCACGCGACCGCGCGGTTGCCGCGCCGAATCTCCTCGGCGAAGTCGCCGGGGATGAAGAAGTCGATGACGATGTTGGACACGATCATGAGCAGGATGCCGAACGCGGCGTAGAATGCCGTGAGCATGAGTACGGATGGATCAATCATGTGTGTTCTCCTATTTTCCGTCGATGGTCACGCCCGCCCGTCCGCGCGTGTCGCCCGTGCGGACGAGTTCGGCGTAGCGGATGAGCGTATGACTTCGTCGGAGTTGGTCGGCGGCGGGGGCGAGGTCGGGGCTTGCCTGCGTCACGACAATGTGCGCCGTGCCGTCCGCCGCGCTCGTAATGCGTGCGGTCTCCGTCTGCGTGCGAATCACAATCGGATGCTCCGCATCGCCGAGATCCTCGTACGCGTCCTTCACCCTGCCGTCCATGCCCTCGATGAGATCCAGAGCGGCGATGCCTGCATCGACCTGCGCCGTGTAAACCCGTGCGCCGTCCTCCTCGCGCTGTTCCGTGTAGTAGGGCGCATCGCTGAGGCGTTCGTGCAGGGTATAGGGAGTCCCGACAAAACGGCGAAAATCGTGCCAGTCGCGCGCACTGAGATTCGGAATGACATCCGTGAGCATGATGAAGCTCATCACGATGAGGAAAACAATGGCAACGCTCGAGACTGCCTCATAGAAGTTGCTCTTCAGGTAGTAGCAAAAGGCATTGCAGCGCGGGGAGGAAGCCAGTACATCGAGGTGGATGCCTGTGGCGGAGATTTTATGTCCTGCCGACGCAGTTTTGTTTCCCCAATTATTCTCGACAAAGAACATCTCCGTCCCGTCTGCGCTCTTGTACTGCTCGTATCGCGAGATATCGCCAATCGCGGCACGCGTATCGCCCCAGCTGCCCGTGACCACTTGCTTGCCCGCATCGTGCAGATGGTAGCCCTTCGGTGGTTTGGTCTCCTCCACCGTGACGGAAAGGCTGCATGAAAGCCCGCCGTCCGCAATCGTCAGCCAGATGCGGTCCTTGCTGCCCTGTGTAATTAGCCCGTACTCCGTCCATACATCGTCCGAAGTCTTTTCCTTATAGCGAATTTTCTCCGCAATGAGGTAGGGCTTTCCCTCGATATTGAGACCTGTCCAACAGTCGAACTCCATGTGCCCACCTCCTTTTACGGTTCCTGAAGGAATCGCTGATAAAATGAAGTCCTGCAGATTGGCGTAGATTTTTGTCCTGTCAAGGAGACAAACCGGACGCATAGCTGCCCGCTATGTGGAGGATCGCGGGCGAAAAGCGGGCAAAAAAGATGCGCCAAGATGATGGCGCTGAATTTATCAGTGGTTCCTTTATTTGGTTCGAATGCGTCGGTTTGCATCATGGCATCCGGAGATGGCGTCAACTCAGAGCAGTGCAATCAGCCGCACGACATCCTCCTCCCGCGTTGCCCAGCTCGTCGCGATGCGCATGATGGTTGTATCGTCCTGTTTCTCCCAGAAGCCCATGGCGACGTGCGCGGAGAGGTGCGCGAGCTGTGCGGGGTTGAGCGCGAGAAAGATCTGGTTCGTCGGCGCAAAGGGGGCGAGGGTGTAGCCGTGCTCGGTGAGCGCCGTACGGATGCGGTCTGCCATGCGGATGGCATGCGCGCCGCCGCGCTCGTAGAGTCCGTCCGTGAAGAGGGTATCGAACTGGATGCCGAGCACGCGCCCCTTTGCCAGAAGTGCGCCGCTTTGCTTGACGATGGTGAAGAAATGCGGCACGGTGCCCTGCTTCGGGAACACGACTGCCTCGCCGAGGAGCGCGCCGCATTTCGTCCCGCCGATGTAGAACGCATCGCAGAGCCGCGCGATGGCGGGCAGGGTCAGCTCGTTTGCATCGCAGCCGAGCGCGTACGCGAGCCGTGCCCCGTCGAGGAAGAGCGGGATTTTATTCGTGCGGCAGATGGCGCTGATGACCTCAAGCTCATCGCGTGTATAGAGCGTCCCGTACTCGGTTGGGTGCGAGAGGTAGATCATGCCCGGGCGCACCATATGATCGCGGTTCGCGTCCTCGTGGTAGGTACGCAGGGCAGTTTCGATCGCCTCTGCCGTGAGTTTTCCGTTCGCGTGCGGCAGGGCGAGTATCTTGTGTCCGCCCGCCTCAATCGCGCCCGCCTCGTGCACGGAGATGTGCCCCGTATCGGCGGCAATGACGCCCTCGTAGGGGCGCAGCAGCGCGGAGATGACAATGCGGTTCGTCTGTGTTCCGCCCGAGAGAAAATGAATCTCCGCGTGCCGCGCACGGCATGCCGTTCGGATCTTTTCCCGCGCCGCCTCGGAGTATTCGTCGAGGCCGTAGCCCGCCGTCTGCTCCATATTCGTCTCCACGAGGCGCATCAGGATTTCCGCGTGCGCTCCTTCCATATAGTCCGAGCCAAAGGAAAGCCGGTCGTCCATTGTTATCATCTCCTTTTTCATACAATTCTATACTATCGGAAAATATATAGAAATTCAAGGAGATTTGTTAAGGAAGTTGTTTTTTTTTCGATAGAAATGGTAAGGATAAAATACGGCGCAGGAAGCACGAAGGGAGGGAACATCATGGAACTCGAAAAAATCTATGCCGGCAGCGGTACCCGGCCGGTATCGCCCGCGCGGCGCACGCATGCAGTGAAGGAGGATACGTCCGACACCTTTGCGCGGATGTTGCAGAACCTCAAGGAGTCCAAGGCGGCAGAGGCGCGCGACTGGGCGGAGCAGGAGGGCGACACCGCCATCACGCGCGTGCTCGCGGACGGCTCGGTCATCACGCAGATCTATCAGGGGACGAAGCTCATCTCCCAGATCGTGACGCGCGGCTCGCACCCCGAGGCGGGCAAGGCAGTCGTCTCCGAGACCTTTGAGAAGCTGAAGCCGGACAACCCCGCCGAGGCGGGGAACCTGCTGCTCGCATCGCGGGCGGCGCAGAGCTCCGTCGCGACGGCGGCACTGGTCTCGACGATGCTGTGATTCCTCAATCGACACAAAGACCTCTCACACCGAGGATGGTGTGAGAGGTCTTTTCATATGCAAAATCAGAATCTCCAGTCAAAGCCTGCCTTGAAGGTGACGCCGCGCTGTTTGCCCGCCCAGCCCTCGACGGAGAGGTCGGCGGTGGCACGTTTGCCGAGGTTTGCGCGGTAGCCGAGCTCCAGGCTGCCCGAGAGTCCCTTGAGCGAGGGGCTGGGCGTGTCGTAGGAGAAGCCGCCCGTGTGGTAGGTCGCGCCCGCGTCGCCCTTGAACTCGTACTGCAGCGATGTCCCAAGGATGAGTGCGCCGCTCCCCTTCGGGATCGTCCAGCGTGCGCCCGTGCGCAGGCGATGGCTGTCGACGTCGTGGAAGTCGTAGCGGTCGCCCGTCGAGAGGGTTGCGCTCGCGCCGTTCTGGTGCGTGTAGAAGTAGCGGAGGTAAAGCTCACGCTCGGTGCCGCTCTCCGCCACGCTCCTCTGACCGACGCCGAGGTGCGCGCCGATGTAGTTCGCGTCCGTGTCATAGGATGCGCGGCGCGTGATTCCCCCGATGGGGAGGTCTGCCTCGTAGTCCGTGCTCATGCGTCCAAAGCGCAGGCTGGCGTCGTAGAATAATCCGCTCTTTTGCTCCTGCTTGAGAAAGAGTCCGCCGCCGACGTAGTGGGTATCGCCCTCGCCGTGCGTGCCGTCATCGAGGTAGGAGTCGTAGCTGCCGCGCCCGTACTCGACGATGGGACCGAAGAGGGTGCGGTCACTCCCGCGCATGACCTCACGCGCGAAGCCGACGGCGAGGTTCATGCCCCGGACGGTGACATGGGAGCCGGTCTCATGGCGGAGGCTCGATCCGCCGATGGCGGCAAAGGGGGCGAATCCGCCCGCACCTGCTGCCTCCGTCGAGGCGCTTGCCATGCCGCTGCCCGCGATGAGGTCGCTGCTCGCGCCGAGGAAGGCGGCGGTGCCGGTCATGGTCTCGGCGAGGGACTTCGTGCTCTCATGCAGGGCGAAACTGCCATTGCCCGGATTTGGCGTCGGCGTCGGCGTCGGCGTCGGTGTCGGCGTTGGTGTCGGCGTTGGTGTCGGCGTCGGTGTTGGTGTTGGTGTCGGTGTCGGCGTCGGTGTTGGCGTCGGCGTCGGCGTTGGTGTCGGTGTCACACCGTCATCGATGGCGCTGCCGTCGACCTTGACAACGAGTTCCTTCTTATCGTTCGTGACGCCCATCTTTGCCGTCCGATGCCCCGATACGCCCTCATAGACGGTCATCGTTGTCGCACTGTCGGTATCGATCTGGGCGTTCTCCGTGCGCAGCAGGCGCAGACGGTTCGCCGTCGAACTGCCCGGCATGTACGCCTCAAGCGTCGTGCCGCTGAGATTCGTATTTGCCGAGGAGGTCACACGCAGCATGGTATCGTCTGTGGTCATGCCTGCAGGCACGTAGAATGCGAGTTTTTGGAAATCCCCAATGCTCTGCGCCGTGATGTTTTTCGTCTCACGCACGATGAGCGTGTTGTCCGCGCGCACCACACTTGCCGCTCTGGCGTCGCCGCCGTACAGCTGCGCCCGCGTGAGGTCAGGTGCGCCCGCGATCTCAACGATGTTGCCGCGCACGATTGCCGTCGTATGCGCAGCGGCATTCGTCCACGCACGTCCGCCGTAGATCGCGCCCTCATATCTGCCGCCGCCGATGTAGATCACATTGCTCTCGGCAGCTGCAACTGCCGTATTGTTGCCCGCGTCGGCACTTGCATCGCCGCCGTAGACAGACTGCTCGAAGCGACCTGCGGTCAGCGTCAGGATATTGCCGTCTGCAGTCACGGTGGAATTGGCTGTCGTGTTTGCTTTTGCCCTGCCGCCGGTGATCTCCTCCCATACTGCGCTTGTGGGGCTGAGCGTGACGCGGTTCGCATTTGCCGTCGCAAGGATCGTGTCCGTACCGTTCAGAACGGTTGCAGAGCCGCCAATGACGCTGCCCCCATCCGAATAGGCACCGCCCGTGATGGTGACAATATTCTCATTTGCCGTCGCGGTTGCGCGCGCGCCTGATGGGAGCGCATAGGCCGTTCCGCCGCTGTAGCCGCCATTGTCACTCAATAAATTCTTGAGAGTGACACTGTTCACGTCCGCGTGCGCCTCAGCTGCACCGCCTCCCGTCTCGGCTCGGGCAAAGCCGCCCTCTGCGGAGAATCCATCCGTGAGCGTGCCGCCGTCGATCGTGATATCGTTGTTCGTGACGGTTGTTTCCGCTGCGCCGCTGTCCGTTTTGATCGAGCCAAAGCCACCGTCGAACGTGTAGGAGTATGTTCCTCCCGTGCCGATCACATCGTTGTCATCGACCGTCACGCTGACGCGCGTGGCAGTCGTTCCGATGAGATCGACCGAGGCGGCGGCGGCGTGATTGATCGCACCGCCCGTGTTGGTCACGCGGTTCCCCTTTGCCTCGGCGGCAAAGGATGTGCCCGCACCCGCAGCCTTCTGCTCAATGTGTGCGCCGTAGAGGTCGCCGATCTGCGTGCCCCCCGCGTCAACGAGAATTGTATTCTCATTGGTTCGATAGGTGACGGGACCTCCCTGCGTACTATAGACGCGGATGTTGCCGCCGTAGAGATGGGTCGTCTTCCCCGTCGTGAGCGTGACGGTGTTCCCGCTCGCCGTGAGCGTGGTCGCGCCCGGCGCTGTCGCGTTATCGTAGCGCTGATATTCGACCCAGCCGCCTGCGAGGAAGCCGAGCTCGTCATTGCTCCGCACGGTAAGCGTATTGCTGCTCGCCGACGCCGTGCCGTCTCCGTTATCGTGCCGCAGCTCGGCATCTCCGCCGTATACCGCGCGCTGACTGCCGTCCGTCACCGTGATATTATGATTGTCCTCGATTGGTGATGCAGATGCGTTCGTCCCTCCGAGTACCAGTCCTGCCGCAATCAGTGCGCCAAGCGTGCGCTGTCCCCTGCTCCGTTTCATAAAATGACTCCTTTCACTCATTTCGTTCACCAAAATACGAATCCGATGAACGAAATCCTGCCCTTTCTTTTGATAACACATTTCACAGGATACGTAAATAGGATGAAAGACTCATGTTATATAAGACTGACGAAAAAATTTACGGATATTGTGGGAGCGACATTAAAAGGAAGATGGCGCATGATCTATACGCAGCAGGGATGTTCCGCGCCTGTACGACGTGCGCACATTTCTTCAAGGTTCACACACACAAATAGGACTGTAGTATGGGGTGCATACTACAGTCCTATGTTGACGCATGAGAAGTTGCTGAGGAACGATGATTTTTCCTGAACGTTGAGGAGCGCCGTTATAGGCTGTCTGTCGTAACCTGATGCGTGCGTACCTCGGCGTAGGTGGGGGCAATGGCGATATTGCCCTTCTTGTCGATAAAGCCCCACTTGTCCCCGATCTTCACGGGCGCAAATCCATCGCGAAACATGCCGATGTCCGTGATGTTATTCGGCAGGAGGAAGGGGACGCGTCCCGTCTTGTCGATGAAGAAGGATTTTCCGCCTTGCCGAACGGCGGCAATCCCATCGGTAAAGTCGTGCACCTCATCGTATTTCGGCTCGATTACGATTTTGCCGTCACGTCCGACAAAGCCCCATTTATCGCCGTCCTGCACCGCAGCGAGGTCGCCGTAGAAGAAGTGGATGCCCTTGTATTTCGGCTCGACGACGTAGGCGCCCTTCCGATCGACCATGCCCCATTTGCTCTTGACGCGGACGAGTGCGACCCCGTCCATGAAGAAGGAGTTGTAGTCATTCTTGGTTGAGATGATCTCAGCGCCCGTCTTGTCGATGTAGCCGCGTTTGACCTTTTCGCCGATGAGATCGGTGCCGACCCCGAATGTCGGTATCCCCGTAGCAAAGGAGACGGCACTGGTGAGGAAGCCGCCGAGCAGTCCGACCTTGACCTCGCGGCGCACCTCGGCGAGCCCGTTCTCGAACGAGTCGACATCCTCATAGCGCGTCTGGATTACCTTTGCACCCGTCTTGTCGATGAATGCCCAGTGCTTTTTCTCCTTTATCATCGCAAGCCCGTCGGAAAATCCGCCAATGGATTTGGCACGGAACTGCGGTTGTATCACCATTGTGCCACTCTTGTCAATAAAACCCCATTTCTTTTTGACTGCGACGGGAGCAAGCCCCTCCTGAAAGATCATGGCATTTTCAAACTGTACGGGGATTGCCTCGCTGCCGTTCGTGTCGATGTAGCCCATTTTGTTTTTCGTCGGCTCAACGACCGCCAGTCCCTCTGAGAACCGGGATGCCCACAGATAAGCGTCGCTCGTCAGCAGACTGCCATCGCGGCGGTAGAAGACAAACTTTTTATCCTTGCGCTCGACACGGGAGATGCCGTCATAAAACGGGGTGATGGAGCGGTATTCGACCGGCAGCAGAAGCTTTCCCGCCGTATCGTATGCACCATACATATCCTTCGTGTTCTGCACAATGATCGTATCTGCCGCAAGCGGGTGGATTGCCTTGTAGATGGCAGGGACGATGACCGTACCGTCGAGGCGGACGATGCCCCATGTCTTGCCCTGACGGACGGCGACCGCGTCCGCCGAGTAGGACGAGATTTCATCGTACTCCGCCGGGATCGCGAGATTGCCGGAGGGCGTGACCGCGCCCCACTTCTTGCCCACGCGGACGGCGGCGAACGGTTTGGATGTGGTCTCGGCGGGGGCGGCGGTCGCTGTCTGTGCTGCGGGCTGTGCCGCCGCGGTGGGCGTCGCCTCTGCCGCAAATCCTGCGGGCATCGCGCAGAGCACGCCCATCGTCATCATTGTTGCGATTGTGGCGCGTAGCTTCTTGTGCGTTGTCATTTGGTCATCTCCTTTGAAAATGTATTGCTGGTTCATGATTCTACGTGCATTATTTCGGCAAGGGCACGGCTTTGTCTGCGTTTCCCGTATATGACCGCAATAATCTGTACGGATGAAGATACTTCATCAATCCAAAAGTATATGAGGTAGCTCTGTATCACGGCACGACGGATACCCTGATCACGCCACACATCTTCATTGGTCAGGAAAATTCGTTGCGGAAACTCTTGTAGTGACTGTATCGTTTGGTCAAAGAGGTCCAACATATGCAGTGCTGCATCGGGGTTTTGCAGGTCGAACGCAATATAGCGTGTGATGTTCCGCATTTGCTGCTCTGCCTGCGGCGTGATGTGTATACGGTATCGTTTTATCTCCATGTGGGAACTTCTTTTCGGAGATCGTGTAGGACGGCTTCGGCAGAGCGGAACTCACCTGCCTTTGCCTGAGCAAGTCCCTTCGCGATGATTGCATCGAACTCCGCCGTTGAGAGTTCATCTCTTGCACGTGGAAATAGGGGGCTTCCTGTGTTTATTTCGCGATGTGCGAGCGTTGTTTTTACTGCCATGTACATCATCTCCTATGACAATATCATAATGTTATTTCGCTCAGCAGTTCCCGCGATGGACATGCCGCAGATGCTGCCGTGCGATGGCAGTGAGTTTGTCGATCGTTACGATCGGTGTCGGCGGCGTGCTCATGCGGTGGCGCGGGAAGTAGCGGCTGATGTGCAGGGGAAGGTCGGGCGAGAGGGCGGCAAGCCAGCGCGCCTCCTCGTCCATATCCTCGGCGCTGTCGTTCATCGCGGGGATGATGAGCGTCGTCACCTCGACGTGGACGCCGCTGCGGACGGCGCGGGCAATCGTCTCCTTCACCGTCGCAAAATCGCCGCCGAGGCGTCGATAGGTGTCCGTGCGCCATGCCTTCAGATCGATGTTCATCACGTCGACATGCGGCAGGAGCTGCGCGAGCGGCTCCGCAGAGATCGTTCCGTTCGTGACGAGCACGACGCTGAGTCCCGCCGCGTGCAGGAGCGGCGCACTGTCCATGATGTACTCGTAGCCGACGAGCGGCTCGTTGTAGGTAAAGGCGACGCCGAGATTGCCGCGCGGCTGATGCCGCAGATCGTCCGCGAGTGCAGCGAGGCGCGCGGGCGCGACATACTCCGTCGGGGTGGAGTCGTCTGCCATCGCAATGCCGGCGTTCTGACAGAAGGGACACGCGAGATTGCAGCCGAAGCTGCCGACGGAGAGGATGAAGCTCTCGGGGTGAAAGTGGTAGAGCGGCTTCTTCTCGATCGGGTCGAGCGCGAGTGCGGTCAGCCGCCCATAGTTCACCGCGCGGATCGTACCGCCGACGTTTGCGCGCGCACGGCAGAATCCCGTCTCTCCCGTGCGCAGACGGCAGACATGGGGGCAGAGGGGGCAGGTGATACACCCCTCGGTATCCCCGTGCGGATGCGTTGCGTTCGTGTCTGCCGCAGGATGTATGTGCGTCTCGGCGCTCATCTCAGTGGTGCCGCTCGACGGTAAAGCGCCAGATGCGGACGGCGGCATCGGCGGGAATCCCGCCCTTCTGCCGCGCGATGTGCAGCTGCTCCTCCACCGTATCAACGCCCGGGAGATCAGGCAGCAGCAGCCCCTTGCGCGCGCGGTACTCGACGATGACGCCGTACTTCTTTGCATCGAGGTCATCTACGTTCGCGACGAGCTCCGGCTCCGTCAGCACATCGACCGAGTAGACGAGGGCGTCCAGCTCCTCCTCCCGAACGGGCGGGAAGCGGGGATCGCGGAGTGCCGCACTGGCGGCGTTCTGCATGATCTCGGCGGCGATGTTCTTCGTCGTCGGCTCGAACGTGCCGATGCAGCCGCGCAGCTCGCCGTTCTTCTTGAGCGAGACGAAGACGCCTGCGCGCTCTGTCATCTCGGACGGGAGCCCTGTGGGGCGCTCTGCCGGTTCCCCCGTACGCACGATCGTCTCAATCGCGCGCCGCGCGAGCCGTACATAGTCGTCCTCAGCGGCGCGCCGCTCCTCCAGAGCCCGCCGTTCGAGCATTTCATAGCGCTCAGCGAAGCTGCGGCGCGGGTCCTCGCGCATCACCCGCAGCGACACAACGCCGTAGCCGACGCCGAACGGCCCCTGATAGGAGAGCTTCTTGATCTTGAGCGCCTGCCCGTCGAGCGCGCCCGCCATCATCCAGAACGTGCGCAGGCCGCACTCCGCCGCCGGTTCATAGAGTGCGCGGTCCATGCGCAGCAGCTTCAGGAAGTCGCCCTCCTCGAGGTACTTCATGCACGCCTTGTCAAAGCGCGGTCCCTCGGGCGCGAAGCCGTACGGCCCCTCGGGCGTCAGCTTATGCGAGAGGTCGCCGCTCGCGATAAAGACCGCGCGCCGCCCGAGCGTGTGCACCGCGCGCGCGATGCATTTGCCGAAGTTGTAGTGATCGAGCGGGGAGAGCCCCGAAATGCCGAGCCGCACGATGCGGAAGTCACGCGTATGCGCGTGCAGAAAGTGCAACGGGATCATGACCGCGTGGTCGAGCGCGGCATTTCGCCCGCCGACCGGTCCCGCCTCGATGCCCGCCTCCCCCGCCTCCATCGCGATCTCCTTCGCGAGGACTGCGTCGTACTGCGTCGTTACCGCGACCTCGGGCGCGCCGAACTGGGCAAAGCTGCCCGAGCCCTCCTCGCCGGGCGCGATGTGGAAGTAGTCGGCATACATGACCGTGTGCGGGCTGGCGATGATGACCGTACCGGGCTGGAACTCTGCCGCCTCCTTCATGGCGCGCTCGTACGCATGGATCGTGAGCTGGATCTTCCTCTCCTCGCCCCGCCCGACCTCGGGTATGATGAGCGGCGGATGCGGCAGGACATAGGCTGCAAGTATGGACATGGTACGACCTCCTTACGAAATACTATTGTATTTATTCGATGTGCAGAGAAAAAGCCCTGCATGATTTTGCGGCGGCATTCGCAAACAACGCAACGAAAGATGCAACATCCCAACAACATCCCAACAACTTTGCAAGTTTAATTGTGGGTCTATGTCAAGTGTTACGGACTCCGATGGAACAGAAAAACACGGGGCTGCTGCACGAAGTCGATGAACTTCATGCAGCAGCCCCTTCGTTGTGCGTTCATGTGGGGAACAGGCTTCTGGGGTAGGTTTGGAGCAGATGGCGCCGATAGAATTCATAGACGAACGCCAAGAGGAGCGCCGTGAGCGCCCAGCTGATCGGATAGACGAGCATCAGCAGGCCAAAATCATGCGTCGCGTCGAATACGTTGTAGACCCAGACCACGCGACTGCCGCAGATCGTAACGAGGGAGATCACAGCCGGCGGCATCGACGAACCGAACCCGCGCAGCGCGCCGGACAGCACCTCCAAAAAGCCGCTCGGCAGCACGAGGCCGGACACGTACAAGATGCGAACAGTACCAAGCGCGATCACGGATTCCTCTGCGGTGAAAAGGCGCAGGAGCTGGCGGTCCAAGAGCACGGCGGCAGTACCGGAGGCGATGGCGAAGCAGGCGCCGATGATC
>ERZ773079.1746-NODE-1746-length-12615-cov-4.929061_pt1 | contig 12615 bp, 10 predicted proteins | sample MGYA00511355_ERZ773079 | MGnify/ENA primary metagenome ERZ773079 (study PRJEB29015, sample SAMEA2737979) | human oral metagenome | biome: human oral; feature: human-associated habitat; material: dental | place: China | collected 2117 ... | reverse complement strand
GCACGAAGGTGTCCTCGCCGATCGGCGAGGGGTGGAGGAACTCCTCGGAGTGGGAGCCGCCCATGGCCCCGGCCACGGCGTTGACCGGCACGTAGTCCAAGCCCAGGCGGGTGAAGATCCGCTCGTAGGCGTCGCGGTGCATCCGGTAGGAGGCCTCCAGACCGGCGTCGTCCATGTCGAAGGAGTAGGAGTCCTTCATGACGAACTCGCGGCCGCGGATGAGGCCGGCGCGCGGACGCGCCTCATCGCGGTACTTGGTCTGGATCTGGTAGATGATCGCCGGCAGATCCTTGTACGAGGAGTACATGTCCTTGACCAGGAGGGTGAACATCTCCTCGTGGGTGGGGGCCAGGAGGTAGTCGTTGTCCTTGCGATCGGTGAGGGTGAACAGGGTGGGGCCGTACTGCTCCCAGCGCCCGCTCGCCTTGTAGGGGTCGGCTGACAGCAGTGCCGGGAAGTGGACCTCCTGGGCGCCGATGGCGTCCATCTCCTCGCGCACGACCTCCTCGATCTTGCGCAGGGTGCGCAGCCCCAGCGGCAGCCAGGTGTAGACGCCGGGCGCGGCGCGGCGGATGTAGCAGGCGCGCACCAGGAGCCGGTGGCTGGCGACCTCGGCGTCGGCAGGGTCCTCGCGCAGGGTGCGGATGAAGGAGGTGGAGAGTCTGTGCAGCACGGGCACATGGTACGTGCTGCGCGTCCGCCGTCGGCAACTGGTCGGCGGCCGGGGCAGCCGAGGCGGCCGGGGCGCAGCGCCGACCGCCTTCCAGGGCAGATCTGATGCGAGGCTACTGCATCATCGAGTGATGCAGTAGCCTCGCATCATGCGCACCACGGTTGATCTCCCCCCGGCCCTGCACCAACGAGTCTCGCGAACCGCCGCGGCCCGCGGAGTTTCGCTGTCATTCATGATCAGCGAGCTGACCGCCCTGGGGCTCGAGCAGTCCGAGGCCGAGGACCCTGGGGCGGGGATCAGCACCAGTCCCGTCACCGGCCTCCCCCAGCTGCGCACGGGACGACCCATCACCGCCGGTGAGGTCGCTGATTTCCTGGCGGAGAGCGAATGAGCACCCACCTGGTGGACGCCAACGTCCTGATCGCCCTGCTCGTCCTCGATCATGAGCATCACACCGCGGCCGAGTCCTGGGCAGGCGGGCTGGCGGAAGAGGACTTGATCGCTTCCGACCCCGTGGTTGAGGGAGCCTTCACCCGTTATGCGGTGCGGATCGGGCACCGCGCCGCCCAGGTGCAATACGCGCTGCGCCGCGTCCATGAGATGCCCCGATGGCGGTTCTGGCCCGACGACCTGCCCTACGCGGACTGCGACCTGGCCGCTGTTCTGGCCACCGTGCGGGGGCACCGCCAGGTGACCGACTCCTACCTCGCCTCCCTGGCCCGCCATCACGGCGGCCGCCTGGTCACCTTCGATCGGGCACTGGCGGCGCGCTTCCCCGATATCGTCGATCTGGTCGGGTCGGGCCATCCCGGGAAGTAGGGATAGCGAGGGGATATCGAGGGGATGTGAGGCTTGGTCATTCACGACCCGCCGCCGACCGCGCCCTGGACGCCTCGCGGCGAAGACCGAAGGGGCGGGACTCCCGCCACCCGCCTGCGTCACGGAACCCCTGCCTCAGGCCCCCTGCTTCGGACCGACACCCCCCACTTCGGGCCGCATGTGTCCAAAACGGAGGGGATTAAAGCCTCGGTGGCCCGGGTAGCTCCAAGAAACCATGCGATGGCCTAGTGTTTTTGGCGTGATTTCGCTGTTTTTCCGGTGTGCTTCGGTGTCGCGCTGCATGGTGCTCAGGCTGATCTCCTCCGTTTTGGACACCTGGCGCCCTCAATGCGCCGCGCCGACACCAGAGCCGGGCTGTCTCCGGAGCACCGGGCTGGGGCGGGGCACTCGAAGGTGCGTGAGCATCGTCATGGACGAGGGCTTGCACCGCCAACGCGGCTTCGGGGCGGATCACGAGGGCCAAGGGCCTCGTCATCAGGGATGAACCGGCAAGCAGTGCCCGTTGACGGCCGGAGCCCTCGTGCTCACCGCCGCCCCGCCCTGCAGGCACCAGGCAATGGGCGCGGGCGGCATCACGCCGAGGAATGCAACGCACCGCCCGCGCGCGTGTTTCCCGGACCCATGGGGTTATGGAGGGTTCTTCACTGCCCGGCAACAACGGGGCCTGAGATGCGCGAACACGAGGCGGAGAGATGTCTGCGGGCAAGCCTCGATGGGGCTGCGCCGGCGATGGGTTGTTCTCTACCCCGGAATGACTGCCCGCCCATGCCCTCATCCGGGTAGTGTGGCGATCAGGGGGTGTGAGGCGCTTTCCACAACGGCGGCAACTCCCTTCCCTGGTACACCTCTGCGGATTGCGGCGATGCAGGACCGCCAGGGTGCTCCTGCTGGCCGACATGGAGATGCGATATGGGGATCAACGAGGAGCCTGTTCCTGATGGAGAGCATGACGGGGTTCCAGTGCGTTATCCCGGGGGCTATCGCTCGAATCGGTATTATCCGAGTGATGAGAAGAACTACCTCGGGAACTGGGCACTGGGCCTGGGTGTGGCCAGCATCCTGTGCTGCGGGCTGCTCTTCGGGATCGTTGCCATCGTCCTGGGGCTTCAGGCCCAGGCGGCTGCTGACCAGGGGCTTGCCACGAATCGGGGCATGGGTACGGCAGGAATTACCTGCGGGGTGCTCGGTTTCGCAGGCGCGCTCATCGTGCTGCTGATGCAGGCGCAGATGCAGGCGCATATGTAAGGGGTTATTCGTGGCGGGCTGTCCGTTATATCCCAAATATCCCAGGCGCCGGCCGCCGACATGTACGGCATTTCCCAGCCCACTGTCTCACGCACCTGAATACGCATGGAGCCCCTGACTGGAACCCTCTCATGCTCCGCGGTCCGGGAGTGAGGGCTCGGCGCCCTGAACAACCGTGCCCTGATGGAAGACCGCCTTCCATCCGGACTCCTCATGACGGTAGACGGTTGAGCGGCGTGTCACCCGCCCCTGGCCGTGCAGGGTGTAACGCACCTGGAAGACACCGGCCCCCAGTGGGACGACATGCGCATCCTCGATCCTGTAACCGGTCGGAAGAGAATCGAGATGCGTTCCCGCCAGGCGCCCTAGCACAATTTCCTTGACCTCCGAGCGTTCGTAACACGTCCCTGATGCGCCTATCTCACTGAAATCCTCGGCGATCTGCTCATCGAAGGACTGCTCATCCCAGATCAGCTCGTGGTGGTGGAAAATGGGTTCGCGCTCTATCAGCTCCGCCTCGTGAGGTAAATCGGTCATGTCTCCTCCAGAAGGTGATCGAATCCCGGAATCAGAATCTGAAAAGGCTACCGCCTGAAGGCCGGGCAACAGGTGGAGATCACCTTGATCAGGCGGGACGCAGCCTCAGCGTGTGGGCCGCGGATGCCTCGATGGCCCCGCGGCTGAACCGCCATGGGTACATCCGGCCCTCAGCCCACGCCTCGAACTGGTCGTTGACATGAGGGGACCACGGGTGCCCGGAGGCCCCCGACGAGATCACCCAACGCGCGCCGTCGAGGTCGCCCATGTCGACGGTCATGCGCATCGAGGCACCGGAGACCACCTGGTAGTCCACCCGGCCTCCGTCCTTGACCGCGGGATCGAACCATGTGGCGTTGGGGATGTCCCCGGCGCCTCCCACCGACCGCGGGGGCGCATTGAAGTGGTTCCGCACGATCCCGGGCAGGCCCTCGCCGCCGAGCAACTGATGGGTGGGTTTCTTCACGTGGATGCCACCCCAGGTCCAGGCCCCGTGGTCCTCGCCCATCTGCGCGGTGAGATCGGCGTCGGCCTCCGCCCAGGCGCGCTGCATGATCACCGAGGCGTCCTCCACCTCCGGTGTGGCCGTGTCATCCCACAGGGGGTTGTCCAGGTCGGCAACCAGCTTTCCCAGCAGCCGGGGATCGGTCGGGTACTCATCTCCCAGCTCATCGCTGAGAGCGGCGTGCGCCAGGTGGGAGTAGACCGCCGCCATGATCGCGGCGCCCTGCGAGTCGGTGGCCATGTGGGCGCCGTCGGCGTACCAGGACGCGAGCACCTGCTGGAGCTCCCCCAGCCTCGGGGAGGTCAGTTCCACACCAGTCAGGGCCGGGGCCAGTTCATCGGCCTGGGAGGAGTGGTCGAGCAGCATGGCCCGGGAGGCCTGCTCCACCGTGATCGGACCCTGCGCCGCCGCGCCGGCCAGGTAGTCGTGCATCTGCTGCGACCGGTACCCCTGGGCATAGCCTCCAAGACCGAGGTACGGGCCCGCATCCTGCGGGGTCACCGGCTGGTTGGCGGGGGTGATGATGCCATCGGGCGGGTTGAGCGCCGCCGGCATATCCTGCGGCGCGTAGAAGCCCTGCCAGTCGTAGCCGGAGTCCCACCCGGGCCGGGGCCAGCGCCCATCCGCCCCCAGGTTGTCGGGGCCGTGAGCCATGGAGGGCTGCTGGTCGGCCGGGGCCTTGATGGGCCTGATCGGGTACAGGCCGGGCGCCTGGTAGCCGATGTCGCCGTCGGCGGTGGCGAAGAGGATGTTCTGCGCCGGGTCCGCGAAGAGCGCGGCCACCGCGGCCACTTCGGTTGCATCGGTGGCACGGTTGAGCGCGAACCACGCCTCAGCCGTCCTGCCCGGCATGAGGGCCGTCCATTGCAGGGCCACCGAGAAGTCTCCCGTGGCCCCGGGCAGCTGCCCGAGATCCTCGTCGGGGGCGAACAGGCCCGAGACGACGGGGCCGTGCACGGACTCGCGGACCTCCATCTCGAAGGGCTCACCACCGGCCACCTTGAACGTTTCGGTACGGGTCTTGTAGGCCAGGCACGCCCCGTCGCGCCGGTAGGCGCCCTCCCCAGCGTTCTGCTCGACCACCAGGTCACTCGAATCGCCACTGAGGTTGGTGAAGGCCCAGGCCAGCTGGGGATTGCGGCCGATGACGACGCCCGGCAGCCCCGCGAAGGAGAAGCCCTCGACATCGAAGGTGCAGTCCTCATCGAGGGCGGTGCAGTGCAGCCCCACCTGAGACCACACCGAGGGGTAGTCGATGTCCAGGTGCGGATCGTTGCCGATGATGGGCTTGCCCGACGCCGTGCGGCTGCCGGAGACGACGAAGGAGTTGGAGCCGATGTCCGGCCCCTGACCCAGGACGGCCGGGACGGCGTCGAGGGCCCGTTGGGCCTCCTGAAGCACGCCTGAGGCTCCGCTCATGCCTGCTGTGGGTGTCGTAGCGACTGCGCCCTCCTCGGCGTCTGGCCCGGATGCCGGGGCGGCCTCGTCCGGCGCCGAGCCATCAGCGGGTCCGGGGCAGTCGACGGCCTCGGCGTCCTGTTCGGGCATCGGCAGGGGTGAGGCGACGGGGTACTCGGAGCGGGGCCTGAGGTTGCCGGAGCCGTCGTCGAGCAGGATCGGCCTGCGGGCGCTCTCATCAACCGGCGGGATCAGCTCCTCGACGGCGGCCGGACTGCCCAGCTTCGAGAGCATCTTCATGCGCCAGGCTTCACTCTCGTGCGCGCCGCTGAGGCCCTGGGACATCGCCTTGATCCAGGACAGCGAGTCGACGCCGCTCCACGGCTCGATATCCCCGATGGGCAGGTTCAGGCCCATCACCGCGTACTCGTTGGCCACCTGCCAGGGGGCCTTCCCCTTGAGGTAGGCGTTGACCCCCTCGGCGTAGGCCTCGTAGAAGCCACGGGCCTCGTCGGACAGGAGCTCCCACTCCTGCTCGGCGACGCGGCGCCAGCCCATGGTGCGGATCGAGATGTCGGACTCCTTGCCCGCCTCGCCGACCAGCTCGGAGAGCCGTCCGGCGGTCAGGTGGCGGCGCAGGTCCATCTGGAAGAACCGGTCCTGGGCCTGGACGTATCCCTGAGCGAAGAACAGATCGCGGTCGGCGGAGGCGTAGATGTGGGGGACGCCCTGGCCGTCACGACTCACGGCGACCTCATCGGTGGGGCCGGCCAGTGTGATCGTGCCGTCATATTGCGGCAGCGGAGCCCGCAGGATGACGGTGAGCGCCACCCCGGCGACGAGTGCGAGCACGACGAACCCGCACACCGCTGCGATGAGCCATTTCCGGATTCTGTGTCTGCGTCTGCGTGGGGGCGTAGAAGCCTGAGCGGGTGATTCGGTGGACAACTCGGGTGATAATTCGTCGGACATTGAGACTCCTTATGGTCGCACTGGACGTTAAACAACCCCCAATCCGGGCGCACCAGCCACTTGGGGGGAATCGGAATCCGCCAAGTGGTGGAGCCGAGGAGTCGCAAAACTCTTCCGCCCCGGGTGACGGAGAAGACGGGGAGATTTACTCGTTGGCGTTAGACGGTGATGGGGTCATGGCGTGGCCCGCCCCCTATAACGGGGACGGGCCACAATCATCAGTTCTTGTCTTGCTGCTGCTAGAAGCCGACATCGGGGTTGAGGAGGTTGAAGGCGAGGGCCATCCAGGCAACAACAGCCAATGCGATGGGCAGGAGCAAGGCGGTGACGATCCGTAGCACACCGCCGCCCGCCCTGAGGACGCGCACTGCTTCAACGACACCCGGAATGATCCCCAGGAGGCCCACAAAGGTCAGGATCTGGATCCCGTGAAGCGTCAACGGGCCCACAGAGGTCCGATCAGCCATCAGTGACACCGCCGCGCCTGCCCAGGCACCGATCGCGACGAGAGTCAGCCCCGCCCCGATCCTGGCCGAGCGCGCCCACCAGGACAGCCGGGAACCACCACCATCACCGGCGCGCCGCGCCATCAAACGGCGCACCGCGCCAAGCGGCCAGGCCAGTACAAGCAACACGAGAACCGCTGCAGCACCGAGCACCACCGGAACGAACACCCGCTGAGCGACGGTCATGGGCAGCAGCGAGAAAGCGGGGATATCCCCAACACGCACCACTTTTCCACCCTCCACCTGAACAGCAAGGGTCTGCGATCCCCCGACCTGCCGCCACACCCACGGCTTGATCTCCTCATACTCGATCACAGACTCCCCCGCCCGCAGCAGGAGATGACCATCATCAAGGGCATCAATACTGTTCCACTCCGACGGGAGGGCTTCCCTGATACTGGCGAAGGACGTCATCGGCGCCCGGGACGAGGTGTAGGTCCCGGCCGCCACCCGCGCATGCTGCCGCGATTCATCAACCGAAGGCCCACCTTCCGCACCAGGCTCGGAACCGGGATAATAACGGTCGGAGAAACCCCTCATGAGGTCATCTTTCAGAGCCGCAGCCCCATCCTTCCCCTCACCATTAACCGCAACGAAAACCCCAGATCCATCGTTCGGGTAGATCTCCAACTCGGCTTGGAAGACCGTACCGCCTTCATGGCCGACGATCTGGTGCCCATTACGGCTCTCATCGAAGAATCCGAGTCCCATCTGCTTGCCCTCGGCGAGCGTCCCCAGCTGATCAGCACCGAGCCCAGGGCCGAACATCTGCTTCCATGTGCCCTCCTCGAGTAGCGCGCCGCCCTGCGACTGGTTGAGCATGGCCAGCATGAATCTGCCGGCATCGGTTCCGGAGGTGGTCATCCCCCCAGCGGGAGAGTCGATGAGCTCGAAGGGTTGAGCCCGGCCTCCAGTGGTCTTGTAACCATTGGCCATCCTGCCAGCGAGCCGCTCCGGCAGCGGCTGGTCGAAGGTGGAGGAGTCCATGCCCGCCGGCTCGAGGACATGCTCGCGCACATAGTCCTCGAAAGACTCGCCGCTGACCCGCTCAACGATGTAACCGGCCAGGGACATGCCGTAATTGGAGTAGGCCGGAGTAGTACCGGGGGCGAAGACCTGCGCCGGGGGATCCTGCCGGACGGACTCATCCAGGTCGAATGGCCCGGGCTCCGACGTGACGAGATTCCTGCCTCTTTCCTCGAATCCCGCGGTGTGCGTCAGGAGGTTCCGCAAGGTGATATCACCGGGATAACGGCGCGGGATCTTCACATCGGTGTAGGCGCTGATATCAACGTCCAGGTCCAGCTCGCCCCGCTCCACCAGCTGCATCACCGCGATACTGGTGGCGAGCTTGGACACCGATGCGATGCGGAAGAGGGTATCGGAATCCACCGGGCGCCGCGGCTCGCCGTCGGCTCCCGTAGCCGCATACCCGTACCCCCTCGTCACCAGGATCCGACCATTGTGAACGACGGTGACCACCGCTCCGGGAAGGTTGCCCCGATTGAGGGCGTCGGGGATCTTCCCATCGAGCCAGGCAGTGACATCCTCCGGGGTCAGCTCATGCCTCCCCTCGGGCTGCGACACATGCGGACCAGGCCGAACGGGCCCGGCCGATAGCGCCGATGAGCAACCGCCGAGGACCACCGCCACTATCGACAGCACCGCCGTCAATGCCGACAACCGCACCAGCGGCGCGGAGCCCCTCCCGCCCGAACCGAGAGCGCGCCGAGCCGGTCTTCCAGGGTCTGCATTCAGCATAAGAACCTCCTTCAGGCGCCCCGAACGCTAATCGGCCCCGGATCCAGGCGCGCCAGGCACATGGGGGAAGCGGACTCCGCCAGGTGGCGGAGATGCGAGTCCGCGCAAGCCCCCTCCCCCAGGTGGCGGATGCGCGCCCCTGAGGCGTGAGTAGAGTCCGGCTGGTGAGATCACCTGACCCGGCACGACGCATCCAGTGGCTGCTCTGGGTCGCCTCCGCGATTGCGACAACGGTCTTCCTGTTCGAGATCGCGACCTCTCTCGACGCGGAGCTCCGCGCCCTCCATCATGAGCGGCCCCAGTGGGAGACCGCATGGTTCTGGATGCAGGTGTCCTCCCCGATCATCGCCCAGCTCCTACTGCTGCCCGCGTTCAGGAGGCGGGGACTGCTGCTGCCCGCGGCCTGCGTGCTCCTCAGCGTCCTGCTGCCGAACGGTTACCAGGTGCCGGCATTCGTGGCTGCAGCCCTTCTGGGAACGCGCTCGAAGACATGGTCCCTGCCCGTCGCACTCGGGGCGCAGCTCATAGGCACTGCGCTCGGCCTGGCGGTGAGCCCGTTCCCGTGGCGGTGGGAGGACTGGTGGACGGAGCTGCCCAACCTCGTCTACACCGTCACCGCCGTGCTTCTCGGCATCCTACTCACCAATCACCAGGAGCTCACCGAGGCCCGCGTCGCGCGTGCCCGTTCGCAGGAGCGGGCACGCATCTCGCGCGAGATGCATGACTCCCTGGCCCAGCGCATCTCCTTGATCTCCTTGCACGCCGCCGCATTGGCCAGTCGTCGCGATCTCGATGCGGAGCAGGCCGCCCGCACCGCAGGCACGATCCGGGCCATGGCGGCCGAGGCCGGCCATGAGCTGCGTCAGATCCTCCATGTGCTCCACGACGACGGCTCCGGGGACGAGGCCGCCGTCGCCTGGGCGGACGTCGCCCACATCATCGATCAGCACCGCGAGGCCGGGCTGGAGATCCGGGTCAGTACCGATCCGGATTGGGAACGAGCATTCGATAGGGCCGGGGCCGCCGTCCGTCACGCCGTTCTGCGCACCGTCGAGGAGGCGCTCGCCAATGCCCGTCGCCACGGCTCGCAGGGCTCGGCCCAGTTGAGCTTCGAGACCACCGGGAGCGCATTGGTCGTGCAGTGCGCCAATCCGGCGTCCACGCCGGCCCTGCCGCTGCCCGGTCACGGCCTGGGCCTTCCCGGCCTGCGCGAGCGGATGCGGCTGCTGGGCGGTCGACTGAGCCTGGTCAGGGAGGCCGGGATGTTCACCCTGCGCGCGGAGCTCCCGATGGAGGAGGAGACGGCGGAAGAAACGGCGGAAGAAAAGGAAGAGAAGGAGCTGATCCGTGGCTGACCGTATCCGTGTCGTCATCGCGGACGACCAGCCCCTCGTCCGCTCCGCCCTGCGCTTGATCCTGGAGGGGGACCCGGAACTGACCGTCCTGGGTGAGGCGGCGGACGGACAGGGGGCACTGGATGCGGCACGCCGTCTACGACCCGACATCATCCTGCTGGACCTCCACATGCCCGGCCGCGACGGGGTGTGGGCCAGCGAGCGGATCAGCGAGCTCGCGCCCGACGTCAAAGTCCTGGTGCTCACGGCCTTCGACACCGACCGCCTCGTAGCCTCGGCCCTGAGGGCCGGGGCGGTCGGCTTCCTCCTCAAGGACAGCTCCCCGGAGCAGATCCTGGAGGCGGTCCGCACTGCCGCCGACGGCGAGCGCCCGTTCTCCGCGGCAGTGCTGGAGCAGCTGGTGACGACCACCGCCATGAAGGCCCCGTCGCGCCGGGCCCCCGGCACCCTGACCGCGCGTGAGCGCGAGGTGGCGGTCCTGGTGGCGCAGGGCCTGGTCAACGTCGAGATCGCGGACCGCCTGGGGATCGGGGCCGCCACGGTCAAGACCCATGTCTCGGCCCTGCTGGAGAAGTTCCAGGTCAGGAACCGGGTGCAGCTCGCCGTCGCAGTGGCCGAATGCCAGTTGACGATCGCCTAGAACCGGGGCCCGTCCATGATCGGCCTCGCGCCGGGCTCATCATGCGCTGCTGGCGCAGCCCCGCCGCAGCACCGGGCAAGGTGATCGACGCCTGATTGCAGAGCCGGAAGCGAGCCATTTAACCTGACCCGGATCATCACGGCCCACTGGGCCGCAACCAAGGAAACGTATGGACAGGCACTCCCCCACCCACGAGGGCCACGGCCGCACCTGGGCGAAGGCCATCCTCCTGGGCGAGCACTCCGTCGTCTACGGGCACCCCGCCGTGGCCATGCCGCTGCACGACCTCCAGATGCGGGCAACGGCCACCCCCATGACCGGCCCCTCGATGCTGCGCAGCCTGGACTACTCCGGCCCCATGGGAGACAGCGGTCCCGGTTTCGCCTGCATCGCGCGCGCCTTCGAGGCGGCCCGCGAATTCTCAGGATGCCTGATGCAGTCCTTCGAGATCGTCACCACCAGCGACTTCCCCCACGAACGCGGGATGGGGTCGTCGGCCGCCGCCGCGGGCGCCGTCATCCGCGCCGTCCTGGACGCCTGCGGTCGCGAGGCCTCCGCGGACGAGCTGTTCGCCCTGACCCAGATGGCCGAGCAGATCGCCCACGGCAGACCCTCCGGACTCGATGCCGCGGCCACCAGCTCCCCCTCCCCCATCCGATTCCAGGGCGGCCAGATGCAGCCGCTCGCCCAGCGCATTGAGGGCGCCCAGCTCGTCATCGCCGACTCCGGCGTCCACGGCCGCACCCGCGAGGCCGTCGGCGGCCTGCGCGAGCGCTACCAGGCGGATCCAGACGGCGTCGGCCCGCTGATCAACAGCCTCGGCGCACTCGCGCAGGTCGGCATCGCAGCGCTCGACGACGGCGATGCGCAGGCCCTGGGATCAGCGATGAACCGGGCGCATGAGGTCCTGGCCGAGTTGGGGCTGAGCCTGCCGGTCCTGAACCGACTCACAGCGGCCGCCCGCAACGCCGGGGCCCTCGGCGCCAAGCTCACCGGCGGCGGGCTCGGCGGGTGTGTGATCGCCCTGGCCGACAGCGCCGAGACCGCCGACGCCGTCGCCTCCGCCCTGCGGAGTGCCGGGGCCCCCACCGCATGGACCTACCGGATGCGCATCAGCGAGGCGAACCGGTGACTCCCTCTGCACCCTCTACATCTGCTGCACCCACCGCACATACTGCAACGGCGAGTGCGAACACGAATATCGCGCTCATCAAGTACTGGGGCAAGGCGGACGAGTCGCTGATGATCCCCACCACCTCGAGCCTGTCCCTCACCCTTGATGACACCTGGACCACCACCACGGTCTCCTTCGACGGCGGCGCGGGCGACGCGGATGCGGTGAGGATCAACGGCTCCGCCCCCAGCGGGACGGCGCTGACCCGGGTGACCCGCTTCCTCGACCTCGTGCGCGCGAAGTCGGGCGAGTCGGCGTCGGCGACCGTGGCCTCCTTCTCCACGGTGCCGCTGGCGGCCGGCCTGGCGAGCTCCGCCGCGGGCTTCGCCGCGCTCGCCGCAGCCGCCTCGCGCGCAGCGGGCATGCGTCTCGACGACCGCGCGCTCTCCCGGCTCGCCCGACGCGGCTCCGGCTCGGCGACGCGGTCGGTCTTCGGCGGGCTGGGGCTGTGGTATTTTGCTCGCGCAGAGCGTCGATTCCGCCAACGTACACCAGTGTTGACGTTTTCGACACTGGATACCTTCGCCGACTATCGTGATCACGGGATGAGTTTTGACCTGGGCAATGAACCATTGCCCAGTTTCTACTGTATAGAGGTCGGCACTGGCCAGCAGCTGAGAGTCGAAAACGCCCAAAATTATGATCGTCGATATTTTGCCATGCCTGGTAAAGAATATTATGCGGAAGCATGGTCTGTTCATGGCAGAAACTCATCGCCTATATATTTAACGCGAACTCCTTACGGTATAGCCTATATTGTTGACCTCAATAAGATAATTGTTTGGATTTACCTTCATCAAAATGAAAAGAAGGCTGACGCCCCTTTCAATCATTCGCTCATGGTTGTCGCAGAAGCGCTCGCCTATTGGATTTGGCAGCTGTGGAAAGAGGAACCGGATATAATCGCACAGTCAGCAACTGTTGAAGGAATCATTGAATGCGTAGTCCGCGTTTCCTCGTTCAAATCGGGTTCCAATCAGTGGTTGCGTGCCGAAAGAAGGGGAAGCGC
>ERZ773079.1744-NODE-1744-length-12617-cov-9.993632_pt1 | contig 12617 bp, 10 predicted proteins | sample MGYA00511355_ERZ773079 | MGnify/ENA primary metagenome ERZ773079 (study PRJEB29015, sample SAMEA2737979) | human oral metagenome | biome: human oral; feature: human-associated habitat; material: dental | place: China | collected 2117 ... | reverse complement strand
TGCCCTCCCCGGTGCCGTCGGGCCCCTCTTCCGCGGGCGTGCCGGACGGCTGCAAGTCGGCCTGTCGGTGGGCGATGCTCGCCGGCTTCGAATCGTTCCCTGAATGGGCGTCCATCGTCGGCTGGTCAGCACCGGGACGCTGGCAGGCGCTGGCCAGCAGCTCGGCATGGCGGGGGCTGGCCACGCGGTTGGCCAGGGCACCCGCCCAGCGCAGGCCGGGCAGCCAGGTCCGCAGGCCATGGGCCAGGGCACCGAAGGTGCCGGTCATGGACGAGGCATCGATGACGGCCAGTACCGGCAACCCCAGGCGGTGCGCCATCTCGGCAGCACTGGGCTCACCGTCGTAGAGTCCCATCACCCCTTCCACGAGGATGAGGTCCGCCTGTCCCGCCGCGTCGTACAGACGCCTGCGAATGTCGTCCTCACCGGTCATCCACAGGTCCAGGTTGTGGACGGTGTGGCCGCTGGCCAGTTCATGCCAGGCGGGATCCAGGAAATCCGGCCCGGTCTTGAAGACACGCACATCCAGCCCGGCACGGGACAGGCGCCGTGCCAGAGCCGCCACTACCGTGGTCTTGCCATGGCCGGAGGCCGGCGCGCTGACCAGCACCGCTGGCGCAAGGCGGGCGGGCAGCTTGCTGCCGGCAGAACCGGAATGGGAAACAGCCAGTGACATCCGTGGGATCCGATCCGCATGCGGGGAAGCACCGCGGACAAGGTGTCGGAAAAGAACACAGGCCACGGGCATCCCCGCCCGATGGCATGCAACGAAGTGCCCATGCCGCAGGCGGCACGGACCAGACGCCAGGCGCTTGGGAGTGCCTGACATCCGGGGTGTTGGCCGGTATCCGGGCTGACGGCTGGGCCCGATGATCGCCTTCCCGGGCCGGATGAGACGGACGCGCCCATTGAAGGACACGACGCCGCATGACCGGAACCAGTGGCTGCATGGATCATCAGGCTGGACAGGGAAAGGCACGCTGCGGACACGCCCGAGCGACGCCTGCGCCGCTGCCCACACCTCCGGGCCGACCTGAATGGGTGGCGGGACATGGGCCTTCCCTGCCCGACCGCACGACCGTTGCGGGGGCAGCGCAGGTCAGGCGGACAAGACTGCTTGCCACGATCCACCGTGGCTGCATGCACGCATGCAGACGGCGAACGCCCTCCTGCTTCCCGTTGAACTGCAAGGCGAGGAAGCGCCCTGCGAGCACCAACCGGGCTATTCTACGGGGTCCGGAAAAAATTTTCCGCGTGGCAGCGCCTGCATTGAGCGTGCCTCTTCAGGCGGGGTGACCGGGAGTGAAGCGGGTCAAGCCACTGTCAGCCGGTTCCTGGAGATCGTGCGGGGCCGGGACTGCTCACACGGCATGGAGCCCGTGATCCGGGACGGGCGCCCGTCCCACCCCAACCAACGACCCGGGCACTGGAAGATACCCCCGGGTCGTGCCTTCGCGCGCGTCTAGCGCCGCTCGGCCACTGCGTAGGCAGCCTGCGTGGGCGAGCCGTGCTCCAGTGCCTCGATGTCGCAGCCCTCGTACAGCTCGAAGGGCTGGTGGATCCAGGGGCTGTCATCAAGGTTGCAGACGCAGTAGTCGGGCGTGTAGACCGAGACGGCCTTCTTCCAGAGCACTGCGGTGCGCAGCTCGGTGATCTCGGGATGGCGGCTGCGCATGACCGGCAGCAGCTTCTCCAGCGTGACACCGGTATCGACCAGATCGTCGGCCAGCAGCACACGACCGCGCGTGACGTCCTCGGCCGCGCTGATGGTGGAGCCGATCTTCAGCTCGCCCTGCTGCACGACATTGCCGGTGTGGCGATAGGAGCTGGTGGTGAGCACACCCAGCGGCTTGTCGAAGATGCGCGACAGCAGGTCGCCCACCCGAAGGCCGCCGCGCGCCAGCGCGATGACCGAGTCGAACTGCCAGCCGGAGCGATGGATGGAGAGCGCCAGGCGCTCGATGAGGCGATGGTATTCGGCCCAGTCAACGTACAGATGCTGCATGATTCAGCCTTCCTTCCTGCCAGGGTGCCGCAGCACGATGGTCTCTTCGCGGTCGGGACCGGTGGAGATGATGTCAATGGGGGCACCCGACAGCTCGGCCAGACGCTCGACGTAGCGGCGTGCGTTCACCGGCAGGTCTTCCCAGCGGCGTGCGCCCCGGGTGTTTTCCTTCCAGCCGGGCATTTCCTCGTAGACTGCCTGGCAGCGGGCGACGGCACCGGCACCGGTGGGCAGGCGCTCCAGGCGCTTGATGTTGCCCTTGGGCGTGGTCATGTCGTAGTGCGTGCAGATGCGAACGGTGTCCAGACCATCCAGCACGTCCAGCTTGGTCAGGCACAGCGCGGTGACGCCGTTGAGCTCGATGGAGCGGCGCATGGCCACGGCATCGAACCAGCCGCAGCGACGCGGGCGCCCCGTGACGGAGCCGAACTCGTGGCCACGCTCGGCCAGGCGCTTGCCGATGTCGTCATGCAGCTCGGTGGGGAACGGACCGCTGCCCACGCGGGTGGTGTAAGCCTTGGCGATGCCCAGCACGAAATGCAGGTTGCCCGGGCCGATGCCGGAGCCGGCTGCCGCTGCACCCGCCACGCAGTTGCTGCTGGTGACGAACGGATAGGTCCCGTGATCGATGTCGAGCAGCGCGCCCTGGGCGCCTTCGAACATCAGCGACTCGCCCCGTGCCAGCGCGTCGGCCAGCAGGCCGGCCACGTCGTGGACCATCGGGCGGATCTGCTCGCCCTGGGCCTGCAGCTCGTCCAGCATCTTGGCCACATCGATGCGCGGAGCGTGGTAGTAGTTCTCCAGCAGGAAGTTGTGCAGCTCGGCGGCCTCGCGCACGCGCTCGGCCAGCTGGTCGGGCACATACAGGTCTTCCAGCCGCAGGCCGCGCCGTGCCACCTTGTCCTCGTAGGCCGGGCCGATGCCACGGCCGGTGGTACCGATGCGGGCGTCGCCCCGGGCCTGCTCACGCGCCTGGTCCAGCGCGATGTGGTAAGGCAGGATGAGCGAGCAGGCATAGCTGATGCGCAGACGGTTGCGCACGTCGACACCGGCCGCCTCCAGTTCGGCGATCTCGGACAGCAGCGCCTGCGGCGAGAGCACGACGCCATTGCCGATGTAGCAGGTCACGTCGTCACGCAGGATGCCCGAGGGAATGAGGCGCAGCACCTGCTTGCGCCCTTCGATGACCAGCGTGTGGCCCGCGTTGTGACCGCCCTGGAAGCGCACGACTCCCTTGACTTCGTCGGTCAGCAAGTCGACGACCTTGCCTTTGCCTTCGTCACCCCACTGGGTGCCGACCACCACCAGATTCCTGCTCATGATTCCTTCCCTGCAAGCCGCCATTGGCCGTGGATGAAGCCGATCGTCCGATCGGCGGAAACGCCGGCCAGGCGCTGGGCATCCTGGCCGGGCAACAATTGCAATACGGTCTCGCCCTGGGCGCGCAGCGTGTCGATGAACGCCAGCAGCGCCGGGTCGTCGGACCAGGGAGCGACGATGATGGCCGGCGGCGTGTGCCGGTCCCGTCGCAGCTCGACGAGCTCACGCAGGTCGAGCGAAAAGCCGGTGGCCGGGCGCCCGCGCCCGAAGGCGGCGCCGATGCCGTCATAGCGGCCGCCGCGACCCACGGCTCGGGCATGACCTTCGACGTAGGCCGCAAAGCCCAGCCCGGTGTGATAGCGAAAGCCCTGCACGTCGGCCAGATCGATGGCCAGGGACACCTGTCCGGCATGGCGGGCCAGCCGCAACGAGCCCAGGACGGCATCCAGTGCGTCGAGATGGGGGGTGGCCTGCGGCCACGGGGCCAGCACGGTACGCGCACGGGCCATGGCCGATTCGGCCGGGCCGAAGCACTCGGGCAGAGCAAGCAGCGCGGCCGCAGCGGGCTGCTGCGACCACGGCGCAAGCAGCTCGCGCAGGCTGGGCAGGTCGCGGGCCTGCAGCAGCTGCAGCACGACCTCCTCGTCGACCCCTTCCAGCTCGGCCAGCAGCAGGCTGGCCAGCCCCAGATGGTTGATGTCCAGGCGCACCGGCCCCAGTTCGGCCAGTGCCAGCGACTGCAGCAGCAGGTCGATGACCTCGATGTCGGCCTCGATGCCGGCATGGCCGTAGACCTCGGCACCGATCTGGATGGGTTCGCGTGAGCCTTCCTGGCCGCTGGGGCGGGTGCGCAGCACCGAGGCGGCATAGCAGAGCCGGTTGATGTCACGCTGCTGCAGCAGATGCGCATCGATGCGCGAGACCTGGGGCGTGATGTCGGCCCGGACCCCCAGGCTCTGCCCGGAGAGCTGGTCCACCAGCTTGAAGGTCTTCAGGTCGAGGTCGCCGCCGCTTCCGATCAGCAGCGAGTCCAGATATTCGACGAGCGGGGGCAGTACCAGCTCGAAGCCGTGGCGACGATAGGTGTCAAGCAGCGCACGGCGCAGACCTTCGAGATCCTGCGCCGCATCGGGCAGCAGGTCCGAGATGCCTTCGGGAAGTAGCCAGCGGTTCTTCATGCCAGGGAAACGAAAAGCAGGCCGGCAAGTACCAGCATGAGACCCACGAAACGCAGCTGCCCATCACGCAGGGCAGCCATCTGCTGCACCGCGTTGCGCCAGCCGCCCGGCAGCAACAGGGGCATCAGCCCCTCCAGGAGCAGCACGAGCCCCAGGGCGAGCAACCACGGCGAGACGGCGGGATCATCCATGGGGACAGTGAATGCGAGACCGTGAATCCAAAAAAACACCGCCCTCGTGGCAGGAGACGCATCCGCCCTGCCCTGAGGGTCTGGCGGGGTGCGCCGTCCTGGCCGACGAAGGCAGGACAGATGGGAAGGAACTTTCCGTCACGCCGTCCCGAAGGACGGGCGTGGCAGAGAACTTACGTTCCTGTGTCTGATTTTAACGGCATTTTTCGTCCGGACACCGGTCCGGCGCATTTTCTTTCGGACTCAGTGCGCGCTGCCCGCCGCAGCCGGGGCTACAGGTGCCGCCTTGAAGGGCGGCGTGGGCTGACGACCCGACGCGGCCGGCGCCGGCTCTGCCCCCTGGAAGTAGCGGAAGAAGTCGGACTGCGGATCCAGAATCAGCATGTCGGAGCGGTCGGCAAACGAGGCGCGATAGGCTTCCAGACTGCGATAGAAGCTGGCGAACTCGGGGTTGCGACCGAAGGCCTTGGCGTAGAGGCGGCTTGCCTCGGCATCCCCGGCACCCCGCTCGTTCTGGGCGTCACGATAGGCCTTGGCGATCAGCACCTCGCGCTGGCGGTCGGCATCGGCGCGGATGCGCTCGCCTTCGGCAGCGCCCTTGGCACGACGCTCGTTGGCCACCCGGGTACGCTCGGAACGCATCCGCTCATAGACCCGTTCGGCCACCTCGGGCGCGAAGTCCACGCGCTTGAGGCGCACGTCGACGATGGTGACGCCGATCTTTTCCAGCTCGACCGACATCACCTTCATGACCTGCTTGACCAGGGTCTCGCGCGCCGAGGAGATCACGTCGGCCACGGAGAGCCGGGCAATCTCGTTGTTGAGCGCCGAGCGCAGCTGCCGGCCGATGCGGTCGTCAGCCGCCAGCGGACTGTGACCGACCGACACGAAGAACTGGCGCGGATCGGCAATGCGCCACTTCACGAAGGAGTCGACCTGGATGTTGATCTTCTCGGCCGTGATGAAGCGGTCGATCTCGTCGCTGTCATAGGTGAGCGTGCGCTTGTCGAAGTAGCGCACGTCCTGCAGCGGCGAAGGCAGCTTCATGTACAGGCCGGGCTCGTTGATGACGCGCTTGATCTCGCCGAGGGCGAACACCACGGCGTACTGGCGCTGGTCGACGACGAACAGGCAGGAAAAGGCAAGGACGATCAGCACGCCCAGCGTGATGATCAGCGCGAGCACACGATTCATCGGAGGCTCCCGTCGATGGCGTTGGCGAAATGGGCGTTGTCAGAAAGGACCGGATGCGAGGGAGACGGGCTCATCGGGCATAGCTCCGCTCGCGGCTGCGCAACGCGTTGAGCGAGGCGCCACGGCTGTCGGCGTCCTGCGCGATGCCGGTGCCGCCGGCGTTGGCCGGCTGGGGCGTCTGCACGCTGGCCGGTGCCTGCTCGACCGCGCGCTCGGCGCGCTCGCCCGTCAGCGACGGCTTGCCGCCCTTGCCCTGGTTGCGATCCAGGATGCGATCGAGCGGCAGATACAGCAGGCTGCCGTTCTTCTGCGAATCCAGATACACCTTGGAGGTGTTGGACAGGATCTGCTGCATGGTCTCCAGATACATCCGCTCGCGCGTGACCTGCGGCGCGTTGGCGTACTGGGTGTAGATCTGGTCGAAGCGCAGCGCATCACCCTCGGCCTGGGCAACGACCCGGGCCCGGTAGCCCTGGGCCTCCAGCACCATCCGGTCGGCGGTGCCCTTGGCACGCGGGATCACGTCGTTGGCGTAGGCCTGGCCTTCGTTGATGAGGCGCTGGCGGTCCTGATCGGCCTTGTTGGCGTCCTCGAAGGCGGCCTGCACCTGCTCGGGCGGCTGGGCCTGCTGGATGGTGAAGTCGACGATGCCGATGCCGAGCTTGTAGCGATCCAGGATGGCTTGCGTGAGCGTCTGGGCGTCCTCGGCCACCTGGGCCTTGTCCTCGTAGAGCACCTGGTCGGTGGTGCGCTGGCCCACCACCTCGCGCATGGCCGATTCGGCCACCTGGCGGATCAGCTCCTCGGAGCCGGAGGACAGGTTGTTCTGGAAGAGGAAGTCACCCGGATTGTCGATGCGGTACTGCACGGCGTACTGCAGGTCGACGATGCTCTGGTCACCCGTGAGGATGAGCGACTCCTTGGCCACCTTGGTGCGCACCGAGTTGCGATAGCCCACCTCGATCTGGCGCAGCCGCGAGCGGTCGACGATCTCGTGCGTCTCGATGGGGTACGGCAGGTTCCACTGGATGCCGGCCTCGTGCGTGAGGTAGCGGAACTGGCCAAAGCGCAGCACGGCAGCCACCTGGCCTTCCTGCACGATATAGAAGCCGCTGCCCAGCCAGGCCAGGCCGGCCACGACGCCGACGATGGCCAGACCCGAAAGCAGGCTGCGTCCGGAGGGGGCGGCATTGCGGCCACCACCAACGGGCATGCCGCCGCGGCCGCCCTGGCCGCCACGCTTGCCCCCCAACAGGCCGTTGAGCTTGCTGCTCAGGTCCTGCCAGAACTCGTCGAGATCGGGCGGGCCATCGGACGGACGCTGCGGCTGCGGGCGCTCGGACTGCCACGGCGAAGGCGACGCAGCAGGCGGACGCGCCGGGGGTTGCTCATCCGCGCCACGGGTGCCACCGGCCTCGGGCGACCGGCCGGAAGGGGTCGGGGATGCAGCAGGAGGCGGGTTCTGGTCCTGGCCGGATCCGGCACTTCGGCCCCAGCCCGAATCATCAGGGGTAGACATGGTTTGACTGTACCTTGAAAGGGTGGCAGTTGCCCGGAGCGGGAAGGTGGCGTTCAGGAAGACGGATGATCCGACGCGTCGTCACCAGTGGACGGATCGGCATCATCAAATGCATCGGAGGGGTCGGGAGCCTCGGCGTGGAAGGCTTCTTCGTCGAACCAGCCGGTCTCGTCGACCGCCTGGGCCCGCGCCTGGGCACGCTCCCGCAACAGGTCACGCAACGCATCGACCCCGGCGCCCGTACCGGCACTCAGCGCCAGGCCGCTGATCCTACCATAGGGGTCGAGCCGCACCTCGGGCACATTTCCGGTCAGATCGATCTTGTTGTAGATCATCAGCTGCTCGACCTCGCCTGCTCCGATCTCGGCGATGACTTGGTTGACGGCCTCGATCTGGCGCTCGCGGTCGGGCGAACCCGCATCGACGACGTGCAGCAGCAGGTCGGCCTCGGCGGTTTCCTCCAGCGTGGCGCGGAAGGCCGCCACCAGACCGTGCGGCAGGTTGCGGATGAAGCCCACCGTGTCGGAGAGCACCACCTCCAGACCGTTGCCCAAGCCCAGACGGCGGGTGAGCGGATCCAGCGTGGCAAAGAGCTGATCGGCCGCCAGTGCCCCGGCCCTAGTGAGCCGGTTGAACAGCGTGGACTTGCCGGCGTTGGTGTAGCCGATGAGCGAGACGCGCAGGGCCTCGCCGCGCTGACGGGCACGACGGCGAGTGCGCCGCTGGCGATCGACCTTCTGCAGGCGCGTGCGCAGCCGACGGATCTTGTCGTCGAGCATCCGGCGGTCCAGCTCAAGCTGGGTCTCGCCGGGGCCGCCGCGCACGCCGATGCCGCCGCGCTGACGCTCCAGGTGCGACCACATCCGCACCAGGCGCGAGGCCTGGTGCTGCATGCGCGCCAGCTCCACCTGCAGCTTGCCCTCGGTGCTGCGGGCACGCTGCGAGAAGATCTCGATGATCAGCTCGGTCCGGTCGGCAACCTGCACCTTCCAGAGGCGCTCAAGGTTGCGCTGCTGGATGGCGCTGATGGGGTGGTCGAAGAGGACCAGGCCGATGCGCTCGGTACGCAGCTGGTCGGCGATGCGCTCGGCCGCACCCGAGCCCAAGTAGAGCGCGGGATCAGGGCGATTGCGCCGCAGCACCTCGCGCAGCACCGGCTGCAGCCCGGCCGAACGCGCCAGGGCGTCGAGTTCATCCAGATCGTGAGCCTCCAGGCGTTCTCCCTGGGTGGCCACGGCCAGCAGCGCGGCCCGCTTGGGGTCGGGCGCGTTCGGGTCGTGCTGGCGGGCGACGTACTGGTGCTTCAGTGGGAACCGCCTTCAGACTGGAATTCGATGGCGCGGCTGGGCACGACGGTGGAGATGGCGTGCTTGTAGACCATCTGCGTGACGGTATTGCGCAGCAACACCACGTACTGGTCGAAGGATTCGATCTGGCCCTGCAACTTGATGCCGTTGACCAGATAGATGGACACCGGCACATGCTCCTTGCGCAACTGGTTCAGGAAGGGATCTTGTAATTGTTGGCCTTTGTTGCTCATGGTTCTTCTGAGAGATACTGAAATTCAGGGTGCAGTCCGGGATGCGGCCGGTCTGGGCCATGCGAAGACCACGACGCGCCCGAACAGCCCGGGCCGTGCTGCCCCGGGCGCTCCTAGTTGCACTTTAACCTATATGGGCGCTTTGCGCATTTTTCCAGCCCTACCGTTGACAACGGCACACGTTCGGGCCGATGAACGGCGAGAAGTTTCGCCGTGGTCTCCTCACTTGCCCCGGTTGGCGTAGGGGTTGGCACCCGTGCGGAACTCGATGCGCAGCGGCGTGCCCTGCAGCGCCAGACGCTCGCGGAACCAGCCTTCCAGGAAGCGCCGGTAGCTGTCGCCCACCTTGTCGAGCGAACTGCCGTGGATGACGATGACCGGCGGATTCTGTCCCCCTTGGTGCGCATAGCGCAGCTTGGGTCGGAACGGGCCGTTGCGCGGCGGCTGCTGGTGCAGCACGGCCGCATGCAGCATGCGGGTGAGCTTGGGTGTGGACAGCTTGCGGGTGGCGGCGGCACGGGCCTCGTCCACAGCCTTCATCAGCTTGTCCAGCGCGCGGTTCTTCAGTGCCGAGATGGTGAGCATCGGCGCCCAGTCCAGGAAGTACAGGCGTCGCTGGCATTCCTGCAGGACGTTGCGGCGCTCGTCGGCCGGCACGGCATCCCACTTGTTCAGCGCGATGACCAGTGCCCTGCCCGCTTCCAGGATGTAGCCCGCAATGGCGCTGTCCTGCTCGGAGATGCCGTCGGCCGCATCGATCATCAGCACGGCCACGTTGCAGTCCTCGATGGCCTGCAGCGTCTTGACCACCGAGAACTTCTCGACGGTTTCATGCACCTTGCCCCGGCGACGCAGGCCAGCAGTGTCGATGAGCTGGTAGTCGCGGTTGCGATAGCGGAAATCGACGGTGATCGAGTCGCGGGTGGTGCCGGGCTGATTGAAGGCGATGAGACGCTCCTCACCCAGCAGCGCGTTGATCAACGTGGACTTGCCGCCGTTGGGGCGACCGACCACGGCCACGCGGACGGGCTTTCGCTCGTCGGCCTCGGCGTCGCCCTTGCCGGCGGCCCCCTCGGCAGCTGCTCCGGTCCGTTTCCCGTTCGCGGCATCGCGGTCCTGGGCGGCCTCACCATGTGCCCCCGCCTCGTCAGCGGCCTCATCCACGGGGTCTTCAGCCCCATCGGTCGAAGCGGCATCGGCTTCGGCGGCCTCGGCCAGCAGGCGCTCACGCTCGGCGCGCCAGTCTTCCAGGCATTCCTCCATCAGCGCGTGCACGCCGTCACCATGGGTGGCGGAAATGGGCATGGGCACGCCCAGCCCCAGCGCATGGAACTCGGCGGCAGCCACCGGGCGCGAGATGCCCTCGCACTTGTTGACGGCCAGCACCACCTTGCGGGCGGTGCGGCGCAGCTCCTGGGCGATCTCCTCGTCACGGGCCAGCAGGCCCTGACGGCCGTCGACCACGAAGACGACCACGTCGGCCTCGATGACGGCCTGGCGGGTCTGGCGGGCCATCTGTTCGGCCACGCCGGTGGCAGCCACGGGTTCGAAGCCGCCGGTGTCGATCAGCACGACGCGCTGGCCGTCGAGCGTCGCCGAGCCATAGTGCCGGTCACGGGTGAGGCCCGGGATGTTGGCCACCAGGGCGTCACGCGAGCGCGTCAGGCGGTTGAACAGGGTGGACTTGCCCACGTTGGGCCGCCCCACCAGTGCGATAACCGGTACAGATGGATTCATGGTCAGCGCAGCGCGATGGCCGCGATCGTTCCTTCCTGAGTTTGCACATAGGCCTCATCACCCGCCAGCAGCGGCGGCGTGGCCAGGGCCGAGTCGTCGATCTCGATGCGTGCAAGCGTCTGGCCATCGTTCATCGACAGCAGCGACAGGTTGCCGAAGCGGTCGCCAAAGAGCAGGCGCTTGTCGGGCACGATGACCGGGGTAGACACCCCGCGACGCACGTAGCCGTCCTGCCGCCAGACCGTGCCACCGCCCGGGCGCAGCAGCTGGATGACTTCGGAGGCATCGACGATCACCAGATCCTGGTCGTCGGCCGCGATGCCGACGGAGGAGCTGAGCGCCCGGCTCCAGGCCAGCTCGCCATCGGTCGTGCGCACGCAGGCCACGCGGCCCTGATAGGCCACGGCACACAGGTCGGTGCCCATCAGCACCGGTGCCCCCACGATGTCGATGAGGCGCTCCAGCTCGGTGGCCCCCAGCGACGAGGCAATGGCCACATCCCAGCGCGGCACGCCAAAGCGCAGATCCAGCGCCACCAGCTTGGCATTGGGCAGGCCCACGTAGACGGTATCCACGTCCGTCACCATGGGCGAACTCTGCCAGAGGTTGAGCAGCGCGGTGGGCGCCTTCCAGCTCCAGCGCGTGGAACCGCCACTGCGCTCCAGCGCCAGCACCCGCCCCTCGATGGTGCGCACCAGCACGGCCGAATCGGCCAGCACGGGTGCCGTGGCCACCTCGCTGTCCAGACGTGCTTCCCAGCGCTGGTCGCCCTTCGGGGACAGGCCCTTCACGGTGCCGTCACGACTGACCAGCACGACCAGCTCGTCGTCGGCAGCCAGACCAGCGATGGCCTTGCCGGCCTTGAATTCATGCTCGACCCGACCGTCCTTGCGCGACAGTCGCCGCACACGACCTTTCTGATCGACCACCCACAGGCTGTTGCCGCTGATCGCAGGCTGAAAGCCCACCAGGGCGTCGCTGCCGCCGGTGTTCTTCCACAGAAGGCGCATGCCCTTCTCGTCGCCCAGTCTGGGCACCGGGTACGGCGGCGGCTCGGCGGCATCGTCACCGAACATCGAGCAGGCCGACAGCGGCAGCAGTGCTGCCCCCATGGCCAGCGAGCCCAGCAGCCGACGACGCGATGGCTGGATCAGCCCAGGCGCCTTGGCGGACACGGACGATGCCGAGGCCACGCCTTCAGCGGACATGTCGCCGCGAGCCCAGGAAGCCCCATCCGCATGGGCGGACAGGAACGAAGAAAACGGGAACGAAGTGCGCGCGCCCCGCATCAGTCGGTCACCGCGTCGAGCTTGTACTGCACCAGCGAGCGCAGCTGGCTGCTCCGTGGCAGCAGCTTCAGCGCCTCTTCCCAGGCCGCCTTGGCTTCCGGTGCCTTGCCCTGGGCCGCCAGGATGTCACCACGGCGATCCGCCACATTGGCCGCCATCTCGCCCGAGACGGGGCCGATGTTGCCGGTGTCGATGGCCTTGGTCGCTTCGTCGTACTTCTTCTGGTCGAGCAGCAGACCCGCCAGGCGCACGCCGGCGATCGGCTTGAAGCCGGGCTCGGTGCTGTTCTTCATGACGTTCTCCAGCGCAGCCGCGGCGGCATCAGGCTGATTGGCCTTGGCAAAGGCCTCGGCCGCACGCAGACCGGCCATGCCGGCATAGACGCTGCTGCCATAGCCTTTCTGGATGGCGTCATAGCGCTCGCGCACCTGCTCGATCTTGCCGGAGTCGGCCGCCGACAGCAGGCCGGCGTACTCGCGGGCGGCATCCTGGGCCTGGCCGTCGTGATACCAGTTCCAGGCGCGCCAGCCGGCAAAGACGGCCAGCGCGATGACGGCCAGCCACATCAGGCGGTTGCCGTTGTTGGCCCAGAACGCCTTCAGTTCGTCGATCTGTTCCTGATCCTGAAGGTTGTATGCCATGAG
>ERZ773079.1743-NODE-1743-length-12622-cov-9.884380_pt1 | contig 12622 bp, 11 predicted proteins | sample MGYA00511355_ERZ773079 | MGnify/ENA primary metagenome ERZ773079 (study PRJEB29015, sample SAMEA2737979) | human oral metagenome | biome: human oral; feature: human-associated habitat; material: dental | place: China | collected 2117 ... | reverse complement strand
TCGCCTCAGTCCCCTTGGTACTGCCGGAAGTTCTTTATGATGCAGATCGGCGTCTTCTGCGAAGCGTTGCCGAACGGGTTGTCAATGAGGAGCTTCGCGACGAGCTCGCTCTTCGTGCCGTCTGTCACGCCGACGATGCGCGAGCGCTTGAGATCGTTGACATCGGCGATGACGGCGCCGAAGCAGCCGAGCCTCTCTTTGAGACGCGCGACGACATCCTCCGGGTCGCGCGGCCCGTAGACGATATGCTTGTCGAAAGGCGGCATCGTGCCCGTCACATCGTCGATGAGCGCCGTCTGCTCGCCGCCCCACTTGTAAAAAAGGCCGCTCTTTCCCACGATCTTTCCCAAAGATCCCGCGAAGAGCGCGGCAGCGACGCGCCACTTGCCCTCGACGTTCATCAAGGACTGCATGCCGTGCGGACTCGCTAGGCTGCCGACATCCGGGATGAAGCGGCAGCAGAACTGCGCGAGCCACGAGATCTTCAGATCCTCGGGACGCACGATGCGTCCCTGCGTGATGGCGACGACGCTCTCCGCCACGGAAATCACGTCATCCTTGCCGATCTTGCCGCGCGTATACCTCTCCACGCAGTCGATGATGTCATCCCTGTCCGTCAGAATTCGCGTGGGAACGGGCAGAATCTCTACTTTCTCTTTCATGTTCGCCCCTCCTCAATCGTCCGCCAGCGTCACGCCGACGAGCGCGGCAACCTCCGCCGCATGCACGGGAATCGTCACTTTTGAATAACGCCACGGCCGTCTGCCCGTCTCCTGGTAGATGAGATCCGCCGAGAAATCGGCCATGTGCGCGATTGCCTCCTTGATGCTCATGCCCTTTCGCGCCGTAAGCGTCACGTACGCCTTGACGAAGATGCTTTCGCCCGCTTCGATGAGCACCGCCTCGAAGTAGTCGTCCTCGCGCGGCGCGCCCTCGCGCTCGGCTCTGCCGCGCACTTCAAGCCCGTCGTACTGTTCGTAGGGCACGAGCGGACGCACAAGGGCGTCCATGATCGTGCCGACCTGCTTGCCGACATTGGCGAACTCCAGCTTCGTGACGAGCGTCACGCTTTTTTCATCCTGCGCCGCGATTTCGAAGGGCGTGCGCTCGGCAAGCTTCACGACGACCTCTTCCGTACCCTCCTTGGCAAAGAAGAGTTTCACCACGATGATGCAAAGGAAAATCGCAGCGAGAACAACACCGATTGCAATATACAACTTTCAAGACCTCCCAAAGCTTCCTGGCGAACGTTCAGAGATTTTCTGCGCCCGTCGGCGCATCCTCCGAAAGCGCGGCATGAAGCTTTTCATAAAACTCTGCAGGCAGTTTCGTGATGCGCCCCGTCTCTCGGCTCGTGAAGACGTTCTGCGTATGACCGAGGACGAGCAATGCGTCGTCCGCCACGCGCCGCACCTCGTAGTCGAATGCCATCTTGACCTTTGTCAGCGCCGTCGGGCGCGTGACGACGGCGAGTTCATCGTCGAACCTGCCCGAGGCGACGAACTTCGCGCTGACGTCGGTCAGCGGAAAGACGTAGCCCGCCTCCATCAGATCGCCCAATGTGATGCCGAGCGCGCGCAGGAACTCGACCCTGCCGATCTCGAACCAACGAATGTAGTTCGCATGATGCACGACGCCCATGGCGTCCGTATCGTAGAAATTCACACGATGGTATGCCTTGACCTCCATGACGCTCTCCATCAGCGAAACAGGTGACTGACCGAACGATGCTCCTGTATGCTGATGAGCACGTCGCCGATAGCGTCCGCCATCGAGAGCACGACGATCTTGTCTGACTTCTTGTCGCCCAAAGGAATCGTGTCCGTGACAATCAGCTGCTTGAGCACCGACGCGTTGATGCGCTCGATGGCAGGATCGGTCAGGATCGCATGGGAACAGGCGGCGTAGACTTCTTTTGCACCAAGCTTTGCAAGTGCCTTCGCCCCCTCGCAAAGAGAGCCTGCCGTGTCGACGATGTCGTCGATGAGGATTGCCGTCTTGCCCTCGACGTCGCCGATGAGGTTCATGACCTCCGCCACGCCCGGCTGCGGGCGGCGCTTCTCGATGATGGCGATCGGTGCGTGCAGGCGGTCGGCAAGATTTCGCGTGCGCGTGACGCCGCCGAGATCGGGTGAGACGACGACGGCATTTTCGAGATTGTGCTCCTTCAGATACGCGGCGAGGACGGGAGCCGCTCCGAGATGATCGACGGGAATGTCGAAGAACCCCTGGATCTGACCTGCATGCAGATCGACCGTCACGACGCGCGAGACGCCCGCCGTCTCCATGAGGTTCGCGACGAGTTTCGCCGAGATCGGCTCACGCCCGCGCGTCTTGCGATCCTGACGCGCGTAGGCGTAGTACGGCACGACGGCCGTGATGCTGTGCGCCGACGCCCTCTTGCAGGCGTCCGTCATGATGAGAAGCTCCATGAGATTGTCGTTGACCGGCTGCGAGGTCGGTTGAATGATAAAGATGTCCTTGCCGCGAATGCTCTCGCTGATCATCACCTGCGTCTCGCCGTTGTTGAAATGACCGACGTATGCATCACACAGCGGCACGCCGATGTGCGATGCGATCTTCTTCGCGAGCTCGGGGTTGGCGTTGCCCGTCATGATGCATAGGTTGTCAAGGTTCGTCATTTTCCAGTAGCCTCCATTTCTTCTTTGCGCTTGTCCGCCCAGCCCGTGATATTCTTCTGGTGGGCGCGCGCGATGGCGAGATCGCCTGCGGGGATGTCCTTCGTGATCGTCGACCCTGCGCCGATGTAGGCGCCGTCGCCGACGCTGACGGGTGCGACGAGGTTCGAGTTGCAGCCGACGAAAGCGCCGTCGCCGACCTTCGTGCGGAACTTTTTCCTGCCGTCGTAATTGACCGTGATCGTGCCGCAGCCCATGTTGACGCCCGCACCGATGTCGGAATCGCCGATATACGAGAGATGCGGCAGCTTCGTCCCCTCGCCGACGACGGAGTTCTTGACCTCGACGAAATTGCCGATCTTGACGTGCGCGGCGATTTTCGTCGCGGGGCGAAGATGAACGTACGGGCCGAGCGTCGCACCGTCGGCGATTTCGCATTCATGCGCATAGCAGAAATGCGCCGTGACATGCGCGCCAACCTTCACGTCCTGAAAGCGCGAATTCGGGCCGATCTCGCAGCCCTCGCCGATGACCGTCGCACCCTCAAGCCACGTGCCCGGATAGAGAACGGTGTCGCGGCCGACGATGACATCGACGTCGACGTAGGTCGTATCGGGATCCATGAGTGTCACGCCCTCTGCCATCAGCGCCTCATTCTTGCGGCGGCGCAGGATCTTCTCCGAGGCGGCGAGCTGGGCGCGCGAGTTGACGCCGAGCGTTTCCTCGTAGTCGTCGGCCGTGGCGGCGAAAATCTTCTCGCCCTTCTTTCGGAGGATTTCGAGCACGTCGGGCAGATAGTACTCGCCCTGTGCATTGTCATTTTTGACCTCGTGCAGGGCGGCGAAAAGGTCGGGCGCTTCAAAGCAATAGATGCCCGAATTGACCTCGCGCACATTGCGCTCCTCCTCCGTCGCGTCCTTGTGCTCGACGATCCGTTCCACCGTGCCGTCTGCGGCGCGGATGATGCGGCCATATCCCGTCGCGTCGGGCATGACGGCGGTCAGAACGGTCGCCTTCGCGCCCGATGCCGCGTGTTCTTTCGCGAGCTTCTTGAGGAGCTTCCCCGTCAGGAGCGGCGTGTCGCCGCAGAGCACGAGAACCGTGCCCTTTTCCTCGTGCAGCAGCGGTTCCGCCTGCAGGACGGCATGCCCCGTGCCGAGCTGCTCTTCCTGTGTGACGAAATCCGCCTCGCCCGCAAGCGCCTTTTCCACCGTCTCGCCGCCGAATCCTCCGAGCCAGACCAGCCCGCTGTTGCGCCACACGCTGTAGCCCAGGTGCGGCAGCCACCAGTCCTCGGTCACCGGCATGCGCATTCGCAGCCAGGTCAGCGCCAGCCAGAGAAGGGCGAACAGCGGCCACACCAGCCGGGTCCCGAACCTCTTCCGCAGGACCGCCAACTGGAACAGGTTCGCCATGAGCAGCGCCCAGCCGACGCTCGCCCCGAATGCCGCGCCGAGCGACATGAAGTTGTAGTACCAGTACGTCGTCGGCACCAGCCACGCCAGCGTGAAGGACGCGCCGACCGCGTACGCCCGCCGGGCCGGTACCGTCCGCAGCAGCCAGAACACCGCCGCCATCGCGACCACCGCCGGCAGCTGCAGCGCCCAGTGCTGTGCGAAGGCCGTCGCCGCCAGCACCCCGCCGGACGCGATGGCCGGCGGGCAATCCCTCACCAGGCCGCCCCGATCGTCGTCGTGGCGTCGCTGCGCGCGTGCCGCGGAGTCGGGGAGATGGAATCGCATATCGGTCGTCCTTGTCGTCCGGGGCTGTTCGCGGGGGCGCGTACGGTTCTTCGGCGGCCCACGCGCCGAACCGGACGGTCCTATCCGGAAAAGGCCCGGGTTTCCGGGCGAGGTCTCAAGGCGCAGAATGCCGGAGCGGATGGTAGCACGACGAGTCGGGAGGACGGGACGGCGCCGCCTACGTCCCCGGTCCCGCCCGGCCGCCGCCGTTGGTGCGGATGCGGGAGTCCGCGGGCGCGGGCCGGATGCCGCAGGGCGCTGTTGCCGGTCGTGTGCGCGTCCACGGGAGCGGCCGCGAGCGCCCGAGGGCGCGAAAAGGTGGCTCCCGCATACTTTTAAGGGTCCTCCACGGCGCCGGGCGGTTCGGAATCGGCGTCATTGCGCCGTTTCTGCGACTCGCTGCTCCGGGACGGGGTGTTAAAAGTATGCGGGAGCCACCTTTTCCCGCGGCCGAATTGCGGCAATTGGGGGCGACACCCTGTCGGCAGCGGTGTTGTCGCTTATTGTTTGGGTCGGTGGGGCCGGAATGCGGATGTGTTGGGACGTGTGAGGCTCCTGGGACCGGATCGGGTGGAAGCGTGTCCGAATCTGTTGCGAAGGCGTCCCGGGCCGAGACCGGCCGCGAAGGAAAGCGCGGAATATCAACGATTCTTCTCCGGCTTCCCGGTGAGATCCGGGCCTTTGCAACAGATTCGGACATCGCCGGTCCGAACACCGTCGGGGAGGGGCGCCGACCCTGCCCCAACGCGCCCGGTCAACAGTGATGCGTGGTCTCCGACAAGGGCGTCGCCTACGCCACTGCAGCGTCCCCGAGCCTGCGGACGGCGGCGGTTCAGTAGCCTTGCTCCCCATGAGCCAGTCCAACGGGTCCGAACCCGTCACCGAGCCCCTCACCGTCGCCGACGTCCTCGCCCTTCTCCAGGCGGCCGCCCCGCCCGAGCTCGCCGAGGACTGGGACTCCAACGGCCTCATCTGCGGCGACCCGGCCGAGCCCGTGCGCACCGTCCTGCTCGCCGTCGACCCGCTGACCGCCGTCGTCGACGAGGCCATCGGGCGCGGCGTCGACATGGTCATCACCCACCACCCCCTCTACCTGCGCGGCACCGACCACGTCGCCGCCACCGACCCCAAGGGCCGCTGCGTCCACCGGCTCATCCGCGCCGGCATCGCGCTGGCCAACGCCCACACCAGCCTCGACGCCGCGCACGGGGGAGTGGCCGACGCGCTCGCCGCCCGCGTCGGCCTGCTCGGCGCGAGGCCCCTGAGTCCGAGCCGCCTCGACCCCACCCAGGGCATCGGTCGGATAGGTGATCTCGAGCACCCCACCAGGCTGCGCGACCTCGCAGCCGTCGTCGCCGCCGCCCTGCCCGACTCCGCGCCCGGCCTCCTCGTCGGCGGGGACCCGGACGCCACCGTCGAGACGGTGGCCGTCTCAGGCGGGGCCGGGGACTCGCTGCTGGCGGCCGCGCGCGAGGCCGGCGCCGACGTCTTCCTCACCGCCGACCTGCGCCACCACCCCGCCACGGATCACCTGGAGGGCGGCCGCCCCCACCTCCTGTGCGGCACCCACTGGGCGACCGAGTGGGTGGGCCTGCCCCCGCTGGCGGCCCGGCTCGAGGCCGCCGCCGGCGAGCGGGGACGTAGACTTGAGGCGTACGTCTCCGAGGTCGTCACCGACCCGTGGACCCTGCGTCTGAGCACCGGCTCATGACGCCCGCAGAACTCCAGACCTCGGCCAGCAGCGAAGGACCACAGCCGTGACGAGCGCCCCCCTCAGCCAGCAGCGACTGCTCATCGACCTCCAGAGCCTCGACTCCCGACTCGCCCGTCTGAGACACGAGCGCAAGCACCTGCCCGTCCTGTCCCGCATCAAGGACACCGTCGAGCGCCTCAAGGCCAACCGGCGCGCGGCCGCCCTCGCAGACGGGGCGCTCGCCGAGGCCAGGAAGGGGGCCACGCGCAGCGAGGACGAGGTCGACCAGGTCACGCGGCGCGCCGCCATCCTGCGCGAGCGCCTGTCGTCGGGCACGGCCAACCCCCGGGACCTGACCGCCATCCAGGGGGAGCTCGACCAGCTCGGCCGACGCCGGGCGGTGCTCGAGGACGCCCAGCTCGCCGCCGTCGAGGCCCTTGAGAGCGCTCAGAGGAAGGTGCGCGATCTCGCCGCCGAGGAGGGCGAGATCCGCAGCGCCGGGCGCGAGCTGACGGCCGAGCGCGACGCCGCCTTCGCCCGCATCGACGCCGAGATCGACCAGCTCGATCGCGAGCGCGCCGAGCTGGCCGGGACCATCGACCTGGCGCTGCTCGACGAGTACGACGCGGTCCGGGCCGCCACCGGGGGCCTGGGGGCCGTCGCCCTCCACGGTCGCCGGCTCGAGGGCGCCCCGATCCAGATCAGCCCCATGGAGTACTCGCGGATCGCCGCGGCCCCCGCCGACGAAGTCATCCACGCCGAGGAGAACGACGTCATCATTGTGCGCATGGACATCTGAGGGCGCGGCGCGGCCGGGTGTCCGAGGGGCTCTGAGGGGCGGTACGCGGCGGAGTCGGTGAAGACGGCGGAACCGGCTGCGGCGGGGCGGGTGAGGCGGTAGAGTGCTGGGCGCGGACGAGCCGACCGGGCGGCCGCGGTACCGCGGGGCGACCCGCGGGTCGAGGAACGTCCGGGCTCCACAGAGCAGGGCGGTGGCTAACGGCCACCCGGGGCGACCCGCGGGACAGTGCCACAGAGAACAGACCGCCGGCCCCGGCCGGTGAGGGTGAAACGGTGGGGTAAGAGCCCACCAGCGCCGCGGGCGACCGCGGCGGCTCGGCAAACCCCGCCCGGAGCAAGACCGCGCAGCAGGCGCCCGAGGGCTGCTCGTCCGAGCCTGCGGGTAGGTCGCGCGAGCCCGCCGGCAACGGCGGGCCAAGATGGATGGTCGCCACCGCCGCGCCGGTAACGGCGGGCGGCAACAGAACCCGGCGTACAGGTCGACTCGTCCGCCCCCGCGGGGGCTTCGGCGGTCCGCTGGCGCCCACGGATGGGCAGATCCCGGGATCCCTGCCCGTAGGCGGCCCGCCGAGGGACGCGGCTTCGCGCAGCGCAGACAGACGGCGTCGCCCACCGATCTCAGTGGGCGACGCCGTCTGCTTGCTGCGGCCCCGCTATTGTGTGGCCGGTGGCACGAGCGGTTACTCGGCCTTCACGTACACCTCTTTACTGTTGTAGGAGGAGGTGCTGACGGCGAACACGCCGTCCTTCACGCCGTCCTTGGAGACGAGGAAGGTGAAGTAGCCCGTGATGGTGCCGCCATCGCGGGGCTCGGTCTGCCTGGTGAAGGCGTCGTCCGCGATGGAACTGATCGCCTCGGTGGCGTTGCCGCCTTTCACGTAGTCGATCTTGAGGCCGTAGGGGCTGAACTTGCCCGAGCCGTGGTAGGTGGCCTTGACCTTGAGACGGATGTAGACCTGGTCCGAGGAGGGCTCCTCGAAGACGGAGCGCTCTCCCGTCCTGACCGCCTGCGTGGCGTCCCACTGGACCTCCTCGAAGGAGACATCCACGGTCGCGGTCGAGTCGTCGGAGGACACGCTGTCGAAGGTGATGACGTCCTGCATGGTGGCCGGGTTGTCCATGGTGGTGCCCTTGCCGCCGTTATTGGAAGTGCCGCCGGTCGGGCCGCCGCTCGGCTGGCTGTGCGTCGAGCCGCCCCTGGTGGGGCCGCCCTTCGCGTCGTCGTCCTTGTTGAGGTTGAGGGCGACGACGACGCCGACCGCGACGAGCGCGACGACCACGACGGCGATAATGGTCCAGAACCACCACTGCTTGGTCACCGGCTTGTCCGGCGAGCCGCCCGCGGGGTTGCCGACGCCGCCCGGCTGCCAACTCGCCTGGGGATCCGCGGGCATGCCCGGGCCCTGGTAGGGCTGGTTCTGGTAGGGCGTCGGGGCCTGCGCGTAGTCCATGCTCGCCGCGTAAGGGCTCGCCGAGGAGGCCGAGGAGGTGGACGGGGCGGCGGACATGCCGCTGGGGGCGGACATCATGGGGTTGGGCGAGCTCATCGGCCCGGAGGCGTAGTCCCCGCTGGGCGCCGAGACCGGGGCCCCCGTGGGGTCGGCGACGGGGGCGGAGGATCCCGTGGACACGGCCTGCGTCGGCGCCCAGGTCGGGTCCGAACCGGAGGAGGACTGGGGGGCGGAGGCGTTCGGGCCTCCGGTCGCCGAGTCGTCGACCCACAGCTGCCAGCCCTCGGGCGCCGGGCCCCAGGCCGGGTCCGGCTGCCAGCCAGCCGGGGGCACGAAGCCGTCGGGCGGCGCCGGCCAGTTCGGCGGGGGGTTGAAGCGCAGTGCCATGAAGACCTCCGGAAGGGTGAACAGGATGGGGCGCGACTGACGTCGCTCACGACAGAATCTACACCCCGGTGCGAGGGTGTCACGAGGAATGCTCGAAATCCTACCCGGGGGAGTAGTCTCCACGACACCCCGGATCCGGGCTCGGGGAAGGGTCCCGGGCGGACGCGGACGGGCCCGGGGTCGCTCCCCCCGGCCCGGGCTCGGGGATAGGGTCGGGCCGAGGCGGACTCAGGGAAGAGTCAGGACCTCTGCGCCGTCCTCGGTGACCACCAGCGTGTGCTCGAACTGGGCGGTGCGCGAGCGGTCCCTGGTCACCACGGTCCAGCCGTCGTCCCACTGCTCCCAGTCCTGGTCCCCCAGGGTCAGCATCGGCTCGATGGTGAACACCATGCCCACCTCCATGACGGTGCTGTAGGCGGGGGCGGCGTCGTAGTGCGGGATGATGAGCCCGGAGTGGAAGGCCTCGCCGACGCCGTGACCGGTGTAGTCGCGCACGACCCCGTAGTCGAAGCGCTTGGCGTACTTCTCGATGACGCGGCCGATGACATTGATCTCACGGCCGGGGCGCACGGCCCGGATGCCGCGCTCCATGGCGGTGCGGGTGCGCTCGATGAGGGCGGCGGTCTCGGGGTCGACCCGGCCGACGGGGAAGGTGGCGTTGGTGTCGCCGTGGACGCCGTCGAGGTAGGCGGTCACGTCGAGGTTGATCAGATCGCCCTCGGCCAGCACCGTGGAGTCCGGGATGCCGTGGCAGATGACCTCGTTGACCGAGGTGCAGATCGACTTGGGAAAGCCCATGTACCCCAGGCAGGACGGATAGGCGCCGTGGTCGCACATGTACTCGTGGGCGATCCGGTCGAGCTCGTCGGTGGTGGTGCCGGGGGCGATGGCCTCGGCGGCCTCGGCCAGGGCGCGGGCCGCAACGCGACCCGCACGGCGGATCCTCTCGACCGTCTCCGCATCCTTGACGTCGGAGGCGGTCACTCGCTCGGGGCCGTCATGGAACATGTACTCGGGTCGGGCGATCGAGGCGGGCACGTGCCGATCGGGGCCGAGCCTGCCCTTGGTGAGGGTGCCGCGGGGAGCCCTGTCCGCCAGGGATGAGGTCGAGGTGGTCATGCGCCCAGCATAGAAGCGCTGCGCGATGAGTCGCCTCCGTTCCTCCCCTGTTGCGCCCGTCATATTCCGTCACGCCCTGTCGTACGAGGGCTCCGGGGTACCGGGGCCGCGGGGAGCTCCCGTTGCTCCTGGCGGGGAGGGGTCAGGAGTCGAACCAGTGCTCCTCGGCGGGGAAGGCGCCTTCGCGAACCTCGGCGGCGTAGTCGCGGGCCGCCCGGCGCAGGGCCTCGCCGACCCGTCCGAACCGCTTGGCGAAGCGCGGCCTCCACTCGGTCATCCCGGCCATGTCGGACCACACGAGGACCTGTCCGTCGCAGCGGGCCCCGGCGCCGATGCCGATGGTGGGGACGGCGAGGGCCTCGGTGACGCGTGCGGCCACCGGCTCCGGCACCATCTCCAGCACCATGGCCATGACGCCGGCCTCCTGGATGGCCAGGGCGTCGGCCAGGAGCTCCTCACCCGCCTCGCCGCGACCCTGGACGCGGAAGCCGCCCAGCGCGTTGACGGACTGAGGAGTGAAGCCGAGGTGCCCCATGACGGGGATCCCGGCCTCGGTGAGGGCTCGGATCGCGTTCGCGCGCGGTCGCCCGCCCTCGAGCTTGACGGCGTTGGCTCCCGCCTTGATCAGCCCGACGGCGCTGCTCAGCGCCTGCTCGGGGCCCGCCTCGTAGGTGCCGAAGGGCAGGTCGGCGATGACGAGGGCCCGCCTGGCCGCGCGGCAGACGCTGCGCGTGGCCACCACCATCTCGTCCAGGGAGACGGGCAGGGTCGATCCGTGACCGAGCATGACATTGCCGATGGAGTCGCCGACGAGGATCATGTCCATCCCGGCCTCGTCGAAGATCGCCGCGGTCAGGCCGTCATAGGCCGTGATCATCGTGAGCCTGGTGCCTTCGGCCTTCGCCGCGAGCAGGTGGGGGAGCCGGACCGGCCCGCCGCCGGCGACGTTCTCGGCGGCGGAAGACCCGTAGGGGGACTCGGGAGTAGTCATGGCCCGAAGCCTATGCCGGTTCGCACGGCCACGCCTCGAACGAGTCGGGCCCCGCGGCCACTCTCTCGGGGCGTGTGAGATCCTCCCGGCTCATTCGCCTCTGTAGGCTCTGATCGGAGGGCGGATGGCACCGTCCGGCATCACCGCGCAGGAGGCACCATGGACAAGCAGCAGGAGTACGTTCTTCGGGCGATCGAGGAGCGCGACATCCGCTTCGTCCGCCTGTGGTTCACCGACGTCCTGGGGCAGCTCAAATCCGTTGCCATCGCGCCGGCCGAGGTGGAGGGCGCCTTCGAGGAGGGCATCGGCTTCGACGGCTCGGCGATCGAGGGGCTCACGCGCGTCTACGAGTCGGACATGCTGCTGTCCCCGGATCCGTCGACCTTCCAGATGCTGCCCTGGCGCGACGGCGCCGACGGCGTCGCCCGCATGTTCTGCGACGTCCTGACCCCTGACGGCGAACCCGCCCGCACCGATCCGCGGGCGGTCCTGGAGCGTCAGCTGGCGCGTGTCGCCGACGCCGGATTCACCTGCTACATCCATCCCGAGATCGAGTTCTACCTGGTCAATCGGGACGCGGACGGCCGTATCACCCCCACCGACCACGCCGGGTACTTCGACCATGTCCCGGGAGGGACGGCCCACGAGTTCCGCCGCCGGGTCATCCTCATGCTCGAGCAGATGGGCATCTCCGTGGAGTTCTCCCACCATGAGGGCGGCCCGGGGCAGAACGAGATCGACCTGCGCTTCGCCGATGCCCTGTCCATGGCGGACAACATCATGACCTTCCGCGCCGTCGTCGAGGAGGTGGCTCTCCAGGAGGGGAGTCTGGCGACCTTCATGCCCAAGCCCTTCGTCGGTCGGCCGGGCAGCGGCATGCACACGCACTTCTCCCTGTTCGAGGGCGACCGCAACGCCTTCTACGATCCGTCGGGGGAGTACCAGTTGTCGATGACCGGCAGATCCTTCATCGCCGGGCTCCTGCTCCACGCCTCGGAGATCTGCGCGGTGACCAACCAGCACGTCAACTCCTACAAGCGCATGTGGGGCGGTGATGAGGCTCCCGGCTACGTGTGCTGGGGGCACAACAACCGCTCGGCCCTGGTCCGCGTGCCCATGCACAAGCCGGGGAAGGGCCTGTCCGCGCGCGTGGAGTATCGCGGCATCGACTCCTCGGCCAACCCCTACCTCGCCTACGCCGCCATTCTGGCGGCGGGCCTGAAGGGGATCGAGGAGGGCTACGAGCTGCCCTCGGAGACCGAGGACGACGTCTGGGCGCTGACGGAGGGCGAGCGTCGGGCCATGGGCATCGCCGCCCTGCCGACCTCGCTCAAGCGGGCGGTGACGGCCATGAGCGACTCGGACCTGGTCGCCGACACCCTGGGCGAGGACGCCTTCGAGTACTTCATGCGCAACAAGCGTCGTGAGTATCGGTCGTACGACGCGCAGGTCACCGCCTTCGAGCTCAGCCAGTTCTTCCCGCGCGCCTGATCCGGGGGCGCTGCGATGACCGGGCGACGGGGCGGGTCCGCCTCCGGGCCGTTCGGCCGGAGGCGCACGAGCCTGCGCGCACGGCTGGTGCGCGCGGGCTTCGTCGAGATCGATCGCGCCGGATCCTGTCTGCACGACGAGGCCCTGAGCCGACTGCTCCCGCTCGCGCAGGCGCCCCTGGACGGCGACGGGCTCGACCCGGTCCGGGTCGCGCTCGTCGAGGAGCTCGGCGCGACCGCGGATCCGGACCTCGCGCTGCTCTCGCTGGCGCGCCTGGCGTCGGCCGTCGGCGCTCGAGGCGAGGAGCT
>ERZ773079.1742-NODE-1742-length-12631-cov-6.274094_pt1 | contig 12631 bp, 11 predicted proteins | sample MGYA00511355_ERZ773079 | MGnify/ENA primary metagenome ERZ773079 (study PRJEB29015, sample SAMEA2737979) | human oral metagenome | biome: human oral; feature: human-associated habitat; material: dental | place: China | collected 2117 ... | reverse complement strand
CCCTCCTGCCGCACGTAGAGGACGACGCCCTCGCCCTCCGCCTCGATGCGGCGCATTGCCGTTGCGAGCTGATCGCCGCAGTCACAGCGCATCGAGCCGAGCGCATCCCCCGTCAGACATTCCGAGTGTACGCGCACGAGAACATTTTCCTTGCCGCGCACATCCCCCTTGACGACGGCGAGGTCACAGCGTTTGTTGAGCGTGTTCTCGTAGGCGATCAGTTTGAAATGCCCATACTTGCTCGGGAAGTCCACCTCCGAAATCCGATGGACAAAGTTCTCCGTATGCTTGCGGTACTCGATGAGATCCTTGATGGTGATGATGTTCAGCCCATGCTGTTTCGCAAACGCCTTCAGCTCAGGCGTACGCATCATGTGGCCGTCATCCGCCATGATCTCACAGCAGAGCCCCGCGGGGAACAGTCCCGCCATCCGCGCAAGGTCGGTCGTCGCCTCGGTGTGTCCCGCACGGCGCAGGACGCCGCCCTCGACCGTACGCAGGGGGAAGACGTGCCCCGGGCGGCGGAAGTTCGCGGGCTTTGCCGCAGGATCGAGCAGCATCTTGACCGTGTGGCACCGCTCGTACGCCGAGATGCCCGTCGTCGTATCGTACGCATCGACACTGACGGTGAAGGCAGTCTCGTGGTTGTCCGTGTTGTTCTCCACCATCTGACCGATCTCAAGCTCGTCGAGACGGCTGCCGATGATCGGCGTACAGATCAGTCCGCGTGCATGCGTCGCCATGAAGTTCATGTGCTCCGGCGTCATCTTCTCTGCCGCGACGATGAGGTCACCCTCGTTCTCCCTGTCCTCATCGTCCACGACGACGAGCATCTTTCCATTTTTGATATCCTCAATTGCCTGTTCAATCGTTGCAAAATCTGACATGCTATTTCTCCTAAAGTATTGTGAATATGACATCTCTGTGCTGCGAGTCCCACGCGAACACCTCGTTACGCAAGCGGTCGCATGCTTATCTGTCTAAATACCGGCGCACTTCTTAAACGCGCTGCGCTTGAACGAAAGAAGCACGCCGGGGACAGAACGCATGCTTTCCCCGCTTGCTTCACTAGGGTTCGCTTAGGGACATCGCACCCCACATCTACCACACTAAAACCCATGCTGCATCAGATATTCCCGCGTCAGCCCCGTCTTCCCCGCAGCAGAACTTTCACCCCCGAGCAGCTTCAGCGCATATTTTCCGAGGATGTCCGTCTCGATGTTGAGCAGACTGCCGATGCGCTTCGCGCCGAGATTCGTCACCGTGCGCGTGTGCGGGATGAGGCTGACGGTAAAGTCCGCCGCGCCGACTGCCGCCACGGTGAGGCTGATGCCGTCGAGGGCAACCGAGCCCTTCTCGACAATCCCGCGCAGAATGTCTGCATCGGCGGCGACCGTCATGAGAATTGCATTTTCCTCCTCGCGCATGGCTCGTATCTTCCCCACGCCGTCGATGTGCCCGCTGACGAAATGTCCGCCCATGCGCGTCGTCGGCAGCAGTGCCCGCTCCAGATTGAGCGGTGCGCCGCGTGTCAGCTCCGCGAGCGAGGTGCGCCGCACCGTCTCGGGCATCACGTCGGCAGAAAAGCCCTGTGCATCGAATGAGGTGACCGTGAGGCAGATGCCGTTCACGGCGATGCTGTCGCCAATGTGCGCATCCGACTGGACGAGATGTGCACCGATCGAGAGCACGCCGCCCGAGAGGCGGGCAAATGTACCGACCTCCTCGATGATTCCTGTAAACATATCCTCACCTCACTCCGCCGGTGTGTGCAGGCTGCCCGTCACGAGGAGATCCGCGCCGACCTGTTCAACGTGCATATCATAGAGGTGCAGTGCCTCCTGCGGCGCGTCAAAGCCCACACCGCCGACGGGTGTCGGTGCCTCCCCGCCGCCCATCAGCATAGGGGCGATAAAGGCGCAGATCCGATCCACATAGCCGCCCGCAAGAAATGACCAATTCACCGCAGCACCGCCCTCAACGAGGAGGGACGTGCAGTCACGCGTGCCGAGCCAGTCGAGTACGCGCGGGAGCTCCACGCGCTCCGCCCCGAGTGTCACCACCTCTGCGCCGCATGCGCGGAGGCGATCCACGCGTCGCTGATCGGCACGCTCACTCACGGCGATCACCGTCGGAGCCGCTCCGTCCGTCACCAGTCTCGCATCATGCGGCGTGCGCGCCGCCGAATCCAGTACGACGCGCAGCGGATTCTTCCCTGCACGATGCGGCAGTCGCGTTGTCAGGCTCGGGTCATCCGCGAGCACAGTGCCGATGCCGACGAGAATCGCGTCGCTCGCATCGCGCATCTCATGCACGCGCAGACGTGCCTCCTCGCCCGTAATCCAGCGCGACGCCCCCGTATGACTTGCGATCTTCCCGTCGAGCGTCATCGCCGTCTTGAGCGTGACGAGGGGGCGCTTCGTTGTCACCCACGTGAGAAACGCAGCGTTCTGCCGCCGCGCTTCCGCCGCGCAGACGCCCGTCACGACCTCGATGCCCGCCGCCTCAAGCATCGCGATTCCGCGCCCTGCGACAAGCGGATTCGGGTCACGGAGCGCCACCACGACGCGCGTGATCCCTGCGGCGATCACCGCCTTGGCACAGGGGCCCGTCCGCCCCTGATGCGCACACGGCTCGAGCGTCACATAGAGCGTCGCACCGCGTGCCAACTCCCCCGCCATGCGGAGCGCGTGAATCTCCGCGTGCGGCTCGCCCGCCGCACGGTGCCAGCCGCTCGCAGCGACGATCCCGTCGCGTACGATGAGCGCCCCCACGAGCGGATTCGGCGACGTGCGCCCGCGCGCAAACTCCGCCAGATGCAGAGCCTCGCGCATATAGGATTCGTCCGTTTCGTTCATAACCGTCCATTCATAAAAAAACAAAAAAGCCGCCGGAAGAATCTCCTCCGGCGGCACATAAATCGTCCCAAGAAGTCACAGATATTGCATATCCATGTTCCTATCACAGACGCGCCTTTTCTCATCCAGACTGCGAAAGCATCTGCCTTCTTCACTGTCGGCTCCGGAATTACACCGAATCATGCCGCTCTCACAAGCAGCTTGCGGGCTGTACCGCCGGTGGGGATTCTCACCCCGCCTCAAAGAGCATCATTCGTATGCTATTGTATCATTCTGTATTTGGACTGTCAATTGTAAATCTTGCACGTGCCGCGTGTCTCCTCAGCGCGGCGCACGACCTCATCGAGATCCGCCCCGCAGACCGCGGCAATCGCGGCGACCACACTGCCCTCAACGATGGGGCAGTCCGCCATGCGCACGCGGCTGCTGCGCATCTCCTCGATGATCGTCTCCGCCGTCAGCACAGAACTGCCCGCATCCGCGAGCACAACGACGCCGTCAGCGCTGCAGACGCTGTCGATCGCTGCCGTAATGCGCGCATAACTCGTCCCAAAGCCGCCGTCCTCCATGCCGCCCGCCGTTGCGATATGCGCATCCTTTGCCATCATGCGGCACGTCTCCGCGATGCCATGCGCGAGCACGGCACTGTGCGTTACAATCACAAGTCCGACCATATCAGCCTCTCCGCCGTGTCCATGCCCCGACGCCGCACACCGCTCCCGCGAGTATCGCCGGCAGGAGATATGCCGCCTGCGGCAGTGCCGCCAGAATCATCACACCAACCGTACGGTCGTGCACAATCATCGAGCCGCCTGTCCAGCCCAGAATCGCCGCACCGAGCACAACGAGCACGGGATACTTTTCCATCAGCTTTCCGATGAGCTGACTGCCGCTGACGACAATTGGAACACTGATGAGCAGCCCAAGTACCACGAGCAGGAAGTCGCCGTGAGACGCGCCCGCAATGGCAATCACGTTGTCGATCCCCATCGCCGCATCGGCGATGATGATCGTCTTGACTGCCCCTGCGAACGTCTCCGCCGCCTCGATATGCTCCTCGCCGTGGGCAGGGCGCAGGAGCTTCACGGCAATCGGCAGCAGCACCAGCCCGCCGAGTGCCTGTAGGTACGGCACAGAAAGCAGCTGCACCGCAAAGAACGTCATGATGAGACGTACGACAATCGCGCCCGCCGTCCCGACATAGATGGCGCGCTTTCGAAGATGCGCAGGAAGGCGGTTGGACGCCATCGCAATCACGACGGCATTGTCCCCTGCGAGCACGAGATCAAGTACAATGATCGAGAAGAGTGCCACAAAGAACTGCGACGAGAAGAGTTCGACTTCCACAGCTTCTCCTTTACTTCGCCATCATCTTGGCAAGCTTCTGTGCAAAGGCGACGGGATTCTCCGGCAGAATGCCCTCGATGAGCAGCGCCTGCGTGTAGAGCAGATCACAGTAGTCTTTGAACTCCTCGCTGTCCTTGCCTGCCGCGTGCACCTGCTGCAGTTTTGCAAAAAGCTCATGATGCGGATTGATCTCAAGAATGCGCCGCGCCTTGAACATCGGATTATTCATCTCGGCAAAGGTCTGCTCCATTGAGAGCGACGGGCCTGCCTCATCCGCGACAAGACAGACGGCACTCGACCGCAGACGCTGTGATATCTTCACCTCAGCGACCTTGTCACCGATGGCTTCTTTTACGTCCTTGATGAGATCGTCGTTCGCCTTGGCGATGTCTTCCGTTTCCTTCTTCGCCGCCTCGCTCTCCGCATCACCAAGATCGAGGTCGCCGCGGCTGATCGAGTGGAAGTTCTTTCCGTCATACTCGCGCACAGTCTCAATGGCGAACTCATCCACCGGGTCGAGCAGAAAGAGCACCTCGAAGCCGCGCTCACGCAGCTGTTCCATCTGCGGCAGCTGCTCAATCGTCGTCTGATCCTTTGCCGTTGCGTAGTAGATGCTCTTCTGGCCCTCGGGCATCCGCTCAGCGTATTCCTTCAGCGAAACAAGCTTCCCCTCCTTCGAACTGTGGAAGAGCAGGAGATCCTTCAGCTTGTCCACCGTATCGCGGCCGGAGTACATGCTGTTGTAGATGCCGATCTTCAGTGCGCGGCCGTACTGCTCCCAGAACTTTTCGTAGTCCTCGCGGTTCTTGTCGAGCTTTTTGCCCAGTGCCTTGAGAATGTTCTTCTCCAGTGCGCGTCCGATGGTCTTCAGCTCACGGCTCTGCTGCAGCAGCTCACGCGAGATGTTCAGTGAGAGATCGGGCGAGTCAACGAGGCCCTTGACAAAGCGCAGGTAGTCCGGCAGCAGATCCTTGCATTTGTCCATGATGAAAACATGGCGCGAGTAGAGCTGAATGCCGGGCTCATAGTCCGCCTGATAGAGATTGAACGGAGCTCGCGCCGGGATCTCGAGGAGCGCCGTATACTCCACCGTTCCCTCCGCCTTTGTGTGGAACACCTCCATCGGCGCTTCCCACTCGTGGAACTGGTCGCGGAAGAAATCGTTGTACTCCTCCGCCTTGATCTCGGACTTCGCGCGCGTCCAGAGCGGCTGCATTGAGTTCAGCGTGCGCAGCTCCGTCTTCTTGATCTTCTCCGCACCCTCGATGATCTTTCCCTCATCATCGCGCGGCATCTCCTCCGTCGTCACGTTCATGCGGATCGGATAGCGCACGTAGTCGGAGTACTTCTTTACAAGGCTCTCGAGCACAAACGTATCCGTGTAGTCCGTCTCGCCCTCCGTGAACTCCTTCGCGAGGTGGATCGTCACCGTCGTGCCGCGCGACTCCTTCTCTGCATCCTCAATCGTATAGCTGCCGTCGCCCGCCGACTCCCAGCGCGTTGCCTGCGTCTCACCGGCACGGCGCGTCACGATCGTCACGCGCTCTGCAACCATGAACGCAGAGTAGAAGCCCACGCCGAACTGTCCGATCAGATCCTTGTCCGGTGCGCCGCCGCTCTCCTCCTTCGCCTTTGCCAGCTGCTCCATGAATGCCTTCGTGCCCGACTTTGCAATCGTTCCGATGTTCTCCACGACCTCTGCACGCGACATGCCGATGCCGTTATCGGAGATCGTCAGCGTCTTGCTGTCCTTATCCGGGACGAGGAAAATCTCATAGTTTTCGTTGCCCTCAAGGATGTCGCGGTTCGTCAGACTCTCAAAGTGGAGCTTGTCGATCGCATCCGACGCATTTGAAATCAACTCGCGCAGAAAAATCTCGCGGTTTGTATAGATCGAGTGGATCATCAGCTCGAGAAGCTGTTTTGTCTCTGCCTGAAACTCAAATGTCTCTTTTGCCATATATCGTTCCCCCTGTTTCTACGCACCACTAGATAAAGGTGATGCAAAACTACGCCTATCGTACACGAAAAATGACAAAAAGTCAAATTCTTTCTCATCATGCGCGCTTCGAGTCTCGAATTTTCCTGTTTGCAATCCACGGCTTTTTTCGGTATACTCTAAAGTGATTTTTATAGGCAGTTCTTTATTGAAAAGGAGATGTACCATGGATCAGGAGCAGAACACACAGCAGCCGCAGCAAGAACAAAACACGCCGCAGAGGCCGCAGACGATCATTGTAAAGTCGACGAAAAATGTCGGCCTTGCCGCTGGTCTCGGATTCTTCTTCGGTCCGCTTGGCATGTGCTACGCGACACTTAAGGGTGCACTCATCATGTTTCTCGTCAACATTGTCATCGGAATCTTCACACTTGGATTTGGTGTGTTCCTTACATGGCCGATCTGCGCGATCTGGGCATACGTGGCGGCAAAGAAATATAATGAGCAGCTATACGCCGAACTCGGTTAATGCTGATTTCATTGAACCTCTGCGAGATTATGCTATAATGAACACAGTTTTAGGCGTTTTGCTCTAAAGAACGGAGGATTTTCATGAAGCAGATTTCGTTCACTTCGCTCGCGCGCACCTCTGTGCTCGCACTCGCACTTGCCCTGCCAATGGGAGCGGCATCCGCTGCCGAGACCACGGCACCCACGCCCGCGACGATCACGATCGGGGGAACGGGCACCGCCTACGTTGCCCCCGATACGGCGGAGATCACTGTCGGCGTTGTCACGGAGGAGGCGGATGCCGCACGCACGCACGCAGAGAACGCCGCACAGACGGCACGTGTCCACAATGCCGTCCGCGCACTCGGTGTCGCCGACCGCGACATTCAGACCGTGCACTATGACTTTTCACAGCGTTACGATATGCGCGACGGCAGCCGCAGCGAAGTCATCGGCTATACGGCACAGAACTCCGTCGTCATCACCGTGCGGGATCTCAACAATGTCGGCAAAATCATCGACGCAGCACTTGCAAATGGGGCGAACCGCATCGACTCGCTGAACTTCACGGCGAGCGATACGAGCGCCGCCAAAAATGAGGCTCTCACAGATGCGGTGCGCGGCGCAAAAGAGAAGGCACAGGCGGTCGCCAGTGCACTTGGCGTCCGCCTCGTCCGCATCGCAAATGTCTACGCCGACACACAGGCAGACATGCCGCGCAACGAAAACTATATGCCGATGATGATGGCGAAGGGCGCATCGGCCGCAGCGACGCCGATCGCACCAGGCGAACTCTCGGTCGCTGCTACGGTCAACGTGACCTATGTCGTCGAGTAAGCGCCCGCGCGTATCTGCTGTCGAGGCAATTCGCGGCATCTCTATGATGGGCGTGATCGGCATCCATATCGGCGCGGAGTATCTCGCCAACCCATCGCCAAACATTCATCTGGTAGCGCTTTTCGACATCGGCACGCGCTTTAGCGTGCCGATTTTTTTCTTTATCTCAGCGTTCGGTCTGTTCTATGGAAAATCCCCATCCGCTCCGTTTTCCTATCGGGATTTCCTCACGCGCCGTACCCATGCTGTCGTCATCCCCTACCTCATCTGGTCGCTCTTTTATCTTCTTCATGACGCATGGCACTACGGTGTCGGCTTTCCGCCTCTTCTGTCCATTCCGGGGATTCTCTTTTTCGGCAACGCAAAGTATCAGCTCTACTTCATGGTCATTCTGATCTGGTTCTACCTCTTGATGCCGCTCTGGCGCATCCTCCTGCGCCGCATGACGCTTCCGCTGCTCATGGGCATCCTCGCTCTCCAGATTGCCTTTGACTACTGGTCAAGCTTCGATACGGCGTTCAACCTCTACGTCTACGGACTGCCCGAGGGATCGCTTCTGCGTGCATTGCTCTTTTATCGGCTGAACTATTGGGTCGTGCATTACGTCTTTATCTTCCTCCTCGGCGGCTATATTGCCCTCCACTGGGAGACATTCCGCGCGTGGATGCTGCACCGAGCGGGTCAGCTCTATGCGTTCGGTATTCTGAGCCTCATCGCCCTCCTCGCATGGTACTACAAACTGCTCCTCGTGGACGGCTATACCCCGCTTGAGGGAATCTATACCGCACATCAGCTTTCACCGCTCGGCATCTTCTACACCATCGGCGCATCGCTCGCACTCTTTGCGTTCTTCACACGGCTGGGGACAGAGACTATGCCGGGGCGTGCGTTTCAGATCCTCGGAAAGCACTCCTACTTCATCTATCTCGCCCACCCGATGGCGATCACCTATCTGCTCGCCGTCCTCCATCGGACAGGACACGTACTGACCGCCCCGCTCGCCCTCGCCATGTATGCGGCAGCGCTTCTGCTGTCGCTGTGCGGCGCGGTCATCATGCGGCGCATCGGGGAGCGTATCCCGCTGGTGAATGAACTGACCATCGGAATGAAGCAGAAAAAGCAATAGGTGTTCTCACATGACAAGATCTCCATTGAAGCTGGAATACCTTCAATGGAGGTCTTTTGTACTATTATGCCCTGCGGCAAGAAAGGATCACGTCACAGATGTGATCCACGTTACCTGCCTCCAGTGCTGCATAGAGCGGCAGGGTGAGCACGCGATTGGCAATATGCCGCGCAACAGGCGTTGCATTGACATCATACTTTCCATGGAAGCAGTCGAACGTATTCGTCAACGGATAGAAATACTTTCTGCTGTAAACATCTGCCCGCTGCAACGCATCAAACACCTCGTTGCGCGTGCTGCCGAACTCCGCTTCATGAAATACGACAGGGAAATAGGCATAGTTCGGTGCAACATCCGGCTGGACCGGATTCAGCTGTATACCGCTTATCCCCTCCAGCCGCTCGCGGTAACGCAAAACGACACGCCGCCGCTTCTCGATCTCTTCCGACAAATGACGCAGATTGCAAAGCCCCATTGCAGCGGCAAACTCATTCATCTTAGCATTTGCGCCGACCGCTTCAACATGCTCCGCATCATGGATCCCAAAGTTCTTGAGATCGTAAAGCCTTGCCCCCAATTCTTTGTCATGATAGACAACCGCACCGCCCTCGATGGTATGAAATACCTTTGTCGCGTGAAAACTCAGGCAGGAAGCGTCTCCGTAGTCTACAACGGCATGCCCTTGATACGTTTCGCCAAAGGTATGTGCTGCATCATAGATGACCTTCAGTCCGTATTTTTGTGCAATGTGCCCGATCTCCTCCACTGCGCAGACATTACCATAGACGTGTACGGGCAGGATCGCAGATGTTCGATCTGTAATAAGTTTCTCGATCTTTGCAGCATCCATCGTATAATCCTTGGGATCGATATCGCAGAACACGGGATTGAGCCCATTGCGTACGATCGCATGCGTTGTAGAGGCAAACGTAAACGGCGTCGTAATGACTTCCCCTGTAAGATTCATCGCCTGCAGCGTCAGTTCAAGTGCCATGTGCCCATTGACAAGGAGCTCGACATACTCCGTCTTCATATACGCCCGAAGTGCATCCTGCAGTGCCTGATGCTTTTCCCCCATGTTGGTCAACCAACACGACTGCCAAATATCCCGTATCTCACCGATATATTCTTCCATCGGCGGCATCGAGGATCGTGTTACCATGATGCTCAATATGGCGCTTCCTTTCCGTGTCCGGCTTTTCACCTCGTTTAGACGAAAGCTCTATGTGACATCCATCATTTGCTTTGTGGATTCTTGACGACAATGTAAACTGTCGCCGTTTCCGTTAATGCGTTCTCATACATCGCAAGCGTCCCAAAATATTTCTTTTGGAATTGGAGTACTTGAAATCCTGCATCCTCCAACCGTGCAATATAACCTGTCCGGCTATATTTCCGAATATGATCATCCTGCCCAAAACGCCGCCATCGCTCACCAACATCCGTACAGTCCGGATCCTCATCAATCTTCAGCTGGTTGAGATCAATAGGAACGACAAGAATTCCACAACCTGTACTTTTCAGAACACGATAAAGCTCACGCATGGCTTTTCGATCGTCACGCACATGTTCCAAAACGTGTGAGCAGATAAAAAAATCGACACTCTCATCGGCAAGACAGTGCATATCCATAAGATCCATATGATAGTCCACTTGTTTCATATAGAGATCTGCTGTCTTGTAATCAGCCTTTGGGAAGTGCTCACGAATAAAATGCGCAAGTGCAGGCGCAGGTGCAACATCCAGAATCATCCCGGAGAAATCTGCTGTCAGCTCACGTTCCATCCAAACGGCGTAGGCACGGTCACGGTCAGCAGAATAGCACCACGGACAGGAATACGCCGCTTCGTTGACCATTTCTGCCCGCCACGGCTCTCCACCATACTTGTTCGACTGCTCAAAATAATAGGATGACAAAGGCAAATATGCTGAAACATAGTTTCCGCAACAGGCACACCTACGGTATCTCTGCATAACGCCTTCAGGGATATGCCTGCTATACCGCCCTTCCCTATGTCCTATGATTTCATAGTGCAGCAAGGGGTTTATCTGCCCCCACCGGACGTCCGGATTCTCCAGAAAATAATCCTCCGTCGAAAAGTATCGGGACGGATTCCACCCCTTCGCCCACCCTTCCGTCAGATAGTGTGCCGCCGCATTTGTCTCTGCATCAATCCGATAGGTCTTTCGATACCATGCCTCGTCAAAGAGGAGAGAACTCTCGACAATACGCATGGCTGCTTCAAATGGAATCTCCATTGCTTTCCCTTCTCTCTGTTATCAATCGTCCATCGGCTGCAGTACGACCGTTGTATCGATATTAAAATCGATATTGCAATTATCATTCAATGCCTTGGACATCGCATCAAAAACAGTTCGAAGATCCTGGACTTCCTTTTTTTCTCTCACCTCCGGAATCTCCCATACCCATTCAAGAATAGGTGATACGCTACTAAGCCACCCCTCAATCGCCTGCCGACGTGTGTTTTCATCGTGCAGGAATACATTCTGTTCGATCGCCGCACGGAGGCAAAGCGCCCAACAGATAGTTCCTCGAATGTTTGTGGTAAACCTTGACTGGTCGTTATTCTCGTGCCTGCGGAATCGACTGAGCGGTTCCGTCAAATACATCATATTCCCTCGCGCAAGGAGATGGAGCCATGTGGGAAAATCTGATATGAGGTACTTTCCCTCCCCGCCCGTAAACCCAAGGCGGTATCCATCCAGCATAAGGGCTTTCTTTGCAAGAACTGTCGATGGCTCACCGACAAAATTCATCACTCGAAGGAGAATCTCTCTTCCAATGGACGCGCCACTGAACTTTGTTCGTTTCGAACAAATCGGCTCTGTCCTGGGAAGATCCGGCATCCTGTCTCCATTGGCATCAACACACTCCCGATACGATGTGACAAGACTAAGATCCGGATGTACAAAGAAGCAGTCCATCATGACAGAAATTTTATCCGGCATGAAATAGTCGTCATCCATCAGCCAGTTGACATATGCAGCATTTAAGTTATTGTACCGCATAGCACATGTCCAGTTCTCGGCTTCCCCATATGATGGATGGTGCTCATAGTGGATGCGTGGATCACCCGAAAAATCCCGCCGCATCATCTCTGCCGTCTCTGCATTATGCGAGTTGTCCGTGATAAAAATATCCAGATTACGGTAGGTCTGTGCAAGCACACTTTCCAACGCAATACGGAAGTAATGCGGACGCTGATATGTAGGGATAATGACCGACACAAGCGGATAAATATCCTTCGAATAAGTGTCGAGGAATGCATTGCGGCTCGCTTCATTGCAGCAGATCTCTCTCGGCTCTGCGATCAGCCATGCCTCTTCCTGCCACGGCACTACAGTTCGATATCCATGACGACGGAACTCAATGCACTGCGCCTCCACCCAAAAACTATCCTCGTGGAAAAGATCGCTGCGCCATGGGATGTCATATTGCGTGGCAATCAGATAGCCGCTCACTGCCATGACATCCTCCATTTCTCCTTCGATAGGTTCGCCATGAAAAGAGGTGTCATCGGTATAGAGAACCTTTCCCTTAATGAAAGGAGACCTGGCAAGCTCTCCCGTCGTCGAAAGCTGTGGGGTGCCGACTAAACCAATGATACCAACCGAAGAATCTGTCTCGAACAAGCGGAGCATTTCCTCAAAGAAATTCAGCCGAATCAGGATGCTCCCCGGCGCAAGGTAGATCTTGTATTTCGCATCACTTGCTTCCATGGCACGCTGATAGGTATCCGCCACATTCCCGTCAGTGCGCACCTCGATCAATTCCGCTTCATAGCCATTTGGTATATCGAGTGCATCAATATACGGGCGTATGGCAGAGACGCCACTCGGATCGCACTGCGCGATGACCGCAATTTTCCTGTCATTCATAGCCGGATTCCCCTCTATCATGTCGCGTCAAAAAATCATCCCTCATATTACCTGTACCACACGACTCATTGTCCGAATGAGATCAATGCCGTCCCAGACGAGTGCGAAGTCCAT
>ERZ773079.1741-NODE-1741-length-12635-cov-11.343959_pt1 | contig 12635 bp, 9 predicted proteins | sample MGYA00511355_ERZ773079 | MGnify/ENA primary metagenome ERZ773079 (study PRJEB29015, sample SAMEA2737979) | human oral metagenome | biome: human oral; feature: human-associated habitat; material: dental | place: China | collected 2117 ... | reverse complement strand
GATGATCGATCTCAATGCAGCCGACCGCTGGGTGGTGCACCATGTGGCCAGCGAATACAACGATGTCGAGACACACTCTGAAGGTGAGGGCCGGGCGCGCCACTTAGTGATGAGTAAAAAAGACGACTAAGAGTTGTATCGAAAGATTCTCTACAAATCCTAGCGGCTCTCTTAAGACAAAAGGGTTTCTATCTAAATACTATCCGGCGATAAAGCACAAAATTCCATACGAGAGAAGTTGCCGTCGCGATTATCTTACCAACGAGGAGGGCAATATCGTGAGGTAGGCCGCGTTGCAGAAGCGGCATAGCGACAGCGAGGACACCGCTCTGGATAATCCATAATCCACTTAAAGTGACAAGGCTAAAACGCCAAAATTGCTGCACAGCCTGTTGATGGGTTGATCGAAACGTGTAGCGACGATTGGCAAAAAAACTGACACAAAAAGCACTTGTGGTTGAAATAATATTAGCGACCAGATGAGGCAAAGCAGCCCAACTCGTCAGTATATACAAGAGGCCAAAATCAATCAGCGTATTAATACAGCCAACTAATATAAAACGCCATTTAAGATTGCTTTTTGGCTGTCGTGGCAGTGTGGTGCTCCTCTATGAGATATAGTGGTCGTCGTTTTGTCTCTAAGAAGATCCGGCCAACATATTCACCAATTACTCCGAGAGACAGCAGCTGCACGCCGCCCAAAAACAGGATAGTAGCCATCAATGATGAGTAGCCAGCACCGGTCGGCACACCGAATAACGGCCGTACCAGCAGATAGACGATCCACAAAAAAGCTACAAGCGAAATAACGGAACCAAGGATAGCCGCAATCCGTAATGGTGCGGTCGTAAAGCTGGTGATACCATCGATCGCGAGATTAATGAGCTGTCGATAATTCCACTTGGTAGAGCCGGCTAGTCGTGAATCACGATGGTAGTAGATTTCCTTCTTTTTGTAGCCGATCCAGCTAAATAGAGCCTTGGTGTTGCGCTGGCTTTCACGAAATTGTTGTAATGCCTCGATACAGCGCCGGTCTAGCAGGCGAAAGTCACCAGTGTCGACTTGGATCGGTATGGAGGTAGTGGTCTGAAGAAGTTTGTAGTACCACCGGCTTGTTTTCTTTTTGAGCCACGTTTCGCCTCGGCGACTTTGCCGGCGAGCGTATACGTCATCAAACCCTTGCTCCCAATAATGAATCATCTGAGGAATCAACTCGGGTGGGTCTTGGAGATCAGCGTCAATAATCACTAACGCATCGCTATGAACATGGTCGATACCAGCGGTCATGGAGATTTCTTTGCCGAAATTACGCGATAGCGCCAGGTAGCTAATGCGTGGGTCTCGTGCGGCCTGTTCTCTCAGTAGTTGGCGTGTCGCATCGCGGCTGCCGTCATCGACAAACAAGAATTCAAACTGGTATTTATCGGTTTTTTGTGTCAGCTGATTGAGTCGCTGAAAGAGCTCGGGGAGTACCGCTTGCTCGTTGTAGGTAGGGATAAGGATAGTGATACGTTTTTTCATGCTCATGCTTTAGACCGGCGACTTTTAAAAGGATGAATGAGCCGCTGTAAACCAGACTCAACCGGCGGGAGTCCATCGTAAATTAGCGAGCGGATATATTTGACAGTGACAATACGGGCTCGTCGATTTTTGTGCCGGTAGGCGATGCAGTATGGGAGGAGCCGCAAACTTGCTCCGATACCCTTGGTCGCCGCCCAGCCATTACCACGACGAATTGCGTTGAAGTAAAACAACCAATATGCCAACCAAAAACGTGGTAGAACACTCCACAATAAACCTGTCGGTAGGTTTTTATACGCGAGCAGCGGTAGGTTTTTGAAGGTATTATAGACAGTCAAACCAGGTACTTTCTGTGAACTGGCACCTTGCTTATGGTAGGCAATTGCTCGGGGAGTGTAGCGAACGCGAAAGCCAGCAAGCTGCGCCCGAAAACTGATATCGACATCTTCGTAATACATGAAAAAATCCTCGTCGAACATATCGATATCATCAAAAATTGCCGCGCGATAAATCGCTCCGCCGCCAGTCGCGCCAAAAACCTCGCCAGGCTTACTCGGCGCATTTTTAACAGGTTCGTCGCGGTTTCGTGGACCGGGTAGTCCCCAGGTGGTATAGAAATCGCCAGTTGTATCAAGCGTTTTGCCGTCGCGCCGTTGTAAAATACCAGTTGCAATACCGTATTTTGGCTGGCTTGACAGTTCGTCGACGAGTACTTGGCACCATTTTTTGTCAGCAATAGCATCAGGATTGAGCACGCCAATATATTCAAAATTATGTTCTTTTGCGTAAACCAGGCCTGTATTAATACCGCCAGCAAAACCAAAATTGTCGGGGTTTTTAATTAAAGTAATGTCTTCTCTTTTATGTATTGAAATATATTTCTCAAATACGGAAACAGAATTGTCGCTACTATTATTATCCACGATGATAATAGTAGGCTTTAAAGTCTGCTCAGTTAGCGATTCAATACACTCTATGGCGTCGTCAGACCCATTCCAATTTAGAACAATAACTGCAAGTCTATTCATAATACTCCTCTCGTATTGTATAATAAGTGATATAGATTATGAAATGGTTGGAAGTTTTCGGCAGAAAAAATAGAATTCTCCTAAGGGAATTAGTTGTTACAGATTTTAAATTGCGATATCAAGGCTCTGCTCTTGGATATGTGTGGAGTATTCTTAAGCCGCTCTTTCTATTTTCTATATTGTATGTAGTATTCGATAAGTTTCTTGGCGTTGGAAGAAATATTCAGCATTTCCCCGTCTATTTGTTATTGGGTATAATATTGTGGAACTTTTTTGTAGAGGCGACAAATCAGGGATTAAACTCTATAGTTGGTCGAGGTGACTTGCTTAGAAAAATTAATTTCCCAAAATATATAGTTGTTATATCTGGTACAGTTTCCTCACTAATAAATCTGTTATTCAATATGGCGGTAGTGCTATTATTTATAATAGTAAATGGAGTCCAGCTATCGTGGATGTCTTTATTGATAATACCATTGATAGTTGAGTTGTATATATTTGCTTTAGGGATAGCTTTCTTTTTGTCGGCCCTCAACGTTAAGTCTCGAGATACTGGCTATTTGTGGGAGGTATTTACTCAGGCCGCATTCTATGCGACGCCAGTTATATATCCATTACAAATGGTTTTACAAAAGAGTAGTATCGCTGTTGATGTATTATTCCTTAACCCAGTTGCACAAATTATACAGGATAGTAGATATGTTCTTATTACTAAAGATTCGATGATTATGTGGAATAGACTAAGTCCATTAATGCTATCGATACCGTTTATAGTGATAATAATAGTCGTTGTAGTTGCAATATGGTATTTCAAAAGGCACTCAAAGACATTTGCGGAGGAGATTTAGTTATATGGGAAATGTAGCCGTATCTGTTAATTCACTTACAAAAACTTTTAAAATACCAACAGAATCTAGCAATGGTATAAAGCAAAAGACAATAAATTACTTTAAAGGTAAAAAAGGTTATAGAGAATTTACACCTCTAAGGGATATATCGTTTGAAATTAAAAAAGGTGAATTTTTCGGTATAGTCGGCAAAAACGGATCAGGTAAGAGTACCTTGTTGAAGTCTATAGCTCAAATTTATACACCAACAAAAGGTTCAGTACAGGTAAATGGATCTCTAGTTCCGTTTATAGAGTTAGGCGTCGGATTTAACCCAGAGCTAACTGGTCGTGAAAATGTTTTCTTGAATGGTGCTTTACTTGGATTTAGTCATAAGGAAATGGAACGTATGTATGATGATATTGTTGAATTCTCCGAGTTAGCGGATTTTATGGAGGAAAAACTTAAAAATTATTCATCGGGAATGCAGGTTAGGTTGGCATTTTCAGTAGCAATTAAAGCCCGTGGTGATATTCTAATGCTTGATGAGGTTCTAGCTGTTGGTGATGCGGCTTTTCAGCAGAAATGCTTTGATTATTTTGAAAAGGTTAAACGTAGCGACCAGACTGTAGTTTTTGTTACTCATGACATGAATGCTGTGCGTAGGTTTTGCTCAAGAGCCATGTATATTGAGGATGGTCATATAAAGTATATTGGGTCACCTCAAGAAATAGCAGATTTATATACAGAAATTAATATGGAAGCCGTTACTAATGCCGAAGAAGAATCTCTTGACGATTCAGTGCATATGACAGTTAGGGTGCCAGATAAAAAAACATTTACACAGAAAGACTCAGTTAATATCGGAATTATTGTTGATGGTATTACTGATGACCTTTTTGCAAACATTTCTTTTGTATACGGTGGTTTTGTGTTTGCTGATCGTAATTGTAGAGATACTCCTAATAATTTTATCCAAAATGGCAGGATGATTAATTTTAATCAGAAGTTAACTTATCTTAATCCTGGAAAATATGATATTCATATATCACTACATCGTCGAGTAGACGATGGTATGGTGAAACATCTGCCGCGTGCATTCTCGTTTATTATAAAAGGTAATGATGCGTTTCGCGATGGTCCAATGAAAATGTTGGGAGAGTGGAATATAAAGAAAGGTAAATAATTTAAAATGAAGAAAGTTATTATCAATAGTGCTAAATTTGCTGTTCGTGCAGCATTACATCCATCATACGGTAGCGAACAAATAAAGCTATTTCGTGATCGTAGGCTGATTAATAAAAAAAGATATGATGATTACATTGAATGGTTTGATAAACATAAAGCAACGGAAGAGCAGCTTGATCGGCAGAGGAAAATCTCTAAAGATTTTAAATATCGTCCGTTGATTAGCATATTGTTACCAACATATAACACTAATCCGACCTATTTGCGTAGCTGTATTGATTCAGTTTTATCACAAAGCTATGACAATTGGGAGCTATGTATTTCTGATGATAATTCTACTAGTGAACAGACGAAAGATGTTATAAAAGAATATGTAGAAAAGTATGACAATGTTATAGTAACTTTTCGTAAAGAAAACGGGCATATATCAAAATCGTCCAATACAGCACTTTCAATGGCTAAGGGTGATTACATATCGCTACTTGATCACGATGATATCTTACCACCTAATGCATTATTTGAAGTAGTTAACGCTATAAATAAAAATCCTGAAGTAGATCTTATATATACGGACGAGGATAAGATTGATCATGAAGGTAACCATATAGAGCCATTTTTCAAGCCCGATTGGAGTCCTGATTTCATGAATTCATGCAATATGATAACTCACTTCGCTACTATGAAGGCTAATATAATTAGGGGAGTCAATGGTTTTACCGTGGGTACACATGGTGCGCAAGATTGGGATCTCTTTTTGAAAATTGCCGCTAAGACAAACAATATTTATCATATTCCAAAAATTCTGTATCACTGGCGTAAATCTGAAACTTCTACAGCTATGAATGCCGACAGTAAGCCGTACGCCTATATAAATCAAAAAAATGTTCTTCGTAGTAGTGTGAGACAGAGAAAAGAGAATGCTTATATTGATTCTCATGTTGCTTTAGGATTCTGGCGTAAAAAATATGTCATACCGACAAATCCGCTAGTATCAATTATTATTCCGACAAAGAATAACTTCAAATATATTAAAAAATGTATAGAATCAATAATTGAGAATACAACATATCCGTACTTTGAAATAATAATAGTGGATACGGGATCCACAGATTCTCAAGTGAATAATTTCTATGGTAAGTTGATTAATGATAATGAGAATATACAAATTGTTAATTATAAGAAGAAATTTAATTTCTCAGACGCATGTAACTATGGAGCGGATAATTCTAATGGAGAATACTTGCTATTTCTTAATAATGACACGGAAGTTATCACGCATGATTGGATACAGTCGTTATTAGAACATGCTCAGCGTCCAGAGGTGGGTATGGTTGGTCCTAAGTTAATTTTTGAAGATAAGACTATACAACATGCTGGAATAGTTTTATCGGAGAGGGATATAGCTTTTCACCCATTCTATGGTCAAGATGAGCGTGTTGATATATTTACCTATATTTACACGGCTAATATTCGCAATGTATCGGCCGTAACCGCTGCGTGTAGTATGGTGAGTCGGAAAAAGTTTGATGAGGCTGGCGGCTTTGACCCGAAACTGCGGGTTACCTATAATGATGTTGATCTAAACCTTAAACTGCGTAAAAAGGGTTACTACAATCTGTACACTCCTTATGCTGAACTATTCCATTATGAATCAAAGAGTGTCGGGCGCATCAATACGAGCGAAAGAGACAGCACTGAGCTACAAGAGGCGCAAAACGAGATGCGTAAAAGGTGGGGTAATTATTTGAAGCGCGACCCGTTCTATAACGATAATTTTGAGCAATTTGGACCGGGCTATCGCTTACCTAAATAAAACACATACCGCAATAGTCATCATCCCCGCCAGTAAGGCGGGGATATTTGAAATACCTACACCCGAGAGACTTAGTATGTACCTGATGAGGTCGATATGTGGCTGTCCCACGATTGCTGATTGTCGCCCCACCCATGAACCTCAATTTTATTATAAGGGGTGTCTCGGTATTTAATGTAATAAATCGTGTCTCTACCTCTACTAAACAGGTCAGCTGCCACTATATCATTTGTAGCTACCGCATAGCCGGCTTGCGGGTAATTGCTGGCGGTATGACGTGTCCAGTTTTTTAATGATGCATCCCAAGCATGAAACTCGACTCGTCCACTTGAAGTGTTGCCGTACTTAACGTAGATAAACTCGTCCTTCTTGTCGCCATCAAGGTCGGCAGCGATGACTCGACCTGTATTCATACTGGCGGCAGGGTGGCTTGTTGCGGTATGGCTGAACCAACTCCTTCCGTTATTGCTCCAGCCATGAACTTCGATCATACCAGTATTAGTTTGCTCGTAATTAATTAAGTAATATTCGTCAGCCCCATCGCCATCAGTGTCGGCAGTAATAACCTCTGATAATAGGGGGTCTATCGGACCAGCAGTTGTTGCAGTGTGAGCGAGCCAGCGTAGCCCGTCTTGAGTCCAGGTATGAAATTCAACTTGCCCACTCGCTGTTCCGTTATAATCAACCTTTGTTAAAACGGTATTCTTATGGTTTACTTTCTGGGAAATAACCTTACTATACTGTTGGTTAAATGTATATGAGTTTGTTGCTACATGTTGTGACCATGTTTGTAGATGAGCATCCGCCCAGGTGTGCATTTCAGCACATTTACTGCCAGTGTTATTTGGTACAGTGATCGTTAGTGTATCTCGATTGCCGTTTATTCTAGTTGGTGTGATTTGAGCACCGGTTGCGACGCCGGGTAGATTTTGACCGTCTCGACAGGCGAAGGAGCTGCTTGAGCGAGTACCACCAAACCAATCGGTGAAATAGTTATAGAAATTACGATTTCCGTAAGCACTACAACCATCGCCCATGCCGTAGCCAGCGGCTAAAGCAGCAGCATTTGGCTGATATGGTGTGTAGCTATACAGTGCGGCAGTTGTCCAGTTTTGAATATTTATATGTGAACCACCACAGGCTCCATTTGGACTCCAGTGGACAAAGTTAATATCTGTTGTATATGGGGAATACCAGTTTGGATTACGAGTAATAATGTAATGGAAGTGTTTTGCGGCCCACTCTAGTTGGTTTTCCAAGCCAAAATATTTACTATCACAGGCGGCCGTGTCTGGGCAGCCGTAGCCGGTTGCACTTTTAAATTGACCGCGCGTTGGCCAAACATCAGTCACTAATGCCTGTTCCTTTTGTAGAAGAACTATAAGAAGTTGGGGGTTGATATGATATTTTTGGGCGGCATCAAAAATTAATTGAGCGGCACTCCTTCCATCTCCCGATCGGTAATCACGTAGACAGGTATATGGTGGACCATGCCAGCCGCGCAAAGAAGCATACTGAACACGAGTAACGTCAGGTCTTCCAAATTCTCTTGCTGGCTGAGATCCATTCGTATCACATTGGGGGACCTTACTATTGAGAAAAGCCTGAATCTGTTGAATATTCATAGATCCATAGTTGGTAGCAACTGTGTCGTCCATGATATTGCCTGGGTCAAAGCCATTTAAGGTGGCTGATACTGGTAAAGAGGTGCACAGTATCCCTAAACAGATTGATATCGGCAGCCCTACTTTGAATAGAATTTTTTTCATATATTTACCTCACCTTCAGTATTACCAGTAACGGAATCGTCTTCATAATGAATAGCTATTTTCCATTTTCCGGGTGATAGCTTAGACAAAGGAATGTTAAATCCCTTGCAACTAGAAGTACTTGGTCCGGGTTGAGATTCTGCACTACTCGAATAAACGCTTCCGCTGTCGTTATTCATTGATAATGTGCACTTTCCACTAGACGAGACTGTTTGGATAAGGCTACGTATGTAAAGAATATTGGCTGTTTTATCAGTAGTTGTTGCAGTTATACTTACGCTAACTGTCGGCTTACCGCCATTTGATGATGGAGTTGGCTTAGGTGACGGATCGCTGCCTTGTGTGGTTTTAGTCTCTGAAGATGATTGCTTTTTTTCTTTATCTGACTTATTAGGATTATCTAGTGATCTTTTCTTTATATCTTGACCTGCTGTTTTTTGTTCCTCGGTAGCTGCGTTAAATTGACTTTTTGTGAAAGGCCAAAGCTTGACTTTATATGATAATAGACCATAGCCAATCATCAACAAAAGTATAGCAGTCAAGGCTAACATCATTATTTTACTAGTATGTTTATGTTTTTTTTGTATTTTCATAAGTATTTCCTAATAGCTATTACTATATCAAATATTTATAAAATGGTAAAGCTTTAAAAATTCCTCTTATAGAATAGGATATTACCACCGCTTACGGTAATCTTATCAATTAATTTATAGCAAGATAGTTGTATCGGTGCAGTTGCTAAAACGTGAGTGACTGTTTTTCCAATATAGTTATCACAACTCAAGCGTGCAATAAATACATCTGGTTGTACTAACTTTAATTCATTGGTAATTGTATCAGATAGTAGTATGTGAGCATACCTGTTGTATATGATTTTTTCCTTGGATACTTTTGACCAGAAGTCTTTATCCGGGTAGGTATTAACTCCGGTTATTGATCTCCGATTTGCCATTTGAGGAAAATTCTCCAGTACTACAGCGCCAGATAGTCCCCATATATCATTAGGTGATGAAAGGGAACTGATTTTTTCTGTAATTGCATTACTGTTGTATCCACTACCGAGCCCTCTGTATAGAGGCTGGATTGTTATAGTTGACATAACACACAGCGTTGATAATACTAACAGACCAATTTTTTCTCTTCCTATAAAAATGAGAACTAAGCCTCCAGAAAGACTTATTGCCGCTAGAAATAATATACGTAAGTCTCCAGCAAAATTACGATTAAATTTTATAACGGCTACTATAGTGAGTATATATAATAAAACTACAATTGCTGAATATATATATATCCAATTACGATACTGAGATGAAACTTGTTTGCTATTAGATATGATATATATTAATGATAGAATCCCTACAAATCCTAGTCCAAGCTGTAGTCTTGTTATTGGCACTAGATGCAGCATAAATGGTTTTGCTATAGAAGAAAATCCTGGAAGAAATAGATGACATATAAAAATCGTGCATGATATAAAAATAGCTACACCTACCCAGTCTATTGTTTTACTTTTGCGCCATTTACGGTAAAGAATGAATATTATCGGAATAATGAAAGCGAATGGTGTAATGATAAATGCTGATAGCTCACTCTGATTAATAGATCCTTTGCTTGGATCTACTGAGGTAATTGATGAATTATCCATTAGGCGATATTGACTATAGCTGGTTAATCCAATTAAATCAGCTTGCGACGGAGTTCCTGAGTGCACGAATCGTGCTCCAGGATAATCTGTGTTAGAAATAGCGCGTACAGCGTCTAATCTAGTGGCTAAAAATATGCCCACAATACCAATTGCTATTAAGCTGGATCCGATTATAAATGCTGCATTTATATGTAGTGCTCTACGTATTTTTTTGGGAGTTTTTTTCCAGGTATTTATGTAATAGCCAATTGACGTGAGACTAACTGTAATAACAACAGGAATTTGAAAAGCTGGATATAACAGCAGAGCAAAACTTACCATTGAGTATGTTAATAGAGTAGCTATTAAAAGCTTTGATAAAGTGTCACCATGCTTGTATTTTTTAAGAAACGACAAAGGTTTATTTTCTATCAGCCGCATTAGCAATAATAGGATAATAACACCCCAAGTAATGCTCATAATTGTAATAGTTTGATACCACCAAAATATAAACGGGACAAAAGATCCAATTATTGCGATCATTCCTGCTATGGTATATTTATCAGGAAGGAATTTTAACGCCAAAAAATATATACTTAATAACAGTGATACTAGTAAGAACCACCACTTAAATGCAAAAGCAAATTCAAACGGAAGTATGAAAAAAGCAAGATTTTGGGGGCGTAATATAGTTGACCATTCTTTATAAGGTGCATCAGAGACAAGACTCATATTTTTTCCGGAATCACCAAAATTCTTATTTACGAGAGGATAGTTGGCCTCTTTTTGTGCAATTGTGAATTGTGTAACGACTAACCATTCGTCGCTGCGGATATGTCTAGTTTCGCCTGATATAAGACTTGAAGATTTACCATTGAGGAATAAGTCGTAATATGGGCCAAATGAAGATCCAGAGACTCTTAATCCTGATGCTAATAATAAGCAAATTATAATTGCTGATGGAAATAGCCATTTTTTATAGGGTTCATCCTTGAGTCTTGTAAGTATAGTGAGTAATGATTGCATGATGCTTACTAGTATACTATTAAAAACGGTAAGGATAAAGTTGTACTACTTTGAGAATATGTCTAAAAAATGAAAAATGAAAAATGAGTAGTGTGCTATAATCTGTATTAGGTAGTAAGAATATAAGGAGGCTACAGGATGATAAATATTGCATCACCGGTTATTGAAGGTGAAGAGCGTCGAGTAGTAAATGAAGTTATAGAATCAGGCATGTTGGCTCAAGGGCCAAAAGTTGCCGAACTAGAAAAAAACTGGGCGGAGTATTGTGGGGTAAAACATGCGTTAGCAGTAAACAGTGGTACAGCAGCTATTCACTGTGCTTTGTATGCTGCTGGCGTGAAAGAGGGTGATGAGGTCATTACCACGCCGTATAGTTTTATCGCTACTATTAATCCAATATTGATGTTGAGTGCTCGACCAGTCCTTGTAGATATTGATGAAGAAACGTTCAATATTGACGTTTCCAAGATAGAAGCTGCTATTACTGAAAAGACAAAGGCTATTGTGCCAGTTGATCTGTATGGACAACCGTGTGATTGGGCTGAACTACAGGAAATTGCCAAAAAGCACAACCTAAAGATTGTTGAGGACGCGTGCCAGGCCATTGGTGCAGAATATCAAGGAGTAAAAGCTGGCGCATTGGGTGATTTTGGTTGTTTTTCTCTATATGCTACTAAGAACATTATGTGTGGTGAAGGTGGTGTTGTAACGACAAATAGTGATAAAGCTGCAGCGGCGATTCGTTCATTTAGGCAACATGGTATGGTTGCACCATACGAGTATGCAGATTTGGGATATAACTATCGCATGTCAGATCTGCATGGTGCTATTGCTGTTGAACAACTGAAAAAAGTAGAAGAATTTACAAAAAAACGTCAAGAAAATGCTCGCAAATTAAATGATGCCTTGGCGGGCGTTGCAGGTATTAAAACACCGACTATTAGCGACAATCGAAACCATGTATATCACCAATACACTATTTTGCTAGATAAGGATATGCAGCGAGATCAGTTTATTGCTACCTTGAGAGACAAGGGTGTTGGAGCTGGTATTTACTATCCAAAACCTTTGCACATATATCCACATATCGCAAAGCTTGGCTATAAGGTTGGTGACTTCCCGGTGGCTGAAGACTTGGCAGCACGAGTTGTATCTCTGCCAGTCCATCCAAAGGTTACAGACGAAGATATTGAGGTAATTGCTGCGGCGGTCAAGGAGTCTATCAATGGCTAATAAGCAGGAAGGAAAACTAAGAGTTGCCGTTATTGGTACTGGCAATATGGGCAGGAATCATGTTCGCAACTACTTCATGCTCCCAGAATCAGAATTAGTGGCAATTGCTGACGTAAACCCCGAGGCAAAGTCTCTGGCTGATGACTATAAGGTAAAGTTCTTTACCGACTATAAGGAGATGCTTGAAAAGGCGCGACCTGATGCAGTTTCTGTAGTTGTGCCAACGCCATTTCATCTTGAGGTGGCTACAGAGGTTATGTCACGAGGTATTCACTGTATGCTAGAGAAGCCAATAGCTTCGTCGGTAGAAGAAGCTGACAAGCTGATTACTTGTGCTAAGAAGAATAACGTTACCTTTACGGTTGGTCATATTGAGCGGTTTAACCCGGTTATCAAGAAACTGAAGCAAATGGTTGATGATAATGCTATTGGTGATATTACTTCTGTGGTTTGTAAACGCGTTGGTGGATTTCCAGCGGTAGAGCCAAAAACCGATGTTATTATTGACCTGGCGGTGCATGATGTTGATATTGTAAATTATCTTTTAGGTAAAAAACCAAAATCTATTTCTAGTCACGGTTCACGCACTCGCCATAGTAAAAAGAT
>ERZ773079.1738-NODE-1738-length-12640-cov-4.950258_pt1 | contig 12640 bp, 15 predicted proteins | sample MGYA00511355_ERZ773079 | MGnify/ENA primary metagenome ERZ773079 (study PRJEB29015, sample SAMEA2737979) | human oral metagenome | biome: human oral; feature: human-associated habitat; material: dental | place: China | collected 2117 ... | reverse complement strand
GGCGGCGTGGACGAGGACGGCTACTTCGGAGGAGCCGAGGCCGACGGCGCGCCCGGGCGCCTGACGGACGCGGTCGTGCGGGCCGCGGCGCTGGAGGACCTCGCGGCCCAGCCCGAGCGCCCGGAGTCGGTGCAGGTGACTCAGGCCGCCAGCCCTGACGGCGCCACCGCCGTCGTCACGCTCACCGCCAGGTCGCGTCCGCCCTTCCTGCCGTGGGGCGTGATCCCGTCCCGGGGCTTCGTCATCACCGCCACCGGCTCGGCGCGTACGACGACGGCGCCGTGAGCCTCACGCGGACGCCGCCCGCTCAGCCCCTCACCGGCACCTTCTCAGCCCTTCATGACCGCGATGCCGGGGGCCGTCGTCTCGGTGAGGGCGCGGTGGCGGTGCAGGAGCGAGGCGAGGGTCGCGCTCCGGCTGTGGGCGAGCTGGGCGATGTAGGCGCGCTTGACCGTCATGAGGATATTGACCCCGACCAGCACGTAGAAGCTGTTCGCGATGACGCTGGGCCAGGCGCCGGTGTACCCGCAGTTGATGACCAGCAGCACGCTGCCGGTCAGGTTGAGCGCCTGGTAGCGCAGGGAGTCCCCCGCGATCCGGCCCTTGGAGATCAGAGCGTACGCCAAGAGGAGCTCGGCGGCGCCGATCCAGCCGCCGACGGTGATGAGGATGCTCGCCATGTCGTTCACGACGATGATGGTGAATCTCCGGTCGCTGAAGATCAATCACATGAAACTGCATAGGCCGTGCAGTTGTCCTGAACTATGGTCGGGGTCATGAACATCTCCGCCCACCGTATCGCCGTCCTCCTCGCCGTGCACCGCGCCGGAGGCGTTGTGGCGGCTGCGGACCTGCTCCACCTCAGCCCGTCGGCGATCAGTCAGCAGATCCGTCTGCTTGAGAAGGAGGCGGGCGTGCGTGTGCTTGACCGCACGCCCGCGGGCGCGGTCCTGACCGACTCCGGCCGGGTCCTGGCGGAGGCCGCCGAGCGCATCGAGTCCGAGCTGACCACCGCCCGGCGCGAGCTCGCGCTCATCGACGGCGACACGCCCACCGGCACCGTCCGCATCGGCACCTTCGCCACCGCGATCCGTGCGCTCATCCTGCCGCTGCTGCTCACGCTGGAGGACTCGCTGCCCGGCATCGAGCTGGTGATCGAGGAGATCGAGGAGCGCGCGGCCCTGGCGCGGCTGCGGCAGGGCACGCTTGATCTCGCCCTGCTCGAGCGCGACTCCCACACCCTGCCGGCGCCGCCGCGCGCCATGAACGACGTCCCCCTGCTGGACGAGTCGTGGCTGGTGGTCGTCCCGCCCGGGCAGGCGGCCCCGAGCACACTGTCCGATCTGGTGCGCGCCACCTGGATCGATCTGGATCCGGCGACGGCCGGTGCCTTCGCGCTGGCCCGGCTCTCGCGCCAGCTCGGCACGCCGTTGAGCACCCGGCATGTGGTTGACGACTACGACGTCGTCCTGGCGATGGTGGGTCAGGGCCTTGGGTATGCGATTCTGCCGGAGCTCGCGGTGCACTCCGGCGTCGTCCCCGACGGCGTCGTCGTCTCCAGCTTGCCCGGCCTGGGCACCCGCCAGCTCGTCGTGCGTCATCGTGTCACCCGCACCGAGCCGACCAGTGCTGCGCGCGCCGTCCTGGAGGCGATGCTGGTGCGCGCCCAGGCCCTCGAGACGGGCTGAGTGCCGGCTGGCTATGACCCTCGTCGAGATCGACATTATCGAATGAGATCGACGGCGACACCGCCGATCTCATCCCAAAAAGTCGACCTCGACGCACCCTGCCGTAGACTCGCGGGGTGGCCACCGACTTCTCCGCTCAGATCGAACGACTCCGACACACCTACGCCTCCATTGCGGCGGTGACGGATCCCGAGGCGCTGCGCGCGCGCATCGCCTCCCTGTCCGAGCGGGCCGCCGCCCCGGATCTGTGGGACGATCCGGAGGCCGCCCAGGCGGTCCCCTCCGCCCTGTCGCACGCCCAGGCTGATCTGGGGCGTGTCGAGGAGCTCGGCGCGCGCCTCACCGTGGGCGCGCGCGTGTGTCCGGTGGGTGGCCAGTGGTGGCCGATTGTGGGCGGTCGCGTCATGGGCGTGTGGCTCGCCGAGGTCGCGCCTGGTTCGCCCTCTCCGCGCGTGGGCGCGTCGCACCTTGAGGCCCGGTGGGTGCCCCTCGCGGACCTCGCCGCGCTCCCGTGGATCGTCGCAGACTTCCCCATCGTCGAGGCCGTGGTCGCCCGCTGCGCTCGCTAAGGATGGGCAACCGGTGCGCAGCCACAATTTGACGACACTGAGGGGAAAGATGTCAGAATAAGCGCATGCCGAAGATTATTGGAGAGTCCCTTGCCTCTCACCGCGAGCTGACTCGCGCGCGCTTGTTCGAGGCCCTGGGGTCGCTCATGGGCGAGCAGTCCTTCGAGTCGATCACGATGAGCCAGATCGCGGAGCGCGCGGGCGTCGGTCGCACGGCGGTCTATAACCATTTCGCGGACAAGGAAGTGCTCCTGCTCGCCTACATACGCGAGGTGACGAGCGAGTTCGCGCGCGTGCTGACTCAGCGCCTCGAAGCTGAGCCGGATCCCCTGATGGGCCTGCGCATTTACATTCGTTCCCACCTGCAGATGATTGGCCGCTACCACGTGAAGGCTGGAATGGGTCTGCGCCGTCACATGTCCGGCCAGGGCGCCTCGCACCTGCATGATCATGCGGGTGTTGTGGGTGAGGTCCTCATCGGCATTCTTGACGAGGCCATGGAGCGCGGGCTGATCGCTCAGCAGAATACGCTCGGCGCGGTGCACCTGATTCACGCGACGCTGCAGGGGCAGCGTCTGCCGCAAGATCCGGAGCATCGCGAGTCCGCGCTGACGTTGGTGGAGACGTTCATTTTGCGAGGCTTGGGCGCCTCGGAGGAAAACGTGCGCCACGTCACGACCGCGGATCTTCCCTCAGGGGAATAGTGGGCGCGCCGCGCCCGTTGAATAAGACAGTTCACGCGTGGGCACCAAGCCTGCGCCTCGACCACCGTCGGGTTAGCCGGCGACAACAGGAGAATCATGGCTACCGTTACTCTCACGCAGGAGAACTTCGAGCAGACCGTGTCCGCCGGCGGCATCGTGCTGGTGGATTTCTGGGCGACTTGGTGCGGCCCGTGCCGCCAGTTCGGACCCATCTTCGAAGAGGCTTCCGAGAAGTACCCGGACATCGTGTTCGGCAAGATCGACACGGATGACCAGCAGCAGCTGGCGATGGCCGCGCAGATCACGTCGATCCCGACCCTCATGGCGTTCCGCGATGGCATCGCGGTGTTCCGCCAGTCCGGCGCTCTGCCGCTGTCCGCGCTTGAGGATCTGATTTCGCAGATCCAGAACCTGGACATGGATGACGTGCGCAAGAAGATCGCCGAGTCGGAGCAGGCCTGACGGCGCAACGTGGGGAGGGCCCCGAGGCATGACGCCTCGGGGCCCTTTCGTCTATGAGCGTTGGTGCGCGGGCAACTGACGCGCCGCCCACGCGTCGAGCGTGCGCCGCTCACGCGCTACTCACGCAGTGATCGCTCGCGGGAGGCGGCGCGTGATGAGTTCGTGGTCGGCGTGGTCGCCCACCATGAAGGAGTAGTCGCCGACGATTTCGAAGCCGTGGCGCGCATAGAAGCGCTGCGCCCCGTAGTTTTCGCTCCACACGCCGATCCAGAGGGTGCGCGGGCCGCCGCGCTCGAGCCAGTCCAGCGCGGTGCGAAGCAGCACGGTACCGCGGCCCCCACCTTGGTGTCCCTGCAGGATGTAGAGGCGCTGAACCTCGCCGTCGCCGGGCGCGACGTCGGGGTGGGGCAGGTGCGCGGGGCATGCGGTCACGTAGCCGATGGGGGCTTGTGAGACGGACGAGGCCGGGGCCTCGTCTCCGGGGTCGGGCGTGCCCGGGTGGTCGCCGGAGGAGAGCGTTGCCCCGGCCTCGTCAACTGGCTCGTCGAAGAGGAGCCACGTCGCGCGCTCGGGGTCGTTGAGTTCGGCGCGCAGGACGGTGGGGGAGTAAGCCTCGTCGAGGAAGGCCTCGAGGTCGGAGGGTGTGTAGAGGTGCCCGAAGGTCTGAGTGAAGCAGGTGCGTGAGAGGCCGGAGAGGGCCTCGGCGTCTGCGGGCGTGGCGCGGCGGATCATGGCAGCCTTTCGTCGGTTCGATCCCCATCGTAGGGCATGGAAGCGCGCTGCCCAGCCAACGGGAAGCCCCTGAGAAAACCCTGATAAGAAGCGGGAAACGTTGCTGCGTGTGTGAGGTGCACCTTACAATTGGGCAACGCCGTTCATCGAAGGAGACGCACGTGGCACACAAGACCCGCACCGCCCAGGTGCTCGACGTTGTCAAGGTTCTGGCCTGGGTGGTTATTGCCATCTCCTTGGTGAAGTTCGCGTTCTTTCCCGCCGCCCAGAAGGATGAGGGCACCGATGGCATGGACCCGGGAGGTAGCTTCGGGCAGATGACGATCGAGGTGGGTCGCGCCGACATCACGAACACAGTGAGCGTCACGGGCACGATCCAGGCGGACGAGTCGGTCGTCGCCCGCGCGACTCTGGACGGCAATGTCGTGCGGACCTTCGTCAACGATGGTGACAGGGTGTCCAAGGGAGATCCCATCGTCCAGATTCGCAAGGAAATCCCGGGTGAGACCCGTCAGGTGACCGACGAGGACGGCAATGTGAGCGTTGAGACCGACGACACGACGTACAAGTACGAGACGGTCGTGTCGCCCGGTGACGGGACGGTGTCGACGAGTGTGCTGGTCGGTCAGCAGTTCGCGATCGGCGACACGGTTGCGACCGTCGCCCCGGCGACTTTCTCCGCGGTCGCCTCCCTGAGTGCGGACCAAATGTACCGACTGCAGGACGCGCCCTCGACGGCGACCATCACGATTAAGAATGGTCCCGCGCCCTTCGAGTGCTCGGGTGTCAAGCTTGTGAGTCCGACCGGTAAGCAGCAGGATCCGAAGGCAAGCGCGGGGTCCGAGAGTGGGGCCTCATCCTCGACGGACCTGAAGGCCCGCTGCGCGATCCCTGCAGATCAGACGGTCTTCGCGGGCCTGCAGGTGACCCTCGAGATGACGGCCGGCTCGGCGACGGGCGTCCTCGCGGTGCCGATCTCCGCGGTCGAGGGGCGCTACCAGTCCGGCTCCGTCTACCTGCCGACCTCCGACCCCACCAAGCCTGAGAAGCGCGCCGTCACCCTGGGCATTACCGACGGTAAGATGGTCGAGGTGAAGGAGGGATTGACGGAGGGCGAGGAGATCCTCGAGTTTACCCCGACCTCGAACAAGGACGATCAGGACTACCAGGATGGTCCCTTGGGCGGTGCGGACTCCGGTCGGGCTGGCGGCGCGGGCGGCTCGACCGGCGGGGCGGGCGCGCAATGAGTCTCGTGTGCCTGCGGGACGTGACCCGCACGGTGACCCTGCCTGACGGGGAGGATCTGCACATTCTGCGCGGTGTCAATCTGGATGTCGCCCAGGGCGAGCACGTGTCCATCGTCGGTCGCTCGGGCACGGGTAAGTCCACGATGCTCAACATCATTGGCCTGTTAGATGCCCCGACCTCGGGCACGTACGAGCTGGACGGGGTGGATACGACGCGCCTGGGGGAGGGGCGCCGTGCTCGCATGCGCGGTGAAGATTTCGGTTTCGTGTTCCAGCAGTTCAACATCTTCTCGGCGCGCACGGCCGCCGAGAACGTCGAGGTTCCCCTCCTGTATGCGCCGGGCCCTCAGCTGCTGCGCAGGCGCTCGATTGCCCTCGACATGTTGGAGCGTGTGGGCCTGGGGGAGCGCGCGGACTCGTACCCGGGCGAGATGAGCGGCGGCGAGCAGCAGCGCATCGCGATCGCGCGTGCCCTCGTGCGCCGCCCGCGCGTCATCCTCGCCGACGAGCCGACGGGCGCCCTCGACACGGACACGGGCCGCGTCGTCATGGCCCTCCTCGAGGAGGTCGCCCGCGAGTCCAACGCTGCCCTCATCGTCATCACGCACGACATGGCGGTGGCCGCGCGGGCGCAGCGCGCCTACGAGCTCTACGACGGCACCCTGCACGAGGCAGGGGATCCCGCCGCTCTCGCGCACCGCGCGGAGGTGGTGCACTCGGGCGACGAGGCCGGGACCGAGCAGGCGGGCACAGAACCCGCTGCGGCTGAACCCCCGCTGCCGCCCGCCGAGGGCGACCCGGAAGCCGAGCAGGCCTCGTCCCCCACGACGACGGAGGAGGGGAGTAGTGAACGCCATTAGTCAGATCCTGGGTGCACTCATCGAAGCGTGGGGCGAGGTTAAGGTGCAGAAGGCGCGCGTCGTCCTCTCCCTCGTGGGCGTGGTCGCGGCCGTCGCTGCGATGACGATCGTGATCGCGCTCGGTGACCTGCTCCTGCAGTCCTCGCGCGAGTTGGCGGAGCTGTACGAGGGACGCTCGGTCACCTTGCGACTGACCCCCGAAAGCTCCTCGGCGTCCTCGGAGGGGCCGTCAGGCAGCGGCCCGTACCAGGACGTCTCCGGGACGGGAGTCGATGCCTCACCTGCCGGCGCGCAGACGGCGACGCGCCCCGATGAGAAGGACACGATCGGGGAGGCCATGGCTACCCTGGCCGACAAGACGGACATCCACTACTGGTCGCGCTTTTCCAGCGGGGGCGGTGAGATCGTCGAAGCCCGCCAGGCCCGGGCCAGCGGACAATTCCGCGGCTATCCCCTGACGAAGATCGGCGACATGGTTGACGGCGTCGCGTTCCAGGGCGTGGACCCCTCCTACGCGGTTATCTACCGCACCCGCATGCTCGCGGGACGCTGGGTCGAGAGCAGCGACGCCGACCAGCGCCTGATTCCCGTCGTCATCTCGCAGACCCTGTGGGATCAGCTCGGGCGCGCCCCCATCGACCAGGTGCCGATCGTCCTGCACACGAGCGACGGCGTCGCGATGCGCGTCGTCGGCGTCACCAAGTCGAAGAGCTCCTACGAGATGCCGACCGTGTTCGCGCACTACGACGCGGCGCGCGTGTCCTTCCCGCAGATGACCTCCCCGGCCATGATTGCGTGGGTGGGCACCGAGAACGCCGACCAGGCGCGCGAGACCCTACCGCGCGCCCTGGCCTCGATCCTCGGCGAGGGCTGGCGGGTGTCCGTCTCCGGCGGTGAGCACGAGGACATCGGCGAGGAGCAGCTCGGCACGATCTCCACCGTCATCATGGTCATCGGCGGCATCATCGTGTTCCTGGGCGCTCTGGGCCTGCTCAACGTCGCCATCGTGACCGTGCGCCAGCGCGTGCGCGAGATCGGCATCCGGCGGGCCGTCGGCGCCTCCGCGGCGCGCGTCTTCTTCGCGGTCTTCATGGAGTCCGTCGTCGCGACCTTCGTCGCCGGCGTCATTGGCGTGGGCATCGCGATCGTGGTCGTGCGATTCCTGCCCCTCGAGGCCCTGGGGGTCAGGCTCAGCGACACCCCGGCCTTCCCCGCCGGCGCCGCCATCGCGGGCGTCGCCATCTCCACGAGCATCGGCGCACTGTGCGGGATCATCCCCGCGCTCGCGGCCGTGCGCATCAAGCCGATCGACGCCATCCGCTACTGACTGATCGACGAGGCCGTGGGTGCCTCCCGGGGCCGCGTTCCTCGGGTGAAGGGTCCCCGGCCCCGGCCTCGTGCCTGCGGCGTTATTGGGGCAGGGTGACGCGCTTCGTGTCCTCGTCGTAGACGATCATGCCGTCTTTGAGGAGGGCGCGGTACACGCGTGAGGGCTGGTAGCGGTCGCCGCCGTCGATGCGGGCGACGTCGAGGACTTTGCGCTTGGTGAGGCCTTCCTTGCCTTCGAAGTGTGCGGTGCGCAGGGCTTTCATAATGCGGCCACGCGCCTGGCGGTCGGTGCCGACGTAGGGCTGGGGCGTGGGGCGCTTCTCGTCCTTCGGGTATCCCGCGGCGGCCCACGCGCAATTCGCGTGTATCGCGCACTCGTCGCACGAGGGACTCAGCTGGGTGCACACGAGGGCGCCGAATTCCATGAGCGACAAACTGACGTCGGCTGCCTCGCGCCCATTTTCTGGGAGGAGCGCTTCGGCGCGGGTCGTTTCCGCTTTCGAGGGCGTCGAGTGGGGTGGGAACTCTCGGCCGTCGAGAAATCTGACCAGCACGCGACGGACGTTCGTGTCCAGGACGGGCACGCGGAATCCGTGCCGGAACGCGAGGAGCGCGCTGGCGGTGTAGGTGCCGACGCCCGGCAGGAGGGTGAGTTCCTTCATGGTGAGCGGGACCTCGCCGTCGTGCTTCTCGACGATCGCGGACGCGCATGCCTTGAGGCGCAGGGCACGGGAGGGGTATCCGAGGTTTGCCCAGGCGACGATGATGTCTGCCGAGGATGCGGCGGCGAGATCGGCGGGGGTAGGCCAGCGTTCCATCCACTCAAGCCAGATCGGCTGGACCCGCGAGATGGGGGTCTGCTGGCTCATGATCTCAAAGACGAGGGTCCCCCAGTCGGAGACGTCGGCTGCGCGCATGGGCAGGTTGCGCTGATGTGCGGCGAACCAATGGGGCAGGTCGATCAGGAGTGATCGCGAGGCCTCGGCCGTCGGATTTGTGAACACCCAGTCAGTCTATGGAAGAAAGACGCAACGCGACGAACGAAAGAAATTAACCTGTGATCTGTGACATAAAAAGGGGAGGATATTGTACAAAATATGAATGCTTCGGTAGTCTGACCGTGTTTTCAAACAACTCCCCATCCCAGGGGTCATCAACACATAGGAGACAACATGTCCGCTCCTCAGCAGCCTGGTTACAACGCTCCCGTCCAGGGCAAGTCCCGCATGGTCGCTGGCCTGCTCAACCTGCTCCTCGGCGGTATCGCCGCCGGTGACTTCTACCTCGGCCACATGAAGGTCGGCGCGATTCGCGTCGCCGCTCTGGTTCTCGGCTACGTCCTCATGGTGATCGGTGGCACGTCGGATAGCGGTGCCCTGGCTGGCATCGGCTACCTGATTGTCCTCGTGGTTGGCATCGCGGGCCTCGCGTGCGCCATCATGGCCTTCATGGGCAAGTGGATCTACGCGACGGACTCCAACGGCGTTCCCACCGTCTGAGCACCTGCGCTCCGCGCGTGATGCGCGCGTCAGACTACCCCGTGGGGCCCGGCTTGATGCCGGGCCCCACGCTTTTTCATTGGCGGAGCGTGCTCTCGAGGGTGAGAGTGATCGTTTGTGAGGTGAGGAACCACGACACTGGTTCGTGGCCTCCGGGATCAATCAGGGGTGTTTCGGGGTGGACGCGACTCCCGCACGAGGGCGTGGGCACGCTAGGCTATGTCATTACGGCCGTTCGCGGCCCCCCACGACAACCGAAAGGCTCACCCATGACGACGCCCGACCCGCAGGCCACTCCCTTCTCCCCTGAGGATGGCACCCCCGAGGTCCCCTCGGCCGACTTCTCGATTCCCGACGCTCCCGCGGTTGACGCTGCCGGCGAGATTCCCGCCCCCGAGGTTCCGGCATTCGACGCCGCCCCCGATACTGCTGCGGCCCCCGACGCCGTCCCCGCGCCCGACGCGCCGTCCTTCCCCCAGGCCTCGGCCCCCTCCTTCGACGAGGCGACCGCGACGCCCGGCTCGACCACCTACGGCACCGCCTACGACGCAACCTCCGCCCAGGCGGGCCCCGAGTCCGCCGCGAACCAGGCGCCCTACGGTGCACCCGAAGGCGCGCAGCCCGGCTATGGTGCGCAGCCCTGCTATGGTGCGCAGCCCGGCTACGAGCAGGCCGCTTACGCCGCGGGCCAGCAGGCGTACGGACAGCCCGGTTATGCCCAGCCCGCGTACGGCCAGCCCGTCGTTGGCGCCCCCAAGCAGTGGATTATCGCCCTGCTCCTGGCGTTCTTCGTGGGTGCCCTGGGCATTCACAACTTCTACCTGGGCTACACCGCTAAGGGCGTCATTCAGCTGATTCTGACGATCACCTTGATCGGTGCGCCCATCGCCGCCATCTGGGCGCTCATCGAGTTCATCATGATCGTGGCTCGCTCCGGCTCCTACGCCTACGACGCGCAGGGTCAGCCCCTCCAGTGATTCGCTGAGGCTGTTGTCGCGGCGCTGAGTGTGCGACAATCGTGTCATGCTGCTCAGTGACCGCGACATCAAAGCCTCCCTGGACTCTGGGCGTATCCAGCTCGACCCGCTGGACCGCGACTTGGTTCAGCCGGCCAGCATTGACGTGCGCCTGGATCGCCTGTTCCGCCTCTTCGATAACCACCGCTACCCGGTGATTGATCCTGCGGCGGATCAGTCGGACCTCACTCACCTGGTGGACGTGGGCCCCGATCAGCCTTTCGTCCTGCACCCCGGCGAGTTCGTCCTGGGTGCCACCTACGAGCTCGTCACCCTCGGCCATGACATCGCGGCGCGCCTGGAGGGTAAGTCCTCTCTCGGCCGTCTCGGCCTGCTCACCCACTCGACGGCGGGCTTCATTGACCCCGGTTTCTCCGGTCACGTGACCCTGGAGCTGTCGAACACGGCGACGATGCCGATTCTGCTCTACCCCGGCATGAAGATCGGGCAGCTGTGCTTCTTCGACCTGTCCTCCCCGGCCGAGCATCCTTACGGATCCCAGGGTCTTGGCTCTCACTACCAGGGTCAGCGCGGCCCGACGCCGTCGCGCACCCACGAGCGTTTCACGCGCACGCGCATCGAACGGTAAGCCTCGATGTCGGCCTTTCCTCCTCCGCTGCCGTCCCGGCGTGAACGCATGCGTGCTGAGCGCGCCGAGCGTGCGGCTCGTGAGATGAGCTATCCGCCTGCGCCGGATCCCGCCGACTTGCCCGAGCCTCCCGCTCCCGAGCCCGCGGATCTCCAGGTGCCGCCTCTGCCGGAGCCGCCCGCGCCGACGCCCATCATGGGGGTCCCGCAGGTGCACGCCGCCCCGCAGACCAGCGGTGTCCACGAGGCAGGGGTCGGTATCCCCCCGGTCGCGCCCTCCCCGACTCGCACGGGTGTCATTCAGGGCGTTGCGCTGCCCGGCATGACTCCGCGCGCCGAGCAGGTCACCAACAGGGACGAGGCCCCCCAGGCCTCGCCGGTGAGGCGTTCCCTCAAGGAACGCATGGCGGCCACCCCTCATTCCTTCGCGGATCCGACGCCGATGAGCGCGACGGACAATCCGCTCACCCAGACGAACGTCGGGCTGACGACGATGAGCGCGACGGACGCGGCGTTCCAGATCGCTGCCGACGGCGAGGTCACGGAAGCCGAGGCCGCCGTCCCGATCGCCGCAGCCATCGAGGTGAGCGAGCCCGCAGGCGTCATCGACCTGGAGGACGCGCGCGCCCATCATCTCTTCCTCGTCTCCGACGCGGTCGATCCCGCCGAGCTGGAGGCGCTCGCGATTTCCATGTGGGACGAGGCCGGCTGGATTGCCCCGGGACGCCTGCGCCTGTCCTCCGAGGCTGAGCTGGAGGGGCCGTGGGCGCTCGACCAGCCGACGCGCGCGGCGCTGGGCACCCCGGCCTCGCTCGCGAACGCGTGGGTCCTGCGCTGTCCGCAGGCGCACGCCCCCCAGCAGAATAACGGCGTCATGGGCGAGTGGGACAAGGCCTTCCCCGAGGGCCTGCCCACGGGCCTGGAGTATCGCGTGCTCGAGGCGCTGCGCCGCATGGCCCGTCGCCTCGCCGGCGGCCTGCGCATCGCGGGCAGCGGCTACGTCATGGTCCCCGACGCCGACTCCGCCGTGAATCTGACGGTGTACTCGCCGCGCTGGATCAATCCCGAGGACCTGCTCTCCGCGATGCGTGAGCGCGCCGGGTTCGAACAGATGAAGGACGCGCGCGACATCGCGCCCGAGGCCCCCAAGCCTCCTCCGCTTACGCCCGCGCAGATCGCGCAGATCGAAAAGCTGAAGGCTGAGCTCGGCCCGGTGCGCGAGGACATCGCCTCGAAGATCGCGAAGGCCCGCGAGGAGCTCGAGGCCCAGCGCGACCAGCCGCAGGTCGTCGACGGGTACGCCCTCATGAGCCCGATCGGGCACCGCTCCGACATGATGATCGAGGTCCACGCCGTCCCCACGCCTCCGCGCGTCCTGCGCTGGGAGCCGTGGACGGCCGGGGGCATCATCGAATACCAGGTGCGCTGGCTTCCCACGTCCGCTCCGACGCCGGGAGCGGGGGCGATGAGCCGCACCGCGCGCCTCGAGCGCCTGCGTTCCACGCAGGACGTGGAGAAGGCCGCTGGCATGATCGCGACCCTCGTGGGTGGCAATGTCGTCGACGAGGACGGCTTCCTCGTCGGTCTCGAGGAAATCTCCCCGGAGGACGAACAATAGGTCGCATCCCTAGAAGGAGCGCCGCGCGTCCGCTAGGGTAAGTATGTTTGCAAACCACTACGAATGAAAGGGCACATTATGAAGCTCTCCGCACGTAACCAGCTGCCCGGCACCGTCGTTGAGGTCTCCGAGGGCGCCGTGAACGGCATCGTCAAGATCGAGGTGGCCCCCGGCCTGGTGATCTCCTCGTCGATCACGAACGCCGCCATTGAGGAGCTCGGCCTGACCGTCGGCTCGAAGGCCGTCGCCGTCATCAAGGCTTCCAACGTCATCGTTGGTGTCGAGGACTGATTGTTCTGAGGTTTACGGGCGGCCCCGCAGGTTTTCC
>ERZ773079.1736-NODE-1736-length-12659-cov-25.625912_pt1 | contig 12659 bp, 13 predicted proteins | sample MGYA00511355_ERZ773079 | MGnify/ENA primary metagenome ERZ773079 (study PRJEB29015, sample SAMEA2737979) | human oral metagenome | biome: human oral; feature: human-associated habitat; material: dental | place: China | collected 2117 ... | reverse complement strand
CCGATGATTATTATAGCTATCACGGTGGTCTCATTGCAGCGGTACGGACTGCAAAAAGCAGTGCACCTCGCGCCTATGTAGGGGATAGTTCAGACCGTAGCCGCGTTGTGATGCGGCCCTTAGGCGATGAAATTCGCCGCGTTGTACAAGGGGAGACGCAGAACCCTAAATTTATCGAAGCCATGATGAAACATGGCTATAAAGGGGCTTCAGATATGTCGAATGTGGTTTCTCACACCTTTGGTTGGGATGCTACGAGTGATGTTGTACCGGACTGGGTCTATGAAGGGTATGCTAATAAGTATACCTTAGATAAAACCGTGCAGGACTGGATGCGCCAAGTAAATCCTTGGGCTTTACAGCGTATTGCCGAAATTTTGTTAGAGGCCGCTCAACGTGGCTACTGGGATGCATCTCCAACGATGCTAGAGGATTTGCAGTCCTTATATATTTCCATAGAAGGTGTTATAGAAGGTCGTTAATATGAAACAAAGAATATCGATTATATGCGCCATACTGATGATGGTATTGTTTGTGGTCGGTTGTGGTCCTGCACAAACGGGGACTACGGGCGCTACACATCAGGTTACGGATGGTACAGGCACGATTGTTACGGTGCCTAATGAGCCAAAGCGCATCGTTCCTATTGCGGCGAGTACAGAGGATATTGTCTTATCCTTAGTGGATCCAAACAGAGTAGCTGCCGTCGGCACTGTACCTAATAATGTGCCCCACGCGTCGGCCAAGGTAGAAAAGCATGTGAAAGCATCTGCTGAGTCCATGCTTTCTGTACAGCCTGATTTAGTATTAGTTCCAAATTGGATGTCTCCCGATGCTATTGGGGAAATGCGCAATATGCAGATTCCAGTGTATGTATATAAGACGCCTACTACAGTAGAAGAAGCAAAGGCTACTATTCATGAGATTGCAGGGCTGCTACATGCCTCTGATGAGTCCATGATTGCCAGTATGGATGCAGATTTGAAAACTGTAGAAGAACTGGCCAATAAGTATAGTGGAGAGCGCCCCTTAGTGGCGTTTTATTCCCAATTTGGTTTAACAGGCGGCAAGGGTTCAACCTTTGATGATATGTGTAAATACTTAAAGGTTAACAATGCGGCCGCTCAAGTAGGTTTAGGCCCTTTTGATAATGGGACGAGAGAGGATTTAATAAAATCCAACCCAGATATCATTTTTATTCCTTCCGTGGCCTATACTTCAGATGGCACTACGCCAGCAACGGTGGAACAGCTTTATTCTGATCCAGCTTTGCAAGGGGTTAAGGCCATCTCCAATCGTCGTGTGTTCCTCGTAGATTCTTCACAGGTTATGAGTTATTCCCAATTTATGACCCGTGCAATGGTATCTATGGCACAAAATATATATAGTATGTAGTTATAGTTTAGCGTGTATGGAGGTTTTTATGAAAGTATCAAAGAAACAACGTTTATCTCTGTATGTGGGATTAGCTCTTGTGTTTGGTAGCACGGTTAGTGCGCCTAGCGTATTAGCTGCTGATGCACAGGATTCCCATACCATTGTCGTTACTGCAACGCGCAGTGAACAACAGCTTTCACAAGTACCAGCTAGCGTAGGCGTAGTCACGGGCGACGATATCCGCGAACGTCACGTGGCTAACATGAATGAAGCGATGCGTATCGTACCGGGCGTAGATATCAATACGTACGGTGGTGGCGTAGGTTACACGAATTCTAATGCATTCCGCATCAATGGTTCCGACCAAGTGCTATACTTGGTTGATGGCGTCAACATGGGTGCGGCTGGTGTGAATCCGCCGATGACGATTCTGAAAGACATGTCTGGCATTGACCGCGTAGAAGTACAACGTGGTGCGGGGTCCACATTGTATGGTTCCGGTGCTATCGGTGGTGTAGTTAACGTAATCACTGCAAAGCCTGAACAAGGCGTGCAAACTAAGCTGCGTGTAATGGGTGGCAGCAATGATTTAGAGCAATACGCAATTACGAACGAAGGTAGTAAAAACGATTGGTACTGGCGCGTAGCCTTACAAAAGGACATTATCGGTTCGTATAAGGATGGTCATGGTGTGCGTATTCCGCAACATAGCAATAGCCATAATGGATCCTTTATGGTAGGCAATACAATCAATGATAAAAATGATGTAAAGGTATTCTATGATACCTATCGTGGCGATGTAATGTACTCTGACCATTTGGGGGCCCTCAACCACATTCGTTATGGTACAGAAGCAAGTGACTCCTTACGCGCTATTTGGAACAATAAAATCAGTGACCGTTGGAGTCATCAATTATACTTGATGAACAATCACTATAAAACGGTATACGATCATTATCCAGTCGATGTCAAAACTCATGGTATCGGTGATCAAGTAACGTATAAAGGAAAAGACCATACCGTAGTTGGCGGCTTTGATTGGCGCCAAGATAAGGTGGTTAATATGGGCGGTATCAAGCTTACGAACATGTCCTATTTCGTTCAAGATGAGTGGAAGGTGGCTCCAAAATGGACGGTAACACCAGGTGTTCGTCTTGACCATCACTCTTCCTTCGGTACACATACATCGCCATCCATTAGCGTTGGTTACGATGTGAACGCGAAAACTAATGTATATGCAGCGTACAAAGAGTATTTCTTGGCTCCTACACCATACCAACTCTTTGATGGCACAAATGGTAACCGTAATTTGAAACCTGAAACAGGTCGTGAATTTGATCTTGGTGTACATCACAAATTTGGTAAAACTTGGAACAGTAACCTTAGCTTCTTCAGCCGTCATACAAAGGACAGAATCGGTTGGGTTATGACAAATCCTGCTACGTTCGCAGGCCAATATCACAATTTTGATACTGAAAAAGCCTATGGCATCAATGCAGATGTACGCAAACAATTGACGAAACATTTGGCAGCTCGCCTTGGCTATACGTATACACATATCGATGCAACACCAACACGTAAAGCAAATCGTGATGGCTATATTCCTAAACATGCGGTTAATGCAGGTCTCGATTACAACGATGCTAAGTGGGATGCTCATTTAGATATTCGCGGTATCATCGACCGTCCAGGCACTGCTGCTAACATATTCCCTCGTACAACATATTGGATTACTGATATCAGTGCTAACTATCGCGTACGTGAAAATGTGACTGTATTTGGTCGCGTTAATAACCTATTTGATACATACTACGCAGAACAATCTAACGTACGTTGGGGCAATGCAGGTGATTGGTGGCCAGGTCAAGGTCGCAACTTCCGCTTCGGTGTAGAGGTTACAATCTAGGAATTACATAAAATATAAGAAAATTGATAAGGCCATTAGTTAATATGATAAAACTATAGATTTTCTCTTGTAAAAGCACTATAATAGAATGTATCTATATATATCAATGTATGCGTGTTACAGCCTTATTTTTGTGAAAGGCGTTTATTTAGAGGAGTTGGATTCTGTATGGAACTACCGGTTTTATCCCCGTATATGATGGCTCGCAAGCCATCGGGAATCCGCATGGGGCAAATTAAATTTTTAGAGCGAAAGAACCCACCTATTTTGGTAAATGGTTCTATTGGTAATGTTATGCGTCCTATGCATCCCGCCATGCAGCGCCGACTATTTACTCTAGGTGGACCAAATAGTCCTTTCAGTACAGGCATCGTACCCTATGTACCAACAACGGGGACCGATGAATGTCGTGAAGCATTCTTGCATATTTTGCGTAGCCAAGGTTTCGATACAACAGGCCTTAATGTACTCGTTACAGATGGTGCGTCCATGGCGATGGAAATCATCATGCTTGGCGTCTGTGGTGGTGCTGGGGAAGAGGAACGCCCTCTATTGATGTTTAATCCTTCTTATACGAACTATGATGCGGTAGGTCATCGCATTGGTCGTAAAACAGTAACTGTAGAACGACGCCTCAATGAAAATGGTGAATTTGAATTGCCATCCATTGAAACCGTGGAAAAACGCATTATAGAAACAAAACCAGGGGCATTGTTGATTATTCCTTACGACAATCCAACTGGTCAGCTATTCAGCAAGGAAACTTTGATTGAATATGCATCTTTGTGCGTAAAATATAATTTATGGATTATTTCCGACGAAGCCTATCGTGAATTGGCCTACGAAAAAGGCAAGGAAACATCTAGTATTTGGACATTGACGAATAAGGATGTACCAGGTATCGAAGGTCGTCGTATCAGTCTTGAAACGGCCTCTAAGGTTTGGAATGCTTGTGGCCTTCGCATTGGCGCCATCATTACAGACAATGCATTGTGCTATGAAAAATCTGTTGCTGAATATACGGCGAACCTCAGTGCCAATACACTTGGTCAATATATTTTTGGTGCCTTGGCTCATGAAAGCCACGCTGAGCTTCATAACTGGTATGAGCAACAACGCGATTACTATCGTGAAATGATTTATGAACTTCACAAGGGATTCAAAGAGGTAGAACCAGATTTCATTATCTCTAATCCAGAAGCGTCCATTTATTTTGTTATCGATGTACGCAATGTAGCAAAACCTGGCTTTGACGGCGTAGAATTTGCTGCTTGGTGTGCTGAACACGGCCGTGTGACCTTGGATGATGGCAATGACTATACATTGCTCATGGCTCCACTTAACGGATTTTACAGTGGTGCCGATAGCGAACACAATCCTGGTAAGACACAACTTCGCGTATCCTTCTGCGAAAACCCAGATCTTTTAAAACTAGCGCCTGTATTGCTATCTAAATTATTTAGAGCATACGAAGCGCAACGATAAATAAAACGTGTAAGGGCGAGAATCAATAGAACAGAAAAATAAATTTAAAAGGAGCTATAATGCTGAGAATAACTCTAGCATTATAGCTCCTTTTTGTGCCCTATGAAGTAGTGGTAGGACGTGGTATTTAGGTATTATCTTTTTCATAGTCTAGTCCCTTAGTAGATATGCCTATGCTTTGTTGTTGATTTAGCATAGAACTATCCTCTATTGATGGATAGGATGTGTCGTCTAAGGTTACTGTTTCCAATAATTTGTCTATATTATTTGCTTGGATGGATACTTCTTTGTTATACCATTCGCCAAACTCGCGGATAACTGTTTCATTGCGCCTATAATAGGTGTATTGGTCAATTTTTTGCGATTCCACAAGGCCTGCACGCTCTAACATAGTCATAAATGTAGATACAGACGATTGCGATACACCACAGCGTTTTTGAATACTCTTAACGCTAACGCTGTTTGGAAAATCGATGAGAGTTTTAGAGTGTACTTGAACACCGAATTCTTGCTCTGGGTGCTTTAGCCACAATATAATATCTAGCCGATGTGGATTGGATAATGCTTTCAGAATTCTTTGCGGATCCATATGGCCTCCTTGAGGTAAATACCAAAATGTTGAGTGCCTTACTTTGACCGTGGTCTTGCATTATGCGGTCGTATTATATACGCGTCTTACTCCGTATAGAGATTATTACTTACATTTATCATACGCTAATTTTTATGTGAAAGCTAGGAAAATTTATAAATTTTTATGTACATGTGGTATGTTAAAAAGGTGTTTTCAATCTGTATCGTGAATATATAATATATAGACTTATGTAAGTTAGGCTTTCATAAAAAGGAGCTGAGTATATGGCAATAGATCGAAATGAGAGGTTTGACGTTATCGTCGTGGGGGCAGGGCCAGCCGGTGCTGCAGCGGCGTTGCGTTTGGCGGAGCAGCGTGTGAAGGTACTCGTTATTGAGCGTGGGATGACGCCTGGTGCGAAGAATATGATGGGCGGTCGTATTTATACGCATTCCCTAGAGAAATTGGTACCGGATTTTAGGGAACGAGCGCCTCTTGAAAGAAAGGTGACAAAGGAACGTATTTCCATCGGTGCTGGTAATGAGATGACAACCATCGAATATAGTTACCAAGATGTGAAAGAAAATGAAGAATCCTACGTTGTGTTGCGTGCTAAATTTGATAAATGGCTCGCTGAAGAGGCTGAGAAGAAAGGGGCTTTGCTTGTTTCTAATGTACAGGTAACGGAACTCATCACCGAAGGGGAAGGCAAAAAACGTCGCGTTGTAGGTGTCCGTTGTCATGATGACGAGGTGTATGCAAAGCTTGTTATCATCGCAGAAGGTGCTAACACAGTGCTCTTAGAAGAGGCTGGTTTAACTGGTCCGACTGATCCTAAAACGATGGCTATCGGTGTGAAAGAGGTGTATAAACTCAAAAAAGAGGATCTCGAAAACCGACTTATGCTATCTGGTGATGAAGGCATGGCATGGCTTACGTTGGGCGATATGACAGATGGTCTACTAGGTGGCAGCTTCATATATACGAATAAGGACAGCCTTTCCGTAGGCATGGTAGTAGGCCTTGAGGACATCGGCTTGGCAGATAAATCAGTTGACGAAATGTTGGGGGCTTTCACCAGTCATCCTAGAATTGCACCACTTTTGAAAAATGGTCAATTAAAGGAACACAGCGCGCATCTTGTGCCTGAAGGCGGTTATAAAGCGATGCCAAAATTGGGCGGCAAGGGTTACATCGTCGTTGGTGATGCGGCGCGGATGTGCATGAATCTTGGATACACGATTCGTGGTATGGATCTGGCTATTGAGTCCGGCATGTGCGCGGCTGAGGCGGTCAATGTGGCACTACGCGATGAAAATATGGACCGCGTTACTAAATTGTATGAAAAACAAATCAAGGCGTCTTGGTTGCGTCGCGATATGAAATTGTATAAAAATATGCCGAAATTCTTGGCCACAAATCCGCGTATTTTTAATGAGTATCCTGCATTTGTAAACAATCTTATGCATGATGTATTCACCGTAAATGGCGATGGTGCGGTGCCATTGATGAAAAAATTATTGCGCCGCGTCAAGGATGTAGGCCTATTCAGATTGATTCATGATGCATGGAAAGGGGTGCGTTCCCTATGAAATTAGAAGAGCGTTTGGGCGCGAATAAATATTATGTAGATGAAACGTGTCCTCACATCATTATTGATGGTGAAAGCGTAAGCCGCGAAGAGGCGATGAAGCTCGTGAATGGTTGTCCTGCAGGTTTATACACATTGCAAGAGGACGGCACGCTTGCTTTTGATTTTGCAGGTTGTCTCGAATGTGGCACATGTCGTGTGTTGTGCGGACATACGATTGTTAAATCTTGGAAATATCCTCGTAATGCCAAGGGCGTAGAGTTTAGACAGGGGTGAGTGCATGGAATTATTAGTCTGTATAAAACAAGTACCGGATACGTCGGAAATCAAACTAGATCCGGAAACAAATAATCTCATCCGCACAGGCCTGCCTAGCATTGTAAACCCTTACGACATGCATGCTCTTGAGGCGGCTTTGACTGTGAAAGATCAAATTGAAGGCAGTCGCGTTACGGTTGTGACCATGGGCCCTCCACAAGCCGAAGAGGCATTGCGTCAATGCTTGGCACTAGGCGCTGATGATGCGGTGCTCGTAACTGATCGCGCTTTTGGTGGTGCCGATACATTGGCTACAAGCTATACGATTGCATCCGCTATTCGTCATATTCAACGAACCATGAATCGTCAATTTCAAATCATTTTTTGTGGTAAACAAGCTATTGATGGCGATACAGCACAGGTGGGCCCTCAAATCGCAGAGGAACTCGGTATGGCACAAGCTACCTATGCTTGTGAATTTTCCGTAGACCCAGCCTCTCAAAAGGCGGTTGTAAAGCGGGAGCACGAGAACGGTTATGAAGTGATTGAAGCTCCGTTGCCATTGCTTGTGACGACGACCGCCGAACTTAACGAGCCACGTCAACCTGGCCTTTGGAGCTCCATTTATGCGAAACGATATACCATTAATCATATTACCTTGCGTGATATGCCTCATATTGATGAAAGCCGCATTGGCCTTACAGGTTCTCCTACGCGTGTGCGCAAGGTGTACCAACCACCGCTTCGTGGCAAGGTAGAAATGCTTTCATCCGTCGACGAAGGCGCCAAAAAGGTGCTTGAATTGGCGTACCATATCAAGCCTGAAAAGTTCGCACACCTCTTGGTGCCAAATGACACACCGATTGTAGAGGTGCAAGACGATGAGGGCATTGACGTAAATGACTCCGTACAGCGAGCTGCGTCTGTTGAAAGCATGGTGCCTAGCGAACCTAAGGCGGTAGATCCAAATACATTTGCAGCAGAGGCCGCTAAAGCTGATGCTATTTCCGAAGGAGGTGACCGATAATGACAAATTTTGATGAATACAGAGACGTTTTTGTCGTAGCTGATACCATCGATGACGTAGTGCATCCAGTTACGTATGAACTTATCGGTCAAGCCCGCCGCATCGCCAAGGAACTGGGCCAGCTCGTGCAAGTAATGCTTCTCGGTGAAAACGTACAAGCTGAGGCGGAGGAACTTGTGGCTCATGGCGCTGATATTGTTCACGTTTTTGAAAGTCCCCTCTTGAAATACTATACAACGGATGGCTATACAAAGGTATTGACGGATTTCTTTGAAGACCATAAACCGAATATCCTTTTAATTGGTGCTACCAACAATGGCCGCGACCTAGCACCGCGCATGTCTGGTCGCATGCAAAATGGCGTTGTAGCAGATTGCACTATCCTAACTGTAGATATAGAAGAAGGCCTTGTAGAATGGACCCGTCCTGCTTTAGGTGGCAATATTTTGGCGGAAATTATATCTCCAAACCATCGCCCACAAATGGGCTCTGTACGTCCTAATGTATTTAAAAAGCCGGACCGCATCGCGGATAGCTGGGGCCGTATTCAACTTGAACAATTTGACCTCAAGTCCGAAGATATTCGCACCAAACGGCTAGATTTTATTCCATTCAGCAAGTCTGGTTATAATATCCAAGAAGCGGATATCATCGTAGCTGGCGGCCGTGGTATGGGTTCAAAGGAAAACTTTGATAAACTCTATGAACTCGCCGATGCTATTGGTGGCGTTGTAGGTGCTACCCGTCCACTTGTTGAAAAAGGGTGGATTGAATTGCCGTATCAAGTGGGCCAAACCGGCAAGACCGTAAGCCCTAAATTGTACTTGGCATTTGGTATCTCCGGTGCCATTCAACACGTGAGCGGCATCTCTGGTGCCGATACAATCGTGGCCATTAACAACGATCCGAAGGCGGAAATATTCCAACACGCGAACTACGGGATTGTTGGGGATTGCATAGAGGTGCTTAACGATATGTTGGCGCATTTAAAATAGAAAATAAAAAGATTGGGCTATTATCTTAATTGCTGTAGAAGAAAGGCACCATTCCGAAAAACTCCACCGGCCGGGTCTGACTCCGGCCTTCGGCCTCCGCAGGGCCAAAGTCGTTTTTCGAAATGGTGCCTTTCTTAAACTCTACAGTCAATATAGGACTAGGCCCAATCTTTTTATTTTCATTAAATCCTGCGCCGACATACTCGTTAGAATAATATAAATAGAAGTGTGGTAAAATGGTGTTATAAATATCATAGATAAATGGATGTAGGGAGGTGATGTTGTGACTGCTGATAGTAATGGCTATGTAGGTTTTGGTGGATTTCGCAATGCACCAGTAGCTATAGGTGGCACAAGTTATATACCGCCTACTCCGTTGGATTTAAATTCTTGTTGGGATGAATTAGTAGCTAGGCGCCAAGAGCTAGAGGATCATCCGTTAGAACAATCGATCCTATTATATGCCGAGATGGCTCGTAACCAGTTCTTTGGCGATGGCAATAAATGAACCGCTCTACTCATGATGAATGGAAATCTAATTCAGAATGGATTATGCCCAATTACGATAACGAAATCTCGCGAAGTAGAATATCGGACTGCTTTAATTGGATATTATGAAAGCCCTGAGCAACATCATACGCAATTCTTTGATTTCCTAAAACAAGAACAACAAACCATGCTAAAACGTTGGGGCTATGAAATTCAAGATGTAAATGAAACCGAACTTGGTAAAACAATCGATATAAATCTAAAAGAAGGATCCACAAAACATAAATTATAATTGAGGCCCTGAATTACTACGTTCCCTTTCCCCGTAATGAAAATCTTTGCGATTCATTATGTAATTCAGGACCGATGTATTTAAAGTATGTGATGATAGGGGTGGGAAAAAGACTTCGGGTCCCGCTTGCGCGATAGCGTGTCTTTTTTCCGCCCCTGTCATCACTGTTAAATAGAAGGAGGAATACATATGAACCGCAAAATTTTCGTTACAGGTGCTACTTCTGGTATTGGCCTTGAGTGTGCCCGTGCTTTCGCTCAAGATGGAGATAATGTATTACTTGCTGGTCGTCGTGCAGACCGATTGGCGGCAATTAAGGAGGATTTTGAGCAGCAATATGGCGTTCGTGTAGATACGCTCGTTCTCGATGTGAGCAAACGCGAAGATGTAGAGTCTAAGGTAAAACCAGCTATCGAGGCATTCGGTGGTATCGATGTATTAGTGAATAATGCTGGCCTTGCACAAGGTCTTGATGATTTTCAAGATAGTTCTGTTGATGATGCGGTAACCATGATCAATACAAATGTAATTGGTCTTATTTATGTAACAAAAGCGGTGCTACCATTCATGTTGGCTCAAAATAGTGGTCATATTGTCAATATGGGATCTACAGCAGGTATTTATGCATATCCAAAGGGCGCTGTGTATTGTGCTACTAAGGCAGCTGTTAAGACTTTGAGTGATGGTATTCGTATGGATACGATTGCTACAGATATTAAGGTGACTACCATTCAACCAGGTATTGTAGAAACGCCATTTAGTGAAGTTCGCTTTCACGGAGATGCTGAAAGAGCAGCTTCCGTTTATGCTGGCATTGAGGCAGTTCAACCAGAGGATGTAGCGGATGTTGTATTGTATGTAACTAATCAACCAAAACGCATGCAAATTTCAGATGTCACAATCATGGCGAACCAACAAGCGGCAGGCTTTATGGTTCATAAGAAATAATTATTTGAAATCTTATATCATTTAGGATATAATCATTCATAATTTTTTTGTACATATCATTTTGCAAAATATATTTTGCGGAGTATATCGTTATGACCTTAATACTAAAGGAATCTTTTTTGATAGCTTTAGCTTGCGTCTGTGTAGGTACCTATGGAGTCGTTGAGGCTCAAGGTGCAACGGATGCACAAACTAGAGTTTCTGAACCCATAGAAATGTCTGTTGAAGCAGCTGTTCCTGGCGTTATTATGCCAAGTCCCGTACATGTGTTTACTACTGTAGAAGAAGCGTCTGAATATACAGGGTTTCGACCTCAGATGCCGAAGCTATTGCCTGTAGGTTTTAATATTCAATCTGTCGTTACTATTGAGAGAGATATTTTACAGGTTGTGTATGTGTATGAACCTGGTATGGATCCTTACGTGAATAAGGCCGGTGGTGCTCTTATTTATTATCGTACATCTACTAAATTAAAGGGTGATATTAGCGGTGACCATAAGATTCATAAGGTTATAGAAACTGAAAGTATAAATGGTACAACGGTTACTTTCAAAGGAAGTGATAAAATGGTGTATCTTGCATCGTGGATGAAAGATGGACAAAATCACTCTTTAGAATTTCAGTATCCCGTTACACGAGATATGGCGAAGGCTATAATCAGTAATATTGTGGAAGAAAAATCACATACAAAATAAATGTGTTTTAGTAATTTTCGCGTTGACCGAAGGGAGATTATACGGATGGTTAAAAAATTTCTATTAATGGCAGTTGCCTGTGCGTGCATAGGTTCTTACACTGTAGCTGGTGCACAAGGCACCTATGATGTACCACCTGATCCAGCTAAGCCTATGGTAGCAAAACAAGCAGCGCCTATGGTTGGTATGCCAAATCCTGTACATGAGTTCAGCACTATCGATGAAGCCGCTAAATACATGAATATTATGCCTCATCTACCTAAAGTATTACCTGTAGGCTATAATATTGAGTCTGTAAGCACAATCAATAAAGATGTTTTGCAAGTTGTGTATAGTTATCAAGCTGGCGAAGATGCAACTCGCAATCAAGCTTCAGGTAAACGCATCATTTATCGCGTAGCTAATACAACAGGTGATATCAGCGGCGATTACAACAATTACCGCGTGACAGCTACTGAAAAAGTAAATGGTACAAAGGTTACTTTCAAAGGTGGCGACAAAATGGTATACCTCGTAGGTTGGACGAAAGATGGTCAAACCCATGTGATGTACTTTGAGCGCCCTGTAACTCGCAATATGGCAAAAGCCATCATTGCTAACACTGTTGCACCTACAGCACATACAGCACCTATAAAATAATATAACAGTCCAGCCTAGTGGGATAGGCATGTGAGCTGTGGTGAAACACTCGCATGGACACTGTAAGGGTTATATAAGAAGCGGCTCCTCGTATGAGGGGCCGTTTTAGTATATATGCTAAAATTTCATAATAAGAATCATTCTAATATACCCATAGGGGTATATCTGAAAATTAGAATCATTGTTAAAATATAGATGTAATTATTTTGTGATAAAGAAGGCAGGTGATGTATTGTATCGATTAATACTGCAGCGTTTGGCAAGTATTGTAGGTATTTTATTGGTTGTTACCATCGGTACATTTGTATTGATAAAATTATCTCCTATTGACCCCGTGTCGATGAAGTTTAATCTTCTAGGAGCTACACCAGATCCAGTTGTAGTTG
>ERZ773079.1729-NODE-1729-length-12687-cov-11.673844_pt1 | contig 12687 bp, 11 predicted proteins | sample MGYA00511355_ERZ773079 | MGnify/ENA primary metagenome ERZ773079 (study PRJEB29015, sample SAMEA2737979) | human oral metagenome | biome: human oral; feature: human-associated habitat; material: dental | place: China | collected 2117 ... | reverse complement strand
ATCAAGTGATCCATCTTCACGACGGACTTCAACTTTATCTGCATCTGCATAAGTAACTTTACCATCATGCTGGGCAATGACTGCCGCTCCAGAGTCATGAGCCGCTTGGTATTCCATACCAGTACCAACATAAGGCGCTTTTGGATCAATCAATGGTACAGCCTGACGCTGCATGTTGGCACCCATGAGAGCACGGTTGGAGTCGTCATTTTCCAAGAAAGGAATACATGCTGTCGCTACAGCAACTACCTGCTTAGGCGATACATCCATGTAATCTACTTGATCTGATGGGAATTCTTGGTTGTTACCTTGGTGGCGTCCCATAACGATAGGCTCTGCAAAACCACCTTCTTCATTAAGCTTAGAGTTTGCCTGAGCTACGATAAACTCATCTTCTTCATCAGCTGTCAACCAAACGATTTCGTTGGTTACCACACCAGCTTCACGATCTACCTTGCGGTATGGCGTTTGAATAAATCCATATTTGTTAAGGTGTCCATAAGAAGACAAGTTATTGATCAAACCGATGTTTGGTCCTTCAGGTGTTTCAATCGGACACATACGGCCATAGTGAGTATAGTGCACGTCCCGCACTTCATAGCCAGCGCGGTCACGTGTCAAACCACCAGGTCCCAAGGCAGAGAGACGACGCTTGTGGGAAAGCTCAGACAGCGGATTGTGTTGGTCCATGAACTGAGACAACTGTGAAGAACCAAAGAATTCTTTAATAGCTGCAGTTACTGGACGGATGTTGATGATTTGTTGCGGAGTCAGAACTTCATTGTCCTGAACGCTCATCCGTTCGCGAACGTTACGCTCCATTCGAGAAAGTCCCAGACGGACTTGGTTAGCCAAAAGCTCACCAACCGCACGAATACGACGGTTCCCCAAGTGGTCAATATCATCCACGCGACCGATGCCTTCTGCCAAGTTGAGGAAATAGCTCATTTCAGCCAAGATATCAGCTGGTGTTACAATCCGAACCTTGTCAGAAGGATTTGCGTTCCCAATGATCGTCACAACGCGATCTGGATCGTTTGGTGCTACAACTTTAAACTTCTGCAATTCTACTGGGTCTGTCAAGACAGCTGAGTCGTTTGGAATATAAGTGATCTTGTTCAAACCATTGTCCAGCTGCTCTGAAATGCTATCAATGACACTGCGAGTCATAACCGTACCAGCTTCGACAAGGATTTCACCAGTTTCAGCATCTACCAGATGCTCTGCCAATGTTTGATTGAGCAGGCGGTTCTTGATGTTGAGCTTCTTGTTAATCTTGTAACGACCAACGGCAGCCAGGTCATAGCGATGTGGATCAAAGAAACGAGCCACAAGCAAGCTACGTGAACTTTCAGCCGTTTTAGGCTCACCTGGACGAAGGCGCTCGTAGATTTCTTTCAGAGCTTCATCTGTACGAGAGTCCATTGGATTCTTGTGGATATCTTTTTCGATGGTATTGCGAACCAAGTCGCTGTCACCAAAGATGTCCAAGATCTCATCATCGCCTGAGAAACCAAGTGCACGAACCAAAGTCGTAAACGGAATTTTACGCGTCCGGTCAATACGAGTATAGGCAATGTCTTTTGAGTCTGTTTCTAGCTCCAACCAAGCTCCGCGGTTAGGAATAACCGTTGAACCGTAGCCAACTTTACCGTTTTTGTCAACCTTATCGTTGAAGTAAACACCTGGAGAACGAACCAACTGGGATACGATAATCCGCTCACCACCGTTGATGATGAAGGTTCCCATCTCAGTCATGATCGGGAAGTCACCAAAGAAGACTTCCTGAGTCTTGATTTCACCAGTTTCCTTGTTAATCAGGCGGAAGGTCACAAAGATTGGCGCTGAGTAGCTAGCATCGTGGATACGAGCTTCTTCCAGCGTATATTTAGGCTCACGGATTTCATAGCCGACAAATTCCAATTCCATGGTGTCGGTAAAGTTTGAAATAGGAAGCACATCCTCAAAGACTTCCTTCAAACCATGGTCCAAGAAATCTTTAAAAGAGTCTGTTTGAATTTCAATCAAGTTTGGTAAATCAAGAACTTCTTTAATTCTTGAAAAACTACGACGGGTCCGATGTTTCCCGTATTGAACGTCATGTCCTGCCAAGTTTCTAACTCCTTTTTTATAAAGTACAGAGGGAGGAATCGGAGAGAATTGAGATTCACCGATTATTGAAATAATAACCATCTACCTCTCATATCACACTCTTCTTCACTCTTACCAAGGGGAGACCCCTTCTACGCCATTGACTCTCGTCAAAACAGCTACAATCAGTCCCTTTTGCTAAATTTTTAGAATCTTTAAGTTTGCGTTACAAATCTTATAATTCTGAAAAATAGACACAAAAAGAGCAGCTAAATCTGACTTATAAAAAGTTTGATTTAACTGCTGCAAGCTTTAATCGGACAATATTTCAATTAAAGCACACGACAAATTATTGATACTATTATACCGTATTTATCTAGAAATTGCAAGGCTTTCCTCTGCTTTCTGAAAAGTTGAAAAGACCTTCTTGATGTCCTAGTTTCCCTATCGGTTACTGCTGGAATTAGTCCCATTATTGAAATTCGGATTAGAGCTAAAATTAGAACCAGAATTAGAGGTATAACCACCCAAAATTGCTCCCCAAGCTTTCTGATAATCCGCATCTGATGCGCCGATACCAAAGCGATAGCTCGTCGTTGGAGCGCCATTCTTGGCCCAGTAGCTAGGAACAGTCGGACCGTTTAGATTGATGGAGCGACCGTTGATTGTGACGGTTCCTGGTCTTTCTCCAGTAGACTTGAGAACATCAGACTTGATAACGCTCGAATCAAGATTGAACTTCTCTCCGATTCCCCAGGCCTCTGGATCCGCTTCATAAATGGCATTGACCAGATAAGCCATATAGGCTGCATTATTATTGTAGCCTGTCAGGGCAGCCATAGAGGTATTGTCATCATGACCGATCCAGCCTCCAAGGGTCATCCGAGGAGTGGAAAGCATGAGCCACATATCTCCATTGCTGTTGGTTGTACCAGTCTTACCAATCCAATCTGCACCTGCCAAGGTGCCATTGACTTGGCTAATTCTTGATTTAAAGGTCGTAGTTGCGCCAGAGTTGAGCACGCCTCGCATCAGGTTCTGCATAATCGTCGCAGCAGCAGGTGAGTAAACCTGAACTGGTTTGGCCTTATGCTCATAAACTACCTTGCCATCTGGAGCTGTGATCTTTTCAATCATATATTTTTCTTGGTAAGAGCCATTATTAGCCAAGGTCTGGAAGCCGTTGGTATGCTGGGCAACTGAAACCTCGATTCCCCCACCCATTGGTAGACTTTCAATGTCATAGTTATCAATATGGTAGCCCATTTTTTCCATGTAGCCTTGGACATTGACACCCTTCTCACGAAGTGCACGATAGGTCCAATAAGCTGGAATATTCCAAGAAGTATTGAGGGCTTCCTGTAAATCCATCATAGCTGTTCCACGGCTGTCCACGTGCATAATCGGCTCACCGCTAGAAAAGTTCGTTGGGTAATTAGAGAGCACGCTCGCGCTTCCCATCAGCCCTTGGTCAATGGCGATCCCATAAGCTAAAATCGGCTTGATAGTCGAACCCGGAGATCTTTCCGTGTCAAAAGCATGGTTGTTTTGGTTGGAACTATAGTCTCTACCACCGACAAAACCAATGATAGCTCCTGTTTTATTGTCCTGAAGGACATTCCCAACCTCGACCATTCCTGTTCCATCATCCAAGAGACCACCGTAGTTGGCAACAGCGTTCTGCATCGCCTGATGAATGGAATGATTGATAGTTGTCGTAACCGTATAGCCCCCCTCGCTCAGCTCTTTTCGAGCCAACTCCTGATAAGCTTCAACCGTTGCATTATTTTTTAATTCTTGCTGGGATACATTGTCCCGCTGGATCAAGTACTGATACATGGCCGTCTGCGCTTCTGAAAAGGCTGTATGGTAGAGATAGCTATGTGAGCTCTTTTGCAGACTCTCCGTCTGCTTAAAATCCTGCGTCAGATCATGGTCTTTATATTGCTGGTAGTCGGCCTCGCTCAGTCGGCCTGTGCGGTACATATTATACAAAACATGCCGAGCCCGCTCTAGACCTAAAGCCATGTCATCTGGACTCTTCATGCTACCATCAGAGGCATAAGGCGAATAGACAATCGGACTCTGAGGCAATCCTGCAATAAAGGCAGCCTGCGGAATAGTCAAATCTTTAGCTGATACACCAAAAATCCCTTGAGCCGCTTCTTCCACACCGGCAATATTTTGCCCCTTATTATTTCGACCAAAAGGTGCCACATTCAAATAGGTGGTCAAAATATCATCCTTGGACATATAGCGTTCCAGAGCCAAGGCATCAACAATCTCGACCGCCTTCCGCTTGAAGGTCGGAGCATCTCCCACGACCTGCTGCTTGATCAACTGCTGAGTCAAGGTCGATCCCCCGCTGGATGAACCAACTCCAATTACAGAACCCAAGGTCGCCCGCAGAACAGCCTTGGGCACAACACCATTGTGAATCTCAAAATTTTCATCTTCAGTCGCAATGACGGCATTTTTGACATTGTCAGAAATCGCATCGCTGGCAACTGGAATCCGCAACAAATCATTATCAATTTCGGAAATCAACTCTCCGTCGGCATAAGTCAGCTTGGAAATCCCAGAAAGCTTATTGACCTGACTTACCAGCTCCTCCTGATTCGGCACGGAGACATCACTAAAAAGACTGGCTGCGTAGCCTAAACCAAGTCCAGCCCCTAATACCACTCCAAAAAAGATAAATACAAAAGCGACATTTAAGAGTAATTTCATTGTCCGAAAGATTACGGAAACAATATCAAGTACCGACCATGTCTCTCCTTTTGACTTAGGCTGCGTAACAGGCGAAGGTGCTCCCTTACCAAACCACCTTAACTTTTTTATAAATTCTTTCAACATAGATTCTCCTTCTCGACTATTATAGCAAACATCAGCAGATTATATCAAGAAAGAGCTAATTCTAGCGCTTTTGCGGGAATTATTTTCTGGCTACTCATTGCTATTTGTCGGGTTTGTGATACAATAAAGAGATAAAACAAAAAAATGCTTGAGCAAAGGCAAGATCTTTGCTATCTTAGAAAAGGAGAGACAACTATGCACATTTTTGATGAGCTGCAAGAGCGTGGTTTGATTTTTCAAACGACTGATGAAGAAGCTTTGCGCAAAGCCTTAGAAGAAGGGCAAGTCTCTTATTATACTGGATACGATCCAACAGCGGACAGTCTTCACTTAGGTCACTTGGTGGCTATTTTGACCAGCCGCCGCTTACAGTTGGCTGGACACAAGCCTTATGCCCTCGTCGGTGGTGCAACGGGTCTGATTGGTGACCCATCCTTTAAAGATGCAGAGCGTAGCCTGCAAACCAAGGAAACCGTTGATGGCTGGGTTCAGTCTATCCAAGGCCAACTGTCACGCTTTCTTGACTTTGAAAATGGCGAAAACAAAGCTGTCATGGTCAACAACTACGACTGGTTTGGCAGCATCAGCTTCATTGATTTCCTCCGTGATATCGGAAAATACTTCACTGTCAACTACATGATGAGCAAGGAATCTGTGAAAAAACGGATCGAAATAGGGATTTCTTATACTGAGTTTGCCTACCAAATCATGCAAGGGTATGACTTCTACGTCCTTAACCAAGAGCACAACGTAACGCTACAAATCGGTGGTTCTGACCAGTGGGGAAATATGACAGCTGGTACCGAATTGCTTCGTCGTAAGGCTGACAAGACTGGTCACGTTATCACTGTGCCACTCATCACAGACGCAACTGGTAAGAAATTTGGTAAATCAGAAGGAAACGCAGTCTGGCTCAATCCTGAAAAGACTTCCCCATACGAAATGTACCAATTCTGGATGAACGTCATGGATGCAGACGCTGTTCGCTTCTTGAAGATCTTTACCTTCTTGTCACTTGATGAGATTGAAGACATCCGTAAACAATTTGAAGCGGCTCCACACGAACGCTTGGCTCAGAAAGTCTTGGCTCGTGAAGTCGTAACACTTGTTCACGGCGAAGAAGCCTACAAGGAAGCCCTTAACATCACAGAGCAACTCTTTGCCGGAAACATCAAAAACCTTTCTGTTAAAGAACTCAAACAAGGACTCCGTGGCGTGCCAAACTACCAAGTACAAGCAGATGAAAATCACAATATCGTGGAACTCCTCGTGTCATCTGGTGTGGTGAATTCCAAACGCCAAGCCCGTGAAGATGTCCAAAATGGAGCCATCTACGTCAACGGCGACCGTATCCAAGACCTTGACTATGTCTTGAGTGACGCAGATAAGTTAGAAAATGAACTCACTGTTATCCGCCGCGGAAAGAAGAAATACTTTGTTCTTACATACTAAAAAAGCAGACTGGAGGCATTTGCCATCCAGTCCTTTTTTTGCTAGACTAAAACTATGAATACAAACCTCAAACCAAAACTCCAACGCTTTGCTACTGCTAGCTCCTTTGCCTGCCCTATCTGCCAAGAAAATCTGGCCTTGGTAGAAACCAGTCTCAAGTGTAGCAATCGCCATTCTTTTGACTTGGCAAAATTCGGCTATGTCAATCTGGCTCCTCAAATCAAGCAATCTGCCAACTACGACAAGGAAAACTTTCAAAACCGCCAAGAAATCCTAGAAGCTGGCTTTTATCAGACTATCTTAGAAACCATCTCAGACCTGCTTGCAAGACTAGAAACTGCCAAAACTGTCTTGGATATCGGTTGTGGCGAAGGCTTCTACTCTCGCAAATTACAAGAAAGTCACTCTGATAAAACCTTCTATGCCTTTGACATCTCAAAAGACTCGGTCCAAATCGCTGCTAAGAGTGAACCCAACTGGGCAGTCAATTGGTTCGTCGGTGACTTGGCACGTCTCCCTATAAAAGACGCTAGCATGGATATCCTGCTCGATATCTTCTCCCCTGCAAATTATGGAGAATTTCGCCGCGTCTTATCCAAAGGCGGTATCTTGATAAAGGTCATCCCAACTGAAAACCACCTCAAAGAAATCCGCCAAATGGCGCAGGACCAACTGACAAAGAAGGATTATTCCAACCAAGATATCAAGAAACATTTCCAGGAACACTTCAGTATCCAATCTCATCAAATAGCCTCCCTGACCAAGCCCATCACAGCAGAGCAACGCCAAGCCCTGCTCAGCATGACGCCTCTTCTCTTTCACGTTGACCATACCAAGATTGACTGGAGCCAACTGACTGAGATTACCATTGAAGCAGAGATTCTAGTTGGGAAAGTACGGTAAACCAATCTTTCAGATAAGACAAAATCCGCACCCTTGATTAAGGTGCGGATTTGATTTTTGAAAAAAAATAGTGAGTCAACTTTTTCTATTTTTGTTTTAAACCAATTTCTCCCACTTGAGATTTTCTTTACTAACTGCATCTTGAATGGCGTTTGAAAACTCCCCTTTGATTTCCGCGTCGATTTGATTATTAACGGAATCAATCTCTTCCTTCGTCTTTGTACCTATTTCCTTCGCTTCTTTGTCAAATTTCTCAATAATCCGAGCTATAGCCCGTTTTTTAGCCGGAACATACAAGGTTTTTATGATGTCTTTTTCTAATTTCTTCTCAATTTCACTATAGGCTTCAAAAGAGCGTAACTGATCCATCCCCCAGTCATAAGCCCCGTGTATAGCACCCTCTACTTCTCTCACGCCTGGAATATTCTCCCGAGCAAAATCATTGATACCAGAAATCCCATTACCGATGTTGTCCATTGTGTCTGAAGCGAAGTCATAAATTCCAGTACCAACATCCTCAAAAAATCCCATCCGTTTCCCTCCTATTTTTCATCTGCCTGACATGATCTTAGTTCACTAGAAAGTTGCTCAATAACCGCCTCTTGCTTTCGACACTTTTTCTTATAGCTATCTTCTAAGTCGTCATACTTTCTTTCTAGTTCGTGTTGCCGAGTTTTAAACTCCTCTTCATTCACCATCCTATATCGGCGAATAGTCTCCACTGCAGCATCCAGCATATCCTCAGTCGCATCCGGCATTTTTGAATATGCTGATAAAACAATAGAATGCTTTTCGTCAAATTTTTGGTCTAAACCTCTATAAAAATCTCCCAAAAAATTCCACTTAGTGTCCAACTCATTCTTTGACTGTCGATATTCATCGTCTATCTTGTAGAGTTCTTCTTGAGCATCCACTAATTTAGATCTAATCTTACTCCACTTATCCATGGGCAATTAATCCTTGTAATTCTGTATCTTTCTGAACAGTTTGTTCAATCCCTGCCTTTATTTTTGTCTCCAAGTTTGCAAATGAAGTAGCTACCGTCTTCGCGGTCTTTTTAACAGTTCGACAATGACTATCTACCTCTTCAACAATAGTTCCATAGTTGATATTACATTCATTGTAAGTCGCTCTGACTTCATCAGAAGATAGAAGAAAACCGAATGGTACATCTCCGAGGCTTTTATACACGGTCAGAGCCTTATCGACTGCACTCGTCTCTTTAGCACCAATCAAATCAACCGTTGCACCGGAAATAGTCGACAATCCACTAGCAACAACCAGCGCCTGCTCTGAGTCTAGTGCGACGAGTTCTGCCTTGGACAAGCCGTTTGGAGAAGCCGTACCGATGTCATTGACTTTAAAGCGATCTTTCTTGCTCTGCACACGTTTTAGGCCTTGATCCATATTTCTTTTCATGTTGTCCATCGCAATCGTATACTTGATATCACCAGCGACTGCCCGCAAATCCTCCATCATGTGACCGCCTGAATCAGGGATAACATACTCTTTCCCTACATAAACTCCACTGACTAGATCCGATATATTATTCAGAGGATCTTGCTTTGTCGTAATACGTGTGATATTTCCTGTAAACTTGGACCTATCTCTCTTTATCTCAAATATGTTGCTTGCGTAAGGAACTGCTAAAGAAGGTATATAGAGAGGCGCAGCATTGTAGACGATGGTTTCCGGAACGTTGTATTTGAGAGCGACACGCTGAGCAATATTCCCGCCCAAGGAGTGGCCTGTCAAGATAACATCTTCTGGATTTAAGCCGTTCTCTTTCATGACTTTTTCATAAAATTGATAGGCTGGACCGTAATGGTGACCCGTCCCAAAGGCGATACTGAGCCCATCTGTCATGACTGCATCATTAATCGAGTCACTATCAAGATTGGTCCCTGTAAAAGCAATGATGGTCTTTCCACTTGGCTCATCTTTAAAGGCAACCCCGCTCGTCCCTGTCACAGGATCACGAAAACTGGATACATATGTGAAATTCAGGGGCTTGATTTTCTTTTCGGTATCAGAATACTTATCCAATACTTCGCGATCTGTTGCTCCATCTATCCTAGCTTTTTCAAATTCATAGGACAAATCCGAAGCATCTAGTGTCGGATTTGTCCCGTCTAGAACTGTATATCCTTTATTATCACTCATATTTTTACCTCGCAGTGCTTCTTTACACAAATTTATTACTTTTGCCGAAATACAACTTTAGTAACCTTCAATTAATTCTGTATGAGAGTTATGACCATCTTTAATATCTAAAGTATAACTATAAGCCTTATTTTCAACCGTCTCATGCATGATATAAATAATCATTTTTAATTCTTTAGCCTGCTCCACTTCCATGTAGGTGTTCAAAATTGGATCTGTGAGAGTGTATACAATATCTGCACTGCCAGTCCCACTATTATAACTTTTACGAACTATACCTAAATCTGATAATTTATCTTTGTTTATAGTAAATCTTTGTAGCAATAACACAGAATTTTTAATTTTAAAATTCGCATTTGGATCTTTTAATTGAATTTTACCATCTTGATAAATGACTTCACCCTTATATACAAACCTTTCACTACGCTTCTCATCTTGATCAAAACTAACCTGTTTCTCTGATATTGTACCTGAAATCTGTCTAGTTTGAGAATTTCCATTTAAACTGATTGATTGGAGTTTGTATCCACTTTCTTCATATTCGTATAAATCCTTTGAGGTAATCTGAAACCCATCTGGAAACTTTTCAAACAAGTCTTCCAGATTCTCTGTCGGATAGACCTTGCTGAGCTCAGCGGCCTTTCCCTCAATAAATTTACGGCTACTCTTATTACTACATCCAGCTAACACCATTATTCCAAGCCCTCCTAACAACATCATCATTGCAATTTTTTTAAACATGGATTGCTCCTCCTCTCAGAATCCAAGATAGTCACTTCATTATACCAATTTTAAGCTTCTGATTCAATCTAAACAACCCTCAAATTATTCAAAGCGTCTTTCTCTGTTGTAATAGGTGTGATGCTTCCTGTAAACTTAGCCTTTTCAAATTCATAAGACAAATCCGAAGCATTAAGTGTCGGATTTGTCCCATCCAAAAAAGTATATTCTTTATTGTCGCTCATTTTAATTACCTTTTAATTTTCCAACAATACCTTCTGAATGAGAGAGCTTATCCTTTCTAAAAATGATGGAATAGCTATAGTTTTTTCCTGATACCGTTGGTTCAGGAATATTAATAATCATATTAGGTTGAGCATCATTTTCTAAACCTAAATAATTATTTACTTGTTCATTTTTAAGCTTATAGGCGATACTGGCAGAACCTGTCTCTAAGCTATAGCCTTTCCGAACCACTTCTAGGCTTTTTAGGCTAGATCTAGAAATTGAAAATTCCTGCATCAAGAGACGTGAATGTTTTAAGTCACCTTTTTCTTTATTATTAGAAGAGCTTCCTTCCGATAAATGAAGACTGCCGTCTTTGTAGTAGATATTTCCCTTATATAACATTTCCTTTTCAATTTTCCCATCTGAATTTTCGAATGAGCTTTCCTTGGTAATTTCTCCTTTTATTTCTTTGGTCTCAGAAATGCCATTTAAAACAGTTTGGTAAATTATTGTTGGTGAGTTTTCATCTTTCTTTTCAGTATCTGTTATACGAATCTGAAACCCATCTGGAAACTTTTCAAACAAGTCCTCCAAATTCTCCGTCGGATAAACCTTGCTGAGCTCAGCGGCCTTTCCTTCAATAAATTGTCGACTACTCTTCCCACTACATCCAGCTAACGCCATCATTCCAAACCCTCCTAATAAGATCATCATTGCAATTTTTTTAAACATGGATTGCTCCTCCTTCTCAGAATCCAAGATAGTTACTTTATTATACCAATTTTAAGGTTCTGATTCAATCTAAGCGCCAATCAAATTATTCAAATGATGCCCCATCCCAAGGGCGATGCTAACTCCATCTGTCATGACTGCATCATTAACCGAGTCACTATCAAGATTGGTCCCTGTAAAAGCAATGATGGTTTTTCCACTTGGCTTATCTCTAAAGGCAACCCCACTCGTCCCTGTCGCAGAATCACGAAAGCTGGATAGATATGTAAAATTCAGAGGTTTGATTTTCTGTTCTTCGAAATAATATCTTTCTTCAATATTTTTATCTGTCGCCCCATTAATTCTGGCTTTTTCAAATTCATAGGACAAATCCGAAGCATCAAGTGTTGGATTCTGTCCATCTAGTAGTGTGTATTCTTTATAATCGCTCATTACTAGTCTACCTCTAATTTCCCTACAATGCCTTCTGCATGATAAAGATTATCATTTCTAAAAATGATAGAGTAGCCGTAATTCTTGCCCGATACCGTTGGTTCAGGAATATTGATATCCATATTAAGTTGCTCATCATTTTCTAAACCTAAATATGTATTGACTTGTTCATTTTTAAGCTTATAGATGATGCTGGCAGAACCTGTCTCCAAGCTATAGCCTTTCCGAACCACTTCTAGCCCTTTTAAACTAGACCTAGAAATTGAAAATTCCTGCATTAAAAGACGTGTATGTTTTAAGTCACCTTTTTCTTTATTATCAGAGGAGTTTCCTTCTGATAAATGTAGACTTCCATCTCTATAGTATACTGTTCCCTGATATAATACCTCTTTTTCTATCTTTCCATCTGAGTTTTTTACTGAACTCTTTTTGGTAATTTCTCCTTTTATTTCATTGGTCTCAGAAATTCCATTTAAAACTAGCTGATAACTAATTGAAGGAGAGTCTTCACTATCCTCACTAATATCTGTTATACGGATCTGAAACCCATCCGGAAACTTATCAAACAAATCTTCCAGATTCTCCGTCGGGTAGACCTTACTTAATTCTGCAGCCTTCCCCTCGATAAATTGTCGACTACTTTTTGTAAAGCAACCAGTTAGTGTCAATACTGCCACTCCCAAAAGTACCACTGACAGTCCTATTTTTTTCATCATAAATTCCTCTCTTCTTTATCCGATTCAGTCTAATTAACAATAGTATACCTGTTTTTCCTCTGTTGTGCTAGCATTTTAACGGTATGGAGGATCTTCTATTAAAGTCTCTACTTTATTTCATCAAAAAAACGCATCTTTTTAGATGCGCTTTTTATAATCTGATGCAATGTATCTTAGTTCAAGTGCCAGATATCTTCGTTGTACTGAGCGATTGTACGGTCAGATGAGAAGAATCCTGCTTTGGCAATGTTAACGATGACTTTATCCAACCATGCGTCACGGTCTTCGTAGTCAGCCAACATTTGCTCTTTCACCTTGATGTAGTCTTCCAAGTCAAGGAGAGTCATGAACCAGTCTTTGTTGATCAATTCGTTGTAAAGACGTTCCAAGCGTT
>ERZ773079.1722-NODE-1722-length-12737-cov-4.965621_pt1 | contig 12737 bp, 16 predicted proteins | sample MGYA00511355_ERZ773079 | MGnify/ENA primary metagenome ERZ773079 (study PRJEB29015, sample SAMEA2737979) | human oral metagenome | biome: human oral; feature: human-associated habitat; material: dental | place: China | collected 2117 ... | reverse complement strand
TTAGAGATAAAGTTATTATTCCATTTGCTAATACTTTAGTAAGGCTTCAAGAAGATGGAACTTTTACTAGATGGGCAGAAAATCTATCCAATATTTTTGGAGAAATAATAAACATTGGTGGAAGAGTAATAGATTTTATTGTTAAGTGGAAAGAAGTTTTAATTCCTTTGGCAAGTGCAATAACTGGGCTTTTTGTAATTAATAAAGTAATAGTTTTAATTGGAGCATTAAAAACAGCATTATCAGCTTTTTCTTTTAATCCTATTATGCTTGGAATAGGAGCTGTAATAGCTATTGGAGTTTTACTATATAGAAACTGGGATTTAATAAAAGCTAAATTAGCTTCATTATGGGCTAAAATAAAAGCATTTGCTAAAGCATTATGGGATATTGGTAAAAAAATATTTATGTGGCTTAGTCCAATAGGCTTAATTATTACGGTTGGAAAGCTAATAATACAAAATTGGGATTTAATAAAGGCTAAATTTACAGAGTTAGGAAGTTATTTATATAACAAAATACTTGATATAGGTAATTTTTTCGTAGGTTTAAGGGACAAAGCTGTTGATGTATTTTTTAAACTAATAGATAAATTAAAAGAAGTGTGGGAGACAATGAAGTCAACTGCTGCTTCAGCTTTTGATTTTATATTAGATTATGTTGCTAAAATTTGGGAAAATATTAAAGGATTTTTCTCAAACTTAGGACAAAAAATAAAATCATTACCAGGCATATCATGGTTTTTTGATGATAGTGGAGAGAAGAAAACAACAACCGAAAGAGTATATTTTGAAGATACTCCTGTGATAGATGGGACACATAAAACAGGACTTGACTATGTTCCTTTCGATGGCTATATAGCTGAACTTCATAAGGGAGAAAGGGTACTAACTGCTGAAGAAAATAATGCTTATTCAAATGCGGAAAATAATAGCTTTTCGGATATAAAAAGTTCAACAAATACTAAAAATTCTAATAAAACTGATAAAAGAGTTATATTAAATATTACTATAAATATGCCAACAACTGCAAAAGCTGAAACTGACTGGAACAGAGTAGGAGAAATGATAGCTGAGAAATTAGAAGATTTTATGCTACAAAATGAGATTGCAAAAGGAGATATATAGATGTTTTCAATAACAAATTTGATGAGTAAAGTAAGTAGTTTTTTAAGCAGTGCTAACTCATTGTCTAATCAAATTGATAATCACATTAAGAAAACTCCACCTATTCTATTAGGAAATATCCAGCTTCAATTAGTTTCTGATGTATCTGAAAGCTATTCTAATGATGTTCCAACAGTTCCAATAGATGATGGAACTCAAATAGCTGATAATATAACTCCAAACTCTTTGGAATTATCTTTTAAAGTTCAAATTGTTGGAGCTAATCATAAAGAAATTTTTGAAAAAATTATAAAACTTAGAAATAAAAGAGAACTTGTGGACTTGTATATGGTTAAGTTATATAAAAATATGGCTATCACAAGTATAGAAAATACAATAACATCTTTATATTATACAGAGTTCACAATTACCTTAGTTGAAATAAAAATTGCTCATGTTTCTATGATACCAGCACCCAGCAAAAAGGCTAAACCTGCTGTAAGGAAAAAAACAAAAATAAAAACAACAGCAAAGGCAAAGAATAAAACTAGTGGGAAAAAGGACTGGGAAGGAGATTTACAAAGTGAGCATATAAGATTACCAGGAGCATAAGAATGAAAATAAATATAATGAAAGAATCAATTCCATATATAACTGATGTAACTATTGCAGGGACAACCTTTCAATTTGAATTTACATATAATTCTTATGATAAAAGGGTATATGTAACACTTTATGATATTGAGGATAATTTAATATATCCAAATGAGCCTATTTTATTTGGTATTCCACTTTGGTTTAATAAATTAGTTGATGAAAAAGGAAACTTTAATAAAAAATATCCACAAAAATATATTATTCCAAATACTTTGGATAGAAAAGCAGTAAAAATTGATTATGAAAATATAGATAAAATTGAACTTTTAGTGGAGGAATAATGGAATTTATAGCAAATAGACCTATTTTCCCAAGAAATTCATACCTTGTTATAAATGGAGTAAAAATAAATGATCATAATAATAATGGATTAAAGTTTGATGTTGAGGTAAAAAGTGGAGAAGAAGGGAAAGTAGGAGTAGGAACATTTAAAATATACAATTTAAGTCAAGACATAGAGGTAGGAAGTGAGATAGAGCTTTGGTTTGGTTATGAGTCTGATATTGGATATTATTCTAAGTATGAAGTTATTAAAAAGAAAAAAGCAAGAGATGGAGCTTCTTTTGTTCAAGAGCTAACTTGTTCAGAAAGAACTAAGAATAGCAGTAAAATAGTTTCTATTAGTTTAGATGGGAATGTAAGAATATCAGAAGCTATTAAAGAAATTACTAAGGAATTAGGTTTAAATCTTATTTCTATGGATCTAAATAAAGACAAAGTTTATACAAATGGTTTTACTTGTTATAGTCAAGGTTTTCAGGAGTTAAAAGAATTAGTTCAGGACTCAGAAAGTAAAATGACTTTAAAAGGTGATGATCTTTATATTTATACAGATAAGCAGAAAAATCAGGCTATTTATTTAACTTTTGAAAGTGGTTTGATACATAATCCTGAAGCTGTTGAAAAGCAGGAAAAGGAAACAAAAGTAAATAAAAAGTCAGATAATAAAAAAACTGATAGTAAAAAAGATGAAAAATGGAGTAAGGAAAAGAAAAAGAAAACTGTAAAAGAAAGCAATAAATATGATTATACTGTTGAATGTTTCCCAATTCACCATATAAAAAAAGGAGATATTATATATGTTTCAAGTGATGATGTCAGTGGGTTTATGCAAGTTGAAGAGGTAAATATTTCTTTAAATGATAGTTGGAATATGAAACTAGGAGTAAAAGTGATGAAAGATGATGGAAAACATAAGGATAATTCTAGTAAAAATACAAAAAATAAGAAAGGGTAGATTTGTAGATGCTGAGCCTTTGTTTAGTCCCAATGGAGTTGCTTTGCCTGTACTCCGTAATGTTCCAGTCGCATTATTTGGAGATAGTAAAGACCATATTGACTGGAATATCAAAGAAGGGGATATAATGCCGTATTTTATATTAACTTTTGATATTTCTTCATATATAAGTCAAGGTTCTCATGATGTTATGGATTCAAATAGAAGGAATAATTTAAATAATGGTTTTATTTTACCTTTCACAATCCCAAATGCTACTGAAAGTCTTGAATTTCCTTCTGATATTAGAATTATTGGAGATAGATTAGAGGAAGGAAATATTGATTTAAAAGGAAATTCTAGTCAAAAAGGGAATATTGAAATAACTGGAGATACTACTCAAAAAGGAAATACAACACAAATGGGGAATATATCCTCAACTGGAACTGTTTCAGCAACAGAAGATGTTAAGGCTGGAGATAAGAGCTTAAAAAATCATAGACACTCAGGAATAGCAAAAGGAAATGATACAAGTGGAGGAGTAGTTTAATGAAAGCTATAAAAATGAATGATGGAGATATTAACTTTTCAACTATTTCAGAAATAGAAGAATTTTGGCAAAGAGTAGTAAACTCTTTAAAAATATACTCAATAGAGTGCTTTTATGATGAAAATTTAGGACTTGATATAAGAATAATAAATGAACAAGATGTAGCTGAGTATAAACTTGAACATATTTGCAGAAAGTTACAAGAATGGTTTAGAAGTGAAATAGAATCAGTTAGTTATCAAATAATTTCTGAGGAAGAAAGAACTTTAAAAGCAAAGATTTATATAACTCATAAAGAACACAATGATATAGAAAAAGAGGTGATTATCAGTGGATAAATTTGAAACAAAAGGCTTTCAAGGGCTTATGGAGTTAGCACAAAAAGAGGCACAAAAAAAGGAAAACTTTGGGAGTGATTTCAATGTTGAGTCAACTGGTGATTATTATAAACTAGCAGCACCTTTTATATACCTTTGTTCTTATTTGGAAGATAAGATTATTTCAATAGCAAGAGGATTAAATATTTATAATGCACAAAATGAAGAATTAGACAATTTATTATATTTTTTTCCTAGACGGTTTGGAACAAAAGCACAAGTACATTGTAAAGTTACAGCAACAGGTTTTGTTGATGTAATACAGGGGGATATTATTATCCAAGCAGAAAATGGGACAAGATATGAAAACGTAGAAAGGTTTGAGGTGGATTCTTCAAAGACTAAAACAATACTATTTCAAAGCTTGTTCGATGGAGAAGAAGGAAACATTCAAATTAATAAAATTGAAAAAGTTATAAAAGCACCAGCTTCAATAGTAGATGTACAAAATATAGAAATTGGAGAAGGTGGGCTTTCTCCTGAAACTGATTATGAGTATTTAAAAAGATATTTAGCTGGAAATAGTAAAGGAGAATGGGCTTTATTGCCTGTTTTAAATGCTATTAGAAAATTACCAGGAGTGAAAAGTGCTAATGGGATAAGAAATAATACAATGAACATTGACAGTTTTGGACTTTCTCCAAAAAGCATTTGGATAGTTGTAGATGGAGGAATAAAAGAAGAAATAGCACATGCTATTTATATGCACATTCATACACCTGGTACAAGGGGAAGTGTTGTTGTCAATGTTCCAACATCTGTACCAAATCATTATGAAGTTATAAGATTTGACAGACCAACTCAAACAGAAATTGAATATAAATTGGATATAAAAAGTGCTGATGAATTGAAAATCAAAAACTTAATTGATGAGTACATTAATGAAGCTGGAATAGGGGCTTTACTATCAAATGGGACATTCTTATATGAATATCTTTACAATAAAAACTATAAATACACTGATTTTGATTTAAAGTTTAGAAAAAAAAGTACTCTTATTTGGAGTAATTCAATTCAATTAAACTTTAATGAAATACCAAAAAGTGCTGGGAGAATATCATGATTGATGAAGTTATAAAGGGTTTACCTTTGTATTTTCAAAAAGAAAATACAATAAAATTTTATAAAACTTTGAAGCCTGTTATTGAGTATATAGACAATTTAATAGAAGATTTAAAAAATCAAACATCATTATTAAAATGTTCAGGGATATTTTTAGATTTTATGGGTGAAAGATATGATGAAAAGAGAAGTAGTCGAGATGATGAAACTTATAGACAGGCATTAATTATTAAAAAAATGGCACTTGATGGATTACCCAATACAGAGTTTTTACTTTCACTTACCAGAGAACTTACTAATAAAGAAGTTACAAAATTAAAGACAAGACCATTACAAGAAGTAGCTAGTCAACTATTTAAAGTAAATATGGTTGATGATTTAGAGGTTATTAACAAAATGCCTGATTTAAATAAAGTTTGTGAAGCTGGAGCAAGAATGTATTGGGAACTTGAAATAATCAATAATAAAAGTAATAAATATTACTCATCAATAATTGAGAGTATGAAAAAAATAGAGATAAAAGCTGATTTTAAACTAGATCAAACTATGAGGATAAATTCAGAATTGAATATAGCTCAAGGGATAGGATTTACTAAGATAATTCAAATAGGAGGGACTACATAATGAGTTATTTTGAAGGCTTAAAGCTAACAAAAAAAGGTGAACAACTTCAAGCAAAGATAAATGGAAACTTATCTGAAACTTTAACTTTTACAAAAGCAAAGTTAGGAAGTGGTTCAATAACTTCAAATGATGAGATTAGATTCTTAACAGATGTAAAAGAAGAATGGGGAACAGCTAATGTTGCTAGTTGCAAAATACAAGGAGATGAAAATAATATAGTAGCTATTGAACTTCAATTTTCTAATGCTGGACTAAGAGAGGATAAAATATTTAGAGAAATAGGACTTTATGCAAGAGGCAATGAAGGAGATGAAATCCTTTATGCTTATGCAAATGCTGGAGATAAATATGATTATATTCCATTGATGAAAGATAGTCCTCATTCTTTTGTAATAGTTATTTATTTTAACATTACAAGTGGAACAAAAGTGGATGCAAACATAGATTTACACAGTTATATAACACTTCAAAAATTTAATGAGGGAATGAGTAAAAAAGAAAACACTATAAGTAAAAAAAGTGGTTTTAATCTCGAAAAAACTGATAGTTTTAAGGAAGATGATACAAATAAACTAGCAACAGCAAAAGCCTTAAAAAGCTTACATGATGAGGTTGATAGAAAAACAGGGGCTATTAAATTAAATTGGGACTCTATTAAAGATAAACCAAGTTCTTTTGTTCCAAGTGAACACAATCATAATTCTTTGTACTATACAGAAACTGAAGTAGATGAAAAACTAGAAAATAATATTTTATACAGTACTGGAAAAACTTATGGTGGGTTATTAAATGAACCAGGAGTGAAATCAGCTGGAAAAGCATACTGGGATAATAATACAAAAAAACTATATATTTGTAAAAATAATAATAGTGATATATCTCCAAATGTTAATAATTATATTCCATTTGACTCTAACTCACTTTTGGAGAGATTGGAAAATTTGTCAACTTTTAAAATTCAAGAAATGTATTCAACTCCTGCTGGAGTTAAATTTACTATATTTCAATACGGAAATTTGTTAATGATCAATGCCCATACACACAATATAGAAAAAATCCTTTATGGGGTTTCATACAGATGTAATTTGCCTTACAATTGTTATAATACATCAACAGCTATAACGGGTAATAATGGAAGTAGTGGTCATTTTACATTGTATAATAATATTTTAGCAGTTAATTCTACGGACAATATGTCGGAGCTTACAAATACATTTATGGGGCAATTAACTACTTTTTTAAAATAAAATTAATTACCCATTTAAATAATTCCAACTGCTATAAAAGTTCCACTTACAGTTGTTAATCCAGTGTCATGATTGTTGATTCTAATTGTTATTTTATTTCCATTAGCATAAGCCATTGCTGTTAGATTTCCTGGAGTACCTGTGTGATGCGGAGTAACAGAAATACTTACACTTTTAAAAGTGATAGGAATAGTAATATCTGTACTTTTGTTAAATTCAATATTTTTGAAAACACCACAAACTATCGCTATGTTCGAAAATTTTATCACTTTAGAATCATTGCTCTCTACAATTGTGATTAGATTTTCCAATCTATTCAGTTTTATATAATGTACCTAACAAATTTGAAGGAGGTACAAAGTATGGAACTAAAAGGATGGGAAAAGTTAAAAAAGGAAAATGTGGAGATTTATAAGCAGTATCTGAATAGTTGTAAAAGTAGCAACTATGAAACATGGGAAACAACTTATTCTACTTATATCAGTAATTTCAGGTTGTTTCTTATATGGTTTCAAGAGAATTATAAAAATAGGTATTTATTAAGTAAAGACACATTGGTGGAAATGCCTCAAATTATGGAAGAGTACAGAAACCATTGCAGGAGTTTAGGAAATAGCAAAAGAACACTAATGAATAAAACGACATCAGTTAGTAGCTTTTATTTATGGTGTGTTAGAAGAAATAAATGCAAGTTTCATCCATTTGATAAAAAATTAGATAGATTAAAATTTAGTGAAAAAGACAAGGTTAGGAAAAATTATTTTTTAAATACCGAACAAATACTTACTGTTAGACTTTTTATGAAATTTCAAAGTAAAAAGTATGATATTCAAGATAGGATTTTATGGGAATTATTTTTAGATAGTGCTTGTAGAATTTCAGCAATTCAAAATTTAAAATTGGAACAATTAAGATTAGAAGAGGGATATTTTGAAGGAGTAAAAGAAAAAGAAGGTTATATAGTGAATGCCTTTTTCTTTGAAAAATGTAAAATTCTTTTAAAAGAATGGATCAAATTCAGAGAAGATAAAGAGATAGCTAGTGAATGGCTTTTTATAACAAAATATGGAAGTGTTTATAGACAAATGTCTCAGGGAACAATAAGAAACAGGATAAAAAAGATGGGACTAATTTTAGATATTCCAGACTTATACCCTCATACATTGAGAAAATCATCAATTAATTTAATAAATAATCTTGCAGGATTAGGTGTTGCCAGCAGTTATGCAAATCATACAAGTAGCAATGTAACTAGTAAACACTATTTACAAAAAGCTAATCCTATGGAAGTAAGAAATAATATTATTCAACTTCGTAAAAAGCTAGGGATATTTTAGAAAGGAGCAATAAATGAGTAATGTAATAAACTTTTATAAAGGTATAGAATTAAGATATTCAGTATATTCCAATAGTTTAGAAGATGTTAAAAATAATCCACTTAATTATTTTCCTGAATATACTGAAGATATGGTTATAACAGATAAAAGATTTCAATATCCAATATTCAAAAATAATGAACTAATGGAAAAGACGAGAGAAGAAAGAATAGAACAAGGGATAGAAACTCAACTAGAACCTGGTGAATTTATAAAAAATAAAAAACTTGTTAAAGTTCCTCAGCCGAGTAAATATCATTTTTGGAATAAGGAGACCAATAAATGGGATTTAGACCTAGAAGGTTTAAAACATATTACAAGAAGAAAATTTAGACAAGTTTTGCTAGATAAAATTTATGCTGATTTTGATTACAATGGAAAAATCTTTCAAATGGGTGAAGCTGATGAAATCAACTTCTTAAGAGTAAAATCAGCAATAGATATAGCAACAACAAGCAATGATCCAAAAGCAATAATAGAGGCTGTCAAGTTTCTAAAAGTTGAAGTTCCAGCAGGTTTTGAAGAAAAGATAAAAGCAATTATAAAAGATAAGACAACATTATCAGAAGTAATTCAAAATTTAAAAATTAACTGGAGATTAAAAGATAATTCAGTGGATTCATTTACCTTTGGAGAAATTAATCATATTTATCTATTATGGATACTAAGAGGAACAGCTGCACAAGAGGAGTACACAGCAATAGCAACAAAAACAATGAAAGCTAAATCTTTAGAAGAATTGGAATCTATTGAATGGAAATAAAAGGAGTGATGTAAATGTTTAGTTTATCACAAACAAGTAAAAATATGATGGTAGGGGTTCATCCTGATCTAGTGAGATTTATGGAAGAACTAATAGGATTAAGTCCTCATGATTTCAAAATAACTTGTGGAATGAGAACAGCAGAGGAGCAAAATAAGCTATATCAATATGGTAGAACTATTCCAGGAACATGGCGAACAAATTGTGATGGATATAAAGTTCAATCAAATCATCAAGAGAAGATTGATGGACTTGGTTATGCTATTGATATTGGGGTATTAGTTAAAGAAAAAACTAAAAAAATAGTGGCAGAAAATGGTAAAAAAGTGGAAAAAGAAGTGGAAGTAACAGTTTACAAAGCAGGTCCACAAGACTTTCATTATTATAAAGATATCTATGAAACTGCCAAAAAACATGGGTTAATAGATAAATATAATATTGAATGGGGTGGAGAATGGAAAAAAGTAGATGCTGTACATTTCCAAATCAGAGGAGCAGGAAAAATACCTTATAAGGTAGTTTATAAAAAATAGGAGGATTAGAAAATGGTTAATCAAGTAATTGCATATTTAAAAGGATTTAGTCAAGAACAATGGCTATGGATAGCATTAGCAGGGGTAATTTTAGGATATATTGTTTATAATAGAAAGCAATATGTAAACTTATTTGATGCAGCAGTTATTGCTTCAGAAGAAAGTTTTAAACATGGAGACAATAAGAAGAAACTTAATGCCGCATTAAAGTTTGTTGAATATAGAACTGACAAATTACCATATCCAGTAAGAATATTAATTAGAAAATTTTTTAGTAGAGAAAAAATAAAAAAGGCAATAGAAAAGGCTCTTCAAAAATTTTCTGATACATTTGGTACAGGTAGAAAAATAGATATTGAGGAAAATGGAAATGATGAAGAGTAAATTAAAGTTGAAGAGAGAAAATAATATATTTAGTGTAGTTGTTGAAGACTACACTAGATATATAAAAGACTTTCCAATAGTAATTCCAGCAGGTTTCAGAACTGATGGTGCTAGTATTCCACTTGTACTTAGACCATTTTTTGAGAGATATGGAAAGAATACAGAAGCTGCCGTGGTACATGATTATTTATATTCTAAGTTCAATGATACAGGGATAAATAGAGAACTAGCTGATAAAATATTCTTATTTATCTTAAAAGAAAATGGAGTATCTTGGAGAGTTAGAAAAATGATGTATAAGGCTGTAAGAATGTGTGGAGAAGTTTTTTGGGAGAAGAAATTAAAGAATGAAGGTTATAGAAACCAAGCTATAATTGACAAAACAGAAGAAGCAAAGCACTATTATAGTGAATGGGAGAAAAAATTAGGAAAACTTTAGGAGATTAAAATGGGGAAGATGAATGGGTTATTTGAACATTGGTTTATAAGAGGTACAATTGGTTTTATATTATATTTATTAGGAGGCTGGAGCAAATCATTAGAAATAATGATGACATTTATAATAGTTGATTATATAAGTGGATATTTAAAGAGCATTTATAAGAAAGAAATATCATCTAAAAAGGCTTTTAGAGGTATTATAAAAAAAGCATCTTGTATTTTAGCTGTTATAATAGGTGCTTCACTTGATAAATTAATAGAAGGGACTCCTATAAATGTTCCAATTAGCTTATTCAATATTCCCTTGTCTTTTAAAGAGTTAATAATATTTTCAGTAATAGGAAATGAGGGAATAAGTATAATTGAAAATTTAGGAGAAATGAATTTTCCATTTCCTTTGTTTATAAAAAAGTTCTTCAAGCAGTTAAAACAGCAAGATGAGCCAGATAAAGATAATAAATAAGATAAAAAATAAAAGGAGTATTCAAACTCCTTTTTTGTTTAGTTCAAAGATTTATTTTTTATCATTTTGTTTTGACATAAAATTATCATTTTATTTTGAAATTTTTATCATTTTGTTTTGCGTCTTACAGAAATAATCAAAAAAAATATATTTATAAAATATGGGAAAATTTGGAAAATGAAGACAGAACAGAATATGATGTTGCACTTGAAAATTATAGGAAATACTTGTTGAAGGAAACTGTGAAAAATCCTGAGGATGTTTCAGTCGTTTGTCAGTTGGCGGGAGTTTACTATTTGAGCAGGAAATGCGACGGTATAGAAATTTTAGAAACATTTTTGAAAAGGAATTTTGATATTTTAACTGAAGATGAAAAGTTTAGAATATATGTTGATTTGGCTTATTTGTATGAAGATATGGGATGTATGGAAGAAAAGGCTATTGATTATCTTGAAAAAGCAATAAAAATTAATTCAAATAATGCAGACATTTATTACAGACTTGCAGGTATTTGTTTTCATGTTAAAATGTATCAAAAATCTCTTGAAAATATAAAAATTGCCTGCAAAATGAGTGATGAAGCGAAATATAGTTATGGATATGCACTGATTTTAATTCAAAATAAAGAATATAAAAAAGCTGAAAAAATTTTAGATGATTTGTTAATAGAGAATCCAGACAATATTAAATATCATTTTTACAGAGTTCTTTGTGAAATTTATTTAGGAAATAAAGATACTGAAAATATAGAAAAACTTTTGGAAAAAATAAAAGAGTTTGAAATGCTGGAGAAAACAGATTATGAAAAATATTTGAATTGGTTGACGTATGAAGGTTTTAACACCATTGATAATAGTGTAATAAAAGATTTATATTATTTATGTGGTAATTATGAAAAATATTGTAAATATGCAGAGAATGTTAATTTTAATTTAGAAGCAAATTATATGGCACCGTATCTTTATTCTTTGAAACAATTGAATAAATTTGAGAAAATAGATAGAATATTGAAAGAAGCTGAAAAAGAGATTTTTCAAAATATTGAAGAAATAAAGACTGACGAAGAATATCAGAAAGATACAACGGAAGAAGAACTTTTGGAAATGATAGAAGATGAAAAACAGAAATTGAAAAACATTAATTTAGTGCTGGAAAAAATATTGAATACAGATTTTAAGCCTAAAATTGAAATATTTATGTTTTTTGAAAATGAATGTTGGTTACTGGATTGTCCACAACATTTGATAATTGATGAGGATTGAAGAAATATGAAAGGAATAAAATTATGAAACAAACACAAAAAGAATGGGCAAGATATATTCAGGATGAAATCAAAAAAAATGATAGTTACGATAATTATAAGCATGCGTTTATTGAATATAAGGATTATTTGGAGAAATGTCTTTTGAAAAATCCACGAGATGTAGAAAAGGTGTGTCAATTAGCGATAGCCTATTTTACGGTATATCAAGATGGAAAAAAGAGTGTGAATGTATTAGAGGAGTTTTTGAAAAAATATTCAAAAGATTTAAATGATGATGAGAAGGCTATTATCTATCAGGATTTGGCTGATTTATATGAAAAAGATGCCTATGATGATAAAAAGTGTAAGTATTATTTGACAAAATTAATTGAAATGGGGAAACAATCGGCGATTGTATGGGAAGTATTAGGAGAATATTATTTAAAAAGAAAAAAATACAAAAAGGCACTTGAATGTTTTCAGGAAATGGAAAAATTTTCAGATGAGAAGGAAATAGAAGATGATTATAATTATGGGATAACCTTGTTTTATTGTGGTTATTTTGAAAAAGCGAAAGAAATGTTATTGAAATGTTATAAAAAGGAACCTGAAAGTGCAGGAATTTTATATGCATTGGCACTGTGCTTACATTATACCAATGATAAAAAATTGGCTGAGCCAATTCTGGATAAATT
>ERZ773079.1721-NODE-1721-length-12738-cov-2.603800_pt1 | contig 12738 bp, 10 predicted proteins | sample MGYA00511355_ERZ773079 | MGnify/ENA primary metagenome ERZ773079 (study PRJEB29015, sample SAMEA2737979) | human oral metagenome | biome: human oral; feature: human-associated habitat; material: dental | place: China | collected 2117 ... | reverse complement strand
TAACTGCCCTAATCTTCTTATCCTTCAAATACTCCTCCATTTCCTAGCACATACGCGCTTCGTCAAAGCTTACTAACTTCCAAATTTCCTTTCCAATTATATATGATTTTGAGCATAGAGTCGACCCCTAAAATGCGCTGAAATCTTCTCTTTTTCTACGCTTTCAACAGTCTGCATCGGACTTTATCACAAACAAATATACCTTTGTTTAGTGAGGAGCTTTATTATAGAAAAAGCACTCCGAATATATCGAAGTGCTTTGATTTACATTTACTTCTTCCTTTCGCCTCTGCTACTAGGAAATAGTTCTACTTATTTAGCTTTCTCTTGTAGCTAACTGCTCCAAGGAGACCTGCTGAAGCAGCAAACATGCTGAGCATCATGATTAGGCTTCCTGCATCATCACCTGTGTTAGGCTTATTTGATGTCTTTGGTGCTTTAGGATTTGCTGGTGCAACTGGTGCAACGGGTACAACTGGTACCTCATATTTGTTCGTGAACTCAATATCATTAGCTGCTGCAGCATCCTTCTGGATATCTACAGTTGCAACAAGCTTGTTATCAGCATCAGTAGTTACATCAACAATAACTGTGTAATCTGCTGTGTCATATGTATAGTTAAGTGCATTTGTATTAAGCTCAACTACCTTATATGTGTACTTACCAACTGCCTCAAATTTGATGTCGCCAAAGTCTACATCACCTGCGCCATTTACTGAAATAACCTTCTTATCAAGTACTGACCCTGCAGGCATTGGAACATCGTTTACCCCTGCTGCAGTTGTTCCTACTGCGCTAAGCTCAAATTTGAACTCTTCTGACGTAGGAGCCTGATCTCCTGTCAAAGCCTTCTTAACCTTGAAGTTTGCAGTTGTATAGTTGAATACATTCTTAAATGCTGGCTCGCTATCTACTACAGCCTTAAGTGTTCCATTATCATTTGTTACTGTAACAGTTACTTCCTTCTCTGTAGTATCATATACCACGCCTGCTAGAGGATTTGCTCTGTTCTCTGAAACCTTGAACTTATATGTTCCTGGCTTCTTGAACTCAATCTTGTCAAACTCAAAGCTACCGCCTGTTCCTACAGCTGCTGTAAGAGCCTGTGGCATTGTTACACCATCATATGTTTCAGTTGGAATCTGAGCTAGTGTTACCTCAAATGTATTTGCGGGTATTGTTAGAGCTGTATTATCCTGATCAACATATTCCTTGCTTCCTTTGATGCTTGCATCTACCTTCTGGTAGTTTGGCACGATTACCGAGAATCCTGGTTGCGTTGCATTCTGGATTGAGAATGTTCCCTCAGTTGCATTTAGTGAACCTGATGTTGTATATGCTGGGTTTGGCTTAAATACATTGTTATCAAACCTATATGCCCCTGGTGCTGATGTCTGAACTAGACGATAGTCGCCTCTTGATAGACCTGTGATAACAGCTTCTCCACTTGCGTTTGACTTTGCGATTGCCTTACGGCCTCTGATGTAGTAATCTGACCACTTGCCGTTTAGCTTTGTCTGAATCTTAAACTCAGCTCCATTTATAGGAGTTGTGTTGTCAATCTCATCTACAACCTTTACACGAATTGTTCCTGCTGCTACTGTTGCGCTTCCTGCAGACTTATCAATTGTGTAAGTAATTGAAGCATTATCGCTTGCCTGATCTGATGAAATCTCACCCTTGTTAGTTACGTTCTCTAGTCCCGTGATTTCTGGATAGTGAGTGTCAAACTCAGCAAAGAATGTAACTATGTTACCCTGTGAAGGTCCGTTTGGACCATAGATGTCTTTAATCTTGTTCATACCACCTAGATTTGGTTCTAGGTCAGTGTACTTAAGTGAATCATTTGATAGATTAGCGATGAAAGTATCTCCACCTGTCGCTGGGTCTCTAAATACACCATAGCTTAGCTTCTGAGCCTTAATCTTAGCATAGAAGCTGTCGTATGTATCTGAAGAGCTCTGCGTAATCTGCGTGAAATACTGTGATACTGGAAGCCAGTTACTCCCTGATTCAACAGGCATTATTGCACCCGCAGCTGCTTGTGCATAGTGTTGGTTTCCACCTACTGGAACCTCAGCCCAGTTATATCTTACAGCTGTGAACGAAATTGTATCTATATCGATTACACCATTATGCGGAATCTTATCTACGAGCATCAAATTTGTCTGCTCCTGATATGTTCCAAAAGTGCTATCGATATTGTTATATGTGTTGAAAAGTCTGAGCGAACCTAACTGGTTTCCGATTAGCTTGATGTGTGCTGTATCGTATCCAGATGTCCATCCCTGCTTCTCTATCAATCTGTTGTTGATTGTTCTAGCACCTGGACTTGGACCAATTCCACCAGTTCCTCCCCCAGAAGCTGCAGCTCTAACCTTAAATGTTACGTTTGCATTTGCATCTTCGATTGTAAGAGCCTTAGTCACAGGATTTCCATCTGTTGCTCCGTTATCTAGAGCCTTTAGACGTGCTCCCGTATAGATACTTCCTGTCAAGAAATTTCTGTCTGCTGGGAAATCAGCACCTAGTGTAATCTTAACCTCTGTGCCTGTAACTACTGCTGTAGCAATCTGCTGTCCATTATCAGAGAAAATTGCAATCTCTGAGCTTGGGAGACTTCCGAACATTGTTCCAATATTTGTAGAAAGATTGATCGTATCTCCTGGCTTCATTGCATTGCCTGACTGTGTTTCGATATTAAAATCGAACTTTAGTGAAGCAAGCGAACCAATGTCTACCTGACCTGGCGAAACCTGAATGTTTGAAACGGTTATGTTATAACCATCTTTAGATGTAGTTGCGCTTGCATCATCAATATTTGAAAAAAGCCCAAGCGTAACTGCCATTACTGCTATCAAAGCAATAAATTTCTTAGTTATTTTCACTTTATTCCTCCCTTTTACTCATATCGTAGACAAAGCTCTAGCGATATTAACATCTTTATATCAGTATATATTATTCACCATCCTTAATCAATTAAAACACGCTAAATTTAATAATTTTTACACAAATATATATAATTATATTAAATTCCACACTATCAAAGCAATTTGTATGAAAAGTAGCGATATATTCAAAATGACAGACGATTTAATCATTTCGCACGCTTTGCGTACTCAACAGGGACACGTCCCTATAATGTAAAAAACTGCGCACTATTTTGCACGCAGTTTTAATTACAAATTGATTAATAATTATCACTATAAATGTATGATTACTTTTTTCTTACACTAAATAAGATCAGCAAAGCACTAAGCACCATCTGAATGAGTGCACCTGGAACTACTCCTAGCAAATCATATACCCAAGCTATGATTCTTGGTACTGAAAAGCTTCCGTTTAGGCTTCCTGTAAAGTACATGATTAGAATAATTAGTGATGCGACAAACCAGATGACGCCAAAGAGTAATCCAATCCAATCAATTCTTTTCTTTTCCATCTTAACCTCCTAAAATTATCTCTGACTCAAGATTATATCAGTTTTAATCCATTTTTCTACATTTTTTTACGTCTTTTCCCAGTATTTGTGTCTGCGGTGGCTCGTATAAATTCCTATCGCAAGGATAAAAGGAGAAAAAAATATGATAATAAGAAAATATCCACGGTATCTGACGCTTGCCTTAAGTACTACCCTTCCAGAAACAGGCTTCAGCTTATTATCGGCTTGCATCTTTGAAATCTTATCTCCATCAATATCATTCTTAGAATCAGTAAGCTCTTCAAGAGCCACATCATCTCTAATTTCAAATACAGTGTCATACACGCCTTGGGAGTTTCCGAGCTCATCAAAGTAATAGTACTTTCCGTTTTTTCTCCATATAGAGCCCGTCGTCTCTCCTAAGTCTTTTAACTTTTCCCAGTCATCCTTGCTTCCCAAAGAGACTACTTCAGTATCCCATGAATATAAAAACACTCTAGTATAACCTGATAGCCATTTCCTATTTATCCAATCTCTTTCGTATGCTCTTAGAAAATATAGGTTTTCATTATCGTTAAAAATACTCTTTGACAAGACTTCGAGCCTCCCTTCAAAGGGGTTCTTCCCAATACGGACTTGTTTTTTCTTAATCTGATTATAAATATAGATGCCATCATTTGATGTGAAGATCAGGTTATATACATGCGCGCTGCCATTTCCAATAACCGTGTACGGCTTAGCCTTTTCATCAAAGCGATATGTACCGCATGAAACGCTCCCGCTTTCTTTATCGTACACGAAGCTTTCACCCTGTTCAGCTGATACCGTCTCACCCTTATAATCTGGCAAACTCTCTCCTTCTCCCAAGCTACTTGCTAGGTCTTTCTCAGTACTAGGCAGATGTACATCTGTTAAAACTACAAATATAAATACAGCTACAAAGGTAACACAAAAAATTAAAGGTAGAAGGGTCACTAAAAGCGACCGTCTTCCACCTTTTGATTTATAATTATATTTATTTGCCGATTTATTTCTGTGCTTCTTAGTCAAAGTTATCGCCCCGCAAAAGCATGAACTAGATTCCAGTTAGTAGTGAAGTACAGTTTTATCAAAGTGCTTAACATCCTTCACTCCGGTGTACATCATCATTTCCTGAAGTTCCTCATTCATCTTCTTCATCTTATTAACTACACCGTCCTTACCCTCTTTTAGAAGCGGCGAGAGTATTCCTCTTCCTACCGAAACGCCATCTGCACCAAGAGCAAGGGCCTTATATGCATCATAACCCGTATCCATTCCGCAGTCTACAAAAATTTTTATGTAAGAATCACCTAGCGCATCCTTTATCAAAGGCAGAACCTGTAGTGGTGCGATTGCAAATGGAAGTCTACCATGGTGATGAGAAACAACTATTGCAGCGCATCCAGCTTCCTTAGCCTTTAGTGCATCTTGAACCGATAGAACTCCCTTTGCTACGAAAGGAAGCTTTGAATAGCTCACATAATCCTTTAGATCCTGTAGGCTTACCATTCCCATAGGAAATCCATCTACTACATCGTATTTTCCGTTTGTCCCTGGAACATGGTCAATATCGATTCCCACTGCAGCACTTCCGCATTTTACAGCGAAGTCAATTTCAGATAATATTTTTGTCTTATCAGCAAAAGGCTTGATTATACGAACAGTATTCACATTTTGCTCGATGATTGAGAGGTAGCTTTCGTCATCTTCCATGCCTACCCAGTTTAGAGTTTGTATTTCCTTTGCTGCGAGGCTATATTCCTCCATAGGTGTTTGACCATTATCCATAACCTTATTTAGATGCGAAAACGCAGGTGTCATAATTGGTGATGCGTACTTCTTGCCGAAGAATTCAACTTCAGTATTAACCTCTGTACTATCTATTACTCTCATTTCTACATGTATTCCATCAAGGAATGCACGATTATATATATTAGCATCATCTGCCTTACCGCTAGTCACCGGTATTACACCAGGCTTTCCTGGCCACTTGTTATTTTCCATAATTCTCCTCTTTCTTAGGATTTACCCGCTTTTAAAACATTCCTCTAAAGTAGAAATTCAAAGCAACATATACAGCCAGCGCAATCAATAGGAACATTGAAATGAAGGCTGAAACAAATTCCTCTTTTTCCTCGTTATCCAAAATATCCTTTATCTGTAGCGGTACTGGAAATCCGGTTGGACAGTAGAAGTAAAGCAGCACGCCGAATGAAAATATTGGATTTGCCATCTTTGATGGAAAGAGTAAAAAGAACGAAGCTATAATACCTGTGCAGAATAAAATCCTTATACCTGCTAGCTTAACAAGTGGCATTAGGTAGGATTTCTTTAAATTGATGCTATATCCAAGGCTGAACAAAATCAAAGCTGCAATAGGCGTTGTAATCGTAGCTATTGTATTCTCGTAAAGAGGCCCGAATATCTCATTTTTCAAAAGCATGTCCTGAAGACCTGTTAGATTTGTGATAAAGCCTAGAACAGCTGCTATTACAAAGGGCGCCGACACCACATTTTTGACGAGTGGTAAAAACTGAAGTTTATTGCTTTGCTTAAGTTGTAACACTGTAGGCACGAATATGAAGTTAACCAGTATTCCCGCTAGATCAAAAGGAATCAGATTTACTGCATATGCTGATCCTACAACACTTATATAGAGCGGAAGCGCAACTGCACCACCCTCACATGTCAAAAGTAAAAATGGTGAAAGCTTAGATAAGTTCTTAGGTAAAACTCTGCAGAAGAGTTTACCTAACAAGTATACACATATCCAAACTCCAATTAAATAGACTATCTCGATTCCGATTTGCTTATCTAGGCTTGAGCTTGCTACTATTTTATAAATCAAAAAAGGAAACAGTAAGTCAAGTGCAAGTGATTTGATACCGTCGTTTTGCTCATGGCTTATCCATTTCTTTTTCCTAGCGTAAACTCCCAAAAAAAGCAGGAAGAAAACTGGAAAAATCTTTGCAATTGCTTGCATTTTACACCTCTAATTCTTTCTTTATCCCTCAAAATCGCTAAGTGACTGCTAGCATCCACCAAAAGTCACAAATCAAAGATATTTACTTATTATATTATATCATACTAAACAAATCATTGAGCGCTTCTGCCATAGATGGATGCGTAAACATATGATTTGCTAGCATTGTGTATGGCTGCTTCATTATCATCGCCATGACAACTAAATTTATTACCTCGTGTGAGTCTTCGCCAAATAGTACTACTCCGAGAATCTGCTTTGTATCCGCATCGACAACTGCCTTGTAAATTCCGGCTGTATTACCGAGAATCTTTGCTCTTATTATATCTGAAGCAGAAAGCTTTGATACCTTGATGTTATACCCAGCCTCTAGAGCCTCAGTTTCTGTAAGGCCAACCTTTGAGAATGTCGGATGCAGGAATGCTGCATTTGCCATAGGCTGCCTACTTTCTCTTGAATACCTACCATTATCCTCTAGATAGCTTCTTACGATTCTGTAGTCGTCTAGGGACACATATGTGAACTGCGGACCGCCATTTACATCTCCAATTGCAAAGATATGTGGCTTATTGGTCTGAAGATGCTTGTTTACGTTTATAAAGCCTCTATCTGAGCTTTCTATCCCAGCGTTTTCAAGCTTTAGCTCTTCAACATTTGGCTTTCTTCCCGTTGCAACGAGAAAATCGTTTGCTCTAAGCTCACCCTTTTCTCCATTTGATGAGTAGAAAATGTGGACTGAACTATCGTCCTGCTCCACCTTACTAACCTCTGCATCAAAGATAAAGTCAACACCGAGGTTTTTGTATGACTTAAAAACCTCTTCGGCAACGTCAGCATCCTCTTTTGGAAGAAGCCTGCTAGCCTTGTCGATGACTGTTACCTTTGATCCAAACTTCGCATAGGTTGCTGCAAACTCAAGTCCAATGATTCCTCCTCCAAGGATTGCGAGAGTCTCAGGGCATTCTTCGAGATCCATTAAGGTTTCATTTGTGTGAATCCTCTTCTCGATTTTGAGTCCCTCTATTGGAGGAACAAAAGGAGAAGCGCCCGTATTTATGAAAACACTCTGTATAAACATCACACTCCTCTTCAGCAGTTTTGATATTTACAGTGTGCTCATCCTTAAAAGAGGCAAGCCCAAAGATAACCTCTACATTATTGCTGATTACCGCTTCGTAGTTTTCCTGATTTAGTTCCTCGATAAGCTCATCCTTGGTTTCTACAGAATTCCTGTAGTACTCCTCGTCCTTCATTTCCCCTTCCGGCTTTTTGTATGCCCTGCCAGCGAGGAACTTTGATGGAAAGCATCCGTGGTTTATATATCCACCTCCACACATGTCATGCGATTTCTCTACTAGAATGGTCTTTTCACCCTTGTCACCGAGGTAGTTTGCTAGTATTTTACCGGCTTTACCGAAGCCGATTATAATGTTATCTACTTTTTTGTTCATAGTATTCCTCCCTTATGAGGTTTATTTTATCAAGCCAAATAGGTCGTTTAGCGCCTCTGCCATGGTTGGATGTGTGAAAATCTGATTTGCTAGCACTGTATATGGCTGATTTGCAAGCATGGTTGAAACCACAGTGTTTATAACCTCATGTGATTCCTCACCGTATAGAACGACGCCGAGAATCTTGTCCGTGTCAGCATCCACTATTGCCTTATATAGACCCGTTTGATCTCCAAGAATCTTTGCCTTTGGAATTGCACTTACTGGAAGGCTTGCGACCTTTATCTTATATCCTGCTTTGATGGCCTCCTTTTCGCCTAATCCCACCTTTGAGAATGTTGGATGTAGAAAGGCTGAAAATGCGATAGGCTGTCTGTTTTCTCTAGTGTAGCTACCATTGTTGTCTAGGAAGCTTTTCACGATTCGGAAATCGTCTAGCGAAACATAGGTGAACTGTGGACCGCCATTTATATCTCCCATTGCAAAGATATGTGGCTTATTGGTCTGCAGATGCTCATTTACATTAATAAATCCTCTTTCAGATGTTTCAATTCCTGCAGCTTCAAGATTTAGACCTTCGACATTCGCCTTTCTGCCTGTCGCAACTAGGAAAGCTTCTGCGCTAAGCCCTCGTGCTTCACCTTTTGATGAGTATGAAATTTTAACTTCACTTTCATCCTGCTCTACCTTTTCTATATTTGCGTCAAAGATGAACTCAATTCCAAGGCCCTTATATGCTTCAAATACTGCATTTGCAACATCATCATCTTCTCTTGGAAGAATCTTGCTTCCCCTATCTATGATAGTTACCTTAGTTCCAAACTTTGCGTAGCTTGCAGCAAATTCAAGACCGATGAATCCACTTCCTGATATTGCTAGGCTGCGCGGGAATTCCTCAAGGTTCATTATGGTCTCGCTTGTGTGAATTCTGCCTTTAATCTCTAGACCTTCGGTTTCAGGAACAAAAGGTGTAGTACCTGTGTTTATGAAAATTCTCTCAGCATAAAGCTCCTGAACACCTGATTCAGTTTTGATACTTACAGTATGCTCATCCTTGAAAGATGCAAGTCCATCTATAACCTCTACATTAGGAACTCCTGTGACCTTGTCGTAATTTGCCTTATTTAGCTTTGATATCAAGGTCTTCTTGTTTTCGACTGCCTGCTTGTAGTACTCCTCATCTCCTAGCTGGCTATATGCCTTACGGTCTGCACTGGTTGCGAGAAACTTTGACGGAATGCAGCCCACATTGATGCAAGTTCCTCCGTACATCAAAGGTGACTTCTCTACCAAAACGGTCTTATCGCCCTTGCTTCCTAGATATCCTGCTAGCGTCTTTCCGGCCTTACCGAAGCCGATGATTATATTATCTACTCTATTCATAGTTTAAACCTCCATTTTGGGCTCATATAAAGAAGCCCCTTCAAATTGTTTGATACATTATTACCTATATTATATCCATTTATGGCGGGAAATAATCAAAATGTGCACAAATAAATTGCGTATAATTTATTTCTAAGACATGAGTTGCTTTGATAAGCATACAAATATACAGAGTTAAGGGGATTTTTTTCATATAATTTCCCTTTATTGAAAACAGATGCATCTATGTATTTCCCCATAGTATTATTAAAGATTTGAAATTAATATGCTTTTATTTTGCCCGATTTGATAATATAATAGTAATAATAGTGGGAATGTGGATTTAGAACTCACAAAACATAGAAGTTAACGTAATTCAAATATTTAGGAGGAATAATCATGGGATTTATTCAAGCAATTAAGGGTGCTGTAGGAGGCACATTTGCAGATCAGTGGAAGGACTTTTATGGTCCTATGCCAGGCGTATCAGCTACTGCTGGTGTATTTCCAGGGGTTCCAATTGGAACAAACAACGGCAGAGGCGAAAACACTAAGGGTAGCATAAATGTAATTTCTAACGGAAGCAAGATTATCGTTCCTGAGGGAGTAGCTCTTATCACTGTTCAGGATGGTGCTATTACAGGTATAATCACAGAACCAGGTGGATACGAGTTCACAACTGATTCAGTAAACTCTAAGTCAATCTTTGCTGGAGACGGAATCATCGATTCCATCGTTAAGCAGTCATGGGAAAGGTTTAAGTTTGGCGGAATTCCTGCAGCTCAGCAGCTAGTATTCTATGTTAACCTGAAGGAAATTCCAAACAACAAGTTCGGCACACAGTCAGAGATTTACTGGGATGACGCATACTTTGGAACACAGGTCGGTGCAATTACACGAGGCACATATACACTAAAGATTGTTGATCCTATTTTGTTCGTAAAGAACTTTGTCCCTGTAGAATACCTATTACCGAATGCTCCTCAGTTTGATTTCTCAGATATGGATAATCCAGCTGGAGAACAGCTTTTCAACGAGGTTGTAGGTTGTCTATCAGCAGCATTCTCAATGTATACTAACGACCCATCAAAGGGAAACCGTATCACCAAGATTCAGTCAGACCAGATTGGTTTTGCGCAGTCACTATCTAGTGCTGTTGACAGTGCATATCAGTGGAGACAGGACAGAGGTCTTGAAATCGTAAAGACTGCTATCCTATCCATCGAATACGATGAAGATACTAAGGAAATGCTCAAGGATGTTAAGCGTGCAGATGCACTTGCTGGCGCTCGTGGTAACTCCTTCATGCAGCAGTCTGTTGCAAGAGGTCTTCAAGCAGCTGGAGAAAACGGTGGTGGTTCAGGAATGGCATTCATGGGAATGGGTGTTGGTGCAGCCGGAAATGTAATGAATGGAGTACAGCAACCTAATAATCCAAGCTCATATCAGCCAAACTTTGGACAGCAGCCACAGCAACAGTATCAGCAGGCTCCTCAGCAGGGATATGACCAGCAAGCACAGTACCAGCAGCAGCCACAGCAAGCTCAGCCAGAACAGGTTCAGCAGGCTCAGCCAGAGCAGCCTCAGATGCAGGATACAACTGCAAAGCTAATCGAGATGAAGAAGCTTCTTGATGCAGGAGTACTCTCACAGGAAGAGTTTGACAGAATAAAAATGCAGCTTCTAGGACTTTAGTCTATATATATGAGGCATAGCTGCAGTTGCCACAGAGGCTTTTGTTGAGTTTTATGAAGATTCAACTATTGATAACGACTTTTAAAATTAACAAAACACAGGCGGTTTACTATGTATAAATCGCCTGTACATATCCAAGGAGACAAACTAATGGAAGATAGAACTTTTGAAGAAAATCTTGTTAACGATGGCATGGCCCAGACCGATGCTAAGGTAACAGAAGCCAAGGAGGAACGTCACGACGGCCAAATCAAATGTCCTAAGTGTGGTGCCACCGACATAGAGCTAGACCCAAAGACAGGTAAGCTCAGATGTAACTTCTGTAGACACATCTTCGAACCAGAGTTCACAGAGGATGATGGTAACATCTCAGAACTAGAAGGTGTTACGCTATCAAAGGGAGCTTCCGACATAGCAGCTGACGCAAAGGATGTTATGACTCTTAAGTGCCAGAGCTGTGGAGCAGAAGTAGTCATAGATACTGCTTCAGCACCTCAGGCTAGATGCCACTGGTGCAGAAACATGCTATCTATCAATTCATGCATACCTAATGGAGCTATTCCAGATATGGTGCTTCCATTTAGCGTATCAAAGGCAGAGGCTCAGGCTAAGATAAACGATTTTGTTGGAAAGAGAAAGTTCTTTGCTCACCCTACCTTTACTAGGGAATTTACGACAAACAACATCTGCGGTGTTTACTTCCCATATATGGTCGTTGATATCAACGGACATTCACACCTTTCAGGAACAGGAGAAGTTCTCGTTAGAGAGTACACTGTAAAGAGGGGCGATGATGAGGAAAAGCGCTATGATGCAGATGCATACCATGTTGAGCGTGACTTTGATATAACTATAGACGACCTCACAATCGAGTCAAGCGCAGATAAGCTAAATGTTGCATCAAAGGAAAAGACAACTAACATCATCAATTCGATAATGCCTTTTGATACAGAAAACTGCGTAGAATACAATGCAAATTACCTACGCGGCTACACATCAGAAAAGCGTGATGTAAATATTGATCAGATTAGAAACACAGTTCATACTCAGGCAAATGATATCGCTAGAATAGCAGCAAACCAAACCTTGTGCGACTATGATAGAGGAGTTGCATGGGAAGATGATAACTTTACAGTAAAGGGTGAATCATGGAAGGCTGCCTACCTACCAGTATGGCTCTATAGCTACATGCAGGTTAAGGGAAGCAAGAAACTTCTCCACTATGTAGCTGTAAACGCTAGAACCAAGGAAACTATGGGAAGTGTTCCTATCAACATGACCAAGCTTTGGATTGTTTCAATCATACTAGAAGTACTAGGTATATTCCTTGCAGTAACTCTAGGACGCAATCCATTTAATGTGGAGAGCCCATATCGCTTTGCCCTAATGGCTCCAGCAATCATATTCTTTGCTTTAATGTACTCAAAGTATAGAAACTCTGGGGCACGTCACACCTACGAAAAAGAAACCTCTAACGAGATGAGCAATATGTCCATGGTCGATGACTATCTAGAGCGTCGTAATGGACTAGAAAGCTCAAGTATAAGAGGTGCAAACAACGAACAGGTACACGGAAATTACTCGAATGACTTCGTCTCAAAAATAAAGAAATCCGGCCTAACATCCATTATGGGTAACGTATCTGAAATAAAGGGAATAATGAATAAGTTCGATGACTTTAACTAGTTCAAAGACTTATCAAAAACAAATTCGGACCACTCGCATGAGTGGTCCTTTTATTTGCTTCTTACTTAACTATGTAGTTAATTGTACGGTTTGGTATCATTCTATTTCCACCTAACACA
>ERZ773079.1719-NODE-1719-length-12745-cov-9.369819_pt1 | contig 12745 bp, 13 predicted proteins | sample MGYA00511355_ERZ773079 | MGnify/ENA primary metagenome ERZ773079 (study PRJEB29015, sample SAMEA2737979) | human oral metagenome | biome: human oral; feature: human-associated habitat; material: dental | place: China | collected 2117 ... | reverse complement strand
TACCACGGGCTACGCTGGCTGCCGGTGGCTGCCTGCGGTGCCGGTGCCTGGGCCCTGGTGGCCACGCAGGATCCCCGCTATGCCCTGATCATCGCCGTGGCCTCGCTGCCCGGTCCCTGGCAGGCCATTCGCCTGCTGCGGCGCATGGCCGAATGGAAGCCGCCCGAATACCGGCTGGATTCGGTCGGCCGTTTTCTGGCCGTCTCGCTGCTGCTGTCGGCCCCGCTCAACGCCCTGCTCTATGCGGGGCTCGTCTGGTTCTTCCAGGTGCCGCCCGTCAACGTTCACGGGCTGCTCCAGCTGCTGCTGGGCAGTTGGCTGGCCGATACACTGGGCATGCTGCTGATCTGCCCGGCGCTGCTGGCGCTGGTGCGCCCCGCCCATCTGGTGGCCGACGATGCCGAACTGCCGGCTGCGCGGCAGCCCATCCCCCAGTTCAGCCTGCCCACCGTGCTGGTGGTGCTGGGCATCGGTGCCGTGGCCTTTGTGCTGCACCGGCTGGGCGAAAGCCAGTATGCCGGCCTCGTGCTGTTTGCCGTGTTCGTGCCGCTGATCTGGGCAGCGACCTCGCAGGCCGCAGGCCGGATGGACGCCTACACGGCCACGGAGACGGCCTGGAGGGGCGAGCACCTGGCCCCCTTCCAGCCGTGGCTGACGCGCTCGGGCTGGTGGGTCGGTGAGCACCTGGGCCCGGCGCTGCTCGCCGCGGTGCTGGCGCTGGCGGCGCTGGGGCTGGCCAGCCGCCCCCTGCGGTCGCTGGGCCCGGCGGCGTGGTTCTGGTGCGCGGGCTATGTGATCTATCTCCTGGCCTTCTTCGACCCCACGACCTCCGTGTTCCGCCTCCTGCTGCCCCTCGCGCCGGCCGCCTGGGCCCTGCCCGCCCTGGTGCGCGGCCGCAGGGGCCGGGCGGCGCTGCTGCTGGGCGGCGTCGTCGGCCAGCTCGTGTGGATCAGCTGGGTGTGGGACCTGGGCAGCGTCGCCATCCGGTGGGTGCCCTGACCTCGATCTTTCAAGGAAAACCGACCCGTACCGCTGCATCGTCCCGCGGGACCGACGCTGAACCGCAGGAGAGGAGACATCATGACCCGGATCAACCAGCGCGATGACGACGCCTACTACGACGCCTACGACGAGGACATCGTCGCAGGCCGGGTGAAGCCCGTGCGCACCGCCCACCGGACCAACCCGGGGGCCCGCGTCGGCGACGACGAGCTCGACGCGATCCTCCGGGGCCGCCCCGGGGAGCGCTCCCCCGGCCCGCCGGCTCCCCCGCCGCCCTCGCGGCGCCGGGCTTAGGATCGTCGGCGTGACTGAGGAGACCGTTGCCCTGAAGACACCGTCCGCCGCCCTGGTGACCCGCCTCGTGGCCTGGGTGCGCGAGTTCGTGCAATTCGGCCTGGTCGGGGCCCTGGCCTTCGTCATCGACGCCGGCCTGTTCAACCTCTTCCAGCACGGGCCGCTGGGCTTCCTCGCCGGCCACCCCAACACCGCCAACGTCCTGTCCGCCGCCATCGCCACGACCTTCTCGTGGATCGCCAACCGCCTGTGGACCTACCGGGGGCGCACCCGGGACAACGCGGCCCGCGAGGCGCTGCTGTTCGCCTTCGCCAATATCGGCGGGGTGCTCATCACCCAGTTCTGCCTGTTCTTCACCCACGAGGTCCTGGGGCAGCACTCGGCGCTGGCGGACAACATCGCCGCCTACGTCGTCGGCTTCGGCCTGGGCACGGCCTTCCGCTTCACCTTCTACCACTACATCGTCTTCACCGGCACCGCCACCGAACCGGGCTCCGAGGGCGCCGAGGTGGGCGCCATTATGGGCGAGGTCCCCACCACCCGGTCCGCCAACGACGCCGGGGCCTGAGCCGGGCAGACGTGCCCGATCGCACATGCGGGGTGTGTCCCCGCTCCTCGGCGCGTCACCGCATTCCTCCCTAGCCTGGGCCCGTGACCCTCTTCGCGACCTCCGCAGCCGCTGTGACGGCCCTGTCCGCGCCCGCCGCGCCCCTGCCCGCGTTCCTTCCGAAGTGGATGGACGCCTCCACCATTATCACCGCCTTCGTCGGCTGGATCGGCCCCTGGGCGATCCTCGGCGTCATGCTCGTCATCTTCGCCGAGACGGGCCTGCTGGTGGGCTTCTTCCTGCCCGGGGACTCCCTGCTGTTCACGCTGGGCATGTTCGTGGCCATGGGCGAGGCCGACCCCACCAAGGGCGTGCCCGTCCACATCTGGATCGCGGCCCCGCTGGTGTGGCTGGCGGCGATCGCCGGCAACCAGACCGGCTACCTCATCGGCCGCAAGGCGGGCCCGGCCATCTTCAACCGGCCCGACTCGCGCCTGTTCAAGCAGGAGTACGTGGAGCGGACCAGCGACTTCTTCAGCCGCCACGGCGGCAAGGCCATCACCCTGGCCCAGTTCGTCCCCATCGTGCGCACCTTCACCCCCGTCATGGCGGGCGTCGGGCGGATGCACTACATCCACTTCCTGGCGTTCAACGCGATCGGCGCCACCTTCTGGGCCTTCGCCATCACCTGGCTCGGCTACTTCCTGGGCAATATCACCTGGATCCAGGAGAACATCGACCGGATGATCCTGGGGATCGTGTTCGTCTCGGCGCTCCCCATGATCATCTCGGCCCTGCGCTCGTGGCTGTCGTCGCGCTCCCGCAAGGCCTCCCTGACCCCCGGCGCCGAGGCCTGACCGCCCCTCCCCGCCTCTGCACTCGCGCAGTAGAGCAGTCAGAAGCGCCGGCGCCGGCCCACGCTCACCAGCGCCCCCTGGGGCAGCACCTTGTTGGGGTCCAGGCTCTTGGGCACCGAGTTGAGCAGGATCGAGAACACGGGCGGGCGCCGTCGGCTCAGTTCGATGCGGCCGCCGTCGGCCTCCACCAGGTCCTTGGCCAGGGCCAGGCCCACCCCCGTCGAGCCGTGCCCGGAGACCGAGCGCTCGAAGATGGTGGGGGCCAGGTCGTCGTCGACGCCCTCGCCCTCGTCGGCGATGTCGATGAACACGCCGTGCCCGCCGTTGGCGCTGCGCACGCTGACCGTCGTCGTGCCCGCGCCGTAGCGCAGCGAGTTCTCGATGACGGTGGCCAGCTCCTGGGCGAGCGAACCGGGCGTGGCCAGCACCGGCCGGTCCACGTCGTCGCTCAGCACGAGGGCGCGCCCGGCCGCCTCGAAGGCCGGCCCCCACTCGTCGCGCTGCTGGGCGAAGACCTCGCCCAGGTGCAGGGCCTCGGTGGTGCCCCCGCCGGTGCGGCGCGAGACCTTGAGCAGGTCCTCCACGACGCCGGTCAGGCGCTCCACCTGCTCGATGCAGGCGCGCGCCTCGTTGCGCATATCCTCGTCGTCGGTCAGCAGCTCGATCTCCTCCAGGCGCAGGCTCAGGCTGGTCAGGGGCGTGCGCAGCTGGTGGGAGGCGTCCGAGGCGAACTGGCGCTCGGCGGCCAGGCGCCCGGCCACGCGCTCGGCGGAGCGGACGAGCTCGGCCTGGACCAGGTCGATCTCCTCGATGCCGGAGCGGCGCAGGCGGGGGCGGACCTGGCCGCTGCCCAGCTGCTCGGCCTCGGCCGCGAGGTAGATCAGCGGGGCGGAGATGCGCCGCGAGGCCGCCGCAGCGACGGCGTAGGCCGCCGCCAGCGCCACGAGTGTGAGGATGATGACGGTCAGGACGACGGTGAGGACCACCTGGGCGCGGTCGTCGGGGGCGAGGGTGGTGCGGAAGGCCAGAACCATCCAGGCGCCGCCCAGGGGGATGCCCAGCAGTACGACGGCCACCGCGACCGCACCCATTGTCATCTGCAAGGCTCGGCGTCGCATCCTCGTCCTCCCTGTCCGGGGCCGGTTGGCGGGCGGGGCCGCGTCCGCCCCCGCCTCCCCCGAATCGTCTCACCCCCGGCGAGCCTCCCCGGACCTCATGCGCGCCAGTCGGCCGCCGCGCCGCCGCTCGCAGCGTCGAAGGACCGCGCGCCCCGGCCCCGCGTCGAGCGGGCGGCCGGGGCGCGGCGGGGACGACGGCGTCACACGGCGATGCGGTGGCCGTCGTCGACGGCGAGCAGGAGGCTCGGGGCGTCGACGTCGTCGCCGAGCTTGCGGCGCAGCCAGGTCACATGCATCTGCAGGGTCTGCTGGGTACCGGTGGGGTCCTCGCCCCAGACCTCCTTGAGAATGTCCTCGTTGCGCACCACGGCCCCGGCGCCGCGCACCAGGACGCGCAGCAGCTCGAACTCGCGGGTGGTCAGCTGCAGCTCCCGCGAGCCGACGAAGGCGCGGTGGGCGGCGACGTCGACGCGGACCTGCCCCGCGGTCAGCTCGTCCTCGGTGGCCTCGCCGGAGGCTCGGCGCACCTGGGCGCGCACGCGGGCGAGCAGCTCGGCCAGGCGGAAGGGCTTGGTGACGTAATCGTCGGCCCCGGCGTCGAGCCCGACGACGAGGTCCGTGGCCTCGGAGCGGGCGGTGAGCATGAGGATCGGGGTGGTCAGGCCCCGGGAGCGCACCTGACGGGCGACGTCGAGGCCGTCCATGTCGGGCAGGCCGAGGTCCAGCACGATGATGTCGGCGCCGGCGACCTCCTCCAGGGCCCCCTTGCCGGTCCCGTGGACGCGGACCGCGTAGCCTTCGCGGCCGAAAGCGCGGGCGAGGGGCTCAGAAATGGCGGGGTCGTCCTCGACGAGAAGCACAGTGGTCATACGGGGGATCGTAGGCGACGGCGGGGAGATCCGCCATCAGCCCGCAGGAGGATATGTGACTCCGGTCTCCCGGATCCGTCAGGCCCGCTCGAGGGACCAGGGGACGATATTGCCCAGCCCCTTGGCGACGACCTCGTGGCAGGCGCGCACCCGGTAGCGCTCGGCGTCGGGCCCGCGCATGAGCGCCTGGGCGGTGGCCTCGTCCATGCGGATGCCGCCCGGCTCGGCCGTGCCCACCAGCCGGGAGGCAAGATTGACCGGCGGCCCGAACACGTCGCCGGAGCGCGAGACGACCCGCCCCTGGACGAGGCTGGCGCGCACGAGCAGCATATCGGGACCCGCCTGGAGCTCGGCGACCATGGCGGTGACGACGTCGGCCGCCGTGCTCAGGTCGTCGGCGATGTACATGACGGCGTCGCCGATGGTCTTGACCACGCGGGCGCCCCGCGAGGTCACGACGTTGCGGGCCGTGGTCTCGAAGTCGTCGAGCATGGTCGACAGCTCCATGCGCCCCATGGTCTGGGCGCGCTGGGTGAAGGAGACGATGTCGACGAAGCCCAGGCAGCGGCTGAGCGGGAACAGGTCGGGGCCGGCCTCCTCGCGGCCCCGCTTGGCGACCTCCGACTCGGTGCGCCCCAGGAGGGCGGCCAGGTGGCGGCGCCACACGTAGGACAGCTGGCGCTCCAGGGAGGAGACCATCTCGTCGATGTGGTCGAGGGCCACGAGGCGGGCCGAGGTGTCGTCGAGGTTGAAGCGGTCGGAGATGTCGGCGACGAGCGTCTCGAACTGCCACAGCACGAGGCGGTCCATCGTGTAGGACTGGGCCCGCAGCAGCTCCAGGACGCTGCTGGCGGCCAGCCCGCCGCCGGGCGCCGCCGGGGATGGACGACCGTCATCGGTCTCGTCGATGAGATCGGCCATCGTGCGCAGCGCATCGACGTCGTTGTCGGTGAAGCGCACCTCATCGGGCTCGACGTCCGCGAAGCCCATCGCCCGCCAGAATCGTCTGGCGAGCGCGAGGCTGGTACCGGCGCGCTCGGCCATCTCCCGCATGCTCAGAGTCGGGACTCCACCGAGAAGCAGGCGCTCGTGACCGGCGAGAGTGGCCCACTGGATGTCGTTCGGCACGGCGGTGCCGTCGTGCGCAGCGCCGTTGAATGCTCCGCTGGATGCTGTGGCGATCGCCCGAGGCTCCTTCTCCTGAGGCTGGGCCGTGGAACTGGTCTGGTCGGTCACATCCGCAACAGTAGCGCACGTCACACACTAACGCTCATCGAGACGTGCCCACTCGTCTTGACGCGATTCAACTCACGTCCCGGTCGGCGTCCCCAAACGTGCGGATGCCACGTCGCCGGCGGAGATGACGAGCTCCCCGACCCCGCCCTCCCCCGCGGGACCTCCAACGACATCGCGCAGAACGAGGCCCGGCCGTACATCGATCGCCCTGCCCCGAACCAAGCCCGTGGGGGTGGTGACCACCACGTCCTGGCCCAGGGTCGAACAGGCCCCGCGCAGGCAGCGCCCGAGCTCGCCGTCGCCGCCGTCGGGGTCGCCGTCCCGGTCCTCCCAGGAGGCGACCAGCTCCGCGAGATGCCGTCCGAGATCCTCCAGGACGCCCCGCGCGACCGTGAGCTCGGAATCGACGCCCAGCCCGGCGAGGGACGCCGCCCAGGGCACGGGCAGCTCGGCGGCGCCCTGGGCGAGGTTGACCCCGATGCCGACGATGACCGCCGATGCCTCGGCCCGGGCGCGCTCCAGACCGCCGCGCCGGCTGGCCGGACCGGCAGCGCCGCTGTTCTCGATGCGCTCCGAGGCGGGGATCAGTTCGCACAGGATGCCGGCGACCTTGCGGCTCAGGCCCCATCCGGGCGCATCCACCGCCGATGCATCGGCCGGCGCATCAGTCGGCAGGACGACAACGTCGTTGGGCCATTTCGTTCGCGCCCGCCAACCGGTGCCCTCCAGGCGGGGCTCGAGGGTGCGCTGCACCGCGAGACCCGCCAGCAGCGGCAGCCAGTCCAGACGCGCAGCGGGCACGACCGGCCGCAGGACCACGGACACGGTCAGGGCGCCGTGGGGCGGCGTCACCCACGTGTGCTCGGCGCGCCCGCGACCCGCGGTCTGCGTCTGGGCGCACAGGGCGGACAGATGGGGCCAGGTGTCGACCGCGGCCGGATTCACGCGCCCGTCGGGGCCGCTCAGCGCGGCGCGGAGGTCATCATTGGTGGAGCCAGTGACCCGGACCGTCAGAAGTCGGGAGAAGAAGGAGCTGCTCACTGCAGCAGCCTAACGCGCCCGGCCCGCAGCGCAGCCGGACCGCCCCGCCGATCATCTAGGCTGAGGGCGTGATCCTTCTGGCCTCGCAGTCCTCCGGCCGTCTGGCCACCCTGCGCGCCGCCGGCGTCGAGCCGCTCGTGCGGGTCTCCGACGTCGATGAGCACGCGATCCTGCGCGCACTGGCCGCCGACTCGCGCACCGAGCCGACTCCGCCCCAGCAGGTGCAGGCGCTCGCACGTGCCAAGGCCGCGGACGTGGCCGACACCGTGACGCGGTCCGAGCGCGAGGCGGATCCCGACCTGATCGTCGTCGGCTGCGATTCCATGCTGGAGATCGGCGGGCGGGTCGTCGGCAAACCCGAGACGGCCGCCATCGCCCGCGAGCGCTGGCGCTCCATGCGCGGGCGCACGGGAGTGCTCCACTCCGGCCACGCCCTGGTGCGCGTGCATGACGGCGCCGAGGCCCAGGGCGTGTCATCGACGACGGTCCGCTTCGGCTCTCCTGCGGACGCCGAGATCGACGCCTATGTGGCCACCGGCGAGCCCCTGGGCTGCGCGGGGGCGTTCACCATCGACGGGCTCGGCGGCGCCTTCATCGACGGAATCGACGGCGACCCGCACGGCGTCGTCGGCATCTCACTGCCACTGCTGCGGCGCCTGCTGGCAGAACTGGATGTGACATGGACGGATCTGTGGACCAGGACGTGAGGCCCTCCGAGGGCGGATGGGTCGACTGCGGATGCGGGGATCGACATTGGGGGGCCTTCGGCGCAGCCGGCCTGCTCGTGTGGCGCCGCGCCCGAGAAACCGGAGCCGGTGTCGAGATCCTGATGCAGCTGCGAGCCGGATGGACCCACAGGGGCGGAACCTGGGGTGTGCCCGGAGGCGCGACGCGCGCCGGCGAGAGCCCCGCCGAGGCTGCACTGCGCGAGTGCGAGGAGGAGACCGGTCTGCCCGCCCGGGTCCTCCGCTTGGGGGCCGAGCACATCCAGGCCCACCCGGACTGGTCGTACACGACTTTCACGGCGCAGGCGCCCTGCGACGAGGCGTGGGACAAACTCGTTCCTTTGGATCGCGAATCCCTCGAGATGCGCTGGGTCAGGCTCTCAGCACCCTCAGCGCTCTCAGGGCTCTCGGGACTCTCGGCGAGGCGCAACGGCACGACCTGGGAACGCCCCGTCCCGGGGACTGATGACGTCTACGGCGAGGCACCGCTGCTGCCCGCCTTCGACGCGGTCTGGGAGGAGCTGGCCGTCCTCCTCCCCGCGCCTTCCGCCGAGATCGGTCGTAGTCCGCACCGAAATCGGTCCGGGGCCAGGACGGGCGCGTGGGCGACATCAGGGCATCGCCTGCGCCGCCCGCCCGATCACGCTCGCGGTGCAGGCAGCACGGCCTCGAAGACGTCCCGGGCGGAAGCCATGTCCCACAGCCTGTCCGCCAGATCCTCAGCCCTCACCCGGGGGAAGGACTCGGCCCCGGGCATCCGCCGCACCTGCTCCCAGGCGGCGCTGCCCTCGATCATGGCGGCTACGAACAGGGCGCCCACGTAGACGCCGTCGGCGGCCACCTCATCGTGCAGGCTCTGCAGCCAGTTGCGGGTAGCGGCCAATGCCGGGGCGACGGCGCCGCTCATGGCCGGGGGCGCGGCGATGGCGCTGGCGGCATTGGCCATCAGGATGGTGCCGCGGCCGCGCTCGCGCATCCCGGGCAGCACTGCGCGAACCGCTTCGATGGGCGCCCAGGTGTTCAGGATGGCGGCTCGGGCGACGTCGGCCGCCTCCACCTGGCTGGGCGGTGTGTGGGGCGCATCCGAGGTGGCCCCGAGGTAGAGGACGTCGATGGGGCCGAGTTGCTGCTCGGCCCCGGCCAGAGCGGCCCGCATCGCGTCCAGATCGGTGAGGTTCACCGGGAAGGCGGATGCGGTGATGCCCTGGGCGCGGAGCTCCTCGGCCATCTGCCGGAGTTGCTCCGGTCGGCGCGCCATGAGGGCGACGCTGTAGCCCTCGGCACCGAACCTCCGGGCGACGGCGCCGCCCAGACCCGGTCCTGCCCCCAGTACTGCAATGGTCCGGCCGGTTGTCTTGCTCATTCCTATATCCAATCTCATGCTCGTACTACTCGTTTTGATATCCATTGACTCATCAAGGGCTGTTCGCAAGGCTGGTCTCGGTTGGCTTTGACCTGCTGGCGGTGGCGGGTGTCGCTATGAATGAGCCTCCATGGGTTGGGTCACGGGGCGTCTTTTGGCCTCTGGTGCTCTTTGGTCGGCAGTTCCAGCGCATCGCGCGGCCTTTGCCTGTATCGCACGGCCGTCTATGGGTCGTGATTCGCGGGCGGGGGCCGTACTTGACGCTCACCCGTTTTGAAGCGCCCCGCACCAGGGAGGCATGGGCCGGGATGTCCAAAACGGAGGGGATCAACGCTCCAGCCGACCCGGCATCCCACAGGAAATGGCGCGATGACCTGCATCGTCAGAATCGGCGCAGCCGCTCCGGGGATAGATCCCCTCCGTTTTGGACACTTCTCGGCCCTGCGCAGGATTCTCACCAGGGCAGCTGCTTGCCGTCGCGGAAGAAGAGGCCGGTGGGGCCGTCGTCGGGCAGGGTGGCGGCCCAGACCACGCCGAGAGCGCTGTCCGCGACGGGGCGCCCCCAGCCGGGGCCGCGGCTGGCGGTGACGTCCGGGCACACGGAGTTGACCAGGATGCGGCTGGCGCGGAAGTCCTTGGCCATCTTGATGGTCAGGGCATTGAGAGCAGTTTTGGTGATCGCGTAGGCGGTGATCGGCATGTCGCCGAAGTCACCCATGGCCAGGCCGGGGAAGTTGACCAGGCCGTAGTCGGGGTCCCAGAAGGATCCGGCGCCGCTGGAGACGTTGACGACCCGGCCATGGCCGCCGGCCTCCAGGAGCGGGAAGAAGTGCTTGGTGACGCGCCAGGTGCCGACGACGTTGGTCTCGAACTCCCGACTCAGCTCCCCCATGTCCTTCTCGGCGGCGCTGACCGCGGAGGGGACCATCATGACCGCGTTGTTGACGAGCACGTCCAGGCGGCCGTGCTCGGAGGCGACAGCGCGCACGGCGGTGGTGACGCTGTCCTCGTCGGTCAGGTCCAGTTGCAGCGCGGAGGCGCTAAGGCCCTCGGCGTTGATCGCGTCGGCGAGGGGCCCCACCTGCGCCAGGTCCCGGGCGGTAAGGATGACGTGGTGCCCCTTGGCCGCCAGCTGCCGGGCCACCTCGTGGCCGAGCCCGCCCTCGCGGCCTGCGCCGGTGATGAGTGCGATCGTCGTTCTGCTCTTCTCGGTCGATGTCATGGCTCCATCGCACCAGCATGCGCGCAGGACCGGCAGGCCCTGCTGAGAGGGGGTACCGGCGGGGCGCCCCTCCAGGCCACGGCGGGCCGGAGGCCTATGGTTGAGCGATGGACCCCAGAACCGAGCTGCGCAACTTCCTGAGCACGCGGCGCGCCCGCATCCCGCCCCAGGCGGCGGGGCTCGCCGTGGCCGGTGGACACCGCCGGGTCCCGGGCCTGCGCCGCGAGGAGGTCGCCATGCTCGCCGGGGTGAGCGTGGAGTACTACACCCGCCTGGAGCGGGGCCGTGCCAGCGGCGTCTCGGACTCCGTGCTCGATTCCATCGGCAGCGTCCTGCAGCTCGACGACGTCGAGCAGTCCCACTTGCGGCGCCTGATCCGCGGTGTCTCGGCGCAGACCGCCACCCCCGCCCGGCCCGCTCCGCAGGAACTGCGCCCGAGCCTGCGCTACCTGCTCGACGCGGTCGAGGGAGCTCCGGCCTTCATCCGCGACGGGCGGCTCAACCTGCTGGGGGCCAACGAGCTGGGGCGCAGCCTGTACTCGCCCCATTACCGGGCCCATGCTGAAGCCGCGGGGCCCACTGAGGAAGGCGGCGTCCAGGCGGCCGGTGCGAACATCGCCCGCTTCGTCTTCCTGGATGAGGGGGCGCGCACCTTCTACACGGACTGGGAGAAGGTGGCCGGTGACATCGTGGCCACGCTGCATGCCGAGGCCGGGCGCGTCCCCGACGACGGCGAGCTGCGCGAACTGGTCGTGGAGCTGTGCTCGGGAAGCGGGCACTTCCGGAGGTTGTGGGAGGCCCATGACGTCATGGACCAGCGCGCGGGCATCCTGCGGCTGCACCACCCGGTGGTGGGTGATGTGGAGGTGTTCATGGAGGCGACGCCGCTCGCAGCCGATCCCGGGCTGACCCTCGTGGTCCTCCCCGTGGCCCCGGGCTCCCCATCGGCTCGGGCGCTGGCGCGGTTGTCCAGCCCGGCGGTTTAGAGCCACCGCCGACGCCGGTGCCGGATAGGGATCCCGCACGATGACGCCGTCGTCGAGCGATGGCGGATCCGACCTCCGCTTAAACCTCCATACTGGACAGGCACGCTCACAGCGTCAGCACGTGGATCGGGAAGGTGTGCACGCCGTCGGGCATGGTCATCACGGGCCCGTCGGCCGTCACCACCGCCATGAAGCTGGGCTCGCCGACGCGCTCCAGGTCCACCACGGACCGGAAGGAGGCGAGCGACGCCTGCGCCTTGGGCAGTTGGCGCTGCCCCAGCTTGATCTCGATGGCGGCCCATCGGCCGTCGTCAAGCTGGATGATGAGGTCGACCTCCTGGCCGTTGGAATCGCGGTAGTGGTAGACCCTGCCGTCCAGCGCCTCGGCATAGACCCTCGCATGCTGCACCACTTGCGACTCGAACCAGAGCCCGGCTGTCTCCAGATCATCCACCAACCGGTCCGGTGAGGCACGCATGACCGCCACCGCCAGGGCCGGATCGGCGAAGTGGAGCTTGGCCGTGGTCCTGATCGCCGCCCGGGAGCGCAGGTGAGGGGCCCACGCGGGCTGCGTCTCGACAACGAAGAGCCGTTGAAGGGCACCGATGTAAGCGGCCACCGTCTCAGCCTTGACCGGCATCGCGGCACTCATGTCCTGGGCGATGGTGGCGTACTTGACCTCGGTGGCCAGATTGCGCGCCAGCGAGCGCAGAAGGATGCGCATGCGGTCGGGATCGCGGCGGGATTCGCCGTCGAGCCGGAGCAGGTCGCGGCTGGCGATGTCCTCGGCGTAGTCCCGCAGATGGCGCTGCGCCTGGGCGGTCGTGGCCTCCAGGTCCCCGGGCCACCCTCCGTGCGCCAAGGCTTGGAGCGCATCGGGCACACTCACCGTGCCATCCAGCGACACTGGCAGCTCCTCGCCCTTGAACAGGGACGCCAGTGAGACCGCCCCGGTCCCCCGGCCCTGCTCGGCCAGGGTCATGGGGCGCATGCGGATCCGGGAGATCCGATGCGCGCCGGAGTGGCGCTGCGCATCCTCAGCGGGAACGGATGAGCCCGTGAGGATGAACTGCCCCTTGGCCTGGCGGACATCGATCTCGCGCCGCACCCTGTTCCAGAGGGAGGGTTCGAGCTGCCACTCATCCAAGAGCCGGGGCACCTCCCCTCGGAGGAGGAGACCGGGATCCGCCGCCAGGATCGCCTCCACGGCGGGTGCCCCTGAGTCCAACGCGACCTCGGATCGGGCGTGACGGCGACCCGTCTCCGTCTTCCCGCAGGCCCTCACCCCCTCAATGAGGAGCCCGCCGCTGTAGGTCAGGACGTCGGCCACTGCGGCATCGACGACGCGCGTCCGGTACATGCTCCTCACCCAGCCCTAACCAGCTCCAATCTGCGCCATTCTACATGCAGGGGGAGGTTTGAGGCGGCTCCAGGGGGAGGTTTGAGGCGGCTCCAGGGGGAGGTTTGAGGCGGCTCCAGGGGGAG
>ERZ773079.1717-NODE-1717-length-12752-cov-11.198472_pt1 | contig 12752 bp, 6 predicted proteins | sample MGYA00511355_ERZ773079 | MGnify/ENA primary metagenome ERZ773079 (study PRJEB29015, sample SAMEA2737979) | human oral metagenome | biome: human oral; feature: human-associated habitat; material: dental | place: China | collected 2117 ... | reverse complement strand
CCGGCCAGGAAGCGGGAGAGCCAGACCCACCCGAAGTTCGGGTGCTTGCGGGGGTCGACGAAGAAGCCGCCGATCAGGCCGCCCAGGTCCAGGGCCGGGACGTCGTCCTTGTCGCGCTGAGGATCCTTGTAGAGCAGGATGAGCGGGAAGGTGGTGGCCAGGGCCAGCAGCACGGGGACGGTCATCATGAGGGCGGGGGTGCCGACGAGCCTGCCCGCGATGGCTGCGCCGGCGCTCATGGCGAGCGCGCCCATCATGCCCATGAAGCCCATGACCCGGGCGCGCATCTTGTTGGGAACGCCCTCGACGGGGATGACGGAGTAGGCGTTGAAGCCCGCCTGGGCCGCGGTGATGCCCACGACGTAGGCGGCGCCGATGACGAGGTGGTCCGTCATGGTGCCGATGACGGCCATGCAGGCGAGGCTGACGAGGTAGCCGCCGAGGATCCAGGGACGACGGCGCCCGAAGCGGCTGGTCGTGCGGTCCGACAGGGCCCCGATCAACGGGATCGCGACGAGCATGAGGATGCCCGACACGGTGGTGATCCGCGAGTAGACGGTGGTGGCGGTGGCCTCGTCCATCGCGGAGAGCCGCAGCTGAAGGGCCGTGCCCAGGGTGAGCATCATGATGTACCCGCCCACGGCCGCCAGGAGGACCAGCGGGATGGTGCGAGAGGGCCTGCCGTAGACGCGGGTGATGGCCTCGGCGTCGTCCTCGGGCTCGACGGCGGTGGGGCTCTCGGCGTCGCTCTCGGGCCCGCCAGCGGCAGCCTCGGACTCGACGGCGGGAGCGCCCTCGCCGTCGGCGGCCCGGGGATCCGGGGGCTCGTCGACGAGGACCCGGAGGGGCGCGTCGCCGTCCCGGGAAGGGGTATCGGTGGGATTGCTCCTCGATCGTCCTTGAGATGAGGTCGGCGACTGCGCCGACGACGGAGGCCCGGCGGAGAGTCCGGACCCGTTGACACGTTTCACTGTAGTCATAGATTGTCCACTTTGTAAGAGATTTAAATCACTACACTGATCGCATCCCCGCACTTCCGCCGATTAGGATGGCCAGCGGAGCACCACCGACCACATACCGACGGAGACCCGGGAAGAGGCGAGGACCCCATGCCGAGCGGACATCGCGGCACCACCGCGGAGGACGAGCGACGGAGAGTGGGCCGCCGGCGGACACCGTCGGCGGACACCGTCTCGGTGCCGCCCACCAGCGCCGCCCCACCGACCAGCGCCGTACCACCCGCCTCCACCGTGGCCCCGACCAGCGCCGTGGCCCCGCCCGACGGCCGCACTCGCTACGCCAACGGCCAGCGGCGCCGCGCCGAGATCGTCGACGCCGCCATGGAGGTCTTCGCCGAGCAGGGCTTCAACAACCTCTCCCTGCGTCAGATCGCCGAGGCCATCGGGGTCAGCCACACGCTGCTGCGCCACCACTTCGGCACCAAGGACGCCCTTCTCCAGGCGGTGCTCACCCGCCGGGAGGAGACCGAGGCGCGGTGGCGCGACGCCCTCTTCGCCGAGCACGGCCTGCTCGACGCCCTGCCCAGGATCATGGAGCACAACGCCACGATCCCCGGCCTCATCCAGCTCGACTCGCTCATGCGCGCCGAGGCCGTCAACCCCGACCACCCCGCCCATGAGTACGTCGTCGGCCTGGCCAGACGCTTCCGCGCCCATCTGCGCGCCGACCTCGCGGCGGAGCAGGCCGCGGGCAGGCTCCGGGCCGACCTCGACCTCGACCTGACCACGACGCGACTCGCCTGTCTCATCGAAGGAGTCCAGAGCGAGTGGCTCCTGGACCGCGACCTCGACATGGCCGCCGTCATCCGCTCATTCGCCCAGGAGCTCCGGGCGGATTGAGCACCCGCGACCAGGGGCCAGCCCGCGACCACCTGATGGCCCGCGATCCGGGGTCGGCGGAGTCCGACGCGGGCGCACCCCGAATCGCGCGACCGGTCGCGCCGTCGTGCATCGGGTCGTGCGCTCGCACCCCGCGCCGCGCGGTCGTACGTCGCAGCTCACGGTCGCACGCGATACCGCGCGGTCGTACGCCGCGACTCGCGGTCGTACGTTGGAGAGGTCGTAAGGTACGACCGCGCGCACCCCGGTACGACCGCGCGCATCCCGGTACGACCGGTACGACCGCACGGGCCTCCGCATCCCGCCGCCCCGGCCGAGCCCTCCGGCCAATGAACCACCGTCGTTCCCGCCGCCCCGGCCGAGCCCTCCGGCCAATGAACCACCGTCGTTCCCGCCGTCCCGACAGCGCCCCGGCGCTCCATTGACGCCCCGCACGAACATCCCTAATCTGAGCCCAGCCCGTTCATGAAACGGTTCAACGATGACCCGGAGGACCTCATGCCCGCCATCCCGGCGATCGAGCTGCTCACCGAGCCCGCACCCTTGTCCGCCGACCCGGTCGGCCCGCTGGTCGCCCCCGTCCGTCTGCGCGTCGACCACCACCGCCCCGACGTCGACGTGCTCGGCGGCACCCTCGCAGCGCCCTCCCTGTCGTGGGAGGTGCCCGCCGCCCCCGCGGACTGGGCCCAGGCCCGCGCCGAGATCGAGATGGCGCGCACCACCGCCGAGGGCACCACCACCGAGACCGCGATCCTCGACGGCCCCGCCTCGACGTTCGTCCCCTGGCCCGTGGCCCCACTGGCCTCCCGCGAGCGCGTCACCTGGCGCGTGCGCGTGGCCGGGGACGACGGCGCCCTCTCGCCCTGGTCCGCCCCCGCCGTCGTCGAGACCGGCCTGCTGGAGCGCTCCGACTGGACCGCCCGCCCCATCAGCGCCCCTGGCAACGCGCGCACCGACGCCGCCCCGGTCCTGGTGCGCCGCCTCACGATCCCGCCGGGCGTCACCGCGGCCCGCCTGCACCTGACCGCGGGCGGCGTCTACGAGGCGCGCATCGACGGCGTCAAGGTCGGCACCGACGAGCTCGCCCCGGGCTGGACCGAGTACCGCGACCGCCTTCTCGTCCGGACCCACGACGTCACCGCCGCCCTGACCCCGGGCGAGCACGAGCTCGCCGTTGTGCTCGGCAACGGCTGGTACCGCGGTCACCTGACCTGGGAGATGCGCGAGTGCGTCTACGGCCCGGACCTGTGGCTCCTGGCCCAGGTCGAGCTGACCGGCCGGGAGGGCGCCGTCGTCGTCGGCACGGACGCCGACTGGTCCTGGCGCCCCTCCAACATCACCGCCAACGATCTCTACAACGGCCAGTCCTCCGACCTGAGACTACCCGAGCTCGGCTCGCCCGACGCCGAGGCGCCCGTGAAGGTCCTGCCCCTACCCGAGGCCTCCCTGGAGCCCACCGCCCTGCCCCTGCCCGCCGTCGTCGGCGAGCTCGACGGCGTCGTGGTGATCACGACGCCCTCGGGCAAGCGGGTGGTCGACTTCGGTCAGAACCTCACCGGGCACGTGCGCCTGACCGTCCGCGGCGAGGCCGGGCGCACGATCGCTCTGCGCCACGCCGAGGTCCTCGAGGAGGGAGAGCTGGGGAGTCGGCCCCTGCGCGGCGCCGAGTGCACCGACCGGGTCACGCTGTCCGGGGGCGACGACGTCTTCGCCCCAACGCTCACCCAGCACGGCTTCCGCTACGTGGAGGTGGACGGCTTCCCCGGGGACGACGCCGCGCTGCTGGGCGCCCTCACCGCGCGGGTCGTCTCGGCGGGGATGGAACGGACGGCGTGGTTCGACTCGGACCAGCCCCTCGTCAACCGACTGGTTGAGAACACGCGCTGGTCCACGATCGGCAACTTCATCACCGTGCCCACGGACTGCCCGCAACGCGACGAGCGCCTGGGGTGGACCGGCGACATCGGCGTCTTCGCCCCCACCGCCCTGTCCCTGTACGACGCGGCGGGCCTCCTGACCTCCTGGGCGAGGGACCTGGCCGCCGCGCAGTCGCCCGACGGCGCCCTGCCCGTCGTCTCCCCCGACGTCCTGGGCGGCACCAGGCTGACGAGCGCCTGGGGCGACGCGATCGCGCTGGTGCCGTGGGCGGTCTACGAGGCCACCGGCGACGCCTCCGTCCTCGCCGGGGCCGTGGACGCCATGGCCCGCTTCGTCGATGGCGTCGATTCCGTGGCGGGGCCCTCGCACCTGTGGCGCGGCGGCTTCCAGTTCGGGGACTGGCTCGACCCCGACGCCCCGCCCGAGAACCCGGGGGCCGCCAAGGCGGACCCCGACGTCGTCGCCACCGCCTACTTCGCCCGCAGCGCCGGCATCACCGCCCGCGCCCTGGCGGTCCTGGGGGAGGATGAGCGCGCGGCCCGCTACGAGGCCCTGGCCGCGAGCGTCCGCGCCGCCTACCTGGACGCCTACGTCACGGCCGACGGCCTCATCCTGTCCGACTGCGCGACCGTCTACGCCCAGGCGCTGGCCTGGGACCTGCTCGACACGCCCCGGCGGATCGCCGGCGCCGGGGCCCGGCTCGCCGACCTGGTGCGCCTGCGCTGCTTCCGCATCTCCACCGGTTTCGTCGGCACCCCGCTCGTGCCCGGGGCCCTGGTCAAGGGCGGGCAGGCGGCCACGGCCGCGCGCCTGGTGCTGGAGGAGGAGTGCCCGAGCTGGCTGTACCCCGTCACGATGGGGGCGACCACCATCTGGGAGCGCTGGGACTCCATGCTCCCCGACGGCTCGATCAACCCCGGGGAGATGACGAGCTTCAACCACTACGCCTTCGGCGCCGTCTCCCAGTGGCTGCTGACCGCCATCGCGGGGCTCGACGTCGTGGGCGCCGGGGGCCGCGCCCTGCGGGTGGCGCCACTGGCGGGTCATGGATTCGCCTCGGCGAGCGTCGTGCGGCGGCTGCCGCTCGGGGTGGCGAGCGTCTCCTGGGAGCTCGACGGCGACCGCCTGCGCGTGCGGGTGAGGGTGCCCGTGGGGGCGACGGCGGAGCTCGTGCTGCCGGGCGGTGATCTCGAGACGGTGGGCCATGGCCTGCACGAGCGGACGGTGAGCGCGCCCGCGGGAGGGCTCGGGATCGAAGACGCAGGGGGTCCGGGGGCCGAGCGGCGCGGGATCCTCACCGTGCGCGACCTCATCGACGACCGGCGCGCCTGGGGACGCGTCGTCGAGGCGGTGGCGGGCACGCACCCGGCCTACGCGAAGGATCCCGCGGCCGCTCTCATGGGGTTCCTGACCCACGAGCTGGGCTCGACCGCCCGCGTCGTGCCGGGGGCTGCCACCATGTACGGCTTCATTCCCGGCATGGAGCAGGCGGCGGCCGCGCTGACGGCGGCCATCGAGGAGGTCGCGCCCGGGGCCGTCGAGCCGCCCGCCGCGCAACGCGGCTGAATTTCCACGCGGCAGGGCCTCCGCCGTCGAGACGGGGGCGGGCGGACCCACTCTCTCCCCCTTCGCCAAGATCGGTCCGGTTCCGGCTCGAGATCGGTCCGGTTCCGGCTCGAGATCGGTCCAGTTCCAGTTCGAGATCGGTCCGACGGCGCCCGCTCGCGCCGAGGATCCCGACTCGGCGAGGACGGCCTCGGCGGCGACCGAGAGCCTTCTTCTATATGCCGATGAACCTTGTTCGTCCAGCGCGCATCATTCGACAAGGCCGTCATCCGATGGCGCCCACGAAGGACCGGGTTGTCGCTCCGCGCCTGGTCCTGGCCGGAGCCGCATGCACGCTCACACTGGAACGCCGGCTACTAAGGCGCGCCCGACGCACCATTGCGCGACGCCGTCAGGACCAGAACACCGACGGGACCGGGCGACCGGGTCGCGCTGCATCGTCCAGCCCTTCCTCGCCGCGCTCTCCAGAAGCAAGGCGAGTTCTTCAGTTCTCATGGGGATCGTCTGGAGATCATTGCAATTCCGCCCGGTCGTACCCCGCAGCGCCCGGTCGTACCCCGCAGCGCCCGGTCGTACCCCGCAGCGCCCGGTCGTACCTTAGAGAGGCCCTAAGGTACGACCGCATGGATCTGGGTACGACCGCGCGATCTCACGTACGACCGCGCGAACAGGCCAGGCCATTGACCGCACTCACCCGGAGAACTTATCGTTGAGTCGTTTCAATGACGAGCAGCGAGCTTCCGGAGGCCACCGTGGACACCCGCCCCGACGCCCAGCGCACCACCCTCACGACCATTCGACCAGCCTCCCCCGAACCCGAGATCACCGCCGCGGGCTTGCCCGACCCCCTCGGGGACCTCGCCGACCCCAGCCACCTCCGCCTCGAGCAGTACCTGCCCGGCGACATCCTGGGCGGCAGCTCCCCGACGCCGCGCATCTCCTGGGAGATCGCCTCCGCCCCGACCGGTTGGACGGCGACCTCCGCTGAGCTCGAGATCACCCGCACCGACCTGGCGGGCGCTCCGCTCGCCGCACCCGAGCGCCTCCCCCTGGCCGCCGCCGACGGCGTCCTGGTCGCCTGGCCCGCCGCGCCGCTCATCTCCCGCGAGCGCGTCGCCCTGCGAGTGCGCGTGAGCGGCCGGATCGGCAAGAGCGACGACGACGCACCCGGCTCCCCCACGCCCGGCTCCGCCTCCCCCAACGCCCCGGCCGCCCCCGCCACGGTCGCGACCACCACCGATTGGTCCGCCCCGGTCGTCTACGAGACCGGCCTCCTGTCCCCCGAGGACTGGCAGGCCCTCCCCGTGGGGCCCGCCTGGCCGGAGAATCCCGGCGCCGACCGCCGACCGCCACGGGTCCGCGGCGAGTTCGAGGTGGCCTCCCCGGTCGTCGCCGCTCGCGCCTACGTCAGCGCCCACGGCCTCATCCGCGCCGAACTCGACGGCGTTCGCATCGGCGACGACGAGCTCGTCCCCGGCTGGACCGTCTACGGCAAGCGGCTCGTGGCCCGCGCCTACGACGTCACCGAGACGCTCCTGACCTCTTCCGGCGGCACGGGAACCGGGCCCCGCAGTACGGGAACCCGCCCCGACGGCCCCGGCGGCGCACCCGACGCTCCGGCCGGCGCGTCCAATGACCCGAACACCGACGGCGCCCCCGCCTCTCCCGGGGACGGCGTCGGCCGTCACGCCCTGGGCGCCCAGCTGGCCGACGGCTGGTACCGCGGCCGCATCGGCTTCGACGGCGGGTACCGAAACCTCTACGGCGAGGACGTCGCCGCCATCATCCAGCTCGAGCTCACCCACGCCGACGGCTCCCGCTCGACGATCGTCACCGACGCGTCCTGGCGAGCAGGCGCGGGCGAGATCCTCTTCACCGGCCTGTACGAGGGCGAGACCGTCGACGCCCGCCGGGCCACCCCCGGCTGGTCCTCCCCCGGCTTCGACGACTCCGGCGCCGCCGGCTGGTCGCCGGTCGTCGTCGGCCCCTCCGACGCCGGGCGCCTGATCATGCCCGCCGACGCGCCCGTGCGCGCCGTCCAGCTCCTGGAGCCGGTCGCCGTCACCGTCCAGGAGCGCCGAGTCGTGCGCCTGGGCGAGGGCGAGATCGAGACCGCCCCCGAGCGGGTGCTCATCGACTTCGGGCAGAACATCTCTGGACGTCTGCGCGTCCGCGTGTCCGGCCCCGCCGGCACCACGATCGCCCTGCGCCACGCCGAGGTCCTGGAGGACGGGGCTCTCGGCACCCGTCCCCTGCGCGACGCCGCTGCGACCGACACCTACACGCTCGCCGGCGACGGCGTCGAGGAGTGGGAGCCCGCCTTCACCATCCACGGCTTCCGCTACGCCGACATCGCCGGCTGGCCCGGCGGAGCCCGGGCCGCCGCCTCCGCGATCGCGGACGGGGCGGTGCGCGCCGTCGTCGTCCACACCGAGATGGAGCGCCTGGGCGCCTTCGCCTGCTCCGACGAGCGCGTGACCCGCCTGCACGAGAACTCGCGCTGGTCCATGCGCGACAACTTCGTCGCCATCCCCACCGACTGCCCCCAGCGCGACGAGCGCCTGGGCTGGACGGGCGACATCCAGGCCTTCGCCCCGACTGCGGCCTTCCACTACAGCTGCACGGGCCTGCTCGCCTCCTGGCTGACGGACCTGGCCATCGAGCAGGAGGTCCACGGCACCGTTCCGTGGTACGTGCCCGTCATCCCGGGCGGCTTCTGGACCCCGCCGCGGCCCGCCGCCGTGTGGGGCGACGCCGCCACGGTGGTGCCCTGGGAGCTGTACCGCGCCACCGGCGACCGGGGCCTGCTCGCCGCCCAGTACGACTCGGCGCGCGCCTGGGTGGACCTGGTGGACACCCTGTCCGGAGCGGACGGGGAAGACGGGGGCGAGCACGTGTGGGACCGCGGCCTCCAGCTGGGCGACTGGCTCGATCCCTCGGCCCCGCCGGACAATCCCATGCAGGCCATGACGGACCCCCGCCTGGTGGCCACCGCCTTCTTCGCCCGCTCCGCCCGCATCGTCTCGCAGTGGGCGGCCGAGCTCGGCAGAGCGGCCGACGCCGCACGCTACGGCGAGCTCGCCGATGCCGTGGGCAGGGCCTTCCGGGAGCGCTTCACCGACGGCGCGGGGCGCATGACCTCGCACTCGCAGTGCGCCTACGCCCTGGCCATCGCCTTCGACCTGTGCGGGGACGAGCAGCGCCGCGCCGCCGCCGGGCGGCACCTGGCGGACCTGGTGGAGGCCTCGGGCGGGAACGTCGCCACGGGCTTCGCGGGCACCCCGGTTCTCACCGCGGCCCTGTCGGCGACCGGTCACGCCGATGCCGCCTACCGGCTGCTCATGGAGACCTCCTGCCCGTCCTGGCTCTACGCCGTGACCATGGGGGCGACGACGACGTGGGAGCGCTGGGACTCCATGCTCCCGGACGGGTCGATCAACCCCGGCGGCATGACGAGCTTCAACCACTACGCCCTGGGCGCCGTGGCCGCCTGGCTGCAGCGGACGGTGGGCGGCCTGGCCCCCGCCGAGCCCGGCTACCGCGTCATCGACGTCGCGCCCCTCCCCGGCGGCGGACTGAGCTCTGCCGAGTCAGTCCACCGCACGCCCTACGGCTGGGCGGCCTCGTCCTGGAGGCTCGACGACGACGGGCGCCTGGAGCTGGACGTCGTCGTGCCGGTGGGCGCCGCGGCGCGGGTCGCGCTGCCGAGCCGGGAGGGGGAGCCCGTGGCCGAGCCGGTCACGCTCGGCCACGGCCGCCACCACCTGGTGGGCCGCGCAGCGCCTCGGCCGACAGTCCGATAATCGAGGGGCGCGCTGAACCTGGGGCGCGGCAGCCCGCGCCGCCGCGCCCCCGCCACCGACCGGAGGACAGGAGCCCCGCATGACCAGCACCGACCAGTCCGCCCCCGAGGTCCCGGACATTCCCGACTCGTTCCGCGCGGCCCTCATGCCGCCAGCACCGGGCGGCGCGGCCTCGCGCGCCGTCCACGAGGTCCTCGAGGTCCCCGCACCGGACGGCACGATCCTGCGGGCCGACGTCGTGCGCCCCGACGACGACCGCCCCCACCCGGTCCTGCTCATGCGCTGCCCCTACCTGGGGGCGTGGCGGCCCATGATCGCCGCGGCCGCGGGAGCGGACCCGGACGAGCCCGGGCTCATGGCCGCCGTCGGCATGCAGGCCTCGGTGGGCCTGGACCGGGCCGTCGAGGAGGGCTTCGCGGTCGTCGCCCAGGCCTGCCGCGGTACGGACATCTCCGAGGGCGGCTTCCGCTTCTACGCCGATGAGGCCGACGACGGCGTCGCTACCCGCGAGGCCCTGGCCGCCCTGCCCTGGTGCGACGGGAGAGTCCTCACCTTCGGCCAGTCCTACGTGTCCACCACCCAGCTGACCGCGGCCCTGGCCTCCACCGGGCACCTGGCGGCCATGGCGCCCTGGGTCGCCCCCTCCACCTACGACGACGACCTCGCCATGCGCGGCGGCATCCTCCTGGAGGGCCCCACCTACGAGTGGGCCCGCCAGCAGGTGCGCACGGGCCTCGCGCACGACGGGGAGCCGGACGCGCCCCGGGAGGCCCTGCCCGAGTCCGTGGAGGACTTCGCCCCCTTCCTGAGGCGCGTCGGCATCGCGGCCGCCGCCAGGGCGCTCGCCCGGGCGCACAGCGCCGGGTCGCACGTCGCCGACTGGCTCGCCCACCCGCTGCACGACGCCTACTGGGAGTCCGTCGCCTACCCCCGGGAGGGGCTCGCCGGCCTCGACGTGCCGGCCCTTCACCTGGCGGGCTGGTACGACCTGTTCCTCGGCGGCACCCTGCGCAGCTACCGGGCCATGGCCTCGGGCCCGGCCGGCGACCGCCAGCGACTCGTCATCGGGCCCTGGACGCACCTGACCTTCGACGGCCGCCCCGCCGGACGCTCCTTCCCCGGAGGAGGGACGCGCGAGCTGGGCCTGGGCGAGCTGACCCTGGACTTCTGGAAGGCATCCCTCGGGGACGCCGCGGCCGCCTCCCGCCTGCCCCGCGATCCCGTGCGCGTCTACATCATGGGCGCCGACCGCTGGATCGACCTGCCCGCCTGGCCCGCGCCGGACGCCGTCGCCACCGCCTGGCGGCTCGCCGACGACGGTGACCTGCTCGCGCCCGGGGACGAGCGGACCGCCGCGGGCAGCACCTCCTGGACCCACGACCCGGCCGACCCGGTGCCCACCGAGGGCGGCCAGATGCTCATGGGCCCGGCCGAGAACGCCGGCCCGCACGACCAGCGCAGGATCGAGGCGCGCGATGACGTCGCCGTATTCACCGGTCCGGTGCTGACCGAACCGGTCACGGTGCTCGGGCCAGTGCGCCTGCGCGCCCGGGTCGCCGCCGACGCCGAGGACGCCCACCTGCACGCCGGCCTGACCGAGGTCCTCCCGGACGGCACGTCGGTCCTGCTCACCGACGGCGCGCTGCGCCTGTCCGCGCGCGGCGGCCCGGACCGCCTCGACCTGCTCGCCCCGGACGAGCCCGTCGAGGTCGAGATCGACATGTGGGCCACCGGAGTGCACGTCCCGGCCGGCCACCGGCTGCGCCTGGACCTGGCGGGCTCGTGCTGGCCGCGCTACGCCGTCGCCGACCCGGCCGATGGCGCCCCCGTCCGCCTCACCGTCCTCCACGACGCCGAGCACCCCAGCGAGCTGGTCCTGCCGCTCATCGACCTGGGCGCCCACCCCGCGGCCCTCTGACAGCCCGGACAGCCCCTCCGCGGGCTCTCCTCGGACTCTCCGGCCCTGTCGAGGACGCTGTCGGACGAGGTCGGCGGTGTCGCCGGCGGCCCGCCCCACTCATCCGATACCCCTATCTCGCACCTCTCACTCATCGGGGACGCATTGACGCGTGCGCGCCGCGGCGATACAGTCGCAAGCGACGCACGACGACGGGGCCCGTTGCTCGTGCGTTCTCCTGTTCCGGCTCCGGGATAAGAGCGCACCGAGGACTCGACCCAGTCTCGATCCAGAAGGAAGCCTCCATGCTCTTTGCAAATGTTTTTGCAAGACTGTTCGCCCTCGCCTCCGAGGCCGCCCGCGAGGAGGCCGAGCGCACGATCGCCGACGAGACGTGCGCGCAGCATCGCCGTCCGAGGTCCCGCACGACCGCCTCCGCCGTGAGCAGCGGCAAGGGCGGCGCGCCGGCGGGCCGGCCTCGTGGCGCCGACGTCCTCAGCATCTCGAGGGGCGCCGTCCCCCGCTCAGCGGCGACCGGGACCGCCGTGGCCGGCTGAGGGGCACGCGGACGCACAGGCGGGCGCAGAGAGAGCACCATCCTGCGCGCGAGAGTGCCCCGCCGGGACCACCCCGGCGGGGCACTCGGCCCTGTGGGCGACAGCTCACGTCGGAGCGCGTCAGCGCGGCCGAAGAAGGGAGGCGATCCGGGTCATGAGCTCCTCCAGGAAGCGGTCGACGTCGACGCCGAGGGCGACGCGACTGGTCTTGCGCGGGTCGTTGAGACGGTTGACGTCCCCGATGGTCCGCCCGCGCGTCGGGCCCTCGACGTCGACCTGGAGGTTGACGGGGAAGGCGGTGACGAGGGTGGGATCAATGGCGACGCCAACGGCGAGCGGGTCGTGTAGGCCGCACCCGCCGAGTCCGGGGGCGGTCGTCTCGTAGGCCTTGATGTAGTAGTCGGTCATGTCGGCCAGGAATGCGCCTGCCGGCGTGCCCAGCTCGCGCCAGCGGCGCGTCTGCTCGCGGGTGAGCAGGGTCTGCAGGGTCACGTCGAGGCCGATCATGGTGGCGTCGATGCCGGAGCGGAGCACGGCGTCGGCGGCGTCGGGATCCTGACTGATATTGGCCTCGGCCCAGGGGCTGACGTTCCCGGAGACGGACAGGGCGCCGCCCATGAGGACGACCCTGAGGCGCCCGGCCAGACCCGGGTCCTTCTCCAGGGCGGCGGCAAGGTTGGTCAGCGGCCCGGTGGGGACGTAGACGAGCTCGTCGCCGTACCGGTGCGAGGCCTCGATGATGAAATCGACGGCACCGGTCGCCTCGGCGCTCCGGGGGGAGGGGGCGATGTCGACCTCGCCCACCCCGTTGCGGCCGTGGATGAAGGCGGAGATCTCCTGGACGGAGAAGTCCTCGGTGGTGCTGGAGTGGGGCAGGCCCGGGTGCACCGGCACCGAGGAGGCGCCGAGGATGTCGAGGACCGCCAGGGAATTGCGCACCGAGTCCTCCATGAGGACGTTGCCGTATGTGGCGGTGATGCCGATGAGCTCCGCCTCGGGGCTGCCGAGCGCGTAGGCGATCGCGAGGGCGTCGTCGATGCCGGTGTCCAGATCGAGGATGAGTTTCCTGCTCATGGGTGTTTCTCCTTCTCTTCCTTCACTCACCAGACGAAGATGCCGACGATGCCGGCGGACATCAGGGACACGAGGATCCCGGACAGGAGCATGCGGCCGACGTTCTTGGCGACCAGGT
>ERZ773079.1713-NODE-1713-length-12761-cov-15.097670_pt1 | contig 12761 bp, 12 predicted proteins | sample MGYA00511355_ERZ773079 | MGnify/ENA primary metagenome ERZ773079 (study PRJEB29015, sample SAMEA2737979) | human oral metagenome | biome: human oral; feature: human-associated habitat; material: dental | place: China | collected 2117 ... | reverse complement strand
GACGCGCCGTCGGGCGCCGAACCGGCCTCGGACGGGGCGGCCGACTCGGCGACGTCGGCGCCGGGCGCCCGGACGGGAGCCGGCGGCGCCGTCATCCGCATGCTCTGGATGCTCACGCGCCCCACTGTGCCACAGCGGCGCTCCGCCTCCCAGGGGCCGGCATGGCACAGTGGTGCATGTGACAGCCCAGCCGCCCTCCCCCTCGGCCCTCCGGCGCGACGACGCCCAGCGCGCCAACCCCGCCACCGTGCGCGAGCCCGCGCGCCTGGCCCGCGACACCACCCCGGACAACCCGTGGCCACTGTCCTTGCTGTCGACGAAGATCGAGGGGTACGTCTCGAAGATGACCGGCGTGTGGGTGGAGGCGCAGATCGTCCAGATCAACCGCCGCGCCGGCATGTCCTTCCTCACGCTGCGGGACGTGGACACCGAGATGTCCCTGCGCGCCGCCATCTACCGCCGCGACCTGGTGGCCGTCGAGCGGGCGATGGGCGCCGAGCTCGCCGACGGGCTGCGGGTCGTGGCCCACGGGCGCCCCACCTTCTGGACGCGCGGCGGCAGCCTCCAGCTCCAGGTCGACGACGTCCGCCCCGTGGGCACGGGCGACCTGCTGGCCCGCATCGAGCAGCTGCGCCGCATTCTGGCCGCCGAGGGCCTGCTCGCCCCCGAGCGCAAGCGCCCCCTGCCCTTCACGCCGCGCGTCGTCGGGCTCGTGTGCGGGCGCGGCGCCAAGGCGAAGGACGACGTCATCGTCAACGCCCGCCTGCGCTGGCCCGGGCTGCCCTTCGAGGTCCGCGAGGTCGCCGTCCAGGGCGTCCACGCCGTCTCCCAGGTCACCGCCGCCATCCGCGAGCTCGACGCCGACCCGCGCATCGACGTCATCGTCGTGGCCCGCGGGGGCGGATCCGTCGAGGATCTCCTGCCCTTCAGCGACGAGGGCCTCGTGCGCGCGGCCGCCGCCTGCCGCACCCCGCTCGTGTCCGCCATCGGCCACGAGACGGACCGGCCCCTGCTCGACGACGTCGCCGACTACCGGGCCTCCACGCCCACCGACGCCGCCCGCCGGATCGTCCCGGACCTGGCGCAGGAGACGGTGGGCCTGGACCAGGCGCGCGAGCGCATCCGCGCCGCCCTGGCCCGGCGCCTGGAGGAGGAGCAGGTGCGCCTCGAGCGCGTCCGCTCCCGCCCCGTCATGGCCGACCCCACGGTCATCGTGCGGGACAAGGCCGTCGAGCTGGGCCAGGCCCGCGACCGGCTGCGCCTGGCCCTGGGCAATGCGCTCTCGCTGGCCGACGCCGAGCTGCGCGCCGACCGCGCGCGCCTGACGGCCCTGTCACCGCAGGGCGTCCTGGACCGCGGCTACGCCATTCTGCGCAAGCCCGACGGCAGCCTGGTCACGAGCGCCGAGGACGTCAAGAAGGGCGATCTGCTCGAGGGCATCCTGGCCTCCGGCCGGCTCGTCGCCCAGGTGGTGGGCGCCACCAAACCGCCCGCCGCGTCCCCCGCACCCTCGCACGAGCGGCCGTAGCCCCGGTCTCGCGGTCGCCGTCAGACGGGCGGCGCCCTCGCCCCGGGCCGTCCCAGGAGCCCCACCCGCCCCGCCGCATCGGCGAACTCGCGCACGAGGTATGCGCCGGCGGCGGCGCCGGGCGCGCCACCAGCCCGTTCGCCATCTGCGTCTCCCATGCGCCCACGCGCGGGACCCGGCTCATGACAGAATCGACCTATGAGTCAGTCCTCCACCGCCGCCCCCTCCGCGGCCGACGACGTCGCCCGCCTGTCCTACGAGCAGGCGCGCGAGGAGCTCGTGGCCGTGGTCCAGCGCCTCGAGGCCGGGCAGGTCCCGCTCGAGGAGGCCCTGGGCCTATGGGAGCGCGGCGAGGCCCTGGCCGCGCGCTGCCAGTCATGGCTGGACGAGGCGCGCAACCGCCTGGCCGCCGTCGCCCGTCAACAACCCGCGGACGCCGACGCCGAGCACTGAACCACCACTCCGAATCCTCGAAGGAAGCCCACCATGACCGCACCCGGCCGCAATGGAACCGCACTCGTCATCGGCGAGGCCCTCGTCGACGTCATCATCAACCCCGGCGAGCCGCCCCGGGACATTCCCGGCGGCTCCCCCGCCAACGTGGCGCTCGGCCTGGCGCGCCTGGGCCGCGACGCCGAGCTCGACTGCTGGATCGGGCGCGACGAGCGCGGCCTGGCCGTGCGCGAGCACCTGGAGGCCTCGGGCGTGCGCCTGATCCCCGGCTCCGACGACGCCGAGCGGACCTCGACGGCGCAGGCCACCATCGACGAGGAGGGCGGCGCCTCCTACTTCTTCGACCTCGACTGGAACCCGCCCTTCCCCACCCTGCCCGAGGACGCGGCCCCCGTCCTGGTCCACACCGGCTCCATCGCCGCGATCCTCACCCCCGGCTCCGAGACGGTCCACCGCATCCTGGAGGCCTACCGGGCCACCTCCACCATCTGCTACGACCCCAACGCCCGTCCGCAGCTCATGGGCGAGCCCGAGGACGCGCGCACCACCGTCGAGGCCCTCATCTCCCTGTCGGACCTGGTCAAGTGCTCCAACGAGGACATCGGCTGGTTCTACGGGGTGGACGACTCCGACGACGCCGCCGTGGAGGAGGTCCTCCAGTCCTGGCTGGCGATGGGCGCCGCCATCGTCGTCGTCACCCGCGGCAAGAGGGGCGCGCTGGCCCTGACCGCCTCCGGCGTCCGCCTGGAGGTCCCGGCCAACCCCGACGTCGTCGTCGAGGACACGGTCGGCGCCGGCGACTCCTTCATGGGCGGCCTGGAGGACGGGCTGTGGAGCGAGGACCTCGTGGGGGCCGACCGCCGCGAGGCCCTGCGCGCCATCGACGCCGAGGCCCTGGAGCGGGTCGTGCGCCACGCCGCGGCCATCGCCGACATCACCGTCTCGCGGGCCGGCGCCAACCCGCCCACCCGCGCCGAGCTGGAGGACTGAGCCCGCGCCCCGGAGACGGGTTCGCACCACGACGCGCGGCGCGGGTCCGCCCGACCCGGCGGGCCCGCGCTACGCTGAGGCGCGCCGGCCGACCGCGACCGCCCGCGGTCGGCCGACGTACTCGAGGCGCCCGGAGCCCAAGGCCCTTCCGAGACTCCCGGCGCGCTGCGCGGGGCGCTCCCGGCGTGCCTGAGCGCCCCCCCGCTCAGTACAGCGGCACCTCGTCGAGCATCGTGGTCACCAGCTCGGCGATGGCGCTGCGCTCGGTGCGCACCAGGTCGATGTGCGCGAACAGCGGATTGCCCTTGAGGGACTCCACCACGCTCGCCACCCCGTCCCAGCGCCCCACCCGCAGGTTGTCGCGCTGGGCGACGTCGTGGGTGAGGACCACCTTGGAGTTGCGCCCCACGCGGGAGAGCACCGTGAGCAGCACATTGCGCTCCAGGGACTGGGCCTCGTCGACGATGACGAAGGCGTCGTGGAAGGAGCGGCCGCGGATATGGGTCAGGGGCAGGACCTCGAGCTGGCCCAGCTGGAGGACGCGGTCGATGCGCTGACGGGGCACCACCGAGCTCAGCGTGTCGAAGACGGCCTCCGCCCAGGGCTGCATCTTCTCCCCGGTGTCCCCGGGCAGGAAGCCCAGGGTCTGGCCGCCGACGGCGTACAGGGGCCGGAAGACCAGGACCCGCTCGTGCTCCTGGCGGTCGACGACGGCGTCGAGCCCGGCCGCCAGGGCCAGCGCCGACTTGCCGGTGCCGGCGCGCCCGCCCAGCGAGACGATGCCGATCTCCGGGTTGACCAGGTGGTCGATGCCGATGCGCTGCTCGGCCGAGCGGCCCCTCACCCCGAAGATCTCCCGGTCGCGGCGCACCAGGCGCAGCCCGCCCGAGACGACGGTGGCCAGCGCCGAGCCGCGCGGGGAGGTGACGACGACGCCGGTGTGCTCGGGCTGCTCGGCCAGGGCGGCCGCCGCCGCGGCGTCGACCAGGTCGGCCGGCTCCAGGCGCTCGTCCTCCCACAGCCCGTTCATCTCCGCGGCGCTCACGGACAGCTCCGTCATGCCGGTGTAGCCGGAGTCCACGGCCAGCTGGGCCCGGTACTCCTCGGCGGCCAGCCCCACGGAGGCCGCCTTGATGCGCATGGGCAGGTCCTTGGAGATGACGACGACGTCGTCGCCCTGCTCGGCCAGGGAGACGGCCGCGCTCAGGATCCGGGTGTCGTTGTCCCCCAGGCGCATGCCGGCGGGCAGGACGCCGTCGTCGGCGCCGCCCAGCTCCACGCGCAGGGTGCCGCCCGCGTCGTTGAGCGGGACCGGGCGGTCCAGGCGCCCGTGCTTCCGGCGCAGGGCGTCGAGCAGGCGCAGGGCGGAGCGGGCGAAGTAGCCCAGCTCGGGGTGGTTCCGCTTGCCCTCCAGCTCGGTGATGACGATGACGGGCAGGACGACGGCGTGCTCGTCGAAGCGCAGGACGGCGCGGGGGTCGGATAGAAGGACGGATGTGTCCAGGACGTAGGTGCGCATGCTCGGTTCTTCCGGTGCTCGGCGACGGGAGCCCCGGCGGCCGCCCGCCTCTTGCCACGACGCTACACCACGTGTGACCTGGCGCACGGGTTTTGCGGTCGGGAGCCGCGGGCGGGCTCCAGTCGGGTTCTACGGTCTGACGCCGGTCGGGGCCCGCTGCCGGCCCGCCCTCAGCGCCCGAGGCGGCGCTCGCGGCGGGAGTAGTCGCGCAGGGCCCGCAGGAAGTCCACGCGCCGGAAGGCGGGCCAGTAGACCTCGCAGAAGTAGTACTCGGAGTGGACCGACTGCCACAGCAGGAAGCCGGACAGGCGCTGCTCGCCGGAGGTGCGGATGACCAGGTCGGGGTCGGGCTGGCCCTTGGTGTACAGGTGCGCCGTGATGTCCTCCTCGGACAGGGACTCGGCCACCTCCTCCAGGCTCGCCCCGGCGGCGGCCCGCTCGCGCAGGACCGCGCGCACGGCGTCGGCGATCTCCTGCCTCCCGCCGTAGCCGACGGCGATATTGACCTGCATGCGGGGGTCGTCGTGGGCGGGGCCGGTGGCGGTGGCGGCGACGGCGTCGCGCAGCCGGGCGGCGACGGGGGCGGGCAGCAGGTCGACGGCGCCCACCAGGCGCAGCCGCCAGGTGCGGGTCGCGGCCAGCTCGTCGACGGCGTCGGCGATGATGTCCAGCAGCGGGGAGAGCTCGGCGGGGTCGCGGCTGAGGTTGTCGGTGCTCAGCAGCCACAGGGTGACGATGCGCACGCCCGCGGCCCGGGCCCAGCCGAGGAACTCCTCGATCTTGTCCGCGCCGCGCCTGTGCCCCTGGGAGGCGCCGAAGCCCATCCGCTTGGCCCAGCGGCGGTTGCCGTCGAGGATGACGCCCACGTGCTCGGGGACCTTCTTCGCCTTGATCTGCGCCATGAGGCGGCGCTCGTAGAGCCCGTAGACGAAGCTCTCCCTGGCCACGCGGGCACCTGCCTTCCACGTCGTCGGCCGGGCGGTCGGGCACCGGCGGGCCGCGGCGGCGCACCGGGCCCGGTGCAACCGTATCGCGCGGACCGCGAACACGTGCGGGGCGGACTGCCCGCATTCGTCGTCGGGCAGTGCGCCCGGGGCCGTTCGCACGGGAGAGGCGGGCCACGGGGGCACCCCCTACCGCGCTAACCTACGGTCGCGTAACCTACGGAACCGTAAGTTGGAGGCGGTGCCCGCACCCGGCCGGCCACCGGACGCGACCGCCGCACAATGAACAAGGGGGAGTCATGACCGTTCGGATCGAGAAGCGCCCCGGCGCCGAGCGCGAGAGTCGCACGCCCGAGAAGATCCAGTCGCTGTCGTCGGGAGCCATCGGCACGGTCACCGGCGCCGTCAAGGACGCCGCCGGGGGCGCCATCCGCGCCGTCAAGCCGCGCCTGCGCGGATGGATCCACGCATTCACCGCGCCCCTGGCCCTGGCGGCCTGCATCGTCCTGACCGTCCTCGCCCCGGGACCGGCGCTGACCTGGGCCTGCGCGGCCTACCTGGCCTGCTCCCTGTTCCTGTTCGCCAACTCGGGCGTCTACCACATCTCCTACGGCCACTGGCCCCGGCGCGTGTCCGCCGTCCTCCAGCGCGTCGACCACGCCAATATCTACCTGCTCATCGCCGGCACCTACACGCCCCTGTCCGTGGCCCTGCTCGACCGGGGCATGACGCTGCTCGTCCTGGGGATCGTCTGGGGCGGGGCGCTGGCCGGGATCATCACGTCCCTGGCCTGGCGGAGCGCGCCGAGGTGGCTGACGACTCTCTTCTACATCCTCCTCGGATGGGTGGCGATCTGGTTCCTCCCCCAGTTCTGGATGACCGGCGGGCCCGCGATCGTGTGGCTGCTCGTCTCGGGCGGCGTGGTCTACACCGTGGGCGGCGCCGTCTACGCGCGCCGCTGGCCCGACCCGGATCCGCACTGGTTCGGCTTCCACGAGATCTTCCACACGTGCACCGTGGCCGCCTGGGCCTGCCAGTGCACCGCCTGCTACCTCGCCGTGCTGGGCTGAGCGCGAAACTCTTTCACAGGAAGTCTCCAGGCGCGACGATAGACTCGCCGTTCATACGTCTCTGTACGTCCGGCACCGACCCGAGGAGAAGGACATGTCTGAGAGCAGCACGTCGAGCACCTGGCTGACGCAGGAGGCCTTCGACCGCCTGACCGCCGAACTGGCCCGCCGCAAGGAGGCCGACCGCAAGGAGATCGCCGCCCGCGTGGAGGCCGCCCGGCAGGAGGGCGACCTGCGGGAGAACGCCGGCTACCACGCCGCCCGCGAGGAGGCCGGTCTCAACGAGGCGCGGATCGCCCAGCTCACCGAGCTGCTCGAGCACGCCCAGATCGGCGAGGCGGCCGACGACGGCTCGGTCTCCGCCGGGACGATCGTGACGGCCAGGGTCGCGGGCAAGGAGCAGACCTTCGCCCTGGGCGGCCAGGAGATCACCGCGGACGTGCCCGAGGGGGTCAAGGTGTTCTCCCCCGACGCCCCGCTGGGCAGGGCCCTCATGGGCCACAAGGCCGGCGAGACGGTGACCTATGCGGCCCCCAACGGCAGGCAGATCGAGGCCGAGATCCTCGACGTCACAACCCTGTGAGCCCCCGCCGCCCGCCCCCGGCAAGAGCGCTGGCCCGTCCCGGCGACGCGGGGCGGTAGCGTGTCCGCATGAGCTCCAGACCGACGACGCGCCCCGCGCGCTCCACCGTCCTGCCCGGGCGGGAGGCCCCGATCCTGCCCGACCCGGGCGAGCACGTCGTCCTGCACGCGCCGCTGAACGGCCCCTGGCCGCGGGGCGCCGAGGTGCTCCACCTGGCTGGCGGCTGCTTCTGGGGCGTGGAGCGCATCCTGTGGCGCCGGCCCGGCGTCGTGGTCACCGCCGTCGGCTACATGGGCGGCACGACGCCCAACCCCACCTACCAGGAGGTGTGCACCGGGACCACCGGCCACGCCGAGACGGTGCGGGTGGTCTACGACCCCGCCGTCGTCGGCGCGGGCGGCGAGGCCCTGCTGCGCACCTTCTGGGAGAACCACGACTCGACCCGCCTCAACCGGCACGGCAACGACATCGGCACCCAGTACCGCTCGGCGGTGTGGACGACGACGCCCGCGCAGGCGGCCGCCGCCCGCCGGATCCGCGACCTGTTCCAGGGCGAGCTGACCCGCATGGGCCTGGGGACCTGCGTGACGACGATCGGGCCGGCCGACGAGCTGTACGCCGGCTTCGGCGGGCCGTTCTACCTGGCGGAGGACTACCACCAGGGCTACCTGCACAAGAACCCGGGCGGCTACTGCAACCACGGCCCCAACGGGGTGACCTGCCCGGTGGGCGTGGCGGACCTGCCCGCCCAGACCGATGTCCTGCCCCCGGAGGCGGCTCCCGGGGCCTGAGGCCGGGGAGGCCGCAATGACCGCCCACGTTCGAGCCCGCGCCCGAGGAGACCCCGATGTCCGGACCGAGGAGGCCCGATGCGGCTCCGAGGAGCGAGCCCGCGCCCGAGCACACCCCCGAGGAGACCCCAATGAGCAAACCCGACGCGACCGCCCCGCAGGCCGGTGGCGGGAAGGACGCCGCTGACGAGGAGAGCGCGCTGCGCTGGCAGGCCGCCGACGAGCTCCTCACCGCGCTGGCGGTGAGCCCGACGGCGCACCGGAACCTGGTCGAGGTGCGCCGCGCGTTCGAGCGCGCCGAGGCGCTGGGCGTGCTCTCCTCCTTCTCCGAGACGTCCGACGACGAGGATGCGCCCGGAGAGGCCGGGCCCGCCGCCGGGGATGCACCGGTCGAGGCCCCGTCCGAGGCGCCCGCCGAGGAACCGCAGATGCCCGAGATGTCGCCCGAGGAGCGCGCCGAGGCCAACGACGTCGTCGACGCCATGGCGACCTCGGCCCTGCCCCTCGCCGCGGAGGTCCTCGAGCGCCTCGACGCGGAGAGGATCCGCCCGGAGCTGGTGGGGCTGTCGCGCCCGGGGCTGGACTCGGCCCTGGCCATGCTCGGGGAGGCCCACCGGGAGGGTTCGTGGCGCGAGCTGCCGAACGAGGAGTTCTTCGGGCGCTTCTCGGAACTGTTCTCAGCGGTGGAGCCGCTGATCAGGACTCCCCCGCTCGCGCCCGAGCGGGGCGAGACGGGGCGCATCGTCGCCGTCCTGCACCGCATGCCCAAGCAGACCGTCACCCGGGTCACCCGTGTATGGAACCCGCTCCTACTGCGGACCATGATCTCCGTCGGCCTGCGCGCGCTGCGCAGGGCGAATTGAAAAAGGGTGGCGCTCACCGAGATTATTGAGTCCTTCTCCTTGGAAGTGGTGTCTCTCATCAGGAGTGGCACCTCACCGGCCCGGATTTTTCTGGCGGGAATACTTTCCGTTACGTCGCGTTTCCATGCATGCGCGCGCACCGGAATTGACCGTCGTGAGAAGGGCGGTTCTCAGCCCGCGGAATATCCGACGATAATCTCATCCGAACCCACCGAGGCGGTCGGGAAGCGGGGCCGTCCCGGTCGGGTGCGGAGCGTCCGTGTCGGGTCCGGCCGGGGTGCGGGGCGTTCTCGGCGGGGACGGCCCGGTTGGTGCTGGAGATGCTGTTGTGACTGGTGGGACGGTATAGTGAACAGGGTGTCATGTTACATGTTTGCAAGATGGCGCTCCGACACCGACTTTTCCGCATGACCTGGTTGAAAGTTGGCGCGCGAGAGGCCCGAAGGGCCGTCGGTGGCGCTTGGCGTGATTCCGCCACTATGTGCTAGTCTGAGCCCGGTGCTGGCCGGTCCGGAGGGGTGCTCCCGGGGCCGGTGGCGCTCCGGGCCCTCGAAGTGGCGTCATACCGCCACTCTCGGAGGCAGGGGTCAGGGAGCACCACGCACCTGTAGGTGCATTGAGACACGAGAAGCCGAGTTGCCTAGGTATCGATATTCGATGTCAGGGAGCACCACGCACCTGTAGGTGCATTGAGACCCTAGACCGGGCCCGGTCGCTCTCCCTGGCCTGAAGTCAGGGAGCACCACGCACCTGTAGGTGCATTGAGACCTCATGGAGACGCTCGTCGGTCTTCTTGGTGTCCTGTCAGGGAGCACCACGCACCTGTAGGTGCATTGAGACGGAATGGCAGGGGGTGTGGGGATTAGCGCTGGGGGGTCAGGGAGCACCACGCACCTGTAGGTGCATTGAGACGCAGATCTGTCTGATACTTCAAGACCGTGAGACCAGGTCAGGGAGCACCACGCACCTGTAGGTGCATTGAGACCAAGCCTGCCCCCACGGGCTATTCAACCAGGAGGCTCGCGTCAGGGAGCACCACGCACCTGTAGGTGCATTGAGCCTTTCTCACCAGGAAGGCCCTCGGACTGGCCAGGATCGACGTGATGGCGCGGGAAGGTCCGAGGCAGTGCAGGACGGTGCGTCCCCCATGCGCGCCACACCCACTCCGCGCCCATCCTTCCCGCACCGTCGCGCCGATCCCCAGCCCTGAGCCGCCAGTTCTGGTGAGAAAGGCTCATTGAGACCACCTTTCCATTGCTGTACCAGTTCACTATCGCGTCGTTGACAGGTGCCTTCGTTTGTGCGCACATCGGGATTGCGGTCGCGGGGCGCTGCGACCGGAAATCCCAGCGGTCAGCCGCCCCACACCTCATCCTCACGCACAGCAATACGGTTCTCCCGCCGGGAGCTCGGCCCCGCTGTAGACGCTGGTGAAGCGGATCACCCGGCGCCTCTTCCGGCGGGACCGGCGCGGTCAACACGGCCGCGAGCGGCCGACCCCGGCCCCGGAGCCGGCCGCGCCGATGCAAGCGTCGTTAATGACGGACCGTCCCGACACTCGCATCCGACCCGGGTCCGTGACCTACGGGCGGGGATTTGCTACCCTGACTTTCCAGGGCGGAGAGGCGTTGTACGCTTGAAGACTTCGAACACCGCTGTGCGACGTCGCCTCCGAATCTTCAGAAGAACCTGCAACCGACTCGCCGGGGAGTGCAGTGAAGATGAATCCAGAATCCGCCGGACAACGCAGAAGATCGGACGCTCCGGGCGATCGGCCCCGCGCCTTCCGCCGTCGTCGTCGCACCACCGACGGCCCCGTATTCACCCGCCCGGACCAATACCTCGGCCAGAACCTCTACCCGCTGCGCGCCGCCTTCGCCGACCCCGCCGCGGCCGCCGACGCCCATCAGTTCGGAGCCGCCTCGGGGGCCCCGCCCGGCGCCCCATCACCCGGCCCGCCAGCCGCGGCCACGCCCTTCGAACGCCTCAGCTCGATCGAGGGTCTGGCCGGCGCCTGGCAGATGGTCCTGGTCAGAGACGCCCGCGACGGCCTCCTCCAGCGCCAGACCCGCCTCATCGCCGGCGACCTCGACCGCTTCCTCGCCGAGCTGTCCGCCTCCCTGCGCGGGGGCACCTACCTCCCCGCCCCGCTTCTGCGCGCCGACATCCCCAAGCGCACTCCCGGTCAGACCCGCGTCCTGCACATCCCCACCATCCGCGACCGCGTCGTCGAGCGCGCCGTCGTCAACACCATCGCGCACGACGCCGACCGGATCATGTCCCCCTGCTCCTTCGCCTACCGCACCGGCATCGGAGCCGACGACGCCGTCCACCACCTCGCCACCCTGCGCGACGACGGCTACCGCCACGTCCTGCGCACCGACGTCGAGGACTACTTCCCCAACCTCGACGTCGAGGACGCCCTGACGGTCCTCGCCCCCGTCGTCGGCTGCCCGCGCACCATCGACCTCATCCGCCTCATCGCCCGGCCCCGCCGCGTCCGCGGGGAGCGCCGCACTCGCAGCCGCGGCATCGCCCAGGGCTCCTGCCTGTCGCCGCTGCTGGCCAACCTCGTCCTGAACGACGCCGACCACGCCCTGAACGACGCCGGATACGGCTACGCCCGCTTCGCCGACGACATCGTCGTGTGCGCTCCCGCCCGGGACGACCTGCTGGCCGCCCGCGAGCTGCTCGGCTCGCTTGTCGCCGCCCACGGACTGAACCTCAACGAGGAGAAGACCGCCATGACCACCTTCGACGAGGGCTTCTGCTTCCTCGGAGTCGACTTCTCCCGCACCCGCCCGGCCGTCGACCCCCACCATGACATCAAGGGCGCCCCCAACCCCGACGAGGTCGTCTACGTCGGCCGCGACGGCGCGCGCGTCCACGTGAGCAAAGGGCGGCTGATCGTCAGCGGCGCCGACGAGCTCCCGCTCGTCTCCATCCCCCGCAGGGCCGTCAGCCGCATTGTGCTCACCGGCGCCGTCGGGCTGTCCGCCGGGGCCCGCTCCTGGGCCCTGCGCAACGACGTCGACGTCATCTTCCTGTCCCGGCACGGCGGCTACCTCGGCAGGCTCTCCGCCCCGCGCGACACCGCCAACGCGCGCAGGCTCCTCACTCAGGCCGCCTTCGCCGACGACGCAGAGGCCCGCCTGCCGCTCGCCCGAGCCATTGTCCGGGCCAAGATGCACCACCAGGTCAGCGTCCTGCACCGCACCGGCCGGCGCGACGGCGGCGCCGACGTCGTCGTCTTCTCGGCATCCTGCACGCCTCCACGGACAAGCGCCCCAGCCTGTCGCTGGACCTCATGGAGGAGTTCCGGCCACTGCTCGTGGACCGCACCGTCATGGCGCTGCTCCGCTCGCGGCGCCTGCGGCCCGAGCACGCCACCGTCTCCGGCGACGGCGAGGGGGTGTGGCTGGACAAGGACGGCAAGAAGGTGCTCGTCGACGGCTACGAGGCCACGCTCCAGCGCCAGGTCAAGGGCGCCCTGCCGGGTTTCGCCGGCACCTGGCGGCGCCACATACACCACCAGGCCCAGCTGCTCGGCCGGGCCATTGTCGAGCCCGACTACAGGTGGAGCGGCGCGTCATGGCGCTGACCGTCGTTCTCGCCTACGACATCGCCGCCGACTCCCGGCGCACCCGGCTCGCCGCCGCCCTGGAGGGCTGGGGGTACCGGATCCAGGAGTCCGTCTTCAGTCTGCGGCTGGAGGACGACGAGCTGGGGCAGGTGCGCACGTGCGTCGACGAGATCATCGACGCCGACGATGACGTCGTCCACATCTATCCGCTGTGCGCCGCCTGCCTGGCGCGCGGCGAGGTCCACGGCACCGCCCCCGACCTCGACGACGGCAGCCTGTACCGCGGGGTGTGGTGAAGGGCGGGACCGGCGCGCCGAGCCCGCGACCGCCGCGGGACCAATCGCGATCCGGTGTCATATCAGGCCGAGGTCGGCCTTGACCCGATCCCAGGGGATGCTCCCCTGGGCGGAGACCTCCGCCCTCGCGGCGCGGGCCGC
>ERZ773079.1710-NODE-1710-length-12775-cov-8.543082_pt1 | contig 12775 bp, 10 predicted proteins | sample MGYA00511355_ERZ773079 | MGnify/ENA primary metagenome ERZ773079 (study PRJEB29015, sample SAMEA2737979) | human oral metagenome | biome: human oral; feature: human-associated habitat; material: dental | place: China | collected 2117 ... | reverse complement strand
TTCAAATATAAGAAAATTATAACACAAGAGAGGGGAAGATGGCTAATGATTCTTTGCAAAAGAAAACGTGATCAAAATACCGAATGGGACAGTGAAATATCGATGAATTTCTCCTTCAGATTGTACACGTGCGCTCTGCACACTTAGATTGCAATCGGCTGCTTTTCCCTCGCTAGACTTCCCTCTTTCCGATCTATAGGAAGCACTGACAAATTCAGCGCTGTCATCTTGCCATCGATTCCTACACAACGTTCTTGACATACCCAAAGTCCATGTCCATAGGGCGGATAAATGACCATGTGGAATGGATCACGCGCCATTCATTGCCCTCTTTCTGAAAGACCTCGACGCAGTTGTAGCGTATATTGATTAAATTGGTATCCGCATAGAGTTCGTAAGTCAATACCACCATAATGACAAAGCCGTCAAATCCCCATTCATTGCGCAGCACATCGGTCAGAAGTTCTCTGCTGCTCGATGCGTGCTCCCCGTTGATAAGATTGTACGCCATCATTACGGTGCGCGGCTTTGCCTCCCGCACGCAGATCTCAAACGGTTTCAGATAGATCTCACGCAGAGCACGCAGACTCAGAACACTATTCGAGGTATAGCGATTCGTTTCCTGATTGTTGCAGGCAAAATGCTTGATTGTTGCGGCGCAGTTCGATCGACTCTGAACACCGCACACGGGTGCCGATCCCATGCGCCCACTGAGCAGCGGATCCTCCGAATAGTATTCAAAGATAGCGCCCTGTGACGCTTTTCGGCTCCTTCCGGATATCCTCATGTCTCCCGCAGGCAACGATCTCGCCGCCTTCTTCACCGCCGCCGGGCCCCATGTCGAGAATGTAGTCGGCATTGCGTATAACGTCGAGGTCATGCTCGATGACAATGACGGTCGCACCGCTCGCCATGAGCGTTTGGAACACACCGAGCAGCGTCTCTACATCGAGCGGATGCAGACCGATTGTCGGCTCATCGAAGACGAATACAGAGCCCTCCTGCCCCCTGCCCATATCGCTCGCGAGCTTCAGACGCTGCGCCTCGCCGCCCGAGAGCCCGGGCGTCGCCTCACCGAGCGTCAGATATCCGAGTCCGAGATCGTGCAGGATCTGAAGGCGCCGCTGCACCGTTTTCAAATCACAGCAAACCGCCAGTGCCTCGTCAACGCTCAGGGACATCAACGCGGGGAGCGAGCACGGCTGCTTCCCCTTGCGCGGCACACGAAGAATCTCGGCAGCTTCCTTGCGGTATCGGGATCCGCCGCAGTCGGGGCAGTCGATCGTGACGTCGGGCAGAAATTGGACATCGAGGCTGATCGAGCCGGTTCCGTCGCAGGTCGGACAGCGAAGTTTTCCCGTATTATAGGAAAAATCCCCGGCCTTATACCCCTTCTCCTTTGCTGCCGGCGTGCGCGCATAAAGTTTTCGCAGCTCATCGTGCACGTTCGCGTAGGTAGCAACGGTCGAGCGCACATTGGCACCAATCGGAACAGCGTCGATCAAGCGTACCTGCAGCACCCCGTCGGCAGTAATCGACTTCACATGTGCGGGCAGCGATGTCCTGCCGATCTGTGCTTCCAGTGCCGGAATCAGGCTTTCCAGAATGAGCGTCGTCTTGCCCGAGCCAGAAACACCGGTCACAACACTCAGCCGTCCCTGCGGAAACACGGCGGAGAGCGGCTTCACCGTATGAATCTGCTCTGTCTTGAGCACAATCCGCCCATGCTTGAACATGTCCTCGGCCGCCGCAGGTGTATGAACCTGCACCTTTTTCCTGCCGTCAAGAAAACCACCGATGCGTGAGTTCGCACTTTTTTTCATCTCTGCAAGTGTTCCCTGCGCGATGATCGTACCGCCGCCTGCGCCCGCCTCCGGCCCGAGCTCGATGAAATGATCTGCGCTGCGCAGAATCTGCACATCGTGATCGACGAGGACGATGGAGTTCCCGTCGGACATAAGCTCCCGCATGACGTTCAGCAGTCCATCAATGTTCGAGGGATGGAGTCCGATGGACGGCTCGTCAAGAACGTAGAGCACGCCCGTTGTCCGATTGCGCACGGCACGCGCGAGCTGCATGCGCTGCCGCTCCCCCGTCGAGAGCGTGGACGCCGCACGGTCGAGCGCGAGGTAGCCGAGCCCAAGCTCCATGAGCCGCGCCGCCGTATGCTGGAAACTCTCACAGATGCTTTCCGCCATCGGAATCATATCCCGCGGCATAGCCTTTGGAACATCTGCGATCCACGCCGCAAGTTCCGTCAGCGTCATCCTGCAGACATCCGGCAGAGAGCGCTCTGCGAGGCGCGGCGCACGTGCGGCATCCGAGAGGCGTGTGCCGTGACAGGCCGGACAGATTTCTTGGCGCAGGAATTTTTCCACACGCTTCATTCCCTTTTCATCCTTGACCTTCGCGAGCGCATTTTCTACGGTATAAATTGCATTGAAGTAGGTGAAGTCCATCTCCCCCGCCGCACCGGTCTTTTGGATCTGATAGACCATATGCACCTTGTCGGGAGGTCCGTGAAAGACGATCTCCTTTTCCTGCGCAGTCAGTTCGCGAAACGGCACATCCGTCCGCACGCCGAGTTTCTGCGCGATCTCCTTCATCAGAGACCACATGAGCGTCTGCCACGGCAGCACTGCCCCATCGTCGATCGAGAGGGAGTCGTCGGGCACGAGCGTCGATTCGTCAACGACGCGGACAACGCCGGTACCTCCGCACGCCTCACAGGCACCGCCGCTGTTGAACGCGAGTTCCTCCGCACCCGGTGCATAGAAATGTACGCCGCACGTCGGGCAGACGATCTCCTGTTCCGCCGCCACCTTGCGCGTCGGCGCTGCATAGTGACCGTTCGGGCAGCGATGGCTTGCCAAACGAGAGAACATCAGCCGCACAATGTTCAGCAGCTCCGTGGAGGTTCCAAACGTGCTGCGCATCCCGGGCACGCCGGGGCGCTGATGCAGCGCAAGCGCCGCAGGGATATAGCGCACCTCATCGACACATGCCTTCTCTGCCTGTGTCATGCGCCGCCTCGTATACGTTGACAATGCCTCAAGGTAGCGGCGTGAACCCTCGGCGTAAAGCACGCCAAGTGCGAGCGAGGACTTTCCCGAGCCGGAGACGCCCGCAATACCTACAATCCGATGCAGCGGAATATCGACAGATATATTTTTCAAATTGTGGACGCGCGCCCCGCGGACTTCAATCGCCATCGGCTGCTTTTCCATTACCACATGCCTCCTCGCTTTCTTTGTGCTGCCGAAATCATCATACCGCCTTGCCGCACATATTCAAACAGCAGCCACCTGCATTTCAAATAAAAAAATCATAACACAGAACACGCTGTGTTGCCTAAACGCTCGATTGCCTCCACAGGACAGCTCTCATGGCACAGGTCGCAGTGCAGACAATGCGCTGCGGCGATGACATCCAAGTCTAATAGACTTTATTTTATCCGTGAATCTCCTAAGTAGGAACATCTTGCTCCATATGTATCAACTCCTGCCAATGCCGATACATTGTCGACATTGCAAGGATAAATGCAAGAATTTCCGCGATGGATCCCGCGTAGAACACGCCATCCAAACCAAAGAGACAAGGAAGCAAGATGAGAAACGATATAATTTGGATGACGACTGTGGCGAGTGCCGCACCCTCAATCTCCCACCCAAATCCGATCATAAAGAGGTTTTCTGAATCAGTCCCCCGACAGGTGCGACACCAAGCGGATTCTCCTTTGGTGTCATGGCGACTTTGGGCATACAAGCTCCTATCAAATAGAATCACGGAATTAAAGAGATTCCAAACGCTAAGTGGAGCGATTGGAATCTCTGTTGTGTGCGGAATTTACCGTATGACAGGAATTAAGCTCCGACTGTTGCGGCTTTATATTCAACCGACGCACCATCGGACGGCATATCATAATTCACCACGCCGCGACGTGCCAAACATCCTCGCAGTGTATGCCTCGTAAGCGCAGCATGTGCGACATTGTCCAAGTGCGTCAGATAAAGACGGGCGTTAGGCGCAGTCATTGCAACGCAGTGAACATCCTCATCGTTCATGATGAGGCGTCCGTTTTCCACGGTCTCTGCGGCACAACAGTTCAGGGCAATCACCTCAGGCTGATAGTTCCGCAGTGTCTCAGCTACGCCGGAATACCAGACCGTATCCCCTGCCAAATAGAAGGTGTTCTCCTCCGGTGCCTCAAACACAATCCCCATCGCGTCACCGCACGGAACAACGGTGCCGTGCAGGGCAGGGACGCGGGTCAGTCTCGCCGCACCGAACTCCATACCGCTTGTCGGCAGGACGATTACCTCTGAAAACCCGGAACTCCGCAGAACAGAGGCATCCTCCTCCGACTGACAGATGACTGGAACCGCCTTATCAAGCGGCGCACCGACCGTCCCGTCCGGTGCCATATCAATATGATCGGGATGCAGATGCGTAACGATGTAGTAGTCGACACCGCTCAAAATCTGCCCCATATCCATCGGCAAATTGTAGAACGGCATCGGAAGATGCTCCTTCATCGGATCGGGGATGTGGAACGGCATGTCCGGAATATCGACAAATGACAGCTGATGTTTCGGTGCAAGCCACGGGTCAATCAGAAAGACTTTCCCTGCATAGTCCAAACGGTTCGTTGCATTGCGAATCTGTGTGAGTTTCATAAGTGTTCCTCCTGTTCATCATTTGGTTGATCTGTTTCAGCAGTATATCGAACTTCCCAAATGATAACAAGAAAAACAACGGGGCTTGCCGCAACAATATTGTTGCAGTAAAATAGATAACGATGAAAAAGCTGGGAGGTATGAAGATGAATCGAAAACAGATGGAGTATTTCATTGAGGTCTATCGCTGCGGCAATATCCAGACGGCAGCAGATCATCTTTATGTTGCAAGACAAGGTCTCAGCAGAGCGATGAGATCATTGGAGGCGGAGCTTGGGCAGCCGCTTTTCACCCGTACCCCACGCGGAATCATTCCGACCGATTATGCAGCAGCACTACTGCCCCACGTTCAACGTATGCTGGATGAATATCAATCCATCGAAAGCATGAAATCCCTCGCCACCCATTCAAAAAGTGTCGTTACCATTTTTGCACTGGATCACGTCTTTTCTTATCTTGGATCGCAATTTCTACAGGATTTTCATACTACTCATCCGAGCATTATTCTGAGCATTGTCGATACAACAGACGACGATGCAATGGAGGGACTTCTAACAAAACGATCTCATTTTTCCATTGTCACCGCTCCTTTTGATCAGACACGCTTTCAAGGGGACGTACTCTTTTTCTCCCGCTACTGTGCGCGACTCTCTGTGCATCATCCCTTGGCAGAAAAGAGTCGTATCTCCTACACAGATCTCGACGGACAAATGATCATCAGTAAAGGACGCGCCTATCACTGTTTCCGTCATAATATCGACAAACACATCCTCCTGCCAGGTCTCAAAATCGAGATTCTAGCCGAAACTGCCGATGAATCCCTCATTGTTGATCTGCTGCGTCATAATCCTGCGATCAATCTCGGCTACGACTACGCAGCCGTCATGAACAGACAGCCGGACATTGTCATGCGAGAACTTGGCGACGGAAAAGATGTGGGGCAGGAGGTATGCCTCATACAGGACAAGACCGTCATCCTCACCGAAGCGGCGCGTACATTCCGTCAATTCCTCTTGGATTGGCTGAAAAAAACGAGAAAGGATCGTATCATATGGTAACTGATGAACAGAACCATTCTATTGCTATGGGGGTCGCCCTCATGTGCCTTTACAATGGTTTCATAGGGGAGAAGTCGGTCACTCATGGGGCAACACCTCCTTCTGTGTTTTTTGCACAAAATTTGAGGCTGCTGCACGTTTGTTTTGTGCAACAGCCCCCTTTGATTACCCACCAGCAAGGACAGACGGGGCTGTCAACGGTGGGCGCAGCCCATTCACTTGCCGTTGATCGGCTCGGCTGGATTTGCTAAATCAATTTTTTCAAAAGTGTTTCTACTTCTTTTGATTTCAACACCTTTCCCATAGAAGCAACCTGCTCATTTACAACAAGAGCTGGCATACTCATTACTCCATACTGCATGATTTTTTCCATGTCTGTGACATATTCAACCTCAATAGCAAGTCCCATTGAATGAACCGCTTCCTGAGTTGCTTTTAACAGTGTACGACAGCTTTTGCAACCAGAACCTAAAACCTTAATACAGCAAATTCCGTCCACTGTTTTTCCGCAACACTCTTTTTCCAGCTTGATTTCTGTTGCCTCGCTTGTCGGGCAGCCGGCATTACAAGCACACGTAGGCGTTTTTTCTTCTTTGTTTTTTCTGTTAAATAATGACATAATGAATACCTCCATTTATTTTTCGCTTTCAAAGCGTTTTTTCAAAACCTCATAATGATTTCGATTGCTTTTATCCCCACCATTATCCGGGAACAAGCAATAAGGCAAACTATCCGTTGTACGGTGCTTTATGACGCAAGCATAACACCTCCCATGATTTTGGCACGATATTTTAGGACAAATACATTCTTTTACATTTTCGCAGTGTATTTTTCTACCTCATTTCAAATTAGCATTGGCTGAACGGCGTTAAAGAAATAGCCAACCAGTATAATTCCGACAGTACAGATTGCGATAAAAATCCATAAAAGTTTAGGTTTTACAGCTTTACGAAGCATAATCATTGAAGGCAGGGACAAAGTGGTAACACCCATCATAAAAGATAAAACAACGCCCAACAATGCTCCCTTTGCCAGTAGTGCTTCTGCAATCGGAATTGTTCCAAAAATATCTGCATACATGGGTACTCCGGCAATAGTTGCGATAATTACACCAAATGGGTTATTAGCTCCGAGTATCTTAACAATGATTTCTTCCGGTATCCAGTTATGAATAATAGCCCCGATACCTACACCAATCAAGACATAAGGTGCAACCTTTTTCGCAGTAGATACATCCTGTTCCCATGCAAAATGAAGTCTATCCTTAAAGTGCAATTCTTCCTGCGGAATATCAACGGATTTTCCATTTTTAATGTATTCCTCTACTTCATTTTCAAGGTGTAGTTTTTCGATTAAACTCCCTCCTGCAACAGCAATTATAAGTCCGAGCAGAACATACACGATTGCCACTTTCCAGCCGAATATGCTCATAAGGAGTACAAGAGAGCCGAGGTCTACCATAGGAGAAGAAATTAAAAAAGAAAACGTAACACCCAGCGGCAGCCCGGCACTGGTAAAACCGATAAATATTGGAATGGACGAACAAGAACAAAACGGCGTAACTGTTCCCAAAAGGGCAGCTATCATATTTGCCCCTATTCCTCGAAATCTCCCTAATATCTTTTTGGTTCTCTCCGGCGGGAAATAACTTTGAATATACGAAATTATCAAAATTAAAACGCCCAGCAATAGCATAATTTTTATGGTGTCGTAGATGAAAAACTGAACGCTTCCCCCTAACCGAGTCTCAGTAGATAGACCACATGCTTCTAACAGATTTCCTATCAGTTGGTTTAGCCATTTCATACCGAGGATTTCATTCTGAAAGAAATCCCAAACACTTTTTAGTGTCTGCATATCCTAACCTCTCTTTCTTATAAATCAAGAATTTTCGATTTGATATTCCTAAAAAAAAGCCGTTACCATATTGGAACGGCTTTTAGGTGTTTGAACACTTATTACAACTCATATTTGTTTCGTCAATAGCAATCGTATCTTTCAATAAAGCCAGTACCTTTTCACTGCCTTGCTTGCTGATTTGGTAATGTGTCCATTTACCGTCCTCACGACCTGTCACAATACCTGCTTCACATAGGATTTTCATGTGATAGGAAAGCGAAGATTGAGGCATATTCACTTCATCGGTTAAAGTGCAAGTACACTTTTCTCCATTCTGCAAAAGTTCTAAAATGCGTAATCTACGCTCATCACTTAAAGCTTTAAAGATTTTTGCTCTTTCCTCATAAATAGTTGCCATGCTCTCACCTCAAATCCAAATTTCTTGATTTAAGTATATGCTTCAAATCGAAAAAAGTCAATATGAAATTATAGTTTTTCTAAGGAATCGCTGATAAAATGAAGTCTGCCAGATTGGCGTAGATTTTTTCGTCCGATTGAGGCAGCAAACCGGACGCATAGCCAAAGCTATGTGGAGGATTTGCTAACGAAAAGCGGACAAAAAAGATGCGCTAAGATGGCGTGGCTGAATTTATTAGTGCTTCCTCTATTCCTCATCCCTCGGATTCCCATCCTCATCGAGGGGGATGTAGACGCACTTCTCCTGCCACGGGTACTGATACGCGAGCGTGACCTGATTGTCAAGCCCATAGTGTACGGCGGTCAGTGCGCCCGTGCCCGCATCATCGACGCGCTTCAGCCAGTGCCCGTCATCGAGCCTCTCTTTTTGCGTGCGCAGCCATGCGGGATCGCGCTTCGAGAGTCCCGCCTCGTTCATGCGGAAGACGAGCTTTATGGGGGTGCCGTCCACGGTGTAGTGAAAGCTGCAAAATGGCGCATCTCTTTCATAATCCTGCGGATCGGGGCGAAAGAGCTGTTTGAAATAGGCAAGTCCCGCTTCGTTTTTCGTGATGCAGGCGATGGCGCGCTGTTTCTCGTACATTTCTCCATCGGCATCCACACCGTCACGCAGCCCCAGTGTTTTTTCCGATGCGGCCGCTCCTTGCAGCTCTTCGTCAAACGTGGGATCAATCCAGTGGTAGGACATCTGCTCGATGGTCGCACCCTCCTCGATCTCACGCGCAAGCGTTAGGAATTCATGATCGTCCGGCACAAGCGCAAGCCCCTTCTGCACGGCATCAAGTGCCCCGTCACGGTCGCCGAAGTGTGCGCGGAGTTTGCCGAGCTGCAAGTATGTCCACGGATAGTCCGGCTCCTCCTGTGCACCCTTCTCTGCCATGCGAAGTGCATCGTCCAGTCGCCCGCAGTACATGAGGGCGACGGCGTAGCGGTAGTAGTATGTCCCGCAGCCGCGCGCGTTCGCCTCTGCTGCGGGCAGCCACTGCGTTGTGCGGTAGTAGTACTCGTAGGCATCGATATTGTTGCACGCGTACGCATACCACAGCGCGATATTCAGATCGGCACGCGCCTCTTCGCGCGTGAAATTCCCCTTGATCGTTCCGTTCTTGATGTACGATTCCAGATAGTGCAGCATCTTGTAAAAATAGCCCGTCGAGCCGTCGTCCATCGCCTCGAGTTTCCGAACCGCCGCAGGGGAGAGCAGGGAGGATTTCGCGGCGGCGGGGCTTTCCTGCTCCGCGCCGTCCTCCTCCTCTGTGCGATCAAAGAGGCTGACGGAATTTGCGTCCCGTCGGAAGGAGTGGAATACCGCCCACGGCAGATCCGTCTGTTCGAGAAAGTCGTTGGCGGCGTCGAGGACGGCGCGCAGATCCCATGCGAGAAAGTCCAGATAGCCGCAGTCTGTACCCGTCGCTCCGCCAAGGAAGGTCACAGCATCCAGCTCCTTGGTATCCCTCTCGATTGCCGTCATGAGCGCGTCGCGAAACGCGAGGGGAGCCTCCGAATCCGCGCGCAGCGCATCCGTCAGCGGATAGGCAAGAAAGCCCGCCGCGATCCCGTCCGCATGGTACATATCCACGAGCGCCGCATCGTTTTCCGTATAGGCGCTGAGAATGGCGGGCAGACGCGTACTGCCTGTGCAGACATCGAACCGCCAGCTCGTATCGGAAATATCCTGCGGCTCGCGTTTGTAGGCGAGATGGGAGTGCTCCAGATAGTCCTCTGCATCGCTGTCGAGAGAAAGCCCCGCTTCCTCCAGGGCCTTTGGCAGATCCGTCAGTAAAATCGGCGGCTCTTCCCGCGGCGCATCGAGGACTTCGAAATCATGGATGAGGCGGATGGAGGCGATTTCGCCGAGTGCCCGATCGACGATTGTGGAGAGCATCCACCATGTGCGGTTCTCGTCCTCTTTCAGGAGCGGCAGGAGCTTTTCGCAGTAGACCGTGAGGGCGATCCCGTCGCCATCGGGCGCGAACCAGACGGCGACATCCGTCATCTCGATGCTGTAGTCGTCCGTGCGCAGGGCACCAAGAAAGGCGGTGCGACCGACGTGGATGTCCCAGTGCTCGCGCACAGAGGCGGGGGCATGGCGCGCGAAATAGACGAGCGGAAAGAGTTTGCAGCGCTCCCCCTCGGGGGTGAGGATGAGCTCATGTTTCTCGCCGCCCTTTCCGAGCTCGAATGAGACATCGTCAAAGGCGATGTGCAGAGCAGAGCTGCACCGCTCGATGAGCTCCTCGCCGTGCTCCGATCCCGCATCCATCAGCGCGCGCAGCTCCGCCTCTATGTTCTCGAACGCCGCCCACGCTTCCTGCACGCGGATGCGGAACGGACGCTGAAAGAGCGGCAGGGAAAGCCCCTTGTGACAATACGCAATCATACTCTTGGTATCCGCATCGCCGGGAAGTGCGGCGAGCGCCGCCTCAAAATGTGGGAGAGCGCGGTCCTCGCGGTCGAGATAGTAGTAGGCGTAGCCCATACGGAAGTTCCAGAGATGATCGCCCGCGAAATAGTTCGCGTGCGGCGCGAGAAGTCCGATCGCCTTTTCAAAATAGGCGCGATCACTCGCGTCCGCCGCATTGTTGTAGGCGCGTGCAAGCTCACTGTCGAGTTCGGGGCTGCGCTCCTCGGCGGGCAGTGCCTCGATCTCCGCAATGATCTTTTGATATTCTTCGTTCTCGTGCCAAACTTGGCACTGTTCGAGTAGTGTCATGAAAAACTCCTCTGCTTAGTCCCACCAGAAATACCAAATGTGCGATTTCCGCAGGCCGTCGGCGAGTCTGCTGATGCTCATGCCGGGGGTGCCCTGCTCGATGATGTCGCTGCAGTAGGCGTACTGCTCCACGGCGCGCGCGGCGGCGTGCTTCGGCGCGACGGGCGCGGGGACGCGGTACTCAAGCGTGTCGTAGGTGAGGACGGCAGGGACGGCTCTGTCCGTCTCGTACCAGTACTTTGCGACCGCCGTATGCGCGGCGGTATCGGGGCAGTCGTTCCACCCGCCGAAGGGCAGGTAGGTGAAGATCTCCCATGGGTGCTTGACGGGGATCTTGGCGAGGATTACGGGATGCGTTTTCCCCGTCTCGCAGTTCCAGTAGGTGATGAGGTCGTCGTTTGCCTCACCCTTCGTATCTTCTTTGACCGTCATGTCCTCCGTACATGCCGCGCGCCGCTGCATGAGCACCGTTTTGCCGTCCTTGACCGCCTTCTGCGCCATGCGCTCACGGAACGCGATGACGGCATCCCGATCGAATTCGTAGTCCTCAAACGCACCCTTTTCGGCCTCAGCATTCATCGTCAGTGCCTCCCAGAGCGTGTCGCTCGGGACGATGATGACGGGGACAATGCCGTCGCGCGCGGCCGTGCGCGTGGCGTAGCTGTACCATGATGTGATCGGGTCGTCGTCCACCAGCGGCGGGAGGTACATCAGAGAGCAGCTCGCCCTGCTGGCGTTCAGGTACTGCATCGTTGCGATGGCGACGTCGCTTGGCTCGACTTCCTCCTGCCCCTCGCTGTTGCGTTTCCACGAATCCCAGTGCCGCTCGATGAGTTCCGCCATCTCCCGATAGAGCTGCTCGTCGAATGGGACGAAGAGATATGCCTCGTCGTCAAACTCCTTCGAGTAGTATTTTTCCGCTCCGAAATACGCGAGGGCGTGATTGTCGACGTCCGATGGGTAGGAGGGAGCCTCGCCGTCATAATAGTAACGCGCGAACGCCGCGCCTTCCGAGTTAAAGAAGCCGCGCATCAGGATTCCGTGCAGCTCGTCGCGGAGGAAGGGGCGCAGGTCTGTCTCCGCCGGATGTTCCTTTACGGCACGGACGGTCGCCTCGTACTCGCGGATGAACCAGTCTGCCATCAGGTCATGCAGGATGCACCACCGCAGGTAGACCGCCATGTGGCTGTACGCCGTGATCTCGTCCACTGGCAGCTTCTTCTCGTGCAGGCTGGAGAGATGCCACTCCGCATTGTCCATCACGAGATCCTCAAAGTCCTCAGGGGCGCATGCACTGCGCCGCTGTGGATCGACGACGAAGCTCACGTGCCGCTCGTCAAAGAGGTTCAGCAGTTCCTTTGCACTGCGGTCAAATTTGTAGTTGAGCTCGTCGCGGTAGAGCGGGATGATCTGATAGAAATTGACCTCGTCGCCGTCCGGCAGGGGACAGACCGTGTTGTCTCCCTTTACCTGCGCCCCGATGATCAGGGAGGCGGTCAGCTTGGTGTTCTCGGCGTAGTTGTTTGTCCTGCTGTCGATGGTATGCCCCCAGCCGAGCCATGTATCATCCTCGATCGGCAGACGTGCGAGGCTCTTCAGCAGGCGGATCGGCCAGTAGTGCTCCTCGTCGTCCTCGTGGATCTTCCAGTCGGACGGCAGGGCGATCGCGAGTTCCGCGCGTTCGAGCTTGTACTCGGCGAGCTCTTTTGGCACGTTCATGCGGTGCGCCCCCATCCCGAGGGTGACGAGCATGTAGTAGTTCCGTTCCTCGGTCGGATCGACGATGCAGATGTCCAGATGGATATCGGGCGAGACAATCTCGTGAAAGACGTTTGCATACGTGCCGAAGTTCGTCTCAATGTAACTTTCGATGGCATCCAGTTCTTCCTCGGTATAGACCTCCGTAGGCACGGGCTTTTTTCCATGCGAAGAATTATTGCGGACGATTTTTTTCATTGTGTTCTCCTTTATGACTGAGGAGCAGGCTCTCCAGCATCGTTTCCAGAAGGCTT
>ERZ773079.1709-NODE-1709-length-12780-cov-3.807701_pt1 | contig 12780 bp, 10 predicted proteins | sample MGYA00511355_ERZ773079 | MGnify/ENA primary metagenome ERZ773079 (study PRJEB29015, sample SAMEA2737979) | human oral metagenome | biome: human oral; feature: human-associated habitat; material: dental | place: China | collected 2117 ... | reverse complement strand
CGGGTGTCATAAAACGACCGCGCTATGGTAGCGCGGTCGTTTTGTTTAACCAGACTTGTGCTGCTAGAAAGCCTACAGGATGTACTGGGCTACCAGCCCCGTGAACCCCATTCTTCAAGGTGTGGACGCTCGGTGCCTAATGTTGTGGAACGCCCGTGACCCGGAAGCACAATCGCTTCATCATCAAAGTTTCCAAAGAGCTTTTCAAGAACGTTTGAGAAAAGTTCGCCAAACTGCGCGGGAGAATCGGTCTTGCCTACGCCGCCGGGGAAGAGCGCATCGCCGGTGAAAAGCAGGGTAGCGGGGGAGCCATCTTCCCATGTGGTCTGTACAGAATATACGATGGATCCGGGAGTATGCCCGGGAACGGAAATAGCGCGCACCTGCAGCTCTGTATCGTAAAAATCAAAAACTTCGCCGCCGTTTAACTCGTTTTCGACCGTGAAATTTTCTTGCGCACGAATGGCCTCGGCGTCCGCGGATCCTGCATAAGTAATGGCACCGGTGAGAGATTCAAGCTCGCGCAGAGCACGAATGTGGTCCCAGTGCCCATGGGTGGCCATAATGCCCGTCACGCCAAGAGCACGGCGGGGGATGGGCTCGAAATCTTCTTCAGATTCGAGAATGCGCACTCGGCGGTCGTTCTCTTCTGTAAGGGCTAGGTTTGGACAGTCCTGCATGATTGCCTCAAGCGTGAAGGTATACAGTGCTTCTGCATCATAAGCGGGATCGATCAGCATTTGCTCACCAGTATGGCGAATCGTGATCAGGTAGACGCTGTTATCCATGTCTGAGACGCTTAGGGCACGTACCGTAAATTCCGGATTTTCGAAGATAAGAGTTGATTCGGGATAAGTAGCCATATATCCAGTGTACTGATGCGGTGTATATCCCGTTTCTAGCGGCAGGTATAAGGGGGTAACGGGAATGAAAGTCACCAGGAAAAACGTTCGCCACGAGTCAAACCTGCATCATAAAGCATGCTATCCCCGCCGAAAGAGCGTAGAATGTAGATTCGAAGATAGACGAAAGGATTTTCGATGCCTCCCCGTGCTGGATCAGCAACCGCCCCTTTGCGTTCAAATGACCTTAGCAGCATTCGTGTGCAGGGTGCTCGCGAAAACAACCTCAAGAACGTTGATCTTACGATTCCACGTGACGCAATGGTGGTTTTTACAGGGCTATCGGGATCTGGTAAATCTTCACTTGCTTTTGACACCATCTTCGCAGAGGGACAGCGCAGGTACGTTGAATCACTATCTTCCTACGCGCGTATGTTCCTTGGGCAGGTAGATAAGCCTGATGTTGATTTTATTGAGGGGCTATCGCCAGCGGTCTCTATCGACCAGAAATCTACTTCAAAAAACCCGCGGTCGACGGTAGGCACCATAACCGAGATTTACGATTATATGCGCCTGCTGTGGGCGCGTGTAGGGCGTGCGCACTGCCCAGTGTGCGGTGAAGAAATTACCAAGCAAACCCCGCAGCAGATTGTCGATGCACTGCTGGAATACCCCGAACGTACGCGTTTGCAGGTTCTTGCCCCCGTGGTATCAGCTCGCAAAGGTGAGTTTGTTGATCTGTTCAAAGACCTGGTGACACAGGGCTATTCGCGTGCCCGGGTGGACGGAAAAACAGTTCAACTTTCGGATCCTCCTAAACTAGCGAAACAATACAAACACACCATTGACGTTGTGGTAGATCGCATCGTAATCAAGGAGGGCATCCACCAGCGACTGACCGATTCCGTGGAGACCGCACTCAGACTAGCCGACGGCCGCTTGCTCATCGAATTCGTAGATGTACAGGCAGATTCACCCGAACGTACTCGAACATTTAGTGAAAACCTTGCCTGCCCCAACAATCACCCCCTGCAGGTGGACACTATTGAGCCGCGCGCCTTCTCCTTCAACTCGCCCTTTGGCGCATGCCAGGCTTGCGATGGTATTGGTTCCAGGCTTGAAGTTGATGAGGATCTTTTAGTACCCAACCCAGATATGACTCTGGGCGAAGGCGCTATTGCTCCGTGGTCGCAGGGAAAATCTACCACCGAGTATTGGCTGCGTCTTCTTGCAGGTCTCGGCGAAGAGCTCGGATTTGACCTTAACACTCCGTGGAAAGATCTTCCTGCCAAGGTTCGCAAAGCAATTCTGGAGGGCAAAGATTTTAAAGTTGAGGTCTCGTACCGCAACCGTTTTGGACGCGAACGCCGCTATACCTCCGGGTTTGAGGGTGTTAAAGCCAATATCATGCGTAAACATCAAGAAACTGAATCTGATTTTGCGCGTGATCGCTACGAACAATATATGCGTCAAGTTGCATGCCCGGTATGTCACGGTGCGCGGCTTAACCCTACTATTCTCAGCGTCAAAATTGAGGGTAAATCCATTGCGGATGTAACCGCTATGCCGCTTCGTACCGCCTTAGATTTTATGCGCGCCCTAAAGCTGACCCCTCGCGAGGCTAAGATCGCCGACCAGGTGCTCAAGGAACTAGATGCACGCCTGCAATTCCTCTTGGACGTAGGGCTCGATTACCTGACGTTATCACGTTCCGCTGGCACGCTTTCGGGCGGGGAGGCCCAGCGCATCCGACTGGCAACCCAGATTGGCTCCGGGCTCGTTGGCGTGCTTTATGTGTTGGATGAGCCCTCTATAGGTTTGCACCAGCGCGATAACCGACGTCTAATCGATACCCTGACAAAGCTACGCGATATGGGAAATACCCTCATTGTAGTGGAACATGACGAAGACACGATGCGGGAAGCCGACTGGATTGTTGATGTCGGACCAGGTGCGGGCGAACACGGCGGTGAAATCGTCCATTCGGGCACTTACAAGGAACTTTTGTCCAATAAAAAGTCGATAACCGGTGATTATATGGCGGGTCGGCGCTCTATTGAAGTTCCAAAGAAACGCCGCCCACATGACCGTAAACGTGTGTTAGAGGTCTATGGAGCTCGCGAGAACAACCTCAAAAATGTTGATGTTACCTTCCCCCTAGGTGTTTTTACCGCGATCACAGGCGTATCGGGATCGGGTAAATCAACCCTCGTGAACGATATTCTCTATACCTCACTGGCGAATAAACTCAACGGTGCAAAACAGGTTCCAGGACGGCACAAGAAGGTAGACGGTCTGGAACATCTGGATAAGGTTATTCACGTTGACCAATCGCCTATTGGGCGTACTCCGCGGTCGAATCCTGCGACATACACCGGCGTGTTCGACCATATTCGTAAGCTCTTTGCCGAGACGAATGAGGCTAAAGTGCGCGGATATACCCCCGGACGGTTTTCGTTCAACGTTAAAGGCGGTCGATGCGAAGCATGCTCGGGTGACGGCACCCTCAAGATTGAGATGAACTTTTTGCCGGATGTTTACGTGCCTTGCGAAACCTGCCAGGGAAAACGCTATAACCGCGAAACCCTCGAAGTGCATTACAAAGGTAAGACTATTTCTGATGTGCTTGAAATGCCGGTGGAGGAAGCTGCAGAATTTTTTGCGGCCTTCACCCCGATCGCTCGGCACTTGAACACGCTGGTTGATGTGGGGCTTGGCTACATTCGTCTGGGGCAGCCCGCAACCACGCTTTCAGGTGGTGAGGCGCAGCGCGTGAAACTTGCCGCAGAGCTGCAGAAGCGTTCTAACGGTCGTTCGATCTATGTGCTTGATGAGCCTACAACAGGCCTGCATTTTGAGGATATCCGTAAGCTCTTAACTGTGCTTCAGTCTCTCGTTGATAAGGGCAATACCGTTATCACGATTGAACACAACCTTGATGTCATTAAATGTGCCGACTGGATTATTGATATGGGTCCGGAAGGCGGCGATGGTGGAGGCACCGTAATCGCCGAAGGAACGCCTGAAGACGTCGCACAGGTTGAGGAGTCTCATACCGGACGTTTCATCAAAGAACTTTTGGTATGAATGATATTTCAGGTGATCATTTGCGAGCGCAGATGCGCGGTGCTGTAACAACTCTCGACAGAGTACGCCATATTCTTGCTGCTCAGTTAGAGGCAGATTTCTGTTTACCTGCGGGAGCTATCTCTCAAGCACAGAATCTGGGTGCTGAGGTCCTGAGCGCACTGCAGCTTCCAGCGGAAGAGATGAGCGCATCCCGCCGCCGCAACGCTGATACCTGGGAACTTCGGGTAGGTAACTATCTGGGCGTGGGGTTACTTTGCGCAAAGTATCACCGGGTTTTGAAAACGGCCACTGAGTATATGCGTGGGGATCTCTCAAATTGGTTGGGCGATTACGCACCATTGCGCCAGCTGAATGAACTCTTGACCCCTTACAGCCAGCAGGTGAGCGGAACAAGCGTATATTACACGCCTTCACGCAACCTGCTTGAATCTGTGGTTCCGCCGGATGCTCCGGCGCAAGAGGTTAAATGTGCGGTACCCGGAATCGGTATGATGCGCCGGGTAGATAGCGGGGCGCTTCGAGAATCGTTACGGCAACATATTTGCGGTCTTCACAAGGTGATGACAGTACCGAACGCTTCGGCAGATGCTTTAGAGGCAGATGAAGATGATACGGCGGTTTCGGAATTCTCGGTGCGAATAGAGCTCCTTCACCCCGAGCAGTACGAGCGTTTTCGTGGCGATCCACGGTATTCGAACGCTTTAGGGTTTAGCGATCGTCGCCCCGATATTATGGTCCTTGCCGCGTTTGACTCTGACGCCGACCTTGCTTTAGCAGAACCTTTAGCAATGGCGGGTGCAAGTGACGATTCGCCACTGATGCGTCAAATCGGTATTGATGTGCTGCCACAGGTGCGACAACGCGGGCTTGCTGCGCATCTTGTATATGAACTTTCCCGAATGGTTCTTGCCGATGGGTATCTTCCATTTTATGGAACCAGTCCTTCACATGTGCTCTCACAGCGTGTGGCTTTGGCGGCCGGGTTCATCCCTACATGGTGGGAGTTTGTCTCAACGAGCATGCACGATATGCCGCTCGATGAAGCATCGTAAGGTTCGTAAATTTTCGGCGAGAGTCAGAGAATTTCAGTGAGCGCCCACAACACAGGGGTGGTCTTTCAGAAACTTACCCGAAGACCAACCCCGCATTTCTCACAAGATTTACTAGGAGTTCTCAAGCTCCGCACCGTTAGATGCGATCACTTGACGGTACCAATCAAAAGACTTCTTACGGTAACGGGAGAGTGACCCCGAACCGTCGTCATGACGATCTACATAGACGAAACCGTAGCGTTTCGACATCTGCGCTGTAGACGCCGAAACCATGTCGATACAGCCCCACGTAGTGTAACCGAGTATATGCACACCGTCGGCAATAGCTTCGCGCACCTGTTCCAGGTGTGCCCGCAGATAATCGATACGGTAATCGTCGATCACAGTCATTTCACCATCGACCTCAATAAGTTCGTCGCGTGCGCCTAAGCCGTTCTCGACGATGAAAAGAGGTTTCTGCCAGCGGTCCCAGTACTGGTTGAGTACAATACGCAGCCCGACAGGATCGATCTGCCATCCCCACTCGGAAGCGGTCAATGTCGGGTTAGACACTCCACCGAGAATATTCCCTTCGCTGCTTTCGCCGCGGCTTGGGTCGCTGCTGGCACAGGTGGACATGTAGTAGCTGAACGAGACAAAATCGACCGTATTTTTGAGGTCTTCCCGATCTCGTTCGGTAATGTTGAGCTTGATACCTTTTTCGTGGAGCATGCGTAGGAAATATCCGGGGTAGGTTCCACGAACGTGCACGTCGCCGAAGGCAAAGTTCGCGTGTTCGGCGTGCAGGGCGGCGAGCGCATCCTGGGGTGATGGTGTGAGCGGATAGGTTGGCATTGCTAAAATCATGCAGCCAATCTGGGCTTGAGGTGCGAGCTCACGGGCAGCACGGGTAGCGCGCGCTGAGGCGACAAGCTCATGATGAATTGCTTGGTAGAGGTCTTGCTTACTCAGCTGTTCTTTGGGGGTGTTAATACCGCCAGACATAAACGGTAAGTGCAGTACCGAATTGATTTCGTTGAAGGTGAGCCAGTATTTTACGCGGTGGCCGTAGCGTTCAAAGAGTACCCGGCAGTATCGTTCGTAGAAGTCGATAAGATCGCGACTTACCCAGCCGTTGTATTGTTCTGCAAGGTAAAGCGGTGTTTCGTAGTGGCTGATAGTGATGAGCGGTTCGATGCCGTATTTTTCAAGTTCATCAAGCACACGGTCGTAGAAGGCGAGGCCTTCCTCATTTGGTTCTGTTTCGTTACCGTTTGGGAAGACACGTGACCAGGCGATGGAGAACCGGAATACTTTGAACCCCATTTCCGCAAGGAGTGCGATGTCTTCGGGGTAGCGGTGGTAGAAATCGGTGCCCTCAAGTTTGAGGTTATCGGGCGTGGGCGTGGCACTTCGTGGGTTTAGCCCTCCGTGAGGAAGTACATCCTGAATGCTGGGACCCTTGCCGCCTCCATCCCAGGCACCTTCACACTGGTTGGCTGCGGAAGCGCCGCCCCACAGAAAATTTGGGGGAAACGCACCGTGCAGGTGGGGCTTGATGATGGGCAGCGATTGGGTGTCATGCGTGAAATGCTGGTCTTGATGCATGGGGCTCTCCCGTAGATGGCGGACAGTTAATGCTTAGATGGGGAATACGTATATGGCGGATGGACCACATCGCCGTTGTTGTACAACAACCCTAACAGTTTTAGCGCATATTCCTGCAGGGATGAGCAGTAAGATTACGGAAGATGGCTTAAGTTTCAGCGCTAGAACCTTGGTGTATCGGCTTTGTTTACGCCGCGCTGTATTGGGCGCTTTTTGGGTGTGCAGGCAGCATGCAGAATGTCGGCAGAAATAAAAAGCCCCGGGCGTGAACCCTTTTCTAGGATTCAGCGCCCGGAGCTTATGTGGCTGAATAGATCGGAAGAGCTTAGCGAGCGCTCACTAGGGAGTAGCGTATCCGAGAGCGAATAGCCACGCGGTGCCCACAACACCCCAGATAATAATATTTACGAGCGAAGACAGGAAGCCCAGCTTGAACCATTCGCCCACACTGAAATACCCCGATCCGTAGTACACCCCTGCCGGTCCAGAGGCATAGTGAGTGATACCGCCGATAAGGTTGCCAGTAAAGCCGAGGAAAAGTGCGGCGAACATTGGGGGAGTACCCGCCGAAATTGCTGCCCCCAGGAACACAGCATAGAGGGCGACAATCTGCGCGGTGTTAGAAGCAAACATGTAGTGAATGTAGAAGTACACCAGAATCAGAATGCCGAAGGCGAGCGGCCAGGACATACCCGCAACGCTGTGCGCGGCGCGATCGCCTACCCAATCAACAACCTTGAGCTTCTTGAGCTGATCCGCCATGCCCACAAGCACCGCGAAGAAAATGAGGGTGGACCAAGCACTGGAGTTATTCGCCATATCTTTCCAGGTGAGCACCTTAGTCACGAGAAGAATTGCGATGCCGAAGAAAGCTGCACTGGTCGCGCTAATACCCCAGGATGTGCCGCCAATCCATAGGGCTAGCAGCAGTACGAAGGTACCGAGCATAATCCACTCCGGCACGCTTAAGGGACCCATCTCGGCAAGCTCTTTGCGTGCATGGTCGGGAGCATCAGGGGTGTGCTTGATGGTCGGCGGGTATACCTTCGAGATAAACCAAGGCATAATAGCAAGGGCAATCAGGCCGGGGGCTAACGCGGCAAGTGCCCAAGTGCCCCATTCCAGGTGCAGACCTTTTTCTTGAGCAAATTTTTGAGCCAGCGGGTTACCAGCCATTGCCGTCACGAACATTGCGGCGGTGATGGTATTGACCTGCGCCTCGGTCATGAGCAGATAAGAGCCTAGCTTGCGGCGTTTCTCGGGGGTCTCGTTGGTAGAGCCATTCACCTCAGCAAGAGAGCGAATAATCGGGTAAATCACGCCACCCGCGCGAGCCGTATTTGAAGGAGTAGCCGGTGCAAGCACGAGATCTGTGATCGCCATACCGTAAGAAAGCCCGAGAGAAGACTTACCGAGCATGCGCACAAACAATAGGGCGATGCGCTTTCCTAACCCGGTAATGAGGAACCCATCGGCAATGAAGAACGCGGCAACAATAATCCAGATTGAGTCGTTGCCGAAGCCTTTAAGCGCTTCTTCTTTCGCGTTCATGGTACCGGTGATCATTGCAGCGCCGAGACCAATAAGCGCCACTGATGGGGTTGGCAGCGGCTGGAAGATAAGGCCTAGGATAGTACCGGCAAAGATAGCGAGCATATGCATACCGCGTGGTTCCACCCCTGGAGGTACGGGAATAAACCAGATGGCTATAGTAATCGCGAGAATCACCGCAACTTTGACGATGAGAACAGTATTAGTCTGCTTGGGTTTTTCGGGAGGTTGCGATTGCTCATTGCGAGCGGTGGCATCGGGCTCGGATGTCGAGGACGATTGGCTCATGTCCGTACTCCTTTGAAACGAAACTTGATAGGCGCACACGTGCAGTGTGCATACGGTTTCGTCAGCGTTCTTATGCTGTGAATGTGTTGGTATCTGATGGTTTATGTGGGAATACCGTTCAGACGTTTTAAGTTTACGTCTAGACTCACCTTTCAGAAAAGGGTTTGCCTGCAAAAACACAGGGCTGCCTTGGTTTCCCTTACTTTCGCTGAACAGTCGGGAATGATGCGCCAACCCGGTAGAATAAAATCCGTGGAAATCCTTCGTGAACAAGGCCCAAAATCCGGTGAACTCCTAATGCACCACGACGATACCGTGGCAATGCTGCGCGAGGTCGCAGCGGGAAAACGCACCGCAACCCTGCGCATCTACCAACCGAACCCTACCGTCGCCTTCGGCCGTCGCGATGAGCTCAATCCAGGATTTACCGCCGCCGCGCAGGCGTGCCGTGATCTCGGGTACGACATACTCGTGCGTAAAGTAGGCGGTCACGCGGCCGCCTACCACACCGGCTGCCTCGTCATCGATCATTTTCAGCCCGCCGAAGACGCAAAAACCGGCAACAACCTGCGTTACAAACTTTTCGGAGAAATGTACGCTCAAGCCCTGCAACTCGTCGGGGTGGATGCGGCAGTCGGCGAAATCCCCCAAGAATACTGCCCGGGTGAATACTCCGTATACGCCCGGCTAGGCGGCGAACATGCTGGGGAGCGCATCAAACTTGTGGGGACCGCACAGCGCGTTATTCAGGGTGGCTGGTGGTTCAGCACCGGAATCGTTGTATATAACTCGGCATCTCTACGCGAGATTACCTCGCGAGTATACGATGCTCTCGGCATGCCCCTTAACCCTGCAACTGTAGGTGCCGCCGAAGACGCAAACCCCGCTCTGCTCATGGAAGACCTCGAAGACGCGATTTTAGAGATTTATGCACAGAACGGCTTCAAATAGCCGTTATGCACCAAGGCGGCGTTCCCGCCTTATGACTAGCTAAGACAGCCGGCGGTTCCCACATAATCCATGCAGCTGCACGGCACCCCTAGCGAGACAATAAAGACAAGTTCACCGTAGACTGGTAATACGACCGCCCTCACACCTCAAGGAGAGCATATGCGCTGGGGACAAATCCAAGACGACAAAGGCCGCCGCGCCGTCTGCATGCACGAAGAAACCATCTATGAACTCCCCGCAAAACTCTCACCCCTACTCCAGTTCTACAGCCGTTACCGCACCAATTTCGGCGATCCTGCCAACGTGGTGAGTATCCTCCGTGAAAACGGTGCTACAACCCTAGGACACGGTGAAGAACTCTGGAATACCCTACGCTTCGTACGACCGCTGGATCGCCCTGGAAAAGTCCTTTGTGCCGGGCTCAACTATCGTGATCACGCCGAAGAAATGGGACTCGAAATCCCGAAGTATCCCACCATCTTCACGAAATATCCGAACGCGCTCATCGGCCCCAACGAAGAAATTCAGATGCCTTCTGCAAACGAAACCGGAAGCACAAAAATAGACTGGGAGGTCGAACTTTGCCTTGTTATTGGGCAAAAGATGCGCCGGGTAGATGAAAAAGATGCGCTCGCTGGACTGTTGGGGTACACCATTCTTAACGATGTTTCGGTGCGCGACTGGCAGGGACGTACCAGCGAATGGTTTCAAGGTAAAAACTGGGATAGCATGACACCGTTTGGTCCCTATATTGTTGCGACGGACGAACTTGACCCGACTCGCGGATTAGAGCTTACCTGCGAAGTTGACGGCGAGGTACGTCAGCACGGTAATACCTCTGACATGATTTTTACTTCTGCACAGCTTATCTCATATATTTCGCAGTTCATGACCCTAGAACCTGGCGACCTCATCGCTACCGGAACTCCCGCCGGAGTAGGGCTTTCGTTGCACCCACGGAACTGGCTTAAGCCTGAGCAGACTCTCGTAACCCGCATTGAAGGAATTGGCGCTATCAGTAACAGGTGCTCGCAGCCTTATAGCGGATAACACAAGGTTTATTCAGATGGCTGGGTAAACGCTGCAAAAAAGTGCAGTACCGTATGGTCTGCGCGTTCGTTCCTGGCTTTGTATTTAAGGTGCCTGCATTCTCACCCATGCAAAGGAGAGGATGCAGGTACTTTTTGTTGACCTGAAACCTTTATGCGCGATAAGGGGGTGTTAGGAAACGTAACCTAAGGTTTGACGGAGAAGGGGGCCTGCTAGAGTGAGAATAAACGGAAACGATGGGGCACATAGTCTAAGAGGACTGTGAGGTTTTGGGCAGTCCATATTTCATGTAAAGGAGGAAAACGCCTAGTCAGTACGTTAATGTCACAATTTGGTGAGAAGTTTGTAGCGTATTGACCTATAAAAAGGCGTTTATATAAAATTATGTTTATGGATAACGGTTCAGGTCAGACGGAACCACGAGACTGGGAACAAGAATTCGGTGCATCCGTAGCAATTTTCTCAGCACTCGCTAATCCGTTAAGACTTGCGATTGCACACCATTTGGTGGAGCGTCCACATAGTGTGAGCGAACTGCATACCTGCTTGGGTATTTCGCAGCCGCTCGCCTCGCATCATTTGCGCATCCTTCGAGAGGCGCATGTTGTTGAAGGGGAGCAGCACGGCAGAACCACTATCTACAAATTGTTAGACCACCACATCAGTCACATTGTGAAGGATGTGCACGAACATACGAAACACACCGGCGATTAGCTCGGTTTATCTGAGGAGAGATCATGACCACCGTTGCACCCCACCGTCATTCCGAAAGCCATGCACACACCCACGGACCTGCATGTGGTCACCAGGCAGTCATTCACTTAGATCATGTAGACTACCTGCATGACGGGCACGCACACCGCGAGCACGAAGGACACTACGATGAGTGCAACGTATGCTCCTGCGGCAACTGCTCTGACCTGTGCGTCAACTGCACCTGCGATAACTGCACCTGCCCGACCTGTAACCATGCGGTTTGCGAATGCGCACACTGCAATGATTCTTGCGCCAACTGCGCATGTGATGACTGCGCATGCCCCACATGCCAGCACGCAGCATAAGCAATTTTTAGACTATAAACCCGCTCGGCGTACTCTATGAGGATGCGCCGGGCGGGTTTTGTATAAGGGGCTCTGTTCTATTCAAAATGTATAGGACGCGTGTCATTGTGTGTGTTATCTAAATATAGTCTTTTTGGGTGCAATTCTTAAGGGTGGTTCTGCGTGGAAGTTGAGTTTTTAAATGTAAACTCGAAAGTCTAATATATTTAATGTTGTGGATAAAATTCACAGAGTTGTTTATTGATAAATGGTTATATATGTCGAGGGTGAATCGCTAAATATTTTGAATCATCGTAGAGTAATAGATATGACTTCTTCTGAGTCCATTTAGTACGTGCGAATAAGCTGTTCCATCGGAGGAATGGCGCATGGAACGTGTGGTTTTCAGAATTGGTCTTATCTTATTCACCCAGCCACAATTTTTTTTGAGGATGTGTTCACCGATGAATACTCGTACCCCTACTTTGTCTCGTCGTGCCCTTATGAGCGCTTTGGGCGTTTCTGGGTTTGCTGTGTTGCTATCTGCGTGTGGGGAGGGTGCGAAACCTGCTGGAACGGCTACTGAGAGTTCGAGTTCTTCTAGCGCGGAAGGTGCTGGTGCTTCCAGTTCTGCGTCTGTTTCTTCAAGCGAGAGCCCTTCGCCGTCGTCGAGTGTGCCGCCGCATTATTCGGGGAACTCGAAAGCACCAGATGGAGAATTTCGTGCCGCTGATGTGTATGGTCCTGCGCAGAATGTTCCGAAACCGAAGACGGAGGAGGGGGATACGAATGCTTCCTTAGAAGGGATGCGTAAGACGGTGCAGGCGTGGACGGAATGGCGTAACTATGGGCTTCAGACCGGGGATTTCAAAGAGGCCTATAAATTTATCAGCAAGAACTTCACAGATGAACAGAAGACCTATGATTTTGATACTCGTCTTTATAAAAAGGGTGGGTGGATTGTAGGTGGAGATGTGCATGGCTACGAGTTCCATGGTGAGCCTATTAACCACGGTGGTGGTAAATATAAGTGGAAGTTCTTCATGGCTTGGCCACATCTCATCTATATTGAGGCTGATGGAGAGCACTATAAGGAAGTTGTTAATAAAGATTACGAAAATAACTGGTATATGATGACTCTTCACCATGATGGGAATCGGTGGCTTATCGATAGCGTTGAGTTCTTGGATATGAAGGGTGAGAAGAATGAAGAATAGAGCTCTTCCATGCCTAATGGTTGCATCATTGGTATGTGCCTCACTTTTTCAAGGTGTTCCGGTTATGGGTGATCCTCTCTGCGGTAATTCGGATTCTTCACTATGGTGTTCA